>Ga0315294_10003161_pt1 | contig 17893 bp, 19 predicted proteins | sample YL17G13_40_MG_FD_203626 | JGI IMG/M metagenome (GOLD analysis project Ga0315294, IMG submission 203626) | Sediment microbial communities from Yellowstone Lake, YNP, Wyoming, USA - YL17G13_40 | ecosystem: Environmental > Aquatic > Freshwater > Lake > Sediment | place: USA: Wyoming | collected... | reverse complement strand
TTATTCAATAGTGCCACCACCACCAATCCACCAGCAGACCAAGCACTAACACTAAGCAATATGCTCCGCATATTGCTTAGTGTTTTGGCAGTTTTGCGCATAGCACAAAACTGCACTTAGCGCCACCACTCTTAGTGCCACCGCCACCAATCTCCTAATAGTCCCAACACGATTAGAGAACACAAAATCCAAAATAACCACTTCTCCAGCCTTCGCTCAGTGATAAAACCCAGGGCTACTCCGGAGACGAATGCAGGGAGAAGCAGTGTTACCGCCAACACCAGAAATACACTCCTCACCTTCATCCAGAATAATTCCGTCTGCCAGGGCTTGGTAAAGGAGATGATGAGCACCATTACTACTCCGAGAAAAAGTAGCGAGAAGAATAGATAGGTGAAAAGACGGAGAATTAACCGAAGAGTATGATTCTGGCGACTATCAATCATTAGGAATTACCTTGACATCCCCTCCATCTTTTTTAACGACCATCGCCGGACTTAGTTCCAGTGGAATGCCTAACCCAGAGCCAAACAATAAAATAACTCACCGCGACTGCGGTAAGAATTCCAAGGAGAATTTTCTTTTCGGCGAGTGAATCGGTCAATGTGGTGGTGATGAGAGCGGAGACGAAGAACAATGCAGTGGAGATTATGCCAAAAGAAAGGGCAAAAAAACGCAGGTGAAAGAGCCGAACTTTTATTTTGACGGAAATCCTTGAATTTCTGAGAAATAGACTAAATGCTAGGACCGACAGGAACAAAAATAACCCTATCCCCAGAAGAGAATAGGAGAGGATGCGGAAGATGGTCAGCCAGGGCAAGTCCTCCACCTAGACGATGCCCCTTTCGGAAAGCCTTCTCAGCACCTCTTCCACCACTTCGTTTATTTTTTCGGCGCTGAGCGCCCGATTATTAGTGGTGTCCGGAAGCCTTGAACAGTCAGTAATAGGTCGGCCTCTGCTTCGCTCTGAAGAGCTTCGGTTTGGCGGGCTTTTTATCGGAATCTCCCGCACTTCCAGCGCCTTCTCGTGGATATAGTCCCAGGCCAGAGGGGTGAAGCGACTCCCCTTCTCCACTTCTACAACGCCATCCTTTGCCCGCCGGCGCACATCTTCCACAGTCAAAACCCTAACCATTATCACCTCTTCTAATAAACAATCACCGGAAGACCCAGAGCTTCCCCGGTCTCGCCGGCAATCTTCTCCAGCCGTTTTCTGGGAACTTTGACAATGCCCCTCTCCGCCGTAGGCCGGTCGGTGGTATATATCTGCACCTCTCTGGGCTTAATCTTCTTGAGTTGCTCTTGCCACTCCCCTATTGCCATCGGCGTGGAGTTGTCCACCTCTCCGGTCAAAAATAAAGTCTGTATCACCGCGCCCTTCATCCGGCTCAACCCCTCCACTATCCCCTGAAAACTAACCCCCGGCGCCGGTTGGTTAATCCTCCGCCAAAGTCCTTCATTTCCGGCATCCAATTTCATAATCGGCAAGTCCACCCGGGATATCGCCTGACAGACCTCGGTTCGCTCTACCAGAGCGGAATTGGAGAGCAGAGCTATCTTCACCGACGGGCAGAGACTATCCCGCAACCTGCGCACCATCTCTACAATCTCCGCGAACTGCGGGTGGGTGGTCGGTTCTCCGTTGCCGGAAAAAGTAATATAGTTAAAGGGTGAATTACCTTTGGAGCTGGCTATGATTGCACCGGTTAACGCTTTTTCAACCTCCGCCGCTTTCGGGAAATCCTGATTAGAATCCGCTCGCCAATATCTATTCGTCCAACCGTAATGGCAATAGATGCAATCGAAAGGACAGAGTTTATAGGAGATGGGCAATAGGTTTATGCCCAGAGACTTCCCCAGCCTGCGGGAATTAACCGGGCCATAAATTATCCCTTTTTGTAGTTCCAGAACTGACATAATCTTCCCCCAAAAATCTACAAAAGATGACGGTAAAGCCTCGCTAGAGGCGCCGGTATAACCACCTCAGCCACCAGAAGACCCTGCTCGCCAGCCTCCCGAGCGCCGGCTTTTACCCCACTCTCCACCGCGGACACCTCTCCTGTCAACAGAACATAGGACTTGCCGCCCAAGCCCACAGCAAGCCGCAGAGCCAGCAGAGTTACCTCGGCAGATTTGACCGCCGTATCCGCAGCCACTACTGCCGAAGCGGCGGTAAATGTCTCAATGATTCCCAGAGCCTTCAGCTCATCCACCATAGTCGTCGCCGCCAAAGCCGGAAAAATCTGCGGATGGGGATTCGGCAATATAAAGTAGTCCACAAAACTGGTCCCGGCTACCCTCTGCCCCTCCTCTATTGCGGATTTTACTGCGGCCACCTCTCCGCCCAATAGTGTAAGATATTTACCCGGGCAGGTAGAATGGGAGAGCAGAAGTTCCACATCGGCGACCTTGCCCATAGCATCCGCAGCAATTATCCCCAGGGCAACGCTGGCCGTCTCCATCATCCCCAAAGCCATATTGGATTTATTCGCAGCCAAATTTCACCTGTTATTGAGATTGATACTTTATATCGTGCTTAGTCGGCGGCTCCGGCGGACGATACAAAAGAACTACATAGAATTTATCCAGGGGATGAATCTCCACTATGCCGATACCCATAGTAGTGTAATCCGAGGTGAGAATCTGCTCCTTATGTCCCGGCGAGTTCATCCAGGCTTGAACCGCCCCATCAGCAGAACTATTCTCGGCGATAATCTCCCCGGCAATGGAATAACTTATGTCCGCATCCTTCAACCGTTCCGCTAAATTTCTACCCTGAGGGTCCTCGTGGCCATAAAAATCCTCGTCCTTCATCCGATTGGCGTATTTCCAGGCAAAGGCGGATATCCGCGAGCTGTAGATGAGCGGTCTAAGCCCCTCATCTATACGCTCCTGGTTAATCAATTCAAAGACCTTGCCGTCCTCGCCGGGGGGTGGCGTGGGAGGAGTTAGAGCCTCCTCAACCCAAGCATTCTCCCCCCACAAGCCCAGGTTGGCGGTATTGATGAGAAAGTGTAAAACTAGAAATACAACAAAAGTTGACACAGCACTGCTCCCAAAAGAATTATACTTGTTTATCAGCTAGATGGCAATATGAATTCTGTCATCTATCTTCCAGACTTTACCGGCTACGGAGCTGTGCACCGCAAGCCCCAACTTGTCGTCAGCAGGCTGGGCAATCACCTTGCCCCTGGTCACCCGGTCACCAACTTTGACCACCGGCCGAGCCGGGCAACCGTAGGGCTGACGCAAAGGGATAGCCACTCTCGTCGCCGTTATGCTCTCAATTCCTCCGGTTTTTTGGCTATATTCGCTAATGCCTAATCGGATGGATAGCCTCTGTGTGGGAAGCATGCGTTCTTGTCGAAAGGTGTCCACAGGACGGGTTAGCGGTTCTTTCTCCTGACGCAGCCCCCTATCGGAGAGCTCTTTTTTTAAGAGAGCGCATACCTTTCGCGGAGAGAGGTCCATAGGGCAGGCGTATTGCTCGCAGAGCCCACATTCACAACAATTAAAGACCATCATCATAGGCGGTGATTCTAATAATGAATAACAATAAGCCTGCATCAACCGGTGCGGTTCAATATTATAACCCAATAGGTAACGAGGGCAGAGGTCAGTGCACAATCTGCACTGCTCGCAGGCGCTCCTGCCCTGCCGGCGCACTTGCTCTGCGTTAAAAGCCATACGGCTGGCAATATGGTTATTTCCCGGCAAGACAAAGAGAGCCGAGGTGGTCTTCTCCACTACATCGTCGCCCTTCACCAATATACCCATCATCAAGCCGTTGGCGAAGAGCCGGGGCTGTTCGCATATCAGCCCCCCGCAGGCATTGATAATATCGTCAAAAGGTATACCCAGGGGAACTCTATAGGTGCCGGGACCAGCTACTTCCCCCATTACCGTGATATATTTTTCCGTAACCGGTTCGCCCCTAATCGCTTTGCCGATATTTAGCAATGTCTCTACATTCTGAACCAGAGCATACACATCCGGGGGGATACCACCTGAAGGTATGCGCTTGCCGGTGACCATCTCCACCAGCAGAAATTCATCGCCTATAGGATAGATGTCCGGAAGCAAGAATAGACGAATTTCCGGATATTTGAGACTGGAGATAGTCTTTTCCAACTTATCAATTACCTGGCGTTGTTTTTTCTTTATTGCTAATATTATTTCCCTTGCTCCCAATACATCCTTGACCGCCAGAGCGGACTTCAGAATCTCCTCTCCGCTTTCCGACAGCAGAGAGATGTCCTTGGAGAGCCCCGGTTCGCATTCCGCGGCGTTGATTATCAGAGCCTCCACACGACTGGCTAGCTTGATGTGGGTGGGAAAACCGGCTCCGCCAGCTCCCACGACGCCAGCATTTTTTACTGCGGTAACCAGATTGTCCATTACTTATGCCAAATTTAAGAAAAAATGAGGGCTTTCGCCCCTCAATAATTTACTTTAAGTTCCTAATTGTTCACTTTTGTTGATAAGTCGGTCATCAACTTTGAGATTTCTGTCCCAATAAGCAAATTTAACCCCTATTTCTGTCGTATAATTCCTTTCCCTCAATGCGCAAATTTAGTTTCCTGGCAGCATCCCAGGCTAGAGGGGTTACAATAGTTCTGGAACCCACCCGGATAGACTTATATCCCTGACCGGCAATTTTCGTTACCTCTAACTCGGTTAAAACCCCCTCAGTATACTCAATAACCTTCGCGGATTCCTTTTGTCTGGCAAAAATCCGGCTGGAACTTCCCGAAAGCGCTCCAAAGACCAGAGCTTTATCTCCCGTGGTAACTAGCGCCGAGTTGGCTTCGTCGGTATCCAGATGCAATTCGTCGGCGAACTTCCCGCTGACCCGCACCCAGACCTGGGCAAATAGAATTCTTCTCTTTTCTCCACAGACAGCAAATATGTCTTCACCGTCGGACAGACCCAGCCGGGCGGCAAGAGCAGGCGTGCAATGAAGGTGACGCTTGGCCAGCATCACCCCAGTGATGAGCGAGACGGCGCCAGCCGGACCGTTCAAGGTTACTCCGCCTATACCCTCACCCTGCAAGGGAAGCTCCAAACCAAGCTTTTTGCTATCGGTGTAGGATAGCTCCACCTGTGTTTTGCGCCGGGTAGGTCCTAATATTCGGACTTTTTCAATTACCCCCCGGTAAGAGACTAAAGTAACTGTCTCCTCGGCGGCGAACTCCCCCGGCTGGCCTAGCTCTCGTAATTTGTGCAAGGTATAATCTCTGCCAAAAAGCTCCGCCAGGTGAGCCTCGCTAAGGTGTAGATGCCTTCCGGAAACTCCAATGGGGACCAGAGCTGACCTGATGAACTCAAAATCTAATCCCAACTGGAGAGATAGCTCAGCACCTATGGACTCTTTTTCTTTCTCATCCATTGTCAAATGACCAAAACGTTTCTACTTAGGAGGAATACCCCTATTCGCCAAGCCCTTTAGGTAAGATATGCTCAACGTCTGGATGGGGCCGAGGAATTACATGCACGGACAGGAGCTCTCCCACCCGGTTTGCTGCTGCGGCGCCGGCTTCGGTGGCTGCTTTTACCGCGCCGGTATCGCCCCGCACCATAACGGTGACTAATCCACCGCCCACTTTCTCCTTGCCGATTAAGGTAACATTCGCCGCTTTGACCATGGCGTCGGCGGCTTCTATTGCTGCTACCAATCCTCTGGTCTCTATCATCCCCAGAGCAATCTGCTCTACATTCTCCTTGGGCATAAGATTACCATCCTTTCAAAAGCATATTTGAAGTATTACTTTTAAAGTAACCCTTTTTCTTTCAGCACTTCCTGCACTATTCCTTCTATCAATGACCGGTCAAGAGGCTTTAGATAACCCTTTTTAGGAGTCATCTCCTCAGCAGCTATCCTGGGAACTTCACCAGGAGTAATGATTTCCGACTCAAATGGCTGTTCAAAGACCGACACCGCGGGTAAAGGAGGTCCATCTTTGTCGTAAGCCAGTCGTTTTATGTGAATAAGATGCAAGGGCGTGATGTTATCTGCGGTGATACTTCCCCCCATGGTGCCACAACCCAAGGTCAGGGCCGGTTCCAGCCCGGTAGTAGCTCCGATAGCGCCCTGAGATGCTGGGGTATTGACCAGAATGCGGTAGACCGGCTTGCGCAGGGCAAACTCCAGAATCAACCGGTCATTCCTGGAATGTAAGACCAGCGTATGCCCCAGTCCACCGAATTCCAGCAGTTGATAACATAGCTGGCATGCAGATTGCCAGTTGGGAACTACATAATAAGCCAGGATAGGACAAAGTTTCTCTTTGGAGAGTGGATATTGTGGACCTACGCCCTCCAGAGGTGCAATTAGAACTGAAGTCTCTGCTGGAACAGTTATGCCCACTTTATCGGCGATAAAAACTGCCGGTTGACCAACGAATTGGGGATTAATGATTCCATTCGGCAGCACCAGCGCTGCTCCCAGGGCTTGAATCTGGGCTGGCGTCAGAAAATAAGCCCCCCTATTCAGCAGTTCCTGGCGAACTCTCGGCTCAATCTCCTCATCTACGATGATTGCCTGCTCCGAGGCGCATACGGTGCCATTGTCAAAGCATTTACTCTTCAAAATGTTCTCTACCGCTTGCGGAATGTCCGCGCTTCGCTCTATATAAGCAGGGACATTGCCAGGACCGACGCCGTAAGCCGGTTTTCCGGCTAAATTAGCGCTCTGCACCAGTTCAGTGCCACCGGTGGCGAGAATTATGGCTATCTCCGGTCGGTGCATCAGCTCCTGAGTTCCCGCCATTTGCGGATAGGACATACAGGAGACCAGCCCCTTTGGCGCTCCGGCAGATTCCGCCGCTTCCCGCATAATCCTGGTGGCTTCCTGAGTGCATTGTTTTGCAGCAGGATGGGGCGAAATAACTATGGCATTGCCGGCTTTTAGGGAGATAATAATCTTGTATATTGCGGTAGAGGTGGGATTGGTTGAGGGTATTATCGCCGCCACCGGACCCATCGGGCTGGCGATGCTGATTACCTTGCGGGCTTCGTCGCGGGAAATTATCCCTCTGGTGGGTATGTCCTTGACGAACTGATAGAGAAGCCGGGAAGCGACCAGGTTCTTGGTCTTCTTATCGTTGACCACCCCAAAGCCGGTCTCGGCAACCGCTAACTCGGCAAGTCTTAGGGCGTTCTCCTCTCCAGCCAAGGCACAGCAGGCGACAATGCGGTCAATCTCCTCCTGAGAATAGCTGTTGTATTCTGCCTGGGCTTTGACTGCTTGCCTGCAAAGAGTGCGAACATCATCAATGGACTTTAGGTCTAAATCCATAGGGTTTCAACTTTATTTGGAGGTTCCCTCCGGTTCAATGGCATCCTGGTATTTATGTAGAAACTTGAAGACCTCGGTGTTCTTCTTGAGTTCGTCAAGGAAATCCAGAGCGTATTGCTTACGCTTCTCCAAAAGCACCCTATCCTCCAATTGCTTCTGCTCCTTCTCCCCCAAAGGCATATACTCCCCTGGTTCAACCTTGCCGGTGATCTTTACAATTGAATACCCCACTTCAAATTTTATGGGGTCGCTTACCTCGCCCACCTGCATTTTGAAAGCTACCTCAGCCAGTTGTTTGGGCAGCTCCTCCTGGCGCGAATAACCCATATCCCCGTCCAAGCCCAGGTCCTTGCGAATGGAATATTGCTCTACCAGTTTGGCAAAGTCCTCGCCGGCGCGGGCTCGTTTTGCCAGCTCCGTCGCTTCCGCCTCTCCCTTGACCGTCAACAGGGACATGCGCAGCTGTGAATATTTGCTCTTGTAGTCGGTATCTTTGACCGCATTGTAGAAATCGCTGACCTCTTGCTCGGAGACGGAGTCAACCTTCTTCTCCACTTCCTCTTTCCACATTTTGTCTACCAGCAGAGTGTTGAGATATTGGTCCACTTTGCGCTGAATCTCCGCGTCTTTATCGTATCCCCTGTTTTTAGCTTCCTGGGAAATCAATGTGCCATTAATCCACTCATCCATCACCATCTCCGGCGTAATCTCATACTGCTTGTTCTCCGGAACTGTGGCGCGTTTCGCTTCCAGCATAATTTTCAACTCCGAGGCGTGCAATTTCTCGGAACCAACCTGGGCGACTACTGGGTCTTCTGTTTCATTCTTATTGCTTGCACAGCTTACCATAAGCAAAGTCATCAAAATCATTACCAGCAGTAATGGCTTTCGTATTTTGTCAGACAAAATTCTCTCCTCCTGTATTTTCATTTCCTAAAATTCCACTCCGGGTCGCTATATTTTTTCTCCAGTTGCGATGCTATTTTCATCTCTTGACTGCTCAGAGCAGATTCAGTAATTGGACAACCCAACACTTCGGAAAAACCCCAAGCTACCCGGTCCTTTACAACCGATATATCCGGCTTCCTGCCGAGGTCCGGCATCCTAGCGACTAACTCTTCAAGAGAAATAGCTCCGTCCTGCTCGCCTTTATAAACCCTTAAAGAACCTTGTAACAGAGATAAACCCCTTCTTCTTCTCAAAGCACAGCCGGCAAGCTTTTTTCCTCCCACTACCAGGTCTCCGGTCACCGGTCTTTGAAAGCACTCATATCTCCTCTTCCCCTCCACCGTTCCCTGCCGCATAATATCAATCTGGGGAGAGCAATCCTTCAGTGCAAAAACAAGCGCCCGAGTGAAGAGGTTATAGGTGTCATCCCGCCTGCTTAAATCCCCGCTATTCGCTCTATCGGCATCTTCAGAGGAGATTATAAAAGCTATGGTCAAGTCACAACCGTGAAGCACCACCCCGCCGCCGGTTATCCTGCGCACCTTCTCCCGGCCCGGATAATCACTTTCGGAGAGTCGTTGAAAGTAACCGGCGGTCACCGAGGGTTTTGTAAATGTATATAGACGAAGGATAGGCTGTATATATTCCTTATTTGCCACCTGTAATAGAGCTTCATCCAGCGCCATATTCAGATAGGCGTTACCGGGAGGGCTTTTAATTAAACGCAAGTTAAGCATCTGTGAATTTGTGACGCAAATCCAGCTCTTTGACTGCCTTCACCTCGTCCAGACGACCTACCGGCGTGGTATAGGGCGCCCCCTTGACTTTATCGGGACTTGTTTTTGCTTCCTGATATATTTGCTTCAGGGCGTTCGCAAATGCCTCCAGTGTGGCTTTATCCTCGGTCTCGGTCGGCTCCACCATCAACGCCTCCTCCACAATCAAGGGGAAATATACCGTGGGAGGATGGAAACCGAAGTCCATCAACCGCTTAGCCACATCCAGTGTCCGCACTCCGGTCTCCGCGGTCAAGACCCTGGAGGAGGCTACAAACTCGTGCATACAGGGATAGTCATACTTAAAATAATAGGTCTCCTTCAGCAAATGACGCAGGTAGTTGGCGTTCAAGACCGCATCTTCGCTCACTTGCCGAAGGCCTTCCTCGCCCATAGTCAGTATATAGACTAAAGCCTTGACCAGCACCAGGAAGTTGCCCTGCCAGGCTTGCACTCTGCCGATGGATTTGGGTCGGTCGTAGTCAAAACTGTAACCACCTTCAGCCTTAACCGCTAGCGGCACCGGCAGATAGGGAGCAAGCTTTTCTGTAACTGCCACCGGACCGGCGCCGGGTCCGCCCCCTCCGTGAGGGGTGGAGAATGTCTTGTGCAAATTTAGATGAACGATGTCGCAACCCATAGCGTCCGGGGTGGTTCGTCCCATAATGGCGTTGGCGTTAGCACCATCGTAATATAGAAGTGCGTCAATTTCGTGTAGAAGCTCCGCCACCTGGGGCATCTGTTCTTCAAACAAACCCAGAGTGCTGGGATTGGTAACCATCATAGCCGCTACTTCCGGAGTGATGGCTTTTCTCAAGGCGTTCAGGTCAATCCTTCCGCGCTCATCAGAGGCTACCTCTTGAATAGTATAGCCGGCTAATGTCGCCGAGGCTGGGTTGGTGCCGTGGGAGGAATCGGGGATGAGCACGACGGAGCGTCTATTCCCTCTATCTCGGTGATAGGCGCGGACGATGAGCATTCCCACCATTTCACCGTGGGCGCCGGCGGTGGGCTGCAGGGTGATGGCGGACATTCCCACTATTTTGAGCAAAGCCTCACCCAGCTGGTAATACAACCTGATTAGACCCTGGGTGGCTTTCTCCTCGGCAAGCGGATGAGTATTGATGAATGGACCAAGGCGAGCCAGGTCCTCGTTTATTTTGGGGTTATACTTCATCGTGCAGGAGCCGAGCGGATAGAAGCCAATATCCACACCGTAGTTCAAACGGGAAAGCCGGGTGAAATGGCGCACTACCTCCACCTCGGATACCTCCGGCAAGCGAGCTTTTTTACTCCGTTGCATAGTCCTGGGCAGAACTTTTATCGGGTCAACCGCCGGAACATCCAGCCGGGGCAGCTCGTAACCCCTTTTCCCGGGAGCGGAGTAATCGTAGATGATTTTCTCCGGCTGAATCACTTGACCAACCTCCCCAACAGGTCGGCGAGCCGGTCAATCTCCGCTTTAGTCTTCTTCTCGGTCACACAGACCAAAAGGTGCTTCTTTAATTGCGGATACCATCTGTCCAGCGTTATCCCCGGAACAACTCCTTGCTTACTCAGGTCTTTATACACCTTAGCTGAAGTTACCGGAAGTTCCACCACAAACTCGTTGAAGTTTGCCCCACTAAAGCATAATCTTAAGCCCTTTTCCTTCAGTTTCCTCTTGGCATACTCCGCTTTCGCCAGGTTCTGGAGGGCAAGCTCGTAGATACCCTCTTTGCCGAGCAGGGCTAGAAAGATATTGGCGGAGAGCGCCACCAGAGCTTGATTAGAACAGATATTGCTGGTGGCTTTCTGTCGACGGATGTGCTGTTCCCGGGTCTGCAGAGTCAATACATAACCGGTTCTACCTGCGGAATCCGTCGTCCGCCCAACCAGACGTCCGGGCATATTTCGCTCCAGGTTGGTTTTGCCAGCCATTATGCCCAGGTAAGGTCCACCGAAGGAGAGTGGAGTTCCCAAACCCTGTCCCTCAGCAGTATAGATGTCAGCGCCGTAATTGCCCGGCGCCTCCATTATTCCCAGAGAGATAGGGTCAGCGGAGACAATAAAAAGCCCACCGGTCCGGTGTATCAGCTCCGCCATCCGGGGAGCGGACTCTTCTACAACCCCAAAGAAATTAGGATTTTGCAGAAGCATAGCGGAACTGCCATCGGAATTTCGTTCAATACAAGCGGTGTCAACCATACCTGTTTTTTGGTCGAAGGGTATAGATATAATCTCCGCATCTAAACCGCTTAAATAGGTATGGAGCACCTCGCGGTAACGCGGATGAATGCTTTCCGCTAAAAGTATCCGCTTGCGGTTAGTAGCCCTCAGGGAAAGTAGCGCGGATTCAGCCAGAGCGCTACCACCGTCATACATAGAGGCGTTGGCTACATCCATAGCTGAAAGCTCGCATATCATCGTTTGATATTCGTAGATAGCCTGCAATGTGCCCTGGCTTATCTCCGGCTGATAGGGCGTATAGGCAGTATAAAATTCGGCGCGGGAGGTCAGGTGATTAATCACCGAGGGAATCAAGTGGTCATAGGCACCGGCGCCGGCAAAAGAAACCACCGGACTGGTGATTTCCCCAGCCATTTTTGTAATATGAGCAGAGACCTCGGCCTCGGACATAGATTCGCCTAAACCCAACTTCACCTTTTCACTCAATCCGGCATCGGTGAAGAGCTGGTCAATGGAGGAATATCCCATCATTGACAACATAGTTTTCCGCTCACCATCGGTGAGAGGCAAATAACTCATCGGCTCTAGCCCTCCCCAATCGCCTTTTTATAAGCGGCGACGTCCATCATTGAGTTGAACTCGGCTATGTCCGTCGGCTTTACCGCTACAATCCAGGCAGAACCTTCGGCGTCCTGGTTAATGAGGCCGGTGTTCTGCACTACTGCATCGTTCACCCGGGTTACTTCGCCGGAAATAGGAGCATAGACATCCGAGGCCGCTTTGACCGACTCTATGACGGCAAATTCCTTGCCCTTGACCAGTTTATCTCCGGCGGAAACCTTCACCTCCAGATAGACTATCTCCCCCAACTCGTGCTGGGCGTGGTCGGTGATACCGACGAGCTGTTCCTCGCCCTCCTGGCGAACCCATTCGTGGGTATCGGTGTATCGGGTCTCTCCCATTTCCTATTCCTTTCTGGATAATGAATTCAATATTAGATTGTAGATAATTCCAGCAACCAAAATACACAGGCTAAAAGCCCGGTTTTTAGAGAAAAGGCGCCTTGGCTACTACCGCAGGATGAAGTTGTTCGCGAATTTCTATCTCCAGCCTGGTGTCAATGGGGCTGTAGGCGGTCTCCACATAACCCAAGCCCACGGGTATAGACAGGCTGGGCGAGAAAGTGCCGCTGGTGACCTTTCCCACCGGCTTACCATCAGCAAAGATGAGATAGTCGTGGCGGGGAATGGCTTTGTCCAGCATTTTGAAGCCGACCAGCTTGCGCTTTAAGCCGTCGGCTTTTATCTTCAACAGAGCTCCTCTGCCGATGAAGTCATCTTTGTCCAGTTTTACAGTCCAGCCGATGCCAGCCTCCAGTGGATTGGTGGTCTGGTCAATGTCGTTACCGTATAGACACATCTTCTTCTCCAGACGCAGGGTATCTCTTGCCCCCAAGCCGATGGGGATGAGACCATAATCTTTCCCTGCCTGCCAAAGACCTTCCCAAATTTTAGCTGGGTCGGAAGTTAGGTCTACATAAATCTCAAAACCGTCTTCACCAGTGTAACCGGTGCGGGAGAGCAATACCTCCTGCCCGGCAACTATTCCCGCATCCCACATATAATATTTAATTTTAGTAAGGTCAATATCGGTAATCTTACTCAGTATCTCCTGAGAACGAGGTCCCTGAATGGCGATGAGAGTGTATTCATCTGACCGATTGTTGAATATGACATCGCCATTGAATTTCTTAATCTGCTCTCTGACCCACTCCTCGTCTTTGGCTATGTTGGAGGCATTCACTATCAGCATAAACTTATTCTTCTCCAGGCAATAACAGAGCAAATCGTCAACTATACCACCATCGGGATATAGCATCGGAGTGTAACAGATGTGGCTTTTCTCTAAACCGAGAATATCATTTGCCAGCAGATGATGCAGAAACCTGGCTGAATCATCTCCCTCAAAGAAAAACTCTCCCATATGCGACAGGTCAAATATGCCGGCGGAAGAGCGCACTGCCAGATGCTCCGGAATAATGCCAGTGAAACGAACCGGCAAAAGATAGCCGGCAAACTCTATCATATCCCCGCCAGCTTTCACCAATTGTGAATATAACCTGGTCTTTTTCACTTCCCCGGAAGCCATCTATATCTCCTTAATCGAGAAACGGTCTCGAAATAGAACTCTAACTAGATACTTGGAAATGTGATTTTAAGATTTTGGGGGAAATTTTGCAAGGGAATAATATGCGAAATGGGCTTTTTGCAGAAATTTTTAATTTCCCTTGGGCACTACATATAAAAACCGCTGGATATTTTCTCCAGCGGCGAAAGCAAAATGCAAAAATTCGTCCAACAAAAACAAATTATTTTTTGTTCTTGGCTAAATAATCCCGCACCCTCTTCAACGCTTCATTAATATTTTCCACCGAGTTGGCGTAGCTGAAGCGCAGATGCCCCTCGCCGTAACTCCCGAAGCTGGTCCCCGCCAGGCAGGCTACGCCGCCCTCATTGAGCAATCCCTGTTCTAACTCCTTGGCTTTGAATCCGGTGCCGGTAATATCGGGAAAGACATAGAAGGCGCCCTTGGGCAGAAGACACTTGATGCCGGGAATCTCGTTTAATCCGGAGACGATGACATCACGACGGCGCTTGAACTCCGCAGTCATCTGGCGCACCTCTTCCCAGGGACCGGTGATAGCCTCTATGCCCGCTCTCTGCACAAAAGCAGAGGTCATAGAGCAGGAGTTGGTCATCATTCTGGTGATATGGGGCTGGAGAATCTGGGGCATAATGCCGTAGCCCAGCCGCCAACCGGTCATAGCAAAGGTTTTAGAGGCACCCTCAAGAAGTATGGTGCGTTCCTTCATACCCGGCACAGAATATATACTGTGGAAATCGCAGTCGTAAAGTATCTCGCTGTAGACTTCGTCGGATAAAACCCAGCAGTCGTTAGCCTGGGCAATCTCGGCTATCTTCTCCAGGTCTTCTTTGTTGAGGACACCGCCGGTGGGATTTTGCGGTGAATTGACGATAATCAGGCGGGTCTTTTTGTTGACCAGCTTCTTTAAATCGTCAACTTTCATTCGGAACTCATTCTCTTGAGACAGCGGAGCCGGAACCGGTTTGGCACCGATGTAATTAATCATAGATTCGTAGATGGGGAAGCCTGGATTAGGATAGACCACCTCATCGCCCGGTTCAACCAGCGAAAGAATAGTGAAGAAGATTATAGGTTTTGCGCCGGGAGTAACCACCACTTGGTCGGCAGAGGTCTCCACGCCACGAGTGCGCTGGACATAATTTGCGATGACTTCCCGGAAGTCAAGATAGCCGGCGGAGGGACCGTAATGTGTCCATCCATCGTCAAGAGCTTTCTTTGCCGCATTGATGATGTTCTGCGGTGTAGCAAAGTCCGGTTCCCCTATCTCCAGGTGGATAATGGACTTGCCCTGAGCTTCCAACTCTTTAGCTCTAGCCAATACCTCAAAAGCGGTCTCGGTGCCGAGCCTTCCCATACATTTGGCAATCTGTGGCACAACCTTCCCCCTTTGCAAATTTTCTTAGAATCCTAATAGGTGAAAAAACTAACATATTGCTTAGAGATTGTCAAGGGTAAAGGGTTAGTTTAGTATGCCAAGGCGGCAATTAACTTAAGGAACTAATTTTCACTTGTAGTGAACATAGCGAGATGTTAGTATAAATGCCAGAATTTGTTGTTATAATGCCGGCAATCTCTCACCTTCTCTTATCATCGGCACAAACTTTTCACTAAAATCTAATGAAGCGCTCCGAAAATATCATCTTGTGGACGATAATTATCGCCATCGCCCTCTTTGCTCTGCAATTTGCACTGCAAAAGCCAGAGATCATCGTCTGCACCCTGGTGGACGACGCCTATTACTACCTCAAAATCGCCCAAAATATCGCCTCGGGCTACGGAGCTACCTTTGACGGAATTCATAAGACCAATGGTTTCCACCCCCTGTGGCTGCTCTCTCTCACCAGCCTAGCCGCAATCCCGCATATAGGGACGATGGGATTGGTCAGAACACTTATCGTCGTCCAGGCTCTACTCTTGTTCGGTTCTTTATATCTAATAAAAAGAACTTTAACTAACCTACTGCACCCCCTCCTTATCGGCGTAGTGCTGTTAATTCCCCTTTATCCCCGATTCTTTCATGTTTTTACCGAGGGTATGGAGAGCGGTCTACTGATATTCCTGGTCCTGCTTACTTTCTACCTTATGAGTAGAATATTGGATAATTTGCAGACCGGTCGGTGGTTTGCAAGCTCCCTTCTTTTAGGCGTCCTGCTTACCGCTATCATCCTGACCCGACTGGACTGTTTCTTTCTAGCTATCGTAATTCTGGCTTACCTCCTTATTCAAAGCATTATGCATCGTGAGAGATTCTTTAGATTATTCCTGGGAGCTTTTACCGCTGGAGTGGTTATCCTCCTGGGCGTTCTACCCTTTATTCTGTGGAATTATTACCGTTTTGGTACTATCGCCACTATAAGTTCGTTGATTAAAGTAAAATGGAACCTCACTGGCTTAGGCACTCACATTAAAGACTTGTTGGTCAGTTGCCCGGAGTATTATCTAGGGATTCTGACAATCAGCATATTTATAGCTCTGTCATTTGTGAAAAAGCGGTTTCCCAAAGAGTTCTGTAACCGATTTCTACACCCGCTCACTATATTCACGATTTCTGCCGGTATTTCTCTCTCCTTCTTCTTGTTACTGGTCAAATGGGCACTCTTTGCTTACGCCTTTGCTTTCACTATCGCCCTTATTGTGCTCGGCTCAGCGTTGATTTTGGGATGGATAGCCAAACGGATAAAAACTGAGAATGTATTGCATAAGTTCGCCATTATTTTACTGGTCATCAGCATAATCATTGCGATAGCTCTGCAAATGATATCTATAAACCGAATATACCGCTCGGCGGCGCTCAGAATATATGATGCTGCGATATGGGCAAAACAGAATTCTTCGTCAGAAACGGTCTTTGCTATGAAAGATTGTGGCTGTTTTGGTTATTACAGCGAACGAACCACCATTAATCTGGATGGGTTGGTAAACGATTTTGAGTATCAGGAATACTTAAAACGAGGAGCTTTGCAGGAGTATTTAAAGTATAATCAAGTGGAATACTTTGTCCAATATGCCTTTTGGGACAAAGACTTGCCGATAAACAGCGGCGATTACCAACAATACTCCCTTTATATTCCATCAAGAATATATGAAGACTGTGGCGGAACTGTAACTGTAACCAAGGAACAGGAGGTCTTCCGTTCCGAATACTATGCCCCCCGAGGCAATAAACCGACTAGGGTTATCATCTGGCGCTGGGAATACCCAAAATAACCATCAATCAGTGATTATTTCCCTCCTCCCAATATTCCCGGTGAACCAGTCGCCGGTATGACAATGGAACGCAGAAGGAAAAATACCCTTTCTTCTCCCTCTTGGTAATTCATATCTCTCTCCTCCTAAGCAAATTCCTTGCCTACTCTATTATAAGATTTCTGCTCTGTATCTCAATCTTTAACCACCGACCGACCATCTCCTCATCTGCTAACTATCCCCTTGAAAAATTGCCTTGACTAAAGTATTATATCAACAACCCTAGGAGCTAACTTGCGCAACGGCAAAAGAATCAGCGTGGTAATACCCTGCTACAACGAAGAAGTGGGTATAGCTCAGGTCGTCTCCACTATGCCCGAGTTTGTTGACGAAGTGCTGGTGGTGGACAATAACTCCAGCGACAATACCTCCATTGTAGCCAAAAAGTTCGGCGCCAAGGTCATCTTTGAGCCGCGCAAGGGTTACGGTCGAGCCTACAAGACCGGGCTTTCCTCGGCAACCGGCGATATTATCATCACTATGGACGGCGATGCCACCTATCCGCGCATCGCCATCGCCTATCTGCTGGACATACTCTTTGAGGATAATCTGGATTTTATCTCCGCCTGGCGGGTGGCAATCGACTGGCGAGAGTCTTTGGACTATATTATGCGCTATCTGGGCAACCGTATCTTTAATCTTACTATCTTATTACTTTACGGTCGCCATCTACACGACTCCCAATCCGGTATGTGGGTCTTCAAGCGCGAGATTCTGGACGAGGTGGAGGTAACCTCCGACGGTATGCCCTTCTCTCAAGAGCTAAAGCTGGAAGTTTTCTGCCGACGTCAGTTCCGCACTCGCGAGGTGCCCATCCAGTTTAGCTATTACAAAAGGCACGGCGACTCCAAGCTCAGTCTCTGGCGAGACGGAATTAAAAACTACGCCCAGCTGTTCGTGAAGAGATTACAAACGAGCCGGAGAAAGAAGACTAAGCCAACGACTATCCCAGACCAGAAGTGAATTAGGGGCTTAGCGCGCTAAGCCCCTAATTTCAGCCTCCTACCACAAAAAGGGGAAATCGGAATTTTCCCCTACCCGTTTGGTGTGTAAATTGCCTGTGGCGGAGGCTTCCAGCCTCCGCTAGAAAAGGCCCCCCCGAAACCCCCTAACAGGGGGGAGAGACCATCCCCCCCTTTTTAAGGGGGGCTAGGGGGGTCTAACCCCAAGCAATATGCTTCGCATATTGCTTGGTGTTTTGGCAGTTTTGTGCGAAGCACAAAACTGCACAATACCTGGCGGGTAGCAAAAATAATCAATCCATAATCAACGCCCATCGGGCTTCCAACCC
>Ga0315294_10003160_pt1 | contig 17896 bp, 14 predicted proteins | sample YL17G13_40_MG_FD_203626 | JGI IMG/M metagenome (GOLD analysis project Ga0315294, IMG submission 203626) | Sediment microbial communities from Yellowstone Lake, YNP, Wyoming, USA - YL17G13_40 | ecosystem: Environmental > Aquatic > Freshwater > Lake > Sediment | place: USA: Wyoming | collected... | reverse complement strand
TGCACTGTTTCATGCATTGGTGTTCTCTGAGTTCTTGAAGTTCCATGGTGTTGATGCATATCCTATTTCAATTGAGAACAATGCGGCAGTAGAGATGGTCGATGAACAAGGTACTTCAACATACGTCGATCCTGTTGGTGACAACCTTGAACCTAGCGAAGGGTACATAAGCATATTCCCCGAAGGAAAGCCTGAGAGGTATGAGTTCAAGGATCTTCCTGAGGATCATAAGAGAGAAATAACACAGATATTGATCGATGAACTTCAGAATGACATAATGGAGAAGGGTATAGCACCAGGACCTCCGCCACGGCCAGGATTACAATGGAAGCCTGAAACTTCAAGATGGATACGTCCTGAAAGTCCATACACTGACAAGATGTCATCATACATCGGTATGGAGAAGCTAAGGAAAGTAATGCCAGTATTGGCTACAATAGCGCCTAGAGGAACAGAGTCATTGATCAAGTATTTGGTTGAAGAGATACCTAGCAATGCAGACAAGTTCATGCCATTGATGAAGTTCCTTGAACAATATGGTGAATTATCTATCAAAGGAAAGGAAACTTCTGATGAGGTAGTGAACAATCTGTATGTGGAAGCAAAGGAAAATGTCCATCAATGGTTGAGTCAGTATTCTGGAAGTGATGCAGTGGTTAAGCAATTCCATACCACTGATTCTGACCCTACTCGTCTGAATAAGGTGCTAGCTATTGATGCATTCGTACATTATGCGCATGATCGTGGAAGTATGCTCCCTCAGATGTTTGATCGTGGATCTAGGTCAAAGCATGATCGAGAACTATTCTCTTCTCAGCACATTGTCACATCGACATTCTTGGAGGTACCTGAGGGTGAAGATGAAGACAGATACAGGTACAAAGCATGGACACAACTTGATAAGATAGTTACTGATATTCTTGATGAATTGGCTACAAGAGCAAACATGGATCCTGAAGTGAAGTCAGCTAACGAAAGTCTGGGGAAATTCATGGCACAGACAAGGGGTAGTGCATATGGTAAGGATGATCTGAACGAATGGGTGAACCAGGCTGATCTTACACTCAGTGAAGATACACTCGAAGATAGCCCTAGAAAAGCGTCAGATACCATGCCGGATCCATTCTCTGTAGAGTTCTATGACTGGGTTGAGAAGCAGTTGAAGATAGGTGGTAAGCAGATAACAGGTGTCAAGAATACTGGTACACAACTTGAGGCTAACTTGTACAGCAGCCTACTGAAGGACTGTAACGCATTTCTTGATCAAGTAAAACCAAACACACCACAACATGAGATTGTGCATGGTTTGGGTGATGTAATTGAAAAGTGGGTGAGAGAACAGTCAATATCCATGAGTACAGCATTTGACAAGTTGTACAAAGCAGGTTTTACGGCGGGAGTTATCAATACCGGAGTACAACCTGCAATGCGATTGGCAGATGAATTGGCTTTACGATTGTTGAAGACCGATCCTAACAGGCTAGGCGGTAAGATCAAGATATTCAGTAAGGACATAGTATCACGATACAACAAGATTATATCACAAGCGTATACTCCTGAAGGGAGATTCTCGTTGAGTGATATGATGAAAGAGATGAAGGAAGTTGTTCCTGCACAACGATATCAACTTGAAAGGATTGTACGAACTGAAGTCGCAACTGTAAGCAATACAGGACGTTTGCTAGGGTGGTCTGAGGATCAGAATAAGTACTATTATGATTATTTGTGGCTAAACGTTTATGACAACCGTAGTAAGTACATCTCAATATGGAGAGGTAACCAGAATCCTTTGACATACGATGAAGCACTTTTCCTGTGGGAGCATCAAAGTCAGATATTCAATGGTAGAGAACAAAATGATACTTTCAACCAGAGGTGTGCCTTGTCAAGAAGTCCTATAGAGTTTGAACGGAAGGGTAACCGATGGGAAGGTGATGGTACTTTCATTCAAACATTGACAACGGGGTTTTAGGTATGAATAAAGTAGTCATAGCAAAGATAAGTAAATCCATGGAGGTGCAATGATCAACTGGGAAGAAAATATCACAAATAGACTGATCGAGTTAACTTCTAGGGATGAGGTTCCTGGAAGGATTGCTGAGATTCTTTCTGAAGAGTACGACATTAAAGTGACACGTGATGCAGTATATGCAAAGGTTCGCTTATTGAGAGAATCCGGTGCATTCACTGAATTGTCAGATAAGACAAAGACGGTGTTAATGCCGTATTATGAGAAACATCATGAAGTCTATGAATCAGAAGAAGTCATAGAAAAGACTTTCGAAGTACCTGAGAATAATGTGATTATGTTCAGTTTGAAGCCTCGTATGAAGATTCTTCATTTAGGTGATCTTCATATGCCATTTGAGGTAGAAGATCAAGTTCAGACGGCCATAAACATGAGTGCAACATCTGAAATATGCGTAGCTTCAGAGATCTCTGATTTCTATTCTATATCAAGGTTCAACAAGAATTTCTCAATTCCATTGGAAGTAGAGATTGACAAAATAATCAGATTGTATGAATTATTGTCAAGTAAGTTTCCCTATACTATTGTGATACAGGCAAATCATGATAACCGCGTAGGTAGGCAGTTCACTGAGTTACCTTCATCATTGCTACCATTGGTGAAAACTTCTAATATGCTAAAATTCTTGGCACGACCATTTAGCAACATTGTGGTCATTGATCAATGGTATTGTCAAATTAACGATTGTATATTTGCTCATGCTGAGGCCTTTTCTACTGTTGACATGAAGGTTGGTGTTAAGGTTCGTGATTGGATGCGTGATTGGACAGAAACTTTAGGTCTACAACCATTCAGATGTGTGGTTCAAGGGCATGTACATCAATTAGGTGTAACATATAGGAATGGTACTAAGATTATGGAAGCAGGGTGCTTATGCTATTCACCTGATTACTCTGTAGAAAGACTATATGCACGACCTCAGGTTAATGGTTACGTAGAGGTAGTGCAGGAGCATGGTATAACTAACTTTGAAAGTTCTAGAGAACACCGATTCAGCACTCCTATATACACACAAAGATTTAATCCGGTAAGATAAAATGAATCGTCAAGAAGCGTGTCGTAAAGTTGGTTTAGGTAATAAGGGGAAGCCTCCTTGGAATAAGGGATTGACTAAGGAAACCGATGTAAGAGTTATGAATATAAGCATGGATGTAGCTAAATCGGGCAAAGAAAGTTACCAAAATGGACGTATTTCTTGGATTAAGGGTAAAACGAAGGGGCAATATCCTCAATTAGGGCATGATGCTTGGAATAAGGGGTTAACAAAAGAAACAGACGTAAGGGTACTCAATAATCAAGGGTTTGGTAATCGTAAGCATGAGCAGATAGTAAAGGATAATCAATCAGTGTTAGCAAAACGAATGTGGAGTAATCCTGAATGGGCAGAAATAACAATGCAACATGCTTTGGAAGGAAACAAAAATGCTCATCCAAACAAGCCTGAAAAGAAGATTATCGATATCTTGAAGTCCTTGTCTTCTGATATCAAATACGTTGGTGATGGCAAACGTGAAAATTGGGTTTCAGGAAAGAATCCGGATTTTATTAACAAGTCTAAGAAACAGATTATTGAAATCTTCGGATGCTACTGGCATTGTTGCAAGAAATGTGGTCATAAGAACATAGACAATCAACGACAGAAAGATGCTTTGAGGATAAGTAAATTTGAAGAACTAGGCTATTCTGTACTTGTAATATGGGAGCATGAATTAGAATTTCCTGATAATGTTGTGTCTAGAATTAGAGGTCTTAAGTAGTATGGCAACAAAGGCACAGCATCGTCTTGTTAGGAAAACATTGGTCGAAGGCATTCGAAGGAATGGTGAACGAATCTTTGACATTTCTCAAAGAAATGCTGAAGGATTTGTGCCTGTGGACAGAGGGATTCTTCGACAAAGTGGGTATGTGAGGAATATTCGTAAGGGAGTCATCATTGGTTACAAGGCGTCGCATTCTGCACGAGTAGAATTCGGTCAACCAGAGTTCCATTATACTGGTTCAAAGACTGTTACCATAAAGAAGCATACGATTCATACGAAGTATGGTCCAAGAACAATAAAGACTCATGATCGGATATACGTCAACAAGAGAGTAGTCCGGATTCGACCACGAGCAGGATGGAACAAGGAAATGATTGAAAAGGCGTACGGGGTTAGGATTCCAGGCAATGTGTCACGAATGACAGTTTATGGGACGCCAATATTCGTGGTGATGTCTAGGATTCCTGCACGGCCTGGACAATTCTTCTTGACAAGAGCTGTATTAGAAGGGATCAAGAAGTTACCAGAGGACATGAAGCAATCATTGAAAAGAATCGGGACGGTCAAATAGACGGAGGAAAGAAATGGGTGATATTCTAAGGCCACATGAAGAGATCGTAGCGAAGAATTTCTCAGCACTGGTTGGAAAGGTGTTGACACAGGTGGAAGCAAGTATGAGTGATCCTGGTCAACGTAAGAGTTTCAAGAAGATTGTGGAACAGCAAATATACGATTGTAGGAATACTATTCTTAACGAACTTAATGCTGTAGGCATTGAGAAGTGTTCAAGAGAGTCAGGAGTGGGTGTAGACAAACCTGGATTGGAAACATAGACTATAGGTATATGGGGGTAATGGCATCAAAGGGGTCGTAGACCGAGTCTAGCGAGGTATTGGATGGGGAGAAAAGGGCAAACTGCTTGGAACAAGGGCTTAACAAAGTTTCTAAGTTCATTGTTGAGGGTGTTTAGTGGGTAAACTGGAAGAACTTAAACGATTCAATATGACTTCTAGAAAGAAGTTCATTGATCCTGAGCAGGATGATGATCCTACAAAGCACCAACTTGATGATTACGATTCAGACAAGCATGCGGGACATATGTTCTTAGCAATTCTAGATGAGAAGAAAGTTCTTGTGGATGTACCACGTAAAGTTAATCCAAAGAAGTTGGGAATGGATTTGATTGGTAACATTGTCATGACAGGACTTGATGATGAACGTTTGGAGTCCTTAAAGTGTATCTTACAGAAGGCTCCCGGTAAAGTGTCGATTTACATGACACAAGCGCTGAGACGTGAACTTGATGAAAAGTTGGGAGATTTTGATAAAGTTGACGAGCACATTGTCAAGGAATCTCGTGACTTTGATGTTAACGGAGTGAACATCACCTTGATGAAGGTTGATGGATCTAACGAACTTAGGGTTACCTTAAGATCAGGTGAGACGTACCATCAGGGTAACTGGATATCAAAGGAGGACATCAGGGAGAAACTGGCAAGCATGATCCACAATGAGTGGATGTCATGGAGTAAGGCTGTGGCTGGTGATGTTGATCCCGCTAGGAAAGCAAAGTGGGAGAAACTGTGGATACCCTATGATCAGCTTACCGAACCTCAGAAGGATCAGGATAGAATCTGGGCTGACAAGGTACTGAAAGTGATGTATGCACTGAACAAGGGTGAGGATGCTTTGGTTGATATACTATCACTCATCAAGGCTAGAGGTGTGCCACTACAATCAGGTCCCCCACCAGGACCACCTCCTAGAGAGGGATTGACTTGGAAACCTGATTCTCATCGATGGTTACGACCTGAGGAGGAAAAGAAAACAGAAGTTGATAAGACCAATGATGAGAGTGAAAAGATACACAGGGTAGAAGCTGATTTCATAGGGGACTTTGCTACTGCTGAAATTGAGCATGTGGTTGTCATTGACAAGAATGGTGAGGTTGTATTCACTAAGAAGGGTAGTAAGGACTCGGTTTTCTTCACTAACAAAGAAGCTAGAAAACTGTATGGTTCTGAAGAGTTCATGCATAATCATCCATTTGGTGGAGGATCATTTTCATTTGAAGACATTGTTACTCAATACAGACTTCATATCAAACGAATGGTAGTCGTCAATGGTAACCAGAAGTTTACTATTGAGTTGGGTGATAAGGATTGGGAGGAAATATCATCTTTACATTTTGTCTTTCAATTCTTGATAGAGGATACACAAGAGAAGTTCATGAAACAGTGTCTAATGAGATACTTTACGTTTGAAAAGAAGGCCCATGATGAGAACAGGAAAGTGTCTCGTGATGAGGATAAGAAGATCAAGCAACTGATCGAAGCAGATGCATGGATTGATCAAACTGACTATGTATGGAAAGAATTGTCCAAGATGCATAGATTCAACTATACTAGAGAGACAGTCGATGTCAATAATGCAATATGGGACAAGATTGAACGTCAGTTACCTCAGATGAATAAGGCCATTGACTTGTCTGATGGTTACACTCTTGATGATTCAGCAATGTGGGTACCTGAGGCGTATCATAAGACTCTTGAAGCAAGAGAGATTATCAAGGCTCAAGGTGTACCAGAAGGATATGGTGCACAACCTCCTGGGCCACCACCTCGTCCTGGACTACAATGGAAGCCTGAAACACATCGTTGGATTCGTCCTGGTGAAGAGCATACAGAAGCTACATCATCTGTTCAATATGAAACAGAGAACAAGGACATGACAGAAGTATTGTCAGCACTGAAAGTTAGTGATGTTGAGTATGCTGATGTTGGTGATTCTTGGATACCTGAAACTGTAGGCATATTGAAGGACAATGCAGATGCTCATCTAGGGCAATATGAGAAGTTCTTCGATGCTACCACATACAACAAGGCTAGATCAGCAGCATATGCTGTAATCAATTCAGCTAGAGGAGCAAAAACATCAGCAGCACCAAAGGATGTTCAGGATCTGGTGACTTCATCTATTGACAAACTGGTGTACCAGGAAATGCGTGCATGGGAGAGACAGGTTTCTGATCATGGAATTAGGCACATCGTAGGTAACATGACTGTACAGGACAGAATATCCAGAGCATTGATCAGTGGTGGTGGGAAGATCACTCCTCAGGAAAGATTCATGATGAACATCATAGCAATCAACCATGATATGGGATACACCATGGGAGATGCTAGAATATCGATTGAAGGAACGAAGAAGCACAAGCGTTACAGCCAGGAATTCTTCGATCATGAGCGTGAATTCTACAAGAAGTTCTTCGATGACACTCAGTTGGATCTGATGTCAGATATCATTGCGCATCATGATGACACCAATGTTGATTGGGTTGATGACCCTGTGATGACGACAGTGTGCATGGCAGATAACCTATCACTATTCCATGAGGACAAGCTTCCATCATTGTACAGATATGTTGAAGGTGCATTGGATTCATTGTACGAGATGCAGAAGGGTCTTCGGGCTAATGATCCTGATGCTGTGGCAAACGCTAAGGTACAATTGCTTGCAGACATTGACACCTCTAAGTTGCCTGAATACTCTAAGTCATGGTTACGTCAGGCAGCGAACGAGGTGTCAAAGTACACTGTCAAGTACACCATTCCTATGCTCATAGGTAACGTTGAAGGATTTGACTATGAGGAAAACAAGGGATTGGCTGTGAACATAAACGAGGATCCATTTGACAGTAAGATTGCCGATGTCATTGACATGGGACAAACACAGTATGCCAAGTTCGCTAAGGACTATGACGTTGATCTGAAGGACAATGACACTGTTGAGTTCAAGAAGAATGGAAGAGTTCACTTGACAATGAACATCAAACGTAATCAGATGAAGAAGTCAGTGTTTGGTGAGTATACTTTGGATATGATTATCAAGATGGGTAAGTCTGGGATAACATCAAATCGTGAAGGCAAATCATTACTAGAGACTACATCTATCAAATCAGATGTTGAAGGTGGGGATATCTATAAGAAGTTTATGGATATTGACTACAATAAGTTCTTTGGTAGAAGGGAAAAGTCTACTAATGAAGCAATTATCGCTTTGAAGGAAGAACTTGATAAGCAGCGAATAGCAAAAATGGGTTCAGAGAAGCACTATCGGAATATTGACTTGATCTCTGATTGGGTTGATGGAGTGTTAATACAGATAGTGTCTCTAATGATGATTGGTGCTAAGATGAATGATGAAGAGTTTACTAAGGATCAGTTGAAAGGATATCTAAATTCAGTGATTCTTGGAATTGGTGGACAAACAGTTGATATGTTGAATGTACTTTGCCAGACCATGTCTCATGATATTGATGCTCTAAAAGTTGAAAAGAAGTTCACCGAAGAAAAGGCCAGAGAATTATTCGGTGACAATGTTACATTGTATCGTGGCGTGCATGGTTCTGTGGTGAAGGAAATCCTTGAAAAACTGAATAAGAATGGTAAGATTGAACTTGAGGAATTGCCTATGTCTTCGTATAGTCAAGATGAAGTTGCAGCAATTGCGTTAGTTCATAAGAATAAAGATTGGTTGGTGTACAAAACGAATGTTCTTGTTACGGATATTTCCACTGCTTGGTTTTCTAATCCTGTGTTTGTTACAATGATGCCGGAACAAAGGGAATGTATTGTCAATCGTAAAATACATACGATAGTTGTGAACAATTCTGATATTGTGAAGAGGAATGAAGATGCCTTATAGAAAAGGGCATATTGTCACTGATGTTACACGAAACAAAATAGGTGAATTCCAACGAAGTAGAATTCACTTGCCGCATACGCAAATTGCTAAGAACAAGATTTCAGAAGAAGTTACAATACGTTGGCAAGATCCTGAATACAGAGAAAGAGTGATTGCAAAAATGATTGTTGCTGCGAATATACCTGAACGAAAGAAAACAAGATTAGAGTTTTGGAAAGATTCTGAACACGCAAAAACTACTATGCAGAAAAGTCTTGAAACCAACAATACCATTCGACCAAATAAACCTGAACAAAGAGTCATCGAGATCTTGAAATCATTATCATCAGACATTATGTACGTTGGGGATGGTACTTGCTGGGTTCTAGGTAATAATCCTGATTTCATCAATGAAGACAAGAAGCAAATAATTGAAGTCTTTGGATGTTTTTGGCATGGGTGTAAGAAATGTGGTCATCTTAATGCAAAGACACAACGGAAGGATGTTTCTAGAATTGATAAATTCAGGAGACTTGGTTATTCTGTGTTGGTGGTATGGGAGCATGAACTTAAGTGTCCTGAAAAGATCATGTTGAAAATCAAGAAGTTCATTGAGGTATCGTAATGGCTATCAATCTTGACATAGTGAATCCAAATTGGTTACATGAAATACAAGTTGAGATTGAAAAATCTCAGTATGGGCCTCCAGGACCTCCACCTAGACCTGGACTGACTTGGAAGTTAGAGACACATCGTTGGATCAGACCTTCTGGAATCAAAGAAGAGTATTTTCATGTAATTTCATCAATCAATGATGAGGAAAGACGAAGAATCACCAGTGAGATGACAGATGAAGCAAAACTGGTGTTGGAAAGATATTGGAACAAGCCTGGCGTTGATTCTGTAGTACACAAGGCAAGATGGTGTGTAAACGTGTTCAGTGAAGCATTGGAGTACATTGATAACAAGGGACCAATCAAGTCATTTGTGTATGCCAATGATCAGGGTGTACCAGAGGTTGCATGCATCTGGGCGATATATCCTGACAATGAAGGCGGTAAGGCTCTGTCTGTAGACTGGTTAGCAGTAAATCCTAAGAACCTCAAGGAATCAACATCGAATAATAAGGCACATGGTATGGGTACAGCAGCCATGTACAAGATATTCGAAGAGGCTGTCAAACATAAGGTTTCACGGGTGTTTCTGCTTGCAATACATAATTCAGGCAAGTTCTATACGAAGCTTGGATTCAAGGTTGATCCTAGTGGGGGATTCTATGAAATGCCTATCAGTGACATCAAGGCTAGATTGTTAGAAGCAGGAATGCTTCAGAAGGAAGATGATCTTGATGAACTCATTGCTGCTGAGAACAAGTATGGTTGTTTGGTAGGGCAGCAGGATGACCTGAAGAAGGCTAGGGGTGTACCTGATCATGCAGGGCCTCCACCAGGGCCTCCACCTAATCCTGGGTTGTCATGGAACTACTCTTCACATCGGTGGATCAGACCAATGAAGGGTAATACTACGAAGAGTGGTTTGAGGATCAATCCTGAATGGACTGATGTTTGGATCAACGATGACCCTACTGCTGATGTTCAAGCAAGAGGCATTGACAAAAACGGCATGAAGCGTACCTTGACTTCTGCTGCACATAAGGACAAGGCTAGTGTAGTGATATTCGCTAGGGTGAAGGAATTGACACCATCTGTGCCAGGGCTGAAGAACAAGTTTGCCGTTGATTCTGATCATAGCGAAGAAGCATCAGTAATGTATGTCATAGCAAGAACAGGGTTGAGGATAGGTAGTGATGCTGATACCAAGGCAAAGGTCAAGGCATATGGTATCTCTACATTGAAGCCAGAACATGTCAAGGTATCAGGAAACAAGGTGTCGTTTGACTTCATTGCCAAGAAGGGTGTTCATTTCACTAGAACAGTCATTGATCAAAAGATGGCTGAAATATTCAGTTCACGGTTATCCACTGGTGGTGACATCTTTGATACAAACGATAAGCGTGTACGAAAGTACTTCAAGTCTATCAAAGGCATGAAGGATTTCGATGTCAAGGATTTCAGAACATACAATGGCACAAAGTCTGCACTACGAGAGATTGCTCGAATGCCTAAGCCTACTGATAAGATGATGTATGCCAAGCAACGAATGGAAGTTGCAAGGATTGTTTCGGCAGAGTTGGGTAATACCCCTGCAACGGCATTGAAGTACTACATTGCTCCTGAGGTGTTCATTAACTGGCAATTCGATCTTGACAACATCATCAAGAAATCATCGGATGAAAGTGAACAATCGATGCAGGACTTTGTGGAGTCGATTGAATACATAGAGGACATCGATTGGAGGAACATACCAAACCCTGATCCTGATGATGACGATGATTCAGTGGCAGAGATTATCAAGGCTAGGAAGTACAAGAAGCCTGAGGACAGCAAGCCTCCTGAGGATCCGCCAATGGACCAGAAGGTAGGTGGACAGGGTGGTGCTGCGTCGCTGGATCTGGCATACAAACCTTTGAGGATCAATGCACCATCACCTAGAGGTGGTAGCAGTGTTCCTCCAGGACCTCCACCTAGACCAGGATTAGGTTGGAAACCTAGTACTCATCGTTGGACCAAGTTGATTGAAATGGATGTTATAGACACAATGACACAATTCAATAGGGTTGGTGATGGGATAAAAGGAGATCCTAAAGATAAGTGGGTACATGGTGTAGACAATTCAGTGAAGCATGGAATGGTCTTGTTATTGACAGAGCCTACAAAATCTCCTGTATGGCACAGGGCTGATAATCCAATATTCGTAGGTACAGCAGTGAAGAACTTAGCCAAGGAATATCCATTGGAAGCACAGAATCTGATGTTACTTCTTCAGACATACGTTGAAGCAGCTGATCCTGAAGGTGACATCTCTGAAAAGAAGTTGGATCGTTGCTTAAGAATCATCTCTGATATGTACCCTCTAGTAATGGGATGGTCATTACAGCGTGCTGAAGAGACTACTGAAGATGCAGAATCATCAGACTGGGGAAGACGTGGCGAGTATTTGTATAGGCCTAGTAGTGATAACAAAAAGATAAGACCTATGGAAGAAGCAAAGCAGTGTAGGAAGAAGTTCGAAGAACTTGAGGATCTAGGACCTAAGATCAAGGCTGCACAGTATGGTGACAAGAGTTCAAAGATCAAGATCCTTGATACACTGGTTCATACAGCGCATGTATTCGAGCCATCACTGTTACCACAATTCGCAGGTGTAGGTCTTATGCATGGCGGTGTGGATTTCCTTTTGATAGGAAGAACGATGACACGGTACATGGAATGGCTGGCTGAAGAGGTCAAGTGTTACGATGTGTACACTAGTGAACTTCTTAAAGCGATCACATTGTCTGATGCAGTGTTCAAATCGTTCATACCTGGTAGACGCTTCATGCCATCAAAGCCTAGATCGAAGTTCTATGATGAGACTCCTGATGCTAAGGTTGTGTACGACAACTGGGCAGAGGATAAGTTCGATCAGGGGCACAAGGTTCTTGTAGAGATGAGGTATCCTGGTGTCAGGGCTGTTGCATCAAGGGATACAGGTGATGTCAACATATGGTTCGCCGATGATCCAAAGATCAAGACCAAGGTCCTCCCTGATGTGGTTTTAGAATTGACTAGAATCCCCTTAGATTTCATTATCGATGGTCAGATAATGATCTATAGGGATAACAAACCAACCGACAAAGTTCGCATGAATAGGTTGATGAATGATAGTATACTTCTTGACCCTGATGAAAGGATTGTAATGGCTCTATTTGACATCTTGTTTTTGAAGAAGGACATTTCTGAACTTCCATTGATTGAGAGAAAACGAGTGTTGAGGAAATTCTTCAATGACAACCTCGTTGATTCTGACAATTTCATTTTGGCTGACTACAGTTTGGTATCAGATAAGACGTCCTTCATAAACGCAGTGAAGAAGGTATCTATATTACCTGGTTCATGTGGATCAATGAGTAAAGATGCTTCATCACCTTATACACAAGGCCTCAATGATGATTGGGTAGGCACTAAAACAGATATGACTTTGAAGGTCAAGGTTTTGAGTAAGCGGGAAGTAGGGGCATCGTTTGTATATTCGTGTGGAGTATTGATAGACTAGTATGAATCGTCAAGAAGCTATGCGTAAAGTAGGGTTGAGCAATAAAGGAAGAAAACCTTGGAACAAGGGACTAACTAAGGAGGATGATTCTAGAATTAGAGGTGTAGGTAATCGTAAAGGATGTATTTCTTGGTGTAAAGGATTGACAAAGGAAACTGATTCCAGATTGATGCATAGTGAAAGTGCAAAGAATAGAATAGGTGTTGCATCTAAAGAACGTTGGACTAATGAAGAATACATTATGAAGATGGCTTGTCGAAAGACTAATGCAGGATTTACTCATACTGAGGAAACTAAGAGAATTTTACGATTAGCAGCTATAAATGAATGGAAAGACCTTGAATTGAGGAAGAAGCGAGGACAAATATCAAGAAAACTTTGGGAGGACCCTGAGTATAGGGATAACATAGTATCAAAGGTGATGAAGGCAAATGGTGTTAAGCCTAACAAATTAGAGATAAGACTTGCTGATGCTTTGAACAATGAATTTCCAGGGTATTTGAAATTTGTGGGTGATGGGAGTTTTCTTGTAGGTGGAAGTAGTCCAGATTTCATCAATGTTGAAAAGAAGCAGATCATCGAAGTTTTTGGGTGTTACTGGCATTGTTGCAGGAAACATTTTCCAAACATTAAAGACAGAGATTCAATAATAAGAAAACAACATAGAAAAGATCAACGAAGAGTCAACAAATTCAAGAAACTAGGATACTCAGTCTTGATCATCTGGGAGCATGAAATAATTGATGATCTTCAATCAGTGATTAAGAGGATAGAACAATGGCTCAACTGAACTATGCGCAAGAAACTGCACAGATCCTTGAGAACAAAAAGACTTCTGAAGCACAGAAACATCATGAATATCAGAAGGCTCATTGGACTTATCCTAATGGTCATCCTAGATGTTTGTTATGTGGTAAGGAACAACCAATCAGTGGTAAATGTATGGGATTGAAGTACTTAGGTGTTGAGAAGGGTAACACTGATGGTCAAGGAGACAGATTCAGAGTGACTCCTGACACTGATGATACTGAGGATAAACCAGTTGTACGTGCAGCATTCGACAATCTCGTTGAATTTGATGGTCGAACATACGTTGAACTTGGTGACACATTCAGAACAGACATTGATGTTGAACCTGGTGCAGTCATTGAGGTGAGTGCTCAGGAGTTGTTGATGGTCCAGAACCGTCTTTCATGGGACAGACCTAGAGTGAGTGGAGTTGATCTGACACGATCCACACCGTTCACATTGAACACAACACTGAGCATCGCCCAGAGGTATGAGAACACTATCATCAAGGCAGAGAAGCGTTCTGCATCACAGGATGATCTTGATGAACCTGCTGAAGGTGGTAGAGACAAATTCGATGTGAAGGTTGGTGATAGCGGTGTACTGACTATCGATGAACACATAACATTCCTTGATGAAGATGCAGCCAGGGAATTCATAGGGGTGACATCTTACGAGGGCTGGAATAGCACTAAGCAGAGATTTTCGAGGCGGGTTGGGGCAGTACATAGCGATGTTAGGATACTCAACCATGGTTCTGACTTCCTACAGGGATTCACTGCTACTGTAGGTGGACTGAAGGAAAGGAACAAGTTGGTTGACCATCAGAATGGTGATCGTGTCTTGGTATCATCGTTTAAGGCTCCAACAACTCATGGTAAAATCAAATGGCAGAGTGATGTTGGTCAAGGTAAGGTGTGGCTGTTTGAACCTGGTGAGATTGGTAGCCCTGGAAACAGATGGTCAGCGATATTCAAGGTTGAACGTAAAGCCAAGGTGATATTTGGTAAGATCGATGCTCATTCAATCGAAATGAAGGTATCAGGTACAAAACATATGCCTGAAGGGCGTTGGGTACTGATTCATGCACCTGTTGAACTTAATCACAGTGAATGGTTACTCATGAAGCCTAAGAAGCAGGAGTACGATGAACCTTCACTGAATGTCGTCGTTAAGTCAGAAAAGAAGTCATTGTTGAAATCAGTATTGGAGAATCGAGGGTAGAATTATGAAGATACTCAAATTCATTGTGAACGAAGTCGGTGATACTGTTCAATTGGCGGATGATCAGGACGTAGGTGCATACATCGGTCGGTTGATTGCAGGACAAACTGAACTAGTGAAGACACTTCATTATGGGGTCGATTCTGAATCTATCGGTGATCTCCAACTTCAGGTTACTGATTTTGACAATGCGTTGACGATATCGATCAATGGTTCAATCATCAAGAAGGGTGAAACAGTGAGTATACACAAAGGAGTTCTTTTACAAGGATACAAGAGTGAACCTATCAGGTTAGCGATCAGAGCTGATAAGTCAATATCGGTTGCTGATGGAAAACAACATAGGATAGGTCTGAAGCTCAGTTATCTGTATCCTGGGAGGTAGTGAATGTTGAATGTAGAGTTGATTATCAAGTCCACGGATAAGGTGCCAGGTGGAGTGCAGCCCGTGAAGTTTAAGCTGACGTGGCTGTACCCAGCGTAAGGGGAGTCAAAGAAGTGGCAACTATACTTGTAGGAAAACACCCATCAGTATCAGGTAGTACCGATGGTGGCGATGTGACATTTGTAAGTCCGTTCTACCCCGCAGATGGAACAGGACTTATTACTTTGATTCATATTTGGGTGCCCTCCACAATGACAAATGCGAAGATAGGCATCTTTGGTATCGTTACTCCACCAAATACTATGTTCTGCCGCTCTGTTGCCACGGTTGGAGAGGTGTTGTCAGGAGGCGAAAGAAACTTTGTTGTTAGTTTGTCTGTAGTAGCAGGTGATTACATTGGTGTGTATACTGGCGGCGCTGGGCAAGTGTACCGTTATGTAGGCACAGCGGGGTACTGGAGGCCGTTAGGGGACAAAACCGATGGGGCTACGTATAATTTTGGTGCAAAGACCTCCTCTACCAGGGATATTGGTCTTTATGGTGAAGGAGAAACTGTCTCAGTGGGTCAACCATACATATTGCGAGTTCAAGGTATCCCAGGTATGCGATCCTTCTCTCAGATGGGTCATGGAGGTTTGTGATGGCGAGTACGTTTCCCTTCAAGAAGAATACGGCAGTTACGATCATTTTTCCGATCCTAGATGCTGATGGTGATCCAGTACCTGATGCAGCAGGATTGGATTCATCATATAGTCTTGATGGTGCGCAGTTTGTGGCCTGCACGAACGAAGCTGTGAATATCTTGAACCCAGCGCCCGCGATAACGAACACTGGTCTATATTCCCTTACCCTTGTTGCAGGTGAGACAAACGGTGATTCTGTGGCAATTCAAGTGAAGACTTCCACATCAGGTGCGAAGACCACAATGATGGTGTTCTACACATCAGCACAAACAGATAATGAGACCAAAGCGGTCATAGACGATATACCAACCACGGCTGAGTTCAATGCTCGAACATTGCTTTCGTCTGAGTATCAGAGGATTCTGGCATCAGGGACATTGACCTTCAGCAGTATGATGGTTCCCGCTGATACAGGCCGTCTTGAGGTTAATGACTATTGGAATGGGTGTTTGCTAGTGCCTTTGACTGGTGCCGATGCATATCAGCCTAAGATGATACGATCTTTTGCGAATACAGGTGGTGTGTTTACCTTGGATAGGCCTTTCACCACCCTGCCTGGACTTGTGACATACATCATATTGGCCTTTCAGAAGGATGCTACAGTAGCACAAACTGGTGAAGCTACAACAGCATTGACTGCATATGATACTGGTAAGGGTGTAGCTAAGGATGACACCGTAGCTAAGGATGTCACTGTTCAGAAGATTTTGGGGTCAGGTGTGCTAAGTGTTGATAGCAAAACGGTGCCTGCTGATGCAGGGAGACTTGAAGTAGACAATTACTGGAAGGGGTGTCTGTTGGTTACTACTGTAGGCGCTGTGGCAAATCAACCTAGACTGATACAATCATTCTCTGCTGGAGTGTTCATATTGGATGCACCATTCACTACGTTGCCAGGATTATCAGCATACAAGATCATGGCATTCCAGAAGGATGCCACTGTTGCACAGACTGGTGAGGCTGCAACGTATAGTTCTATTGGTGAGGCACAGACATGGAGTGCTAAAGGTGAAGCAGCTGCGGCATTGGCTACATGGGTGGCTACGTATGCTGCACCATTGATGAGGATTTTGGGACTTGCTCAAGAGAATCAGGTGATTGATAATACTACCTTCGATGTTGACAACCATATGCTGACATCGAGGATCAGGGTGTTCACCGATGCTACGTTAACTATCGTTCTAGCTACATACAACATGACATCAACCTACGACGTTGACGGTAACCTAACCTCATACACCGTGGTGAAGGCATAACATGAGTCAAGGTGGCAGCCTTGTAACCAAAGGTCGGATCTTCCGTGCCATCGAGAATGTCACTCGTGGAATGATATTCTCTGGTGGTGTACCTGCACCTACGTTGATTTCAGTAGTACCAGCCAATGCTATGCAGGGTGAAACGAAGGTTATCACACTGACAGGCACAAATCTCAACACTGTCATAGGTATCGATTTTGGTGCAGGGATCATTGTTGATGCTCCACTGACAAAGACAAAGACAGAGATTGTTGTAGTCATCAGGATCTCTGCATCTGCTTTAATTGGTTACAGAGATGTGTCTGTATCTACAGCAACGGCTACTGCAACATTGGTTAACGGCTTCGAAGTACTTATACTCAAAGCGGAACCTTCAACTGGTGGTGGCGCAGGGAAACTGAAAGGTGTTCTTGTACCTATCCTTGTAATCAAGAAGAGGAAGTATCTTGAAGACGCAGTTGCTATCAAGGTTCAAAAGGCTAGAGAATCAGACTACAACTTAGCGATCAAGGTATCGAAGAGGGTAGATGCCGTTGATTCTTTGTCCCTAGGTGTCTCCCAGACTCTATCAGATGGTGGTTTCTTGGTCCTGGCTGTGGATAAACAGGGTGACTTTGCAGGAATACAAATTCTGCAAACATCTGAGTTCATGGCAATGAACGTACATAAGGCTATCATCGTCAAGCCGGATGGTCGAGAGTACGATGTCGAAAAGCTTCTACGTGAGGAAATTCATGTATTGAATGCAAATCAGGAGTATAATGGAATTGAACAAAGGCTGTATTCCGTTGGAGGGGATGATCATGAGTAATGTGTTCAAAGGCTATGAAGGGGATGTTATTCCTGTAGAGTTGCTTGTCAAGTCATTGAGCAGCGAAGGAACTGTCAAGGTTGTAGGGGTGACAGCAACAATCAAGGGAGCTAAGATT
>Ga0315294_10003157_pt1 | contig 17909 bp, 10 predicted proteins | sample YL17G13_40_MG_FD_203626 | JGI IMG/M metagenome (GOLD analysis project Ga0315294, IMG submission 203626) | Sediment microbial communities from Yellowstone Lake, YNP, Wyoming, USA - YL17G13_40 | ecosystem: Environmental > Aquatic > Freshwater > Lake > Sediment | place: USA: Wyoming | collected... | reverse complement strand
AATGCACTATTTAAAAAGAAACACTAAATATAGTATTCTTGCTTTTCTTGTCATTGTTATTTCTATTACTATATCTATTTTCACCCTGGCCAAAACCGAGGTCTACTTCTCCCTCTATGATGATCCAGAAACAGTAATTATTGAAAATATAAATAAAGCAGAAGTATTTATTGATATTGCTATGTATACCTTTACTGATAAAGAAATCTCTCAGGCTGTAATTGAAGCGAAAGAAAAGGGAGTTAAAGTTAGAATCTATTTAGATCGCTCCCAGGTTGAGGCAAAATATAGTAGCTCTTGTTTATTTGTAGAAAAGGGTATAGAAGTAAGGATAAGCTCAAACAATTATATAATGCATAACAAGTTTGCAGTGATTGATAGTAAAATAGTAATTACTGGCTCTTACAACTGGACTGCATCTGCCAACACCAGAAATGATGAAAATTTGTTAGTAATAGACGATGAAGAGGTTATCCAAAGATACCAAAGACAATTCGAAAACCTGTGGGAAAATAAATATAGTTACAAAAGAACTAAGGAGTTATATAATAAAGCAGGTCAAGAGTTGCTATATTTTTTCAGTACTACTATGGAAGGTGAAACAGAGAAGAAAATTATAAATATCAATAACGCCTTCCTGGAAGACTTTATACAGGTTTTAGGGGTAAGTGAACATACAGCAAAGAGAATAATTGAATTAAGATACGAGCTGGGAGGATTCAAAGAACCCAAAGATATCACTAAATTGATAGAGATAGGCACCATAGAATGGGAAGAATGGATTGAAGAGGGTCTAATAATTACTGTTGAATGATAAACGAAAACCGTAAATCGACTTCTGATGACTATTAGAAAAAAGTAGGGTTTTTAAAAATATTGTAGTATACTAAGTATAGAAATTTTTAAACATTATGTTTGTGAATAATTAAGAAAAAATAAAATGATCTTTAAAATAAAAAGATATAAGAGGGTGGGTTTAAGAGAGAAATAACTTGGGAATTAAATAAAAGAAATATTCCTACTGCAAGAGGTGATAAATGGCACAATAGGATAATTAAGTATATGTTAAAAAAATCCTCTTTATAAAAGTACTGCTCATTATAAGAATAATAATGTAAAAAATCAAGATTTAGCTTTAATTTAAAGATATTTGTATTACATATAAAAACAAAAAATTATGAAGCTTTAATGTGATATGGAGAGAAATATGGAAATTTTAAAATACTTAAAAGATATAAAAGACATATTAATATTTCTAGGTCTTTTGTTAAATTTAATAGGAGCCTATAAATTATATCTATCAGTTATGGCATTTCCGGAGTACAGAGGAATAGGCGGAAAGAGCGAATCTTACCCTATTGCAGTACTGAATATTAGGCATGCAAAAAGCGGATTTATATTCGTCATATTTGGTATTATTTTGCAACTATTAGCAAGTATTAGTGTCTGTTCTTAAAGCACAAAGCACTGGTTATATATTTAAGAAGCTTAACAGGAAGAAATAGCAGAAAAAAAGGAAATGAGGTCAAATCTTTATCCTTGATAGTCACTCAAACTATTTGTCAAGAATAAAGATTTAACCCGGGTAATTAAAATAAACTATGCAAAATATTTTTGATAATTATATCCAATCGATTTCTTCTAAATTTTCTCACCCGGAAACCAGTGAAATGGGTTACCGTGCCGATTTTGAAATTTTACTAAAAGGTATTTTTGAATCAATCAAGGTCAAACGCGTAGATCACGACGCCAAAGCCAGACAGGGGAACAAACCGGATTTTATTGTCCTCAATAAAGATGTGCCACTTTTGTATATAGAAGCAAAAGACATTGGAGTATCTCTAGATAAAGTTGAAAAATCGGAGCAAATGGCCCGATATTTTGGTTATACAAATTTAGTTCTTACCGACTATCTAGAATTTCGATTTTACCGAAATGGCCTTCTGTATGAGGAACCAATTAAACTAGCAAGTTATGATTTAAAAAATCGAATTATTACTCCACTTTCACAAAATTATGAGCAGGTAGCAAAAACACTGCTCGATTTTACCCAGTCACAAAAGGAACCCATAAAATCAGGTAAACATCTCTCCAAGATTATGGGAGGAAAAGCGCAAAGAATCAGAGACAACCTAAGACATTTTCTGATCTCTGATTCAGCACAAAATATAGAACTGGTTCGTGTTTATGAGGCGATTAAGAAAATGCTGGTGCATGATCTTACTATAGATACTTTTTCGGACATGTACGCCCAGACCTTGGTTTATGGCTTATTTGTTGCTCGATACTACGATGATTCGCCAGATACCTTTAGTCGTCAAGAAGCTCGCGATTTTGTGCCTGCATCTAACCCTTTCCTTCAGCATTTTTTTGATCACATTGCCGGACCCAATTTTGATAAACGCTTAAGCTACATTGTCGATGAGCTTTGCTTGGTTTTTCAGCATGCCGATACCAAAAAACTTATTGAAGAATATATGGGCGATGCCGATCCGGTAATTCATTTTTACGAGGATTTTTTAAAGGAATATGATCCGGCATTACGCAAGAAAATGGGTGCATACTACACGCCACTTCCAGTTGTGCGATTTATAGTCCGTTCAGTCGATCAAATTTTACAGAAAGACTTTAATCTTGCAAGTGGGTTAGCCGATACATCAAAATTGCTGAACGGTAAGCATCGCGTTCAAATTTTAGATCCTGCTGTTGGGACAGGCACATTTATCAGCGCTACTATTCGTACCATATACGAACGCCTTAAAAAGCAGGGGCAAGAGGGACGATGGCCAGCTTATGTACACCATGATCTTTTACCGCGCTTGTACGGTTTCGAGCTAATGATGACACCTTATACAATAGCACACTTAAAACTGAGCATAGCATTAAGAAAAACAGGCTTTAAATACTTTAACGAGACTAAGACTGGGAAAACACGTCTTCGAGTTTATCTTACTAATTCTCTTGAACAAAGCGAAACTCAGCAAGATCTTTTATCGTTTGGCTTTGCCGAAAGTATTGCAGAGGAAGCCAAGGAAGCTGGTAAAATTAAAAATCAAACGCCAATTATGGTTGTTATCGGCAATCCACCGTATTCAGGGGAATCGAGTAACAAATTCTATGCTGGGCATGATGTTTATAAAGTTGAACCTACAGGAGAAAAACTTAAGGAGCGTAATAGTAAATTTTTGAATGATGACTATGTGAAGTTTATTCGCTTTGCTGAAAACATGATTGAAAAAACAGGTGAGGGTGTAGTCGCAATGATTACAGCCCACGGTTATCTTGATAATCCGACGTTTCGCGGTATGCGTTGGCATCTATCGAAAACATTTGACACAATTCGGATATTGGATCTCCACGGGAACGCTAAGAAGAAAGAAGTGGCACCTGATGGTAGCAAGGACGAAAATGTCTTCAATATCCAACAAGGTGTTGCAATTATCGTTGCTGTTAAAACAGGTAAGAAAAAAGCTAACGAGTTTGCGTGTGTCTATCATACAGACATTTTTGGTAATCGCAGGAATAAATTTTCAATACTCAATAATAGCGGGGAACTACAATGGCAAAAAATCGTCCTTGATAAACAAATGTTTTTCTTTGTCAGAAAAAATACTGAAGGTAAAGAAGATTACGAGAAAGGCTTTCAACTCAATGACCTCTTTTCACAATTTAGCACTGGGATTTTAACTAAAAACGATGACGTGGCAATCGCTTTTCATAAAAATGAGATATGGGGCAACGTAAAAAAATTTTTCATAGAATCAGAGGAATCCTTGCGTTCACTTTTTAATCTGAAAAGAGACAGTAGAGACTGGGTGCTAAAAAAGGCAATCGATGATATTCGGAAGAATTACTCAGAAGACAATATAGTGACCGTTAGTTATAGGCCATTTGACAGCAGATACACTTATTATACTGGAACTTCACGAGGCTTCATGGCGTATTCGCAAATGCGAGTTATGCATAATCTATTTAATAAAAAGAACCTCGCTCTTGTTTCTGGCAGGCAGGGGCAAGTTGTTGGAGGGATGGAGTGGAATCTTCTTTTTGCGACTAAAGATATCTCGGACCTAAATATATTTTATCGAGGAGGAGGCACTGTATTCCCTCTATATGTCTACGATAGAGATAGTTCTCGAACGCCGAATTTTAATATGGAAATAGTTGACGAGATTGAAAAAAATATAGGTAAAGTTTCTCCTGAAGATATTTTTGACTATATCTACGCCGTTCTACACTCAACAAATTATCGCGAAAAATATAAGGAGTTTTTGAAAATTGATTTTCCGCGCGTGCCGTATCCGAAAGGTACAAAAACTTTCAATAAAATGGTCGCGTTTGGAACAGAATTGCGCTCTTTACATCTCCTCGAATCGCCAAAGGTAAATCAATTCATAACAACTTATCCCATCGCTTGTTCTGATACCGTTGAAAAATTAGCTTATAAAAACGGAAAAGTATTTATCAACGCCGAGCAATACTTCGGCAATGTTCCCGAAGTAGCATGGAATTTTTATATCGGTGGTTATCAACCAGCACAAAAGTGGCTGAAAGACCGCAAAGGGCGTACTTTGACCAATACGGATATCGAGCACTATCAGAAAATAATTATCGCGCTGGCGGAAACTAATAGAATTATGAAAGAAATAGATAGTAATATTTAATTATGAGAAAGCATTTAGATATAAATAAACCATCGCAAACAGAAGTTGAAAAATATCTCAAACTATGGGATTCTCTTGAAAATACACCTTGCAAGAAAGTAGTTTGAGAAAATTATTTACAAAAACATACCCACTCAACAACGATCTTAAATAAATAGACACATCTCATTTTCTATAACTTTTTCCATGAATTAAAGTTTTAAATCTTTATTTTTTGCAAAAAGAAGGACTTTTAAAACTTAACACGTATATATAATATATATATGCGTGAAATATTTCATTTCACGTAAATTAATATTTTATATTCTATAAATTTATGCAATTAAATATCATAACCTGTATGAAGGTAACAGGAGAGACTTTTTCTTTCCATCATAAAAGAAAAGGAGCCGAAGAGGCAAGATACCAAAAGTATTGAAACTTTCAGGCAAAAGAACCGTTACCGGACAGAACTCTGGAGAGCTTTATACTAAAACGCACCGACGGGGCAATTCCTAATTTTTAGGAAAACCCATACAGAGTTTGCTGAAAAGAACTATCTCCTAATTTTTTAGGAAGAATCTTTCAGGTAAAAAGACAGAGTAAGAAAGTAATATCATTATTTTCTTACTCTGTCTTTTTTTGTTTATTTGGAATGTCTAGTTTTAATAAATTAGGGATTTTCCTAAAATGTAAAAAAGTATTGCAGAAATAATTTGATCTACAATTCAAAAAACTAATTTGCATCAAGTAGATAGATAAAATATTTATTATTAATTGGAATATAGTCGTGGAAGTAAAGTGTGACAAAGAACCGTCCCCTGTCGCATGATTAACGTATATAGGCGTTATGATGTTCTTACATATTAGGATAATGTAAAAGTAAGAATTGTAAAATGGAACAAAACGACAAAAGATATTGATATAGCAACCTTATTGTCGTATGGAGGTCATTTTTAAAATAAATTGAGAGGAAATATATATGTGGTCAGATAAGGAATCAGATAAAGATTATTTAAATTTTGGAGAGGTTTCTAACTTAGCAGTGGATATTTTAATGTCCCCTGACATGTTACCAGTGTCGATAGGTATTTTTGGAAATTGGGGTGCCGGCAAATCTTCCTTGTTACGGTTAATTGAACAAGAAATAGAAAAACAAGATCAGAAGTATATGGTTATTAATTTCGATGCATGGCTTTATCAAGGATATGATGATGCACGAGTATCTTTGTTAGAAGTTATTGCGAGGAAGTTAAATGCAATGGCTAAGGGCAATGAAACATTGCTACAAAAGACTAAAAATTTATTATCTAGAGTTAATGCATTCCGCGCCATGGGACTTTTAGCCGAAGGCATTGCTTTGACTCATGGAGTGCCGATGGGAGGATTATTTTATAAGGGCGTCAGTGCAATAGAAAAAGTACTTAGTAGTGTTCAAGGAAAAGATAATATTAGCAAAGAAGATTTTAAAGATTTGCAAAAGAATGCTAAAGAAGGGATAGAAACTTTTAATGGCTTAATCAAAAAAGTTCCACCTACAACACCACCTCAACAAATAGATGCGTTCCGTAAAGAATATGGTGAAATTTTAAAGGAAATAGAGAAACCATTGATTGTAATTATTGATAATCTTGATCGTTGTCTTCCGGCTAATGCAATACATACATTAGAGGCCATTAGACTTTTTCTATTTTTGCCTAAAACTGCTTTCATAATTGCGGCTGATGAAGAAATGATTCGTGAAGCTGTTGCTGAATATTTTAAGGGTACTTCTGAGCGGCATCAGATTGACTATATTGATAAGCTTATCCAAGTACCTATTCGTGTACCAAGAACAGGGATTCTTGAAATACGTTCCTATTTATTTATGTTATTTGCATCAGCTTCTGATATCCAAAAAAACATGTTAGAAAAATTACGAAATAAATTAGAAGAGTCGCTACAAAAATCTTGGCAAGAAAAACCCATTGAGAAAGAAACTGCATTAGTTCTGATAGAAAAATCTAAAGATGCCACTTTTATAAAAATGTTTGAACTTGCTGATCGAATAGCTCCTATCTTAGCAACATCTCCATTTATTCAAGGAAATCCACGGATCGTAAAGCGCCTTCTTAATGTAGTTAAAATGCGCAAGAAAGTTGCCGACCGTCGTAAGATACCCTTAGATGAAAGCATTATTACCAAATTAGTGATTTTTGAAAGATGTGCTGGCGCAGACGCAACAGCAGATCTTTACCGTCTTATTGATGATGCGGAGTTAGGCAAGCCAAAGATATTTGATCTTATAGAAAGTGATAGTTCAAATGCTTTTTCAGGTGATGACTTACCAGAGAGTTGGACTAAAAATAAAACAACAGCGGAATTTATAAAGAAATGGAGTCAATTGGAACCTTCTTTAAAAAATGTTGACTTGCGTGCTGCTGTTTATTTGTCTCGCGAAACCATGCCTATAGGAGCGTATATTGTTGGATTGTCGCTTCAAGGAAAAGAAACTTTATCAACACTTGTTAGTGTAAAAAATTTGTCATCGGTTGCTGCCCAAAATGCACTAAAGCAATTGCCCTTAGAAGAACAAGTTTTGGTTATGGAAGGAATTATTAATCATTTACGCCAGGTTTCAGATTGGGCTACTCAACCGAAAGGATTTGCTGGTGCTGTTTTATTAGCAAGGCACTCTGATGTAGCTGCTAAAATTTTGAGGCGCTTTATTAATAATCAATTAGCTAGCCAACATCCATGGATGGTAACAATGATAAAAGATGAAAACTGGAATAGGGAGGATGCTTAATGATGGGAACATCTCAATCAAGTTCAGGCCCTGGTGGCAGATCACCTTTAGTCCCACCTTGGGCTGACGATGAACCACAAAAACCATTACCCACACCACCTGGTGCTCGATTTAAACCATTTCGAGAGTCTTTAGGACGATTTTTAAAAACAAACAAGCAATCCGATCTAAGATTAGCTCTTAGTCATTATGCCAGTAAAGGCACAGGTGGAGGTAGCTTAGCATCAAGGCGATTGGGAAGTGTTACAAATGCCGGTGCTACATTGTATGGAGTGTTGTCTAGTCTTGCTGAATCAAAGGTGCCGCCGGATGTATCGATAGATTTAGATGATTTGAAAGGGCAGCCCTGCGATATAGCGATAGATATTATTACACGATCTTTGGCTACAAATGATGGTGATACTGATAAGATTCGTGTCGCGATGAATCACGCATTAGTGGAAGCTTTAGATGGAATAGTTTTTTTTGATCCAACAAATATAACAGATGAAATTATTATTAGCACCATGATTAATTATTTATCCGAGGCGATATTTTTACAAATTGTTAACGATGCGGGGAAAAGACCTTGGACAAAGCCTGATACAATGACACAAATTGCCATTGCTGAGAATACTTTAATGGAGTTGATTAAAGTGATAGTTGACAAAAATATGGCACCAAGACTTAAAAAGAACACAAGAACTTTTACAAAGCAAGAGATAAAAACCTTACAAAGTGAAGTAATTAAAATTGTTTGGAGAGAATGGGAGGGGTATCAATGAACAGAGTTGTAGTAGATTATGATTGTGGAAAATTACCTTCTTTTACAAAAAATGTTATTCCAGTACAAATCTATGGTATGGATGGTTGGCGAAAGAATAACATTGCAACTATAGGTAATTCAGTTATTGATAAATTAAAACGGTTCGGTGTTGATTTGACTCCGGCAGCCTTTGATTATTTGACTTTGGCTTTAGCTGTAACAGCTGCAGATGCATTTGTACAACGGAAAACTGCTGCTGATGGATGGTCCAGAGAAATTGAATTAAAGCTTTCTCTTTATAAGCCAGCGCCTTGGATAGCACAAAAAAATAGTATAGAAAAATTGCTGCATTTTTTAAGTGGGGATCTTTGGGAATTAAAGATTACAGATGGAGGGTGCCCGCCACCAATTCCTTACAGTAGAAGAAGTCGTTATCATTTGATTAACCTCGAAAAATTAGATTGTGTTTGCCTTTTTTCTGGCGGAGTAGATAGTACGGTTGGTGCGCTTGATTTATTGAGCAACAGTAGAAAACCCTTACTTGTTAGCCACTCATACACACATGACAAATCACTGCAGGATGCTATTGCTGGGAAGTTAAAGGGAAAAGGAAAATTTTCCAGATTTCCGATAAACGCATATCCAAGGCCACCTCACTCACTGAAAGGCTCCACGGATATTAGTACGCGAACAAGAAGTTTCAATTTTTTTGCATTGGGAGTGATCGGAGGATGTGCTCTTTCTAAGATAAATAAATTGAAACAGGTTGAACTTTTTGTTCCAGAAAATGGTTTTATATCTCTTAATGCGCCATTAACTTCAAGGCGTATAGGCTCATTGAGCACAAAAACAACACATCCTTATTATATTCAAAGTGTGCAATCGTTATTCGAAGCAACTAAAATTAATGTCACCCTGATCAATCCATATAAATTTAAGACAAAAGGTGAAATGTTAAAAGAATGTGCCGATCAAAAAACTCTTCGAGAGGTAGTTCAAGAAACAGTATCCTGTAGCAATTGGAAGCGTAAAGGAAAACAATGTGGACGTTGTGTCCCATGTCTTATTCGACGTGCCGCCTTTGCCTCAATGGGTTTTTGCGAGACCAATATTTATCTTTATGAAAATTTAGCTACAGTTCTCAAAGACAAAAATAATCGAGATGATTTGTTTGCCTTGATCTCCGCAATCAATAGAGTCAGCGATAAAACAGTTATTTCTTGGTTATTAGATAGTGGTCCACTTTCCTCAAATAAAGAGGTTCGAGATGAGTATAAAAAAATATTTATTAAAGGATTAAATGAGGTAAAAACTTATCTGAAAGATGAAGGATTGATTGAATGATTGATATGCATTGTCATCTTGACTTGTATCATGAACCACATAAAGTAGTTAATATTTGTAGGCAGAAAAATATGTATGTTCTATCTGTAACTACTACTCCGAAGGCTTGGAGCGGAACAAAGATGTTAGTTAATGGAAATGATAGAATAAATACTTCCCTGGGATTGCATCCTCAATTGGCGCACGAAAGATATAATGAGCTTGATATTTTTGATGATATTCTTCCCAAGGCAAGATTTATTGGGGAAGTTGGATTAGATGGAGGAAAAAATTATCGGCGTCATTACAAACAACAGAAAGACGTATTTCGTCATATACTTACAAGTACTCAACGGGCCAGTGGTCGTATCATGACAATACATAGTCAATATGCAGCTTCTGATGTTTTGGATGAGTTAGAGAATTATCCAGATGCATGTATTCCAATTTTACATTGGTTTACAGGTAACAAAAATGAATTAAAAAGAGCGATATCGCAAGGGTGTTGGTTTTCTGTTGGTCCAGCGATGCTTAGAGCTCAACGTGGGAGAAATTTATTTATAAACATGCCCCGTGATAGAATAATTTCAGAAACAGATGGTCCATTTGCAATGTTTAATAGGAAACCTTTAATGCCATGGAATGTAAATTTAGTATTTTCTGTTATATCAAAGCTATGGGGTGAAAGCGAAAAGGTGGTTCAAGAGAGGATCTTCAATAATTTTCAAAATATACTGAAAATTTCAAAAAATGCAATCTTGTAGATTGTTTTTAAGAAAAGAGATTATAGTATCAGGTCATGCAATATAACAAAAGATATATCATATTAGCAATATGACCAGACCACCCCTGAATGAGATCTTTAAATGTAAGGACAAGAAGTTAAAAAATCAAGCAACGTATGAGGCTCATCTCCAGTACGGCTATATCCTAAAAGATCTAGCAGAATATATTGGTGTGCATTATTCTGCAGTGAGCAGAGTGATTAAAAAAATGAGAGGGAAGAGGAAAAGTGATATTGCAAGACCTGACCACACAATATTGAATATGGTAGTTAGTTATTATATAATAAAAATACATCAATGTTACAAATGTATTGAACCCAAAAATAATATTTGACTTTTTTAATTTATTTTATTATACCAAAAAATCTAAGTTTAGCAAAATCAAATATTCTATCCTACCGTTATTAGTTTTGAACTCTAATATTGTTAGAGTGAATAGAAATTTAAAAATATTTAATAATATGGGCTTTTAGAATTTAATTAAAAGAATCAAATATAAATTATTAATATTAAAGGTCAGACTTAATAATTTTTCATATGAGTATTGTTTTTAGGGGGATATTTGTCAAATATTAAATTCTAAATCTTCAGATTCATTGGAATTTATTAAAAATAAAGCTATAAAGTTAATTGATTATCTTACTGAATTAGAGCGTCTTCAATTAAAAATTGTTCGAGATATTGAAGATTACCAAAGTGTTCTTTGGTTGAGCGAAATTCCCGATGATTCAGAATATTGCTTCACTCAGGCGTGGGGAAAAAACGAAGATTTCGATGAAGACGTTTGGATTTATATTAAAAAATATAATGAACCAATTTTATATGGAATTCCTCAAATATGTGAGCAATGGATCGATAGATTAACTTTAAAAAATACTAGAGACATTCCTGAGCTACTTTCAAGTATTATCATTCAGGAAAAAGTAAAAAACCCCGATGCAGAATTAGAAAATCCACAAATGGATGAATTTATTACAATAAATAAAACTATTTATTTAATTGACTATCCTAAAGTTTCTGAGGAATGGGAAAAATTTATTGAATTAAAATGGTTTCCCTGGGTAGAATTATATCAAAAATGGCAAGCTGTGCAAAGAGTCTATGCCAAACTTTTTTCAATTTACCAAGAACAACAAAAACTTGGAGAACAATACGAACTTATTCTCGGCCTTGGTTTTTTATCATGGTGTTCGCCTTCTGATCACATTGCCAAACGTCATCTTATTACCGCCAAAGTATTATTAACTTTTGAAGCCAGATTGGGTAAGTTTATTGTAATGCCTGCTATGGATGGTGCTGATTTGACTGTTGAACTTGATATGCTCGATATCGAAGATCAACCCCGTTATTTGAAGCAAACTGTCATGGAAGGATTACTTACCGCTAAAGATAATCCCTGGGATCATTCTTCGATAGATCCTTTACTCGAAGTTATTGCCAATTCTCTTGCAGACAAAGGGCAAGGTGAATATTATAATACTCTAAAAAATCAAAAGAGTGCAGAAAAAAAGCCTATTGTAGAGTTTGCTCCTGCATTAATACTTCGAAAACGGTCGATTAGAGGATTAGAGCAAACGCTTAAAAAAATAAGGGAACAAATAGAATCTGGTGGCGAATTTCCCACAGAATTTTCTAATCTTTGTGAGGTTAATAAAAATATTGAAAACAATACAGGTGAATATGAATACAACATTGCAGAAGTAGACCAAAAAATTTATTTCCCTAAACCATTTAACAAAGAACAACATGAGATTATATATAAACTACAATCTAATAAAGGGGTTCTGGTTCAGGGGCCACCTGGAACCGGGAAATCTCATACTATAGCAAATCTTATTTGTCATTTTCTTGCCACCGGAAAACGGATATTAGTAACAGCTAAAACACCGCGTGCTTTAAAAGTACTATACTCACAAATGCCAGAGCAAATACGGCCATTATGTATTAGTCTATTGGGGAATGGGTTAGAAGAGAAAGAATCATTAGAATTAAGCGTTAATAGCATCCTTAATAAACAAGATAGATGGAATAATAATTCAGTGCTAGATAGTATTAATAAATTAGAAAACAAAATTCAAAATCTTAAATCTGAAAAGGAAGCGATAAATTATAGGATAAGATCAATACGGGAATCTGAAACCCTAGAACAAAGTATTATTAATGGAAAATATCACGGCACATCTGCAAAGATTTCTCGGTGCTTAAAAGAAGAATCCGAGAAGTTTAATTGGTTTGTAGATAAAATTAACTTTAAGCAAGAGATTCCATTATCTCAAAATGAAATAGAAATATTGCAAGAAGATTTAAATCTTCTTAAGCCCGAAATAGAAGCAGAATATCAATTAATTCTTCCTGATCCCGGAAAAAATTTACTTTCTCAGGATGAATTTACAGATATAATAAGCCAATATAATATAGCTAGAAGTAATTTTTTACCTACTCAGGATTTGCTTAATTCTCATAGAGGGCAAATTTTAATATTAAAATTTCCTAATGATATCTATAAGATAATAGACTCTATTTCAAAATTGATTGAGTCGGTTAATAACATTGAAAAACGACAAATACCATGGACTAAACAGGCTATATTTGATGTGTTGACAGGCAACGACACCCTATGGAAGGATTTATTAGGTGCTCTATCCGAAAAAATGAATGGGTTAAAAGAGCGTGCTAAAAAGATATATGCTTTAGAGGTAATTATTCCTAGTACTCTTAATCGGAAAAAATTGTTTAAAGATGCTGTAGTTATTAAGAAACATTTTGATGAAGGTGGAAAAAATAAATGGTGGAGTTTTAAAAGTAAAGAAATTCGTAATTGTAGATATATTACTAAAGATGTTTATATTAACTCAGATCCATGCAATTCTCGTGAAAAATTGGAATTACTAATTGAATTTCTTTCAGTAGAAGACACCGTAGATTGTTGTTGGGATCTTTGGAGAGATAAATTAAAAAGAAGCTCGGAACCAACTTTGCTACAAGTGTCAAAATTAGAGGAAATGCAAAATGTATTAATTGATGTTGTTTTACTTTGTGAATCTTTAAAAGTTTCAAAAGAAGCTTTAAGTTGTACTCAGGAGCTTGCAAGTGAACTTGTATGGCATAATTTAGATGAAGTTGTTAAATTGCAAACTACTTGTCAGACTGTTATTTTGAGTAATAATTTTGATATAGTAAAATTAAAATTGCAACAATATATCCAAAAAATTGAATTGTTTGCTAATTTACCAAATGTACACCCTATAATTAAAGAAGCCCTAATAATTATTCAGGAAAAAAATATTAAATCTTACCCTGATTTATTGAAAAGAATTAATAGCCTTAAAAAGTGCTCAGAACGAGCAAAAAGAGCAAGAGATCTTTTTGATAAACTATCTAAATTCGCTCCTCTTCTCGCGACAGAACTTTCTCAGAATTCTCAAGTGGCGTTATCTGAATTTAAATCTCTTGAGAATGCCTGGATTTGGGCAAGAGCAAATTCATGGTTAGAGGATTTTATAAATAAGGATGACCTTCCAGGACTTGAACGCAGTCTACACCAAATTAATAGTGAAATTGGCAAAAATCTTGCAGAACTTTCGGCTTTTTTAGCTTGGAAATTTTGCTTCAGTCGTATGGAAGAAAAACATAGAAGCTATTTAGTTGGTTGGCAAGACGCATTCAAAAAGGCTCAAAGAAAATATAGTAAATATAGAATTCAATTTATGAGAGATGCACAACAGCAACTTTCAAAATGTAAGGATGCAATACCTGCATGGATTATGCCTCTTCATCGCGTATATGAAACGATTGAACCAAGCCCTGGAATGTTTGATATTATCATTGTTGATGAAGCATCGCAATGTGGACCCGAAGCTTTGCCATTGATGTATCTGGCTAAACAGTTGCTTATTGTAGGAGATGACAAACAAATTAGCCCGGAAGCGGAATTTGTAAACAGAGAACAAGTTTTCCGTCTTAGAGATGAATATTTAAATGATTTTGAACATGCCGATTCTTTTGGTCCTGACAATAGTCTTTTTGGTCATGGGAGAAGACGTTTTAGCTCTCCAATTGTACTTCTTGAACATTTCCGTTGTATGCCCGAAATAATACGTTTCAGTAATGACCTCAGTTATCAAACATCTCCGCTGATCCCTTTAAGACAATATCCACCACAAAGACTTGAACCTTTAAAAGCGGTTCATGTTTCCAATGGATATCGAGAAGGAAGTATCAATAGGGTAATTAATCGCCCTGAAGCGGAAGAACTAGTTAAAACTATTATTAATTGTTGTAATGATGTTCGATATAAGGATAAAACTATGGGAGTTATCACTCTTCAAGGAGACGCGCAGGCCTCCCTTATTGAAAGTATGCTACTTGAACGACTCGGTGCAGAAGAAATGCATGAGCGTAAACTTATTTGCGGTAACCCGTATAGTTTTCAGGGAGATGAACGTGACATTATTTTTATTAGTATGGTAGCAGCACTAAACGAAAGAATTGGTCCTCTAAGTAAAGAAGCAGACCAAAGACGATTTAATGTTGCTGCCAGCCGTGCAAAAGACCAGGAATGGCTGTTTTATTCTGTAACTCGAAATGATTTAAGCAAAACAGATTTACGCAAGACATTACTCGAATTTTTTGAAGATCCGGCAAAATCTACGTTACCTCCTGACATTAATATAGATGAATTACGCTTGCAAGCGCATAAAGCGAATAGGCAAATTGAAAAACCGCCACAGCCTTTTGAAAGTTGGTTTGAGGTTGATATTGCATTGAAAATAGCTTCTAAAGGTTTTCGAGTTATACCCCAGTATCAAGTTGGCGGGAAGCGGATTGATTTGGTTATTGAGGGAAACAAGACAAGACTTGCAGTAGAATGTTATGGTGATTATTGGCACGGAGAAGAAGAATATGAACATGATATGGAGAGGCAAAGAATACTTGAAAGATGTGGCTGGCATTTTCATATAATTAGGGAATGCGAATATTATGCAAATTCAGAACAAACTCTTGAAAGGCTTTGGGAAAAAATAGAGCAGATGGGAATTCATTCTATAGTAGGTATTGAGAATACAGATAAAATTAATAAATCAGATGATTATCCTGTTAAAAAAGGTATTGATTTTAAAGAAAACAATAATCATTTACCAAAAACAAGATTAGAAGATAAACCTATTAATAATGAAAATATCGCAAAAAATCCTTCCCACATAAAAGAGCAAGGGGAATTACCAATTGTAAATATTCCAAAAAATGAAAAAATAACCGAAAAACCAATAAAGCTACCCGATGTTAAAATTAAATTCTATAAAAATATTTTTCAATTATATAAAGAGTACGGCACGATTGAAGAAGTCGCAAGGAAAGTAAGTTTAACCAGTGAGAGGGTTCGGCAAATATTAGAAATAGGTAACGAGGTTGGACTATTTGAATATCCAATAAAAAAGATTCAGAGTCCTTCACTTAATAAAATAAAGGAAAAGATTAAGGAAGGCTTTGAAATGGGAAAAAATAAGATAATTGATGCATTAATTAAAGAAGGAAAAGAGCAAGGCTACTTGACTTATGAGAAAATAGAAAAATGTTTAGCAGATGATATTGTCGATGTAAATAAAATAGAATATTTATATGATATTCTTAGTGAATCTGGGATTGATTTAGTTGAAACTGAAGAAGAGGGAAATTTGCTGGTCAAAGATAAAGGCATTGAACAGCAAGAGAAGGTCACTACAACTTCTGAAGAGGAAATTGATTTAGAAACAGAAATATCGAAAGAATTAGAATTAGATGACTCTGCAAAGAATTACTTGAAGGAAATCGGACAGATAAAACTTTTAAAAGCAGATGAAGAAATAGACTTAACTACCAGGATACAAAGAGGAGATCATAAAGCCAAGATAAAATTAATAGATTCAAATTTAAGATTAGTAGTAAGTATTGCTAAAAGATATGTAGGAAGAGGAATGCTATTTTTAGATCTTATTCAAGAAGGTAATATGGGTTTAATAAGAGCAGTGGAGAAATTTGACTATAAAAAAGGATATAAATTTAGTACTTATGCTACCTGGTGGATAAGGCAGGCAATTACTCGGGCTATAGCAGATCAAGCTAGAACCATTCGGGTTCCTGTTCATATGGTAGAGACTATTAATAAATTAATAAGGGTATCACGCCATCTCTTACAGGAGTTAGGACGAGAGCCGACTATTGGTGAAATAGCTGAACAGATGGAAATTTCTAAAGATAAAGTAAGGGAAATATTAAAAACTGCTCAAGAACCTGATTCTTTAGAGACTCCAATCGGGAAAGAAGAAGACAGCCATTTAGGAGATTTTATAGAAGATAAGGACTCACCAGATCCTCAAGAACCTTTTTCTTTAGAGACTCTAGGAGATTTTATAGAAGATAAAGATTCACCAACTCCGCAAGAAAATACTTCACATACTCTTCTCAAAGAGCAGTTAGACGATGTCTTAAAGACATTAACTTATCGAGAGAAGAGAGTATTAGAAATGAGATTTGGAATTGCTTCTGGTCATCCTCATACCTTGGAAGAAGTTGGTAAAGTGTTTGGAGTCACCAGAGAGAGAATTCGTCAGATTGAAGCGAAGGCATTAAGGAAATTAAGACATCCTAGCAGAAGTAAAAAATTAAAAGACTATTTAGAATAAACCAAACTAAAGTAAGAAATTGAAAGATTATTTGGATTTTGATGATCAAGATTAACTTTATTAACTTTTAAGTAATCAATTTTAGAATAATGACTATCTAAAAGGAGAATAGTTAATGCTTTCAGTTTTCACTAATTAATATTTTGAATATAAATAGGGACATGTACTAGCTCAATAATTTAGTAACTTTTTCTAACTTTGCGTAAAAGATTTGATAAATAAGTCTCCATATCTCTCTGAGTGGTTATAATTACTTAGAAAGAAACGTTTAAGATAATTCAAATAGGGGAGGTAACTTTAATGGTTGGATTATGACCATTTTGGTATAGGAAAAAAATTAGAAAAAAATACTAATAATGAATAACTTAAAGGGTTTAAGCAAAAGAATTAAAAATAATTCGTTAACAATAAAATATTAGAACTCGATAATGACTTATTATGAAGCCAGAGTAGATAATATGCTTGATTCTTAAAGCGTGACCCTAAAGGAAATATCTAGCCAATAATAATTTAATTATAAATTTTAAAAGTAAATAGATTTTAAGATAATAAAGTAATTATAAAGAAAGGAAACGGTTATGCAAAAATATTCTGTCAATCAGCATTTAATCGAAACTGTTTTATCTTGGATAAATTCTGGAGAAATAGCAATTCCAGAGATCCAGAGGCCATTTGTTTGGGATGCAACTAAAGTGAGAGATTTAATAGATTCTTTATATCAAGGATATCCAATCGGTTATTTAATTATTTGGCGCAATCCTTCTATTCGCTTAAAAGATGGTCATATGTCAGAGGGTAAAAAAATACTTATTGACGGTCAGCAACGCGTGATTGCACTTAAGGCAGCGATCTTAAACAGCTATATAATTAATAAAGAATATAAACGAATTAAGATTATAATTGCATTTAATCCTTTAGAAGAACGGTTTGAAGTTTTAAACCCAGCTATTCAGAAAGATTGTA
>Ga0315294_10003153_pt1 | contig 17925 bp, 9 predicted proteins | sample YL17G13_40_MG_FD_203626 | JGI IMG/M metagenome (GOLD analysis project Ga0315294, IMG submission 203626) | Sediment microbial communities from Yellowstone Lake, YNP, Wyoming, USA - YL17G13_40 | ecosystem: Environmental > Aquatic > Freshwater > Lake > Sediment | place: USA: Wyoming | collected... | reverse complement strand
GGCTGCAACACCTTCCAGATTTTTTCCACCAGCCCCAGGCAGTGGAAGGCGTCGCAGGTGAGCGCCGCCGAGGCCCGGCTGTTCCACCAAGCGCGCGAAAAGCACGGCCTGCGTCCGCTGGTGATCCACGCCAACTACCTGGTCAACCTGGCCTCGCCCAATGCTGAAATCCGGCGGAAGTCGATCGAGTCGTTTCGCGCCGAACTGGAGCGGGCTGTGCTGCTGGGAGCCGAATACCTGGTGACGCACCCGGGCAGCGCGCTCAACGGCGACCGCATCCAGGCCGTGGCCCGGTTCATCAGCGGGGTCGAGCGGGCGGCGCGCGGATTGCGCCTGGGCGGCCTGACGGTGCTGGTGGAAAACACCGCCGGCGGCGGCGGAGCATTGGGCTCCGAGTTCGAAGAACTGCGGGCGTTTGTGCAGCTCACCGAGCGCGTCCCGCTGGCCTGCTGCATCGACACGGCGCACCTGTACCAGTCCGGCTGGGATGTCTCGACCGAAAAGGGGCTGGCGGCGACGCTGGCGCGGCTGGATGCGGCCGTGGGGCTGGACAACATACCCGTCATTCATACCAACGACTCGCGCACGGCGCTGGGCTCGCGGGCCGACCGCCACCAGCACATCGGCAAGGGCGGCATCGGCCTGGCCGGCTTCCGCCGCATCCTGAACCACCCGCGCCTGCGCCACAAGGCTTTCATCCTGGAGACGCCGATCGACAAGAAAGGCGACGATCTCCGCAATCTTGACGTTGCCAGAAGCCTGGTGCAAGGAACCAGGAAGGCGCCAAGAAACCCGAGGACACGCAGTAATGACTGAGCGAGCTTACAACCCGCAGGAAATAGAGCCGAAGTGGCAGAAGGTTTTCGAACGGGAGAACATCTACGCGGCCGGCCGCGACCCGGGCAAGCCCAAGTACTACGTGCTGGAGATGCTGCCCTACCCCTCGGGCACGCTGCACATGGGACACGTGCGCAACTACTCGATCGGCGACGCGCTGGCGCGCTACAAGTGGATGCGGGGCTACAACGTGCTGCATCCCATGGGCTGGGACGCCTTCGGCCTGCCGGCGGAAAACGCGGCCATCCAGAACAACACCCACCCGCGCGAGTGGACGCTCCACAACATCGCCTTCATGAAGCAGCAGCACCGCCGCTTCAGCTTCGCCTACGACTGGACCAAGGAACTGTCCACCTGCGAGCCCGAGTATTACCGCTGGAACCAGTGGTTTTTCCTGCGCATGTACGAGCGCGGCCTGGCCTACCGCCGGCGCAGCCGCGTCAACTGGTGTCCGAAGTGCCAGACGGTGCTGGCCAACGAGCAGGTGCATGGCGGTTACTGCTGGCGCCATGAAGAGACGCTGGTGGCCGAGAAGGAACTGGAGCAGTGGTTCCTGCGCATCACCGACTACGCCGACCAGTTGCTGGACGACATGGCCAAGCTGAAGCGCTGGCCCGAGAAGGTGCTGACCATGCAGCGCAACTGGATCGGCCGCTCGGTGGGCGCGCAACTGCGCTTTCCGGTCGCGGAAAGCGGCGAGCCCATCGAAGTCTTCACCACCCGGATCGACACCATCTACGGCGCCACCGCCGTCATCCTGGCCCCGGAGCACCCGCTGGTCGATGGGCTGATCGGCGACAAGGCCTGGAGCGGGTCGATGCGGGCGCAGGTTCGCAAGCTGATCGACAGCCGCATCCCGGGCGACGCCGATTACGAAAAGCAGGGCCTGTTCACCGGTAGATTCGCGGTCAATCCGTTTACCAAGAAGCTGGTGCCCATCTGGGTCGGCAACTTCGTGCTGATGGAGTACGGCACGGGGGCCATCATGGCGGTGCCGGCGCACGACCAGCGCGACTATGAGTTCTGCTCCAAGTACCACATCCCCATCCCCACGGTGATCGAGCCGCTGGAGGGGAAGGCGCCCGCGAATGCCGCCTTCACCGACCACGGCCGCCTGGTGGACTCCGGCCCCTACAGCGGGCTGACATCGCAGGAAGGCATCCAGAAGATGACGGCCGGCGCCGAGCGGGAGGGTTTTGGGCGCGGCAGCACCACCTATCGGCTGAAGGATTGGGGCATCTCGCGCCAGCGCTATTGGGGCACCCCCATCCCCATCGTCTACTGCGCCGGGTGCGGCATCGTTCCCGTGCCCGACGACCGGCTTCCGGTCGCGCTGCCGACCGACGTCCAGATTACGGGCATGGGCGAATCGCCGCTGGCCCGCCACGAAAGCTTCGTGAACACCACCTGCCCCAAGTGCGGCGGGCCGGGCCGGCGCGAGACCGATACCATGGACACCTTCGTTGATTCGTCCTGGTATTTCTACCGCTATACCAATCCCGCGGCCCACAGCGCGCCCATCGACCGCGAGGCGGTGGCCTACTGGTTCCCCATCGACCAGTACATCGGCGGCGTCGAGCACGCCATCATGCACCTGATCTATTCGCGCTTCTGGACCAAGATCATGCGCGACCTGGGCCTGACGGGGAACGACGAGCCGGTGGAGCGCCTGTTCACCCAGGGCATGGTGATCCGCGAAGGCGCCAAGATGTCGAAGTCCAAGGGGAACGTGGTGGACCCGGATGAAATGGTGAAGAAGTACGGGGCCGACGCCACCCGGCTCTACGTGCTGTTCGCCGCGCCCCCGGCCAAGGACCTGGACTGGAGCGAATCGGGCATCGAAGGCATCGACCGGTTCTTGCAGCGTGTCTACCGCTTTGCGGCGCGCAACCTGGAGAAGGCGCGGCAGCAACAGAGCCGTCCCGCCAAGCGGGATCAGGGAGCGGTCTCAACGGGGTTGCCGGCCGGCGATGCGGGCGGGGAAAGCGCCGCGGAGCGCGCCGTCCGCCGCCGCCTGCACCAAACCATCCGCCGCATCACCGACGATTTCGAGGACCGCTGGCACTTCAACACCTCGATCGCCGCGCTGATGGAGCTGATGAACGAGTTGTACGCCTCCGAAGAACAGCTTTCACCGGGCGCCATACGGGAGGCGCTGGAGGCCCTGGTGAAGCTGCTGGCGCCGTTCGCGCCCTTCTTCAGCCAGGAGCTGTGGTCGATGCTGGGCCGCGAGACCATACTGCTGCGGGAATCCTGGCCCAGCTACGATCCGGAACTGGCCCGCGTAGAAGAGTACGAAATCGTGGTGCAGGTGAACGGGCGGCTGCGCAGCCGCATGGTGGTCACCGCCGGCACCCCGCAGGACGAGGTGCAGCGCCGCGCCCTGGCCGACCCGCGCGTGGTCCCGCTGATGGCCGGCAAGCAGCTCGTCAGGGCCATCGTCGTTCCCAACAAGCTGGTCAACCTGGTCATCCGGGGGTAATTCACCACAAAGGCACAAAGACACGAAGGGTCACAAAGAAAAGCTTTGTGATCCTTTGCGGCTTCGTGTCTTTGTGGTGAATCAGAACTGCAAGCGCCCCTGGATCTGGAAGAAGCGGTTCAGCGACGCCGACTGCTCCGTCACTTTCCCGAAGTTCGTGGATGTCGGATCGGTGGCGGGAGCCTGGAACCGCGAGCGATTGGCGACGTTCAGCGCGTCCAGGCGCAGGAAGAACCTCACCTTCTCGGTTACCTGGAATTGCCGCTGCAGGTTCACGTTGATCTGGTTGGTCCCGTCGGCGCGAATTCCCTGGATGCGCTGCGGGAATATCCTCAGGTTGTAACTGGTGTCCGGGACGTAGCTGGAACAGGACTCGAATCCCATGCCCGCGGATCGCGGGATGACCCTCTGCCCGGCGCTATTGACGTAACAGGCGGCCATCCTCGGTCCGCCCTGCGCCGCCACCTGGGCGGGTGTGAGGATTCCGTTGAAGGCCTCCGGATGCTGTTCATACCAGTTTTGGACGGTGAAAGCATTGAACCACTGATCCAGCGTCTTGTGTTTTGCCTTCAGGTCGCTGGAAAGCGTCTGGAGGTCGCCGTAGTAAAAAACGGGGGCAAACGTGAGCAGCGGGCCGGGTTGGAATTCATACGTGCCGGCCGCCTGGAGGCCGCCGAAGATGCGGCTGAGCAGGCCGCTCTTCAGCATGGCGCGGCCCTTGCCGAAAGGCAACTGGTACACACTGGTGATCGTCAAGCGGTGCGGCCGGCCGTTGTTGCTCAAGCGCCAACTGGGCTCGGTGTCGCATTGGTTTTCGAACCAGTCGGCCGTCTTGTTCTGGAACAGGCGGGTGTAGCCGGCGTTGAGCGTGAGCCCTTTGGAGAAGCGCCGCTGGAAGGTCATGTCGAAAGAGCCGGTCCGCAGCTTGCCCCGGGAGTCATACGCCCGCGTGATGGACGTGTTCATCTGCGGGAAGGGGCGCAGAAGTTGCTGTCGCGTCCTGTTGGTATCGGTAAACCAAGAGACCGCGGCCAGCTCATCGTAGACCCTATTGTTGCTCGTCTGCAGAGGCGCCAGGTTCGATATGTTGAACGGATTGGGCACGTTGGTGGTCAGGTTGCTGCTGTTGGCCCGCACGAATCCGTAGGTCCAGTATTGCTTTGGAAGCGGGTTGAGGTTCTGCTGGAAGCTGGAATCGATGTATACGTTATTGCCGCGCGCGCCGGCATAACCCACCTCGAACACCATGGTTCTGCCCAACTGGCGCTGAATGGAAGCGCGCCAGCGCTGCACGTGCGCGCGATGCGTATCGTAGGCGTAGAAATCATCGAAGTTCTGGCCGGAATAGGCCACCAGTTCATCGCCCAGGGGCGCCGGCAAGAGCGGCGGCAGCAGGCGCGTGCCGTCGGCCCGCAACGGGAACGGATCGGTCAACGGCGAGATGCCGCGAGCCGGGTCGCCCACCCGCCACGTCAATCCGTAGTTGCTCATGATCGAGGTATCCGTGTTGCGGGTATATCCCGTCTGGTCGGGAGCGTAGTTCAGGGTGTTGAGCGTATCGTAGAACACGCCCCAACCGCCGCGGATCACGGTCCTCTGGTTGACCTGGTAAGCGAAGGCGGCACGCGGCATCCACATCAGCTCGGCCTGGATCAAGCGGCGATCGGCGCCGCCCACGCCCGGGAACACCGTGCCGCCGCGCACCTTGAATTGCGAGGGGTCCAATCCCGGGGTCGGGTTCTTGGCGTAAGCCGCCTCGGCCAAGTCCGAGAAAGGCAGCTTGGCGTTGGGGTCCCAGTAGCCGCGCATGCGGTTATAGCGCTCCGTGGGCCCCAGCTCATATTCCAGCCGGAAGCCCAGGTTGATGCTCAGCTTTCGGCCCAGGCGCCAGGTATCTTGCGCGTAGCCGCCAAAGTAAGGCGACTGCATGGCGTAACTGGCGGTGCTGGTCGAGATCCGCATGTAGCGGGGAAGGCCCATGAAGAACGAGGCCCAGCTCAGGCCCAGGTCACCCGGAGTATAGAGAACCGTATCGTCGCAACACCGTGTGAAATAGTTTTCGAACTGGAACCTTCCCGACAGCCCGTAACTCGGTTGTCCCTGGCCGGTGCGGAAGTGCTGCCGCGTGTCGGCGCCGGCGCGCAGGGTGTGGTTGCCCCGGATGTGCGAAACATCTACCTTCCCGCTGTACATCCGGTACGTGGAGTAGGGAGTCTCGCGGTCCAGGCCGATGTTCTTGTAGCCGCTGGCCCGCACCTGCGGGAGCATGGGGTCGGGGGCGAACGTATCCAGGTACGCGGGGAAACCGAGGTCCGAAGGCTTGAAGCGATGGGGCACCGGCTGGCCCCTGCCGTCCCGGTATTGGTTGGCGGCGATAGTAAAGTCAAAGATGGTGCGGGCGCCGGGCGTATAGGTCCAGTCCACGGTCGCGCCCAAGTTCTGCCGCACGATCCCGCCGGAGTGTAATCCGGGCACCGTCTCGTACGTCCAGTCCTGGCGGTTTTCCGGACCGAAGTGGTTGTAGCTCCAGCGCACGAAATAGCGGCTCTTCTCCGATTTCAGGAAATCGATGCGGTGGTTGAAGGCGTGGTACTTCCAGTCGTAAGGCGTCCCGGTTGCCAGGTAGTTGTTGTACGGCTCCTGGGTGGGATCGGTCGGCTCGTTATTCGGAACCGGAAGCATCTTGGTGTACGCGTTGTAGATCGGGCTGATCATCCGCGCCTTGGGGATGATGTTGCCCGCGATCGGATCGCGAATGTAGTGGGTGCCGGAGCGGCTGGTGTCGCGGCGAATGCTCAGCGGATCGTATACCTGGTAGGCCACCGGGTTCACTTTCAGCAACTGCGAGAAATCGCCCTGGCGGTTGGCCATGGAGGGAAGCGTGATGTTGATGTTGTTCGGGTCCTCCGGCTTTTTGTCTCTGTAGCCGGTAAAGCTGAAAAGCGAAAACAGCTTGTTGATGCCGTTATAGATACCGGGGATGACCACCGGGCCGCCGAAGCTGGCCGCGTAGGTGTTGGAGTGGCCGGAAAACTGCTTGGGCGAGTCGCGGAGTTGCTCGGCCAGGGCATGGTTGCCGGCGGCCTCGGCCTCCGCGATCTTCCGATAGTAGAGCTGTTTGGTGTAGAAGGGCGTGGCGTTGAAGCGCTGTTGCCAGTGTTGGTCGCTGAGCGTCCCGTGGTACTGGTTGGTGCCGGCCTTGGAGATCATGTTGATGCTGGCGCCGGTGCCGCGGCCCCTGGATACGTCGAACCCCAGGCTTTCGACGCGGAATTCCTGCACCGTATCGGAGTGCGGCAGGTACGCAGCCTGGCGGCTGCCGCCCTGGTTGGGCACGCCGTCGATGGCCCACTCGTTGCCGCCCACCTTGCCCGGCGTGTAGTAATTCGAGCCGCCGGAAATCGAGTGCAGGCCCAGGATGTTGTTCTCGCCATCGGTCTGTATGCCCGGAACCAGCTTGGCCAGCAGCATGGCGTTGTTGCCCAGCACCGGCAGCTCAGTGATGGATTGGCTGTCCATCAGCCCGCCCTCGCCGGCGGCTGTAGTTTCCAGCACCGGCGCCTCGGCGGTTACCGACACCACCTCGTTCACGCCGCCCAGTTCCAGCGTCAGGTCGATTTGAATCTCGGCGGCGACGGCCAGCGTAATGCCCCTGCGGAGCGTTTTCTTAAACCCCGGCGCTTCGGCGGTGATTTCATACGGGCCGGGCATCAACAAGCGCGCCTCGTAGTATCCGGTTTCGTTAGTGGCGAGATGCGTGGAGGCGTTTATGTCCACATTGGTCACTACCACACTGGCGCCGGAGACCGCCGCGCCCTGGGGATCGAGCACACGCCCAGCAATCGTGCTGCGCGTCTCCTGGGCGAACCCCCAGGAAGCAAGCAGGAGGAACAGAGCAGGGAGCAAAACCAGCTTGGTCGCGTGTTTGCAGAGACACATGGTCATAGCTCCGATTTTGAACAACAGATTCGCCGGGACACCGGCGCATTGAGGCCAGAGCGTCATCCGACCGCTCGCCAACCAATGGCATCCTAGCACTTTGGCGGGCGAATGCAAGCGGTTGTGGCCAGGGCGTGAGCAGCCTTTACGGCGCGGGCCGCGCCGCGAACAGCAGCGGAGCGAACTCGTTCAGGTAGCGGCGCCACACCCGCCACTGGTGCGCGCCCTCGGTAGCCAGGAACGTATGCTTGATCTCGCGCTTGTTGAGCAGCTCCGAGAAGCGCTGGTTGGCTTCAAACAAGTTGTCTTGCTTGCCACAGGCGATCCACAGCAGATGAAGCTTTTTGTTCGAGGCCGCCGGGTCGGCCAGCAGGTCGGCGAAGGTCTTTTCCGGCTCCATCCGCATCAGCGCTGAGCTGAAGGCGCCGATCCAGCCAAAGGCATCCAGGCGGGTCAGTCCGATGTTCAGCGCCTGCCCGCCGCCCATCGACAGGCCGGCGATGGCCCGCTGGTCGGGCTGGTTCGAGACCCGGTACAGCCGCTCCACCAGCGGCATCACGTCTTCCAACAGGTCCTTGGTGAACAGGCTTCGGTCGGGATTGGCCGGGGCCGTCGAGCCCAGCCCCACGCTCGGTTGCGTGTGGCCGAAGGGCATCACCACCACCATGGGCCTGGCTTTGCCCTCGGCAATCAGATTGTCGAGGATCACGTTGGCCCGGCCGACGGTCACCCAGCCGGATTCGGTATCGCCGGCGCCGTGCAGCAGATACAACACCGGGTAGCGGCTCTTTCCACTCTCGTAGCCGGGCGGCGTGTAGACGTACACGCTGCGCAGCGCTCCCAGCGACTTCGATTCGTACCAATGGACGTGAACAACGCCGCGCGGCACCGGCCGCGGATCGTAGTACAGCGGCCGGTCCCCCGGCACCTCCACCTGGCTCGAGGTACCGCGCACGCCGGTCTTCAAGTAAGGATTGTTGGGGTCGGGCACGGTGACGCCGTCGATGGTGAACGTGTAGGTGTAGATCTCCGGATCCAGCGGGCCCACGGTGATGCTCCACAAGCCCTTTTCGTCCTTGGTCATGGCCTGCCGGCCCTGGGTCAACTCACCGGCGACAGAGACCTCAGCGGCTTTGGGCGCCAGCAGCCGCAGCGTGACGCGCCGGTCGGCGTGAACCTCGGGCGAAACAATCGGCGCCACATCGCCCGGCCGTTGTGCCTGGACGGCTCCGGACAACAAAGCCGCCGCCGCAAGAATCAAGCAACTGCGATTGAACATGGCACATTGTTGCACGCTTGGGGTCGAAGTCACCACAGAGACAGAGAGCACGCAGAGAACAACGGCCCCCTCGCTCAGCGTGTTGTGGTCAGGGGACCGTTTGCTGCCAGGAGCGCCTGGGCGGACTCCTCAGGTACTATCACCGGGAGGCGGCATAGAAGTGGGGCGGCAGATCCAGGCCACGGGATTCTATCTGTGTGGATTCCTCTGTCTGGTGTTGGCGGTTTTGAAGCTGACGGCCGCGGTGCACTGGTCCTGGTGGCGGGTCTGGCTGCCGATCCGGGTGGTCTTGGGCCATAACGGGCTGTACATAGCGGTCGGGTTCATGTGGCTGTGTTGGATTGGATGTGGCGACGACACAAGAGGCGCAACGATTCGTCAGTCCCACCGGCTGGACGGTTATCAACTGGCGGGCATGTTGTGTTTGCTCATCTTCGTGGATAACCTGTTGAGGCGAATCGGCGAGCCAGGGGAGTCCGTTTGGTGCTGGCTGGCTTCGGGGAGAATGGAGGTCATCTTCCTGTGTGGAGCTCTCAGCCTCACATGCCAGTTTCTGTTCTGGTCGGGGATTGTGCGTCCGGAGAGTGGCGGATTCCACCGCCAGCGGGGTGCCAAACACCGAGATCGTCGATATCGAACACCCGCTGAACGGACGACGGACGAGTATTTTGACCGAACGAGATAAACGATGTCCGCTTCCCGGGGCACCAGTAGTGCTGATTCGTCCAGTAGCACGGCACACGCCCAACTACGGCGTCATCACCTCCGCCGACGACCCGCGGATGATACAATTTGCCCTGAAGCTGAAATTCTGAAACGACATGAAACAAACTGCCCTTGTACTGCTCGACCTGGCCGCAACGCCGGCAGCGGCTATCGAGATCGCCACCGGCAAGATGGTGGGCTCCGGTTATGAGGCGCGCGCGCTCTACCTAGAAACACTAGCCAGGCTGACAACAGCGGGGGTTCGCGTTGTGCCCTCAAGGTCTTTCCTGATTCGCATCCTGGCGGTGTGCTTGATCGCGTGCGGCGTGCCGTGCGCCGGCGCCGGCCCTCTCCTGCAAAACGGCTCGTTCGAGGAGGGTTTGTCGGGATGGATCGTGCGAGGATCGCGGGTTACCGCGACGGTGGTCTCCGATGCCCGTGACGGCACACGGGCGCTCCGCGTAGAAAACCGCGCTTCCCGGTATGACGGTCCGGCGCAAGACGTTCTGGCCGCCTTGCGCGAGGCTGGGAGCCGGGCGCGCTACACCTCCCGGCTCTGGATTCGGCTGGACGCGCCCGCCAGCGTGCGGTTGCGGCTTCAACTGACCGGCGCGGATGGAACTCAACGGCTCATTCTCGCGGAGAGGGTAATCCGCGCGCCCGGCGAATGGACGCGAGTGGAAGGCACGCTGGCTCCCGTGTGGACGGGAACGCTAGCGTCCGCCGAAGTGTCTTTCGACGTGGCTCAGTTACCCGAGAGCGCATACCCATCGTTCACGGTGGACCAGGTAACGGTGGACCCCGACTCCGACGGTGATGGTCTAACGGACTCCGAGGAAGCCGCTGCCAAAACGGATCCGCGTTCCACTGACACCGACGGCGACGGAATGCCGGACGGATGGGAGATGGCCAACCGGCTTGACCCGACCGTGTCGAACGGGACGGAAGATCCCGACGGCGACGGCTTCTCCAATCTTCAGGAATACTGGGCGGCCACCGACCCACGCAGCGCCGTGTCCTACCCCGGCAAGCCGGCCAACCCGAATCTCTCGGCCGAGGCCCGCGCCGTGCTTCGCTACCTGGCGCTGCTACCTTCCCGCACCGCCAATCGCGTGGTCGTGGGGCAGCACTGCACCGATATCGCCGCCGAATTCGAGGAGCAGGTCGCAGGCCTTTACGCCATGACCAGTTATTGGCCCGGCCTGCTGAGCTTGGGATACGAGTATTTTCGCCAGCCGCTGGATGTGCCGACCGTCACCGATTACGCGCTCAAGTACTGGAGGGCCGGCGGCCTGGTGCTGGTGAAGTGGGCGCCGCCGAACCCCTGGACCGGCGGAGTCGCCTCCGACCGAAGCGGCGGCGGCGACCTGAAGGAACTGCTGGCTGCCGGAACTCCGGTGAACAAAACCTGGGTGACGTGGCTCGATGAAGCGGCGGCCGGGTTCGCCAGGTTGCGCGACGCTGGCGTGGTGGTCCTGTGGCGTCCCAACTCGGAGATGAACGGCGCGTGGTTCTGGTGGGGCCGGCGCCACCGCGATGACTATATCGACATGTGGCGTTTCATGTTCGACTACTTCACCCGCGTCAAACAGTTGAATAATCTCATCTGGGTCTACGAATCCGATTCCAGTGTCCACGACATGGTCCCGGCCGACTACTACTATCCCGGCGACGACGTAGTGGATGTGGCCGGCCACAACTTCTACCACGACACCTGGGATCTGCCCTTCGACGCCAACCGCGTCTTCCGCGATTATCCCAAGGTCTACGCCTTCCCGCAGGCGGGGCCGACAAAAGAGATGCGGGATGGCTCCTGGAACAACATGATCATGATCGACATGATCCGGGCCCGTTACCCGCGCTGCGCCTTCTTCTCGGTCTGGAACACCTTCCGCGCCGGGGGTGTCGAAAGCAAAATCGCCATCCTGCACAACCGGAACGCCCGCGCCCTTCTCGAAGATCCCTGGATTGTCACTCGCGACGAGATCCAGTGGAGAGCGGCGGAAGATTCACGGCCCCCACTACCCCTGCCGCCTCGCAGACGCTTGCCCTGACGGGTATCCGCTCCGTCTCGAGGTCGCCCAGGCCGAGTGTGCCTGTCGGAAATCCCGTCCGGGCTGGCCGCGGCTCGGTACGGGCAACTTGGGTGCGAAGGAGTGTCGGAAGCCCAGTGGCATGAAGGGGGCGTGCGGATTCCGTCGGCACCGGGCTTCTACCGACGTTCTACCGCCCCTCCCCGTTACCGTTTCCGAACAACCCCCGCATAAACCGCTCCCAATCATCGGCACCCGCATCCGCAACCGGCTCTTCCTCTTCCACCGGCGCCTGCTTGGCGATCTTTTCCGCCGCCCGGATAGCCTGTTCCTCCCCGCCCTTCGGGAGATCCCTGGCGAGACCCGCCCGCTTCCCGGCTCACCTTGGCCGGTCTGGCCCAAGGGGAATCGGTCAGCACGCGCTGCACTTCTTCGCTGCTCCAGTCGCCGGGCTTTTTCTTGTTCCAGAAATCATCGCCAGGCAAGTCCAACACGCACAGTCCCAGGACCGCCGCGACGGCCGGCAATAGGCGATTCATACAGACTCCTTGAGACTACGTTTGAAGACACCCTCCCCTCCAGCCCAACGCTCAGGCAGGAGACGGACGAGAGCGCGCTGCGGTTTCGGCCCGCGCTGCCGGGCCACGTACAGCTTTCCACAATCAATGCTATCCTGCTTTTGAAGGTGTGGTTTTTATCCCGACCGGGCCGCCGCTGTGGCCGGTTGGTGCCTCCATGAAAATCGCTTTTCTGGAAATCAAAGACTGGGAGCGGGACTACCTGAAGAACCGCCTCCCCGGGCACGACTTCTTCTTTTCCGGCGAGACGCTGGAGCCGGGGCTGCAGGCGGCGCTGGCCGGCTGCGAGGCGCTCTCGCCGTTCATCTACTCGCAGGTTTCGGCCGAGGTGATCCGGGCCTTGCCGGCCTTGCGGCTGGTGGCCACGCGCTCGACCGGCTTCGAGCACATCGACCTGGGCGCCTGCCGCGAGCGCGGCATCGTGGTTTCCACCGTGCCCAGCTACGGCGAGAACACGGTGGCCGAGCACACCTTCGCGCTCATGCTGGCGCTGTCCCGCAAGATCCACCAGTCTTACACCCGCGTGATGCGCTCCGATTACTCGCTGGAGGGCCTGACCGGCTTCGACCTGAAGGACAAGACGCTGGGCGTGGTCGGCGCCGGCAAGATCGGGCTGCACGTCATCAAGATCGGCCGCGGCTTCGGCATGCGCGTGCTGGCCTACGACCCATATCCCAACAGCTTCCTGGCGGAGTTGCTGAACTTCAGCTACGCCGGCATCGACCAGTTGCTGGCCGAGAGCGACGTGGTCAGCCTGCACATGCCGTACTCTCCGCAACTGCACCACTTCATGGACCGCGCGAAGTTCTCGCGGATGAAGCCCGGCTCGCTGTTCATCAACACGGCGCGCGGGCGGCTGGTGGATACCGAGGCGCTGCTGGAGGCGCTGCAGGGCGGGAAGCTGGCCGGCGCCGGCCTGGACGTGGTGGAAGGCGAGGAGCTGATCCAGGAGGAGCAGCAGTTGCTCTACCAGCAGCAGAGCGTCGAGAAGCTGCAGGCCGTGATCCGCACGCACGTGCTCTTCCGCCACGACAACGTCATCTTCACCCCGCACAACGCCTTCAACAGCCGCGAGGCGCTGGAGCGCATCCTGGACACCACCGCCGAGAACATCGTGAACTTCGCCGCCGGCCGGCCGTCGAACGTCGTGAAGTGACGCTCACCACAAAGCCGCCAGGGACACGAAGTGATAGCAGGGCTGGGCGACCACCAAGGTAGCCCCTAGCGCCGCCGGGAAAACGTTTGAAATTGCCCGGCAAACCGAATATCTTAATGGGCTTCCCCGCAAATTATGGAAGACAGGGCGCCATCTTTGATTCCTGCTGCCGCACCGACACTGGTCGGAAGTTTCCCACACCCCGACCCGTGTGCCATCGTGGAGCGGATTCTGCGCTGTTTCCCGGAACTTCCCGCCTGGCCGCAGATGCCCGCGCGCGACTGGCTCGAAAGCATGTATGTGCAGTACTCGGAGGGCTTGCCGGGTGCGGTGATCGACCGGCAGGGACAGCGGATTTACTTCCGCGCCGACGACGCGTTTGAAATCCAACTGGAAAACTTCTATCAAGCGGTAGTGGAAGGCGATGTCGAACCCTTCGCCATTACCGAGCGCTACGCGCTTGGTCTGCACCGGTTTTTGGACAGCGTCGCCCGCCTGGGGACGCGCCCCCCATGGGTCAAAGGACAGGTGACCGGCCCCTTCAGCTTTGCCATGACCGTAACCGACGAGAACAAGCGGGCGCTGGCCTACAATCCCGAGCTGTACGAAGTGGCCAGCCACGGAATGGCGATGAAGGCCCGCTGGCTGGCCCGCCGGCTGCGAGGGGTTGCCGAAGGCGTGCTGGTGGTGCTGGATGAACCGTATCTCTGTTCGTTCGGTTCGGCCTTCATCAACGTCTCGCGGGAGGACGTCATCGCGGCCATCGCCGGGGCCGTGGCCGCCATTCATCAGGAAGGCGCGCTGGCCGGCCTGCATTGTTGCGGCAATACCGACTGGTCCCTGGTGTTGAGCACCGGCGTCGAGGTGATCAACTTCGACGCCTGCGAGTTCTTCCAGGGCCTGTCGCTGTATCCCGCCGAACTGAAGTCGTTCCTGGCAGCGGGAGGGCTGCTGAGCTGGGGGATTGTGCCCGCCAACCAAGCGAACGGCGCCCTGACCACCGTGGAGCTGCTGGCCATGCTCGACAACCGGATCGAGCAGCTCGTGGCCAAGGGCCTGGATCGTGGCGCGCTCCTCCGCCAAGCGCTTCTGACACCCTCCTGCGGGCTGGGAACGCAGAGCGTGGACACGGCCGACCGGGCCATCGATCTCCTGCTCGAACTGTCCGCCCGAGTTCGAGAACGAGAACGAGGTTAGACCGGAGCCTGGAGGCCGGAGGCCGGAGGGGGCGGGTCTAGTCCTACAGCCTCCGGGCTCCAGCCCGCCGCCTCACGTAAAATGATCATCGCTGTCATCGGGAAGGGCGGTGTCGGCAAGACAACCCTGGCCTCGTTGATCCTACGCCGGCTGATGGAGTGCGGACAGACGCCCATCCTGGCTATCGACGCCGATCCCTCCAGTTGCCTGGGGCCGGCCCTGGGCATCGCGGTCGGCGGGACGCTGGCCGACCTGCGGGAAAGCATGCGGGAGACGGCCGACCGGCCGCCCTCGATGTCGGCCGGGGAGTGGCTGGCGCTCGGCGCCCAAGAGGCCATCGTGGAAAACCGCGGCTTTGATCTGCTGACCATGGGCCGGCCGGAAGGCAAGGGCTGCTATTGCTTCGTCAACAACCTGATCCGGGAGCACCTGGATCGTCTTTCCCGCTCGTACCGCCATGTTCTGCTGGACTGCGAACCGGGACTCGAGCACCTCTCGCGCCGCACCAGCGGGCGCCCGGACGCGTTGATCTGCGTGACTAATCGCTCCCGAATGGCTGCGGAAACCATCCGGCGATCCCTGGCGCTCTACCGGGAGATTCATGGCGAGCTGCCGCCACGGGCCGACCTGGTGCTCAACCAATTCGAGCCGGCAGAGCCGCTGGCGGCCGAGATGACGACCATTGCGGCCGGAGCCAATGTTGCTTTCCGCCGCGTGCTCGCCGTCCCCAGCGATCCTCAGGTGGCCTCCTTTGAAGCCGCCGGAACGTCGCTGCTGAAGCTGGACCCGGCCACACCGGCACTGGCGGCGCTGCGCGCCTGGGAGCTGCCGGCATGAAAGTAGCCGTCACCGGAAAAGGCGGTGTGGGCAAGACGACGGTGGCCGCCTTTCTGGCCCGTTGCTGGCGCGACCTGGGCCGCGAGGTGATCGCGGTGGACGCCGACCCGGACGCCAATCTGGCCGGCACCCTCGGCTATCATGGCCCCGACATCGCCCCGCTGGCCAGGCTCAAGGCCTTGATCCAGGAGCGGGTCGGCGGCGCTGAGGGGTGGGGCGGGTTCCTGCGCATGAACCCCCGGGTGGACGACATTCCCGAGCAGTTCGGGATCGTGGTGGACGGCATCCGCGTGCTGGTGATGGGAACGATCGAGCGCGGCCGAAGCGGCTGCGCCTGTCCGGCGAACATCCTGCTTCGCGAAGTGCTCAACCACCTGCTGCTCACTGCGCGCCAGTGCGTCGTGGTCGATATGGAGGCAGGCGTGGAGCACCTGGGCCGCGGCACGGCCGAGAGCGTGGACGCCATGCTGGTGGTTGTCGAGCCGGGATGGGCCAGCCTGCAGACCGCCGGCCGGGTGGCGGAACTGGCCGGGCACCTGGGTGTCCGAAACGTGCAGGCCATCGCCAACAAGATTTGTGGGGGCGATGACGCGGCCTTTATCCGCGCGCACCTGGCGGGTCTGCCGCTGCTCGGTTCGCTCCCCTTTGACCGCGAGCTGGAGTTGGCTGCCCGCGCCGGCTCCGTCTCTGGCGACAGCCCCTTTTATCGCGAGGTGCTGCGGATTGCTCAACGGCTTTGAAATCTGTGCAATCTGCGAAATCTGCGGCTGGTGCTTGAAAAGGAGAAGCTTTGAACTTCGACAACCGGTCTGCTGATCCTGCCGCGCAGGAGGTGCTGGCCCAGGCCCGGGATTGTGGCGCGCAAACGGTCTGGGATCGCTATGACGCCCTGCAGCCCATGTGCGGATTCGGCGAGCTGGGCCTGTGTTGCCAGGTCTGCTACATGGGCCCGTGCCGCATCGACCCGTTCGGCGAAGGGGCGCAGGTGGGAGCGTGCGGCGCCGATGCGCACCTGATCGTGGCCCGCAACCTGGCGCGGGCGGTGGCGGCGGGTGCGGCGGCCCACAGCGACCACGGCCGCCAGGTGGTGGAAGTTCTCCGCGGCGTGGCCGGCGACGGCGCCTCTTCCGGCTACAGCGTGCTGAACCCCGGAAAGCTGAAAGCGCTGGCCGCCGAATGGGGCCTCGAGGCCGGCAACCGCCAGGTGCGCCAGGTGGCCAGCGAGCTGGCCGTGCGGATGGAAGCCCAGTTCGGCGCGCAGCGCGGCCCCCTGGTCCCCTCGCTGCGCGCCCCCGAAGCACAGCGGGCGCGGTGGGCCAAGATGGGGATTACGCCACGCGGAATCGACCGCGAGATCGTTGACTTGCTGCACTGCAGTCATCACGGCGTGGAAGCCGACCCGGTGGCCCTGCTCCGGGCGGCCATGCGCACGGCGCTGGCCGACGGTTGGGGCGGCTCCATGATTGCCACCGACGTGCAGGACGTGCTCTTCGGCGGACCGGCAGCCATCCGCTCGCGAGCCAACCTCGGCGTGCTCGAGGAGAAGAAGGTGAATATTCTGGTCCACGGCCACGAGCCCACATTGAGCGAGATGCTGGTGGCGGCCAGCCGGGACCGGGAGTTGCTGGCGCGGGCGCGGCAGGCGGGCGCCGAGGGCCTCAACATTGCCGGGATTTGCTGCACCGCCAACGAAATCCTGATGCGCCAGGGTATGCCGGTGGCCGGCAACTATCTCCATCAGGAACTGGCGTTGCTGACCGGCGCCGTGGATGTGATGGTGGTGGATGTGCAATGCGTGATGCCTTCCCTGGTTCAGGTCGCCGCCTGCCGGCATACCAGGGTGGTGACCACGTCGCCCCAGGCCCACATTCCCGGCGCCGAACACCTGGAGTTCGATCCGCGGGAGCCGATGGCGGCGGCGCGGGCCATCATCGAGCGGGCCGTGGAAGCCTTCGCGCGCCGCGACCCCGCGCGGGTCAGGATTCCGCGCCACAGCATGGACCTGGTGGCGGGCTTTACCAACGAGAATTTGCCTTATTACCTGGGCGGGCGCTTCCGTGCCGGGTATCGGCCGCTGATTGACGCGGTGGCGGCGGGCCGCATCCGGGGCATCGTAGCCGTGGTTGGCTGCAATACCCCGCGGGTGGTGCAGGATTATCACCACCTGGCCCTGGTGCGCTCCCTTCTGGCGCGCGATGTGCTCGTTGTGCAGACCGGCTGCAGCGCCATCGCCTCGGGCAAAGCCGGGCTGCTTCGCCCGGAAGCGGCCGCGGAGCTGGCGGGGCCGGGCCTGCGCGAAGTCTGCGACGCCGTGGGCATCCCCCCGGTGCTGCACGTGGGCAGTTGCGTGGACAACTCCCGGATTCTCTCCATCTGCGTCGCGCTGGTCGCCGAAGGTGGAATCGGCAGCGAGCTGTCGGAGTTGCCGGTGGCGGCGGCCGCGCCGGAAGCCATGAGCGAAAAAGCCGTCACCATCGGCATGTACGCCGTCGCTTCGGGAATCTTCACGGCCTTTCTGCCCACGCCGCGCGTGGCGGGAAGCCGCGTGGTGCGCAAGTACCTGGAGGAGGATGTGGAGCGGGAAACCGGAGGCAAATTCCTGTTCACCAACGATATCCAGGAGGCGGCGCGCGCCATTGTCGCCCACCTGGATGGGAAGCGCCAGGCGCTCAAGCTGGCGCCCATGCTTTACGAGAATGGGGTACGGTCCAGCGAGGCGGCCGTTTCCCGGGTCCTGTCGGACTACGTTCCCCCGACCGGCTTGACGTCGCTGGGTTGCGGCAAAACCCAGGAGCAAAGCCAGTCAAGGCCCCCGGAGAGCTGAAGGCAGTAGGCAATTGCGGACCATCGTCACATTCAAGCGCGAGCGGTGCCTGGCCTGC
>Ga0315294_10003152_pt1 | contig 17928 bp, 17 predicted proteins | sample YL17G13_40_MG_FD_203626 | JGI IMG/M metagenome (GOLD analysis project Ga0315294, IMG submission 203626) | Sediment microbial communities from Yellowstone Lake, YNP, Wyoming, USA - YL17G13_40 | ecosystem: Environmental > Aquatic > Freshwater > Lake > Sediment | place: USA: Wyoming | collected... | reverse complement strand
CCAGGGCCATGGTGGACATGGTCGTTACGTCGTTCAGCATGATGGTGTGGAAATAGCTTTTCAGCAGGCTTTGTTCAGGCTTGGACGTGCAGCTGGTTAAAGCAAAAATGAGTACGAGAGCACTCAGAGCATACAAACATTTCTTTCCCATTTTACCTCCTTCCTCATCCGTTGTTGTCGCAAAGGATTTTACTCGAATTCCAAGTCGAAAAGCAAGCCTAACAAAAATCTTAGGGAGGTAGAAATCGATGAAGGGCTGGGGCATAATACCCCCTTTTTCCACGGTCCACCTGCCGGCTTGACGGAGAGAACGCGAATGCGGGACGAAGGGCTTGAAATCAAATTGCCCCCAGTTCAGACCGGAGGCCCTCGCCGAGGGACCTCTACGACCCAGGGAGGAGAACCGGGATAAACAGGGAAACCTCATCCGGAGGCTGTCCCGCTGATCCGACCCAGGGCTCGGGGCAAAGGCCAAGGCCCTTTGTTGCACGGTAGGCGATTATCAAGAGGGTCTTGAAGCGGGAGTTGAGGCAGGAGGAAGCGGCCGATCTTCTCAACCTTGCGGATCGTCAGGTGAGGAATCTGAGAGACATGGTGCAAGAGAAAGGTGGGCGGGGGATGGCCCAAGGCCACAGTTGTCAGCCTGATATTGACAATCCCGCTTTTTCTCAATAGAATCGACTGTAATTATAGGATTATCCTTACATTTCCTATAGTTACTCTAAGATTGGTGCAGGAGTTACGTGTCGGTGAAGCCCGACGTCTATAGGGTTTTATCTATGTCAGGGACGTTTTTTTTCAAAATCAATGGCACAGGCCTTCAGTCCATCGACATTTTGGCTCGGATACCCACCCCCTCAGCAACCATTCAAGCAACCTCTTCATTCCGCAATTCTCTACTAAGGAGGCTTCATGAAAATCCAAAGAAAGGTCAAATATGAGCATGAGCTGGACAAAACCTTCCTGGCCGAGATCAAACGCTCATCCCACTGCGAGGAAATCGACCGCTGTATCCAGTGCGGAACCTGCAGCAGCTCCTGCCCCATGTCCATCTACATGGACTACCCGCCTCGCAAGATCATCGGCCTGATCAAGAACGGCTTTAAAGAGGAGGCTCTGAAAAGCTTCACCCTCTGGCTCTGTTCCTCCTGCTACACGTGTCAAGTCCGCTGCCCGGCCAAGATCAGGATAACCGACGTTATGTACGCCCTCAAGAGGAAAGCCATCGAGACCAAGGTCTATCCCGCTCGCTTCGCCATACCCGTCCTGGACAAAGAAATGTCCAAGATCATTGCCAAGAACGGGCGGAATTCGGAGATGCGGCTCATCCTCCGGCTGTACCTGAAGTCCCGAAAGCCGCTCAGCCTGCTTAAGATGGCTCCCCTGGGCCTTAAGCTGATGAAGGCCGGCCGTATGAGCCTGAAGAAGCAAAGCATTAAAAACAAGAAGCAGCTGCGGACGTTACTGAAAGCCATCAAGGAGAACGGCTAATGAACGGCTACGTCTATTTTCCCGGTTGTTCCTTAAAAGAAAATTCCAAGCATTACGAAGAATCCATCCTGCCGGTCTTCAAGGAGATGGGCCTGCCCCTGGAGGAGCTCACCGATTGGAATTGCTGCGGGGCCACGGCCTATTTTTCCGTGGACGACACCATGGCTGCCGCCATCTGCGGTCGGAACCTGTCTCTAGCCGAAAAGCAGGGCAAGGACATCGTGGCCCCCTGCGCCGGCTGCTACCTGACCTTAAAAAAATCTAACAACTACCTCATCAGCGGACAGCAACGAGCGCCCCAGATCCTCAACAACCTCAAGCAGGCCGGCTGCGAATATCGAGGCGGGGTCAAGGTCAAGCACCCGCTTGAAGTCCTGATCAAGGATATCGGCCTGGAAGCCATTCGGAAGAAAGTCCGTCATAAGCTCACCGGCCTGCGCGTGGCCTGCTATTACGGCTGCCAGCTCGTCCGGCCCTTCACCGACTTCGACGACCCCGACTACCCCACCAGCCTGGACACCCTGATGGAGGCCATTGGCGCCGAGCCGGTGGACTACTCGGGCAAAACCCGTTGCTGCGGCGGCCTCTTGACCGGAACGATTGAAAACGTAGGACTCCGGCTGAACTATCTCCTGCTCAAGGAGGCCAAACGCAAGGGGGCCGACGTCATGGTCACCATCTGTCCCCTATGCCTTTTCAACCTGGAACTCCTCCAGGACAAGATCGTTAAAACTTTCAAAGACGACGTGAAGATGCCCATCTTCTTCTTTAGTCAGCTCCTGGGCCTGGCCCTGGGACTATCCCAGGACGACCTGGGATTCTCCCGCTCGGTCATCCCTCTCAAGGCTTTCTGGGAAAAAATCCGGAACGGAGGACGACATGTCTGAGAACGGCAAGCCGAGAATCGGCGTCTTCGTCTGCCACTGCGGCACCAATATCGCCGGCAGGGTCAACGTCCCCGAAGTTGTGGAGTTCGCCTCCCATCTGGACGATGTGGCTGTGGCCAAGGAATACAAGTTTATGTGCTCCGACCCGGGCCAGGAATTAATCAAGCAGAACATTAAAGTGCACAACCTGAACCGGGTGGTGGTGGCCTCCTGTTCTCCCCTGATGCACGAGTCCACCTTTCGCGGGGCCACCTCGGCCGGGGGCCTCAACCCCTTCTACTTCCAGATGTCCAACATCCGCGAACACGTCTCCTGGGTGACCGAGGACCCCGAGCAGGCCACCAAAAAAGCCAAAGCCCTCATCTCGGCCGCTGTGCGGCGGGTGGCCCTCCATGACCCGCTGACCAAAAAAGAGGTCCCCGTCCGGCCGGAGGTGCTCATCGTCGGCGGGGGGATCGCCGGTATTCACGCCGCCCTGACCTACGCCAACTCGGGCAAGAAGGTCTATCTCGTGGAGAAACAGCCCAGCATCGGCGGCCACATGGCCCAGCTGGACAAGACCTTCCCCACTCTGGACTGCTCGGCCTGCATCCTCACTCCCAAGATGAGCGAGGTGGGCAAGCACCCCAACATCGAACTCCTGACCTGGAGCGAGGTGGAGGAGGTGTCGGGTTTCGTCGGCAGCTTCAAGGCCAAGGTCCGCAAGAAGGCCCGCTTCGTGGATATCAGCAAATGCAACGGCTGCGGGGCCTGCTGGGAGAACTGCCCCACGACCGTCACGCCCTCGGAACGGGTTATCCGCAAGGGGAACATGGTCATCAAAAAAGTTACCAAGCCCAAGCACAACTGACATGACCCTCAGAGAGGTACGGGACATCCTCCAGGCCGAGATCCTGTGCGGCCAGGATAACCTTGAATGGGAGGTGGAATTCGGAGGAGCCTCGGACCTGATGAGCGACGTGCTGGCCTTTGGGCAGCCGGGCCTCCTTCTCCTCACCGGCCTGGCCAACGTCCAGTCCGTGCGCACGGCCAGCATCATCGAGGCCAGGGCCTTGGTCTATGTCCGGGGGAAAAAACCGGACCAGGAAAGCATCGAACTGGCGGCCCGGAAAGGGCTCCCCCTCCTCAGCACCCGGTTCATGATGTTCATCGCCTGCGGCCTGCTCTACAAAAACGGCCTCCAAGGATTAGTCACCCCCCCTGCTTCAGGATGATCATGGGATCGGATGATGTCTTCACTCAAGCGTTCGAGGTCACGGGCGGCGATTTCCACAAGGCCGGCCGCGTCTCTATCGAGATCAAGGAGACTCTCCAGGAGCTGGGCATCTCCCCGGTGGTCATCCGCCGCACGGCCATCGCCACCTACGAAGCGGAGATGAACATCGTCATGTACGCCGCCCAAGGGACACTGCATCTCGCCCTGTCGCCGGAGGCCATCGTCATCGAAGTGTTCGACCGGGGACCCGGCATCCCCGACATCGACATGGCTATGCGGGAGGGCTATTCCACGGCCACCCGGGAAATGCAGGAGATGGGCTTCGGCGCGGGCATGGGGCTGCCCAACATGAAGAAAAATTCCGACGTCTTCGAGATCATCTCTGCCGTCGGACAGGGCACCCGCTTGCGCATGGTCTTTCATCTCGGCGGACGAACGGCGGAAACATGAACCACTATTTCCATTCCATCCGGGTGGAACCCGCCAAATGCGCGGGGCACATGAAATGCCTGCGCATCTGCCCCACCCAGGCCATCCGCATCCGCAACCGAAAGGCGACCATTCTCGAAGAAAAATGCATCGATTGCGGGGAATGCATCAGCATCTGCCCCAAGGGTGCCATCCTGCCCATGACCAACCCCTTCGGCGAGCTGATCAAGTTCCGCCATTCGATCGCCATCCCCTCGCCGGCGCTCTACGCCCAGTTCGGCCGCGAGATCCTGCCCGACCGCATCCTTAACGGGCTGAAGAAGCTCGGCTTCGACGACGCCCAGGACCTGGCCCTGACCTGCGGGGAGGTGAGCTTCGCCATCCAGGAGTTCCTCCGGGAATACGACGGCCCCAAGCCTCTTATATCCAATACCTGTCCGGCCATCGTCCGCTTGATCCAGGTTCGATACCCCAACCTCATCGGCCAAATTATGCCCATTGACGCCCCCCGGGAGCTGGCCGCCCGGGAGATCAAGCGCCAGACATCCAAGAGGTACGACCTCCGGGAAAAAGAGATCGGGGCCTTTTACCTGACGCCCTGCCCGGTCAAGATGGTGTCCATCAGGCAGCCGGCCGAAAAAGGCCAATCCCACCTGGACGGCGCCATTGCCATCTCCGACATCTACGGCCCGCTCCTGGCGGCCATGGAACCCCTGGCCAAGGACACCTACCGCAGCAGCCTGGAGAGCATCTGCATTCTGGGCATCGGCTGGGCGATCGTGGGCGGCATCTGCCGCACCCTGCGCCTGCGGAACTCCTTGTCCGTATCGGGCCTGGCCGAAGTCATCAAAGTCTTTGACGACATCGAACGGGGCAAGCTGGGCAATATCGATTTCATAGAAGCCTACTCCTGCCTTCAAGGCTGTGTCGGCGGCTCGCTCAACGTGGAAAACATCTATTCCTCCCACAATAAGATTCTCAATCTCATCGAGACTCTGGAGTTCGAGAAGATCAAGGCCTGCCCGGATATCCGCGAGGTCCGGAAGAGATTCGTTGAGAAATACTTTTTCCTGGAGGGAAAGATTGAGGCCCGGCCCCTCAAACCCCTCGACCCGGACTTGGTCCAGGCCATCAAGAAGCGGAAGGAGAAGGAGGAAATCTTCAAGCTCCTGCCTAAGATCGATTGCGGCGCTTGCGGCTCGCCCTCCTGCCTGACGTTCGCCGAGGACGTGGTGCGCGGGGAAGCAGGCCTGACCGACTGCCCTTTCAAGTATCCGGAGAAGATACAGTCCGAAGGCTCGAAGAGATCCGAGGAGCCTCCGGTTCCGGCCGAAGTCGCGCCGTTCCGGCCCCAAATAAACAATAAAAGGAAACGAGGACGACCATGACCCTGGAGGAAATCGTTCAGAAAGTCGGTTTAAAAGTCCTGGCCGTGCCGGAAGCATTGGGCCGGCCGGTGAGCGGCGGCTATGCCAGCGACCTGCTCAGCGACGTTATGGCCAACAGCCGGGCGGGGAACGTCTGGATGACGCTCCAAACGCACCAGAACATCATCGCTGTGGCCAAGCTCAAAGACCTGGCCGGCATCATCCTGGTCAACAGCCGCGAGCCCGAGCCGGAAACACTGCATAAGGCCGCTGAAGAAAAGGTCCCTCTCCTTCAGGCCGTCGACCCGGCCTTTATCATCTCGGGCAAGATCTATGCCCTGCTGGGGGAAAAGGGATAGGGGATGCTCAAGGTGTTCAAAGCGGACCTGCACATCCACACCTGCCTGTCCCCCTGCACCGACCTGGAAATGTCCCCCCAGGGCATCACCCGGGAGGCCCGCAGCCGGGACATCGCCATCCTTGGCATTTGCGACCACAACTCCGCCGAGAACACTCCGGCGCTGGTCGAGGCCGGCCGCCGCGAAAACCTCTCCGTCCTGCCCGGCCTGGAGGTAACCTCCCAGGAGGAAGTCCATGTTCTGGCGCTGTTCGACCGCCTGGAGGACGCCTTCGAACTTCAACGGACGGTCTACCTGCACCTGCCCGGAGAGAACGACGAGGAGGCTTTCGGCCTGCAGGTCGTGGTCAACGCCGAGGGCGAGGTGCTGGGCTTCAACTCCAAGCTGCTCATCGGCGCCACCAAGCTCCCCCTGGAGGAGGTCGTCCGCCGCATCCATCTTCTGGACGGGCTGGCCATCGCCTCGCACATTGACCGCCAGAGCTTCAGCCTGCTCGGCCAATTGGGCTTTATCCCGGAGGGTCTGGACCTCGACGCCCTGGAGGTCTCGCCGCGGATGACGCTGGATGAAGCCCGGGCCAAGTACGACACCAGCCTGCCCCTGGTCACAGCCTCGGACGCCCATTTCCTCAAAGATATCGGCGCGGCCACCACCGCCTTCTTCCTGGAGTCGGGGACGGTGGCCGAAATTAAGAAAGCTCTGCACCGGCAGGACGGCCGGCGCCTTATTCATTGAAAGACAGAAGATGCAAGACCTATCGCTGCACATCCTGGACGTAGCTGAAAACTCCGTCGAGGCCAAGGCCCGGACAGTAGAGATCCGGCTGGAAGAAGACAGCCGAAAGGACCAGCTCGTCCTGGAGATCATCGACGACGGCCGGGGCATGGACGATAAGACGAAACGGCAAGCTCTGGACCCGTTCTTCACCACCAAGACGACGCGCAAGGTCGGCCTGGGCCTGTCGCTGCTGGCCGAGGCGGCTCGGGCGGCAGCCGGCCGGTTCAGGCTCGACTCCCAGCCCGGCCAAGGCACACACGTCACGGCCGTCTTCCAGCTCAGCCACATCGACCGCAAGCCCCTGGGCGACATCGTGCAGACGCTGGTGACGCTCATCCTGGGCAACTCCCAGACGGATTTCATCTACCACCACGTCCTCGACGGCCAGGAGTTCGAATTCGACACCAGGGATATCAGGACCGGCCTGAACGGTATCCCCCTCAACTCCCCCGACATCATCCGCTTCATCAAGAATAAATTACAGGAAGGGCTCGCTTCCTTAAGGAGGAAACCATGAACGGCAGCAAAGTCCCCGAGATCCTGGGGAAGTATCAATCCGACCCCGGGGCCATCATCTCCGTCCTGCAGGATGTCCAGGAAGCCTACAGCTACCTCCCCCGTGACGTCCTGGTCGAGGTCTCCCGAGAGCTCAACGTCCCGCTCAGCCGCGTGCTCAGCCTGGCCACCTTCTACAAGGCCTTCAGCCTCAAGCCCAAGGGGAAGTATGCCTTCCACGTCTGCCTGGGCACGGCCTGCCATGTGCGCGGCGCCCAGCTCGTCCTGGAAAAACTGGAGCGGGACCTGAGTCTCAAATCGGGCGAGACATCGTCCGACCTGAACTACAGCCTGGACTCGGTGCGCTGCGTGGGCTGCTGCGGGCTGGCGCCGGTTGTCACGGTCGGAGAGGAAGTCCACGGCAAGATCACCCAGACGAAAGTCCCGGGGCTTCTGAAGAAATATCAAAAGTAGGAGAGAAAACCCATGCCGAAACTCACTCTGGAAGAGCTGGCCAAGATTCGGGAGCAGACGCGCAAAACAACCATGCTCCGGGAGGGCGGAGAGTACCGGGCCAAGGTCACGGTCCACATGGGCACCTGCGGCATCGCCGCCGGGGCGCGTGGGGTGATGAACGCCCTTCTGGAAGAAATAGACAAAAAGGAAGCCCAGGGAGTCCTGGTGGCCAACTCGGGCTGCGCCGGCCTGTGCAGCCGCGAGCCCATGGCCACCGTGGAACTGACGGGCCAGGCTCCGGTGAAATACGTGGACCTCAACCCGGACAAAATGCGCAAAATCTTCGAGCAGCATGTCCTCGGCGGTAAGATCGTCCAGGAGTATGCCCTGGGCATCGGCAGCGAAAAGACGGATTTCAGAAAGGAGTGAGCCATGGCCGAGAAAGCCAAGGATAAGACGTACCGCATCCACCTCATGGTCTGCGCCGGCACGGGCTGCGTATCCAACCATTCCTTCGAGATCAAAGAGGCCCTGGAAAAAGAGGTTAAAAAACACGGCCTGGAGGATGAGGTCCTGGTGGTGACCACGGGGTGCAACGGCTTCTGCGAGAGAGGGCCGCTGCTTGTCGTCCAACCGGGGAACATCTTTTACCAGCAGCTCACCATGAAAGACGTCCCCCACCTGGTGGAAGAGCACTTTCTCAAGGGACGGCCGGTGAGCCGTTTGATGTACACCCCGCCTAAAGAAAAGAAGCCGGTCCCCGTGTTGAGTGACATCGATTTTTTCAAGAAGCAAGTGCTCATCGCCCTGCGCAATCGGGGGCTGATCGACCCGGAGAAGATCGAGGAGTCTATCGCCCGGGACGGCTACCAGGCCATGGCCAAGGCCCTGACCGAGATGACGCCCGCCCAGATCATCAAAGAGGTCACCCTGTCCGGCCTGCGCGGCCGAGGCGGGGCGGGCTTCCCCACCGGCCTGAAGTGGGACATGGTCCGCGGCGCCCAGAGCGCCAACGGGGGAGCCAAATACATCATCTGCAACGGAGACGAGGGCGACCCGGGCGCCTTCATGGACCGCAGCATTCTGGAAGCCGATCCGCATGCCGTCATTGAGGGCATGGTCATCGGCGCCAAGGCGGTGGGCGGGACCGAGGGCGTGCTCTATGTCCGGAACGAATACCCCCTGGCCGTGAAAAGGCTCCAGATCGCCCTGGACCAGGCTCGCCGGCTCGGCCTGCTGGGAGAGAACATCCTGGGGTCGGGATTCAGCTTCGATATCAAGGTCCATCGCGGCGCGGGCGCCTTCGTCTGCGGAGAGGAGACGGCCCTCATCGCCTCGATCGAGGGGCGGCTAGGCGAACCCCGGCCGCGGCCGCCCTACCCGGCCCAGAGCGGCCTGCACGGCCAGCCCACGCTCATCAACAACGTCGAAACCTGGGCCAACATTCCGATAATCATCGCCCGGGGAGCCAAGTGGTATTCATCCATCGGAACCGAGACGAGCAAGGGGACCAAAGTCTTCTCCGTGGTGGGCAAGATCAACAACACCGGCCTGGTCGAAGTCCCCATGGGCATCACCCTTCGAGAGATCATCTACGACATCGGCGGCGGCATCCCCGGCGGCAAGCAGTTCAAGGCTGTTCAGACGGGCGGCCCTTCGGGCGGGTGCATCCCCAAGGACTTGATCGACCTGCCCATCGACTACGAAAGCCTGACCAAGGCCGGGTCGATGATGGGCTCGGGGGGCATGGTCATCATGGACGAGGACACCTGCATGGTGGACTTGGCCCGCTACTTCCTGTCATTCACCCAGGAAGAGTCGTGCGGAAAATGCACGCCCTGCCGCGAGGGAACCAAGGTCATGCTCGATATTCTGACCCGTATCACCGAGGGCCGGGGAACATCTCAGGACCTTACGCTGCTGGAAGATATGGCCAAGGCCGTCAAAGACACTGCCCTGTGCGGCTTGGGCAAGACCGCGCCCAACCCGGTCCTGACCACCCTGCGCTACTTCCGCGATGAGTATGAGGCCCATATCCGCGACAAAAAATGCCCGGCCCATGTCTGCCGGCAGCTTAACACCTATACCGTTGAGGCCCGAACTTGCCTGGAGGCCGGCCGCGGCTGCGACGTCTGCCGCCGCAACTGCGCCTCGGAGGCCATACAGGGCGAGAAGAACACGGTTCATTCCATCATCCAGGAAAAATGCATCAAATGCGGCGTGTGCTACGAGGTCTGCCAGTTCCACGCCGTCAAGGTCGACTAGGAGGTGTCGCCCATGATCACCATGACCATAGACGGGAAAAAGGTCCAGGTCGAAGAAGGCTTGACCATCCTTAAGGCGGCTCAGAAACTCGACATCAAGATCCCGACGCTTTGTTACCATCCGGTGGTGGAACCCTACGCCGCTTGCCGGGTGTGCATGGTCGAGCTATCGCTCAAAGGCCGGACGGAGCTGGTCACCGCCTGCAACACCAAAGCGGCGGAGGGCATGGAGGTCCAGACCGCCTCACCGCGAGCCCTCAACGCCCGAAAGCTGAACGTGGAGATGCTCCTGGCCCGGGCGCCGGCGGCGGAACCGGTGCAAGACATCGCCCGCTCTTTGGGCATCACGGAAAGCCGCTTCCCGGTCAAGGACCCCCTGGAAAAGTGCATCCTGTGCGGTCTGTGCGTCCGGACCTGCGGCGACATCGTCGGCGCCCAGGCCATCAGCTTCACCGACCGGGGCATGGAGCGTCAGGTGTCCACACCCTTCGGCGAACCCTCCGAGGCTTGCATCGGCTGTACGGCCTGCGCATATTTCTGTCCCACGGGGGCCATCGTCGCCGAGGACATACGCGGCCGGAAGGTCATCCACGACGAACTCCTCCTGGGACCGACAACGGCCATCCGCATCCCCACCCGCCAGGCGGTGCCCATGGTGCCCTTCATTGACCAGGAGGCCTGCATTCACTTCAAGACGGGCGAATGCCAGATCTGCGCCAAGGTCTGCGATCGGGAGGCGGTCAAGTACGATATGCAGGACGAGGTGGTGGAGTTGGAAGTCGGCTCAATAATCCTGGCTTCGGGGTTTAACTCCTTCGACGCCCGCCGGATTCCGGCTTACGGCTACGGCCGCTACCCCAACATCATCACCGCCCTGGAGTTCGAGCACCTGGTGAACGCTTCGGGCCCCACGGGCGGCAAGATCAAGCTGGCCGACGGCCAGGAGCCCAAGGCGGTGGGGATCGTCCACTGCGTCGGCTCCCGCGACGAGAACTACAACGAGTTCTGTTCCCGGGTATGCTGCATGTACTCTTTGAAGTTCGCCCACCTCATCAAGGAAAAGACCAAGGCCGACATCTACGACTTCTACATCGACATGCGCTGCTTCGGCAAGGGCTACGAGGAATTCTATCATCGTCTGCTCGAGGAAGGGGCTAAGTTCATCCGCGGCCGGGTCTCGGAGGTCACCGACTTTGCCGCCTCCAAAGAAGAAGAAGGCCGGCTCATCATCCGCGTCGAGGACACGTTGCTGGGAATGGTGCGCCGCATTCCGGTGGACATGGTCATCCTGGCCACGGGCCTGGAGCCGAGCCTGGACCACAACAAGCTGGCCAAAATCTTCAACATCTCCTGCAGCCAGGATACCTTTTTCCTGGAGCGGCACCCCAAGCTGGCCCCCATGTCCACCTTTTCCGACGGCATCTTCCTGGCCGGCGCTTGCCAGGCTCCCCGGGACATCCCCGACACGGTGGCCCAGGCCGGCGGCGCGGCCGCCGAAGCCCTGGCCCTGGCCGATAAGGGGACCTTCGCCCTGGAGCCCATCACCGCCGAGATCGACAAGGACCTGTGCGCCGGCTGCCAAGTGTGTGTCAGCCTGTGCCCCTTCACGGCCATCACCTACGACAAGGAGAAGGGCATCTCGATAGTGAACGACGCCCTGTGCAAAGGATGCGGGACCTGTGTGGCAGCCTGCCCCAGCGGCGCCGCTCAGCAGAAGCACTTCCGCGACGGGCAGATTTTCGCCGAGATCGAAGGAATATTCTTCGTGTAGGGATGCTTCTTGGTCGAGTTGATTACTGAGAGGAGAAATATGATGCAGGAACAAAAGTTCGAACCTAGGCTGGTCGGGTTCCTGTGCACCTGGTGCTCGTACACGGGCGCCGACCTGGCCGGAACGGCCCGGATGGCCTACGCCCCCAACCTGCGCATCATCCGGGTCATGTGCAGCGGCCGGGTGGACCCCCAGTTCGTGCTCAAGGCCTTCCGGGAGGGCGCCGACGGAGTCCTCATCTCCGGCTGCCATCTCGGCGACTGCCACTACAAGGAGGGCAACTACAAAGCCCTCCGCCGCCATCGGCTTCTCGTCCGAGTGCTGGAACAACTGGGCATAGAGCCCGAAAGGTTCCGACTGGAATGGGTCTCGGCCGCCGAGGGCGTCAAGTTCCAGCAGGTGTGCAACGAATTCACCGAACAGATTCGCAAACTGGGACCGCTGAACATCAACGGAGGAAAACATGAGCAGCGCCAAGCCTAAGGTCGCTTTTTACTGGTGCGCCTCCTGCGGCGGCTGCGAGGAGTCGATCGTCGACCTGGCCGAGGACATCCTCAAGGTCGTGGCCGCGGTGGACATCGTCTTCTGGCCGGTGGCCTTGGATTTCAAGCGGAGCGACGTGGAGGCCATGCCCGACGGCTCGATCGCCGTCACCTTCATCAACGGCGCTGTCCGCCTCAGCGAGCAGGAGGAGATGGTCAAGCTCCTGCGGCGCAAATCCCAGATGATCGTCGCCCACGGCTCCTGCGCCCACATGGGCGGCATCCCCGGGTTGGGCAATTTCTGGAACAGGGAGACCATCTTCCGCCGGGCTTACTTGACCACTCCCTCCACCGACAATGCTCAGGGTGTCGTTCCCCTGGAAAAATCGGTGGTGGACGGCAAGGAGTTGCATCTCCCGAGCTTCTACGATACGGTCCTCGCCCTAGACCAAGTCATCGATGTGGACTATTACCTCCCCGGCTGCGCCCCGCCCCGCGACCTCATCCTGGGCGCGGTCACTGCCATTTTGGAGGGCAAGCTGCCGCCCAAGGGCTCGGTCCTCTCGCCCAATAAATCGGAGTGCGACGAGTGCGACCGGAACGACAGCAAGCCGGAGAAGCTGGAGATCAAAGAGATTAAACGGCCCTGGGAGGTGTTCCTAGACCCCAAGGTCTGCTTCCTGGCCCAGGGTGTCATCTGCCTGGGACCGGCCACCCGCACCGGCTGCGGCCAGCGCTGCATCACGGCCAATATGCCCTGCCGAGGCTGCTTCGGCCCCACCGATCAGGTCCTCGACCAGGGGGCCAAGTTCCTATCGGCCTTCGCCTCGATCCTGGCCACGAACGACGAGAAAGAAATCGATAAGATTGTCCAGACCATTGTCGACCCGGCGGGCACCTTCTACCGGTTCAGCCTGCCCCATAGCATCCTCAGACGCAAAAGACTGGAGGCGGTCAAATGAACAACGGCAAACGAATCACCATCGACCCCATCACCCGGCTGGAGGGCCACGGTAAAATCGAGATCTTCCTCGATGACAAGGGGGATGTCGACAGGGCCATCCTTCAGGTCCCCGAGCTCAAGGGCTTCGAGCAGTTCGCCGTGGGCCGGCCGGTGGAGGAAATGCCCCGCATCACCCCGCGCATCTGCGGCGTCTGCCCCACCGCCCACCACATGGCCTCCACCAAGGCCGTGGACGCGGTCTTCCATGTCCAGCCCGCGCCCACCGGCCGCAAGATCAGGGAGCTCATCTACAACACCTTCATGATGGAGGACCACACCCTCCACTTCTTTTTCCTGGGCGGCCCGGACTTCGTGGTCGGCCCCCAGGCGCCCAAGGCGGAGCGCAACATCCTGGGCGTCATCGGCAAGGTCGGGCTGGAGATCGGCGGCCAGGTCATCAAGATCCGGCGGGAATGCCGGGACATCATCAGCTATCTGGGCGGCAAGGTCATCCATCCCGTGTGCGGCCTGCCCGGCGGCGTGTCCAAGGGGCTGGACGAGGAGCACCGGGTCAAGTTCCTGGAGGTGGCCAAGGCGGCCGTGGACTTCGCCCTATTCGCCCTGAAGATTTTCGACGACGTCGTCCTCAAGAACAAGGAATACGTGGACCTGGTGGTCAGCGACGCCTTCACCATCAAGACTTACTACATGGGGCTTGTGGACGACAAGAACAAGGTCAATTTCTACGACGGCGACGTGCGCATCGTCACCCCGGAGGGCAAGGAATTCGCCAAGTTCAAGCCCCACCAGTACCTGGACCATATCGCCGAGCACGTCGAGTCTTGGACCTACATGAAGTTCCCCTTTCTAAAGAAGGTCGGCTGGAAGGGCTTCGTGGACGGCAAGGACAGCGGCGTCTATCGCGTCGCACCCCTGGCCCGGCTCAACGCCTCGGACGGAATGGCCACGCCGAAAGCCCAGGCCGAGTACGAAAGGATGTACTCCGTGCTGGGCGGTAAGCCCGTGCACAACACCCTGGCCTTTCACTGGGCCCGGCTGATCGAAGCCCTGCAGGCGGCCGAAGCCATGGTCCAGCTCCTGGAGGACAAAACCATAACCGACCCCAACATCCGCACCATCCCCACCGCCGTCCCGGACGAGGGCGTGGGCATCGTCGAGGCGCCCCGCGGCGTTCTCATCCACCATTACAAGACCGACCCCAAGGGAATCATGACCGAGGCCAACCTCATCGTGGCCACGGTAGGCAATGCGGCGGCCATCAACATGTCCATCGAGAAGGCGGCCAAGGCCTTCATCAAGGGCGGAAAGGTCTCGGACGGCCTGCTCAACATGGCGGAGATGGGCTTCCGGGCCTACGACCCCTGCCATGCCTGCGGGACGCACGCCCTGCCCGGCGAGATGCCGCTCATCATCAACATCTACGACAGACAAAGGAACCTCGTCCGCCGGCTCTCTAGATAAGGTCCGACGGGGGACGGCCTGTATAGACAAAGGCTGTCCATTTTTTTATCCTTAGAGAAGGAAGCCCGGCCCCGCGACCGGGACACAGCCGAGGAAGAAGTCCAAGACAACCATGACCATCAGATTCAAACAATTGTCCTTGCGGACAAAGCTCATCCTGACCTTCCTGGTCATCATCGTCATCGGCGGCCTGCTGTCCCTCATCGTCGGCTACCGCCTGGTCAAGGGCACGCTGATCGGCCAGGCCCAAAACAAGGTCACGCATGACCTATCCTCAGCCCGCCTGGTCTTCACCGAAAAGCTCAATGACATCAGGAACATCGTCAGCCTGACCGCGGCCCGGGAAGGCATCCGGGAGGCCGTGGCCGGGGGGCGAATCGACATCCTTCAGAAATACCTTAACCGGGTCCGGACGCAGTACGGGTTGGACATACTGACCCTGACCGACAGCCGGGGAAAGGTCCTCATCCGCACCCGACATCCGGAGGCGGCGGGCGACGACGAGTCCGGAGATATGCTTGTGCGCCAGGCTTTGAGCGGGGGCGTCCACGCCGGATCGCAGGTCGTGCTCAGGCCGGAGCTCCTCAAGGAAAGCCGGGCTCTGGCCGACCAGGCCTATATGAAGATCCTTCCCACGCCCATGGCCGCTGCGCGCCCGGAGACTGTGGAAACCAGCGGAATGATGCTCAAGGCCGCCGCGGCGGTCCTGGCCGAGGACGGCCGGCCGCTGGCCGTGCTCTACGGCGGCATCCTCCTCAACCGGAACTATGAAATCGTGGACAAGATCAAAGAGCTCGTCTTCAAGGGTGAAAAGTATAAGGGTGTGGAGATCGGGACAGCCACCATCTTCCAGAATGACCTGCGCATTTCGACCAACGTCAAGAACCGAAACGGCGAAAGGGCGGTGGGTACTCGGGTCTCCGGCGAGGTCCGGGAAGCGGTCCTGGCCAAGGGGCAGCCCTGGATCGCCCGGGCTTTCGTGGTCAACGACTGGTACATCACCGCTTACGAACCCATTTTTGACCCGGAGGAAACGATCATCGGCATTCTTTACGTAGGCATGCTGGAAAAGCCCTACCTGGACACAACCAACCGGGTCATGCTGGCCTTTTGCCTCCTGGCCGGCCTGTTTGTCCTATTCCTATTGGTCATGCTCTATTTCTCCACCGGCCGGATCATCAACCCCCTGCAACAAATGGTGGTGGCCACTCAGGAGATCGCCCGCGGTGACCTGTCCCACAAGGTCGAGGTCCACTCCCGGGACGAGATCGGCCGGCTGGCCGACTCCTTCAACCGCATGACCGACAACTTGAAGGCGGCCAACGAGAAGCTCGTTGACTGGACCCGCACCCTGGAAAAGAAGGTCGAGGAGCGCACTTATGAGCTGCGGGAGATGCAGGCCCACCTCGTCCGGTCGGAGAAGTTGGCCTCCCTGGGCAAGCTGGCGGCCGGCATCGCCCACGAGATCAACAATCCCCTGGGGGGAATCCTCATCTACAGCCATCTCATCCTGGAGGACATCCCCAAGGACAGCCCCCAGCAGGAGAACCTGAAGAAAATCGTCAAGGAGACCACGCGCTGCAAGGACATCGTCAAAGGCTTGCTGGAGTTCGCCCGGCCCAAGGAGCCGGAGATGACCCTGACCGACATCGCCGAAGTGGTGAAGAGGGCGCTGGACATCGTTGAGCGTCAGGCCCTTTTCCAGAACATCATCATTCGCCAGGACTACGCCCGGCTGCCCAAACTGGTAGTCGACGCCGGCCAGCTCCAGCAGGTCTTCATGAACATTATTCTCAACGCCGCCGAGGCCATGGCCGGCTGCGGCACGCTCACCATCCGCGCTGCGGCGGACGAGGCGGCCGGCTTCGTTTGCCTCGAGTTCACCGACACCGGCCACGGCATCAAGCCCGAGGATATGAAAAGGCTGTTCGAACCCTTCTTCACCACCAAGGAAGTAGGCCAGGGAACGGGGCTGGGCTTGGCCATCAGCTACAGCATCGTCCAGAAACACGGGGGGAATATCCAGGTCCGCAGCGAACCGGGGAAGGGGTCAACGTTCACCATCCTGCTCCCCATGAAACAGGAGAAGGCTTCGGAATGAAAGAAACTCCCCGCGTCCTGATCATCGACGATGACCCGGCCATCCTGGACTCCTGCGGCCAGGTCCTGCGGCGGGAGGGGTACGTCGTCCAGGAGGCCAGGGACGGCAGGGGGGGACTGGCCCTTTTCAGCGCCGAGTCGTTCCACCTCGTCCTCCTGGACTTGAAACTGCCCGGGATGGACGGCCTGGAGGTCCTGCGCCGGATCAAGGACATCAGCCCCGAGACGGCCGTGATCATGATCACCGGCTACGCCTCGATCGAAACAGCCGTGGAAGCGGTCAAACTAGGCGCCTTCGATTACCTGTCGAAACCCTTCACCCCGGATGAATTCCGGGTGGCCACCCGCCGGGCGCTCAACGGCCGGAAGATGCTGATCGAAAACCTCTACCTGCGCCGCGAGTTGGAGTCCAAGGGCGAATTCGACCTTGTCGTGGGCAAGAGCCGGGCCATGGCCCGTGTCCTGGACGTCGTCCGGCAGGTCAGCCCCGCTGAGAGCACGGTCCTGATCACCGGCGAGAGCGGGACGGGCAAAGAGCTCATCGCCTGCGAAATCCACCGCCACAGCCTTCGCCGCAACGCGCCCTTCGTGGTGGTGGACTGCGGAGCCCTGGTGGAAACGCTCTTCGAGAGCGAGCTCTTCGGCCACGTCAAGGGGTCCTTCACCGGCGCCCATGAGACCAAGCACGGCCGTTTCGAAGTGGCCGACGGCGGAACCATATTCCTTGACGAGATCAGCAATATCAGCCTCAACATCCAGGCCAAGCTGCTGCGGGTCATCCAGGAGCGGGAAGTGACTCGGATCGGGAGTTCCCGGCCCATCAAGGTCGATATTCGCATACTGGCCGCCACCAACGAGAACCTGGAGGACCTGGTTCGGAAGGGAAAATTCCGGGAGGATCTGTTCTATCGGCTAAGCGTCGTTCCCATCCATCTCCCCCCTCTCAAGGAACGGAGGGAGGATATCCCTCTTCTGGTCGAGCATTTTCTGCAGAAATACAACAAAAGGGCTAAAAAGAATATAACCGCGGTCACTTCCCGGGTCATCAAGGCCCTCCAGGACTACGACTGGCCGGGCAACATCCGCGAGCTGGAGAACACCGTCGAGCGGGCCGTGGTCTTGTCCAAGACCGACGTGATCGAGCTCGAGGACCTAATGTATCACGGCATCAGCGCCGGCTCCCAAAGCCTGGGGCCCGTCGACGGGAGGTTCCGCACGCTAGAGGAAGTGGAGAAGGAATACATCCGCGCCGTGCTTCGCGCCCAATACGGCAATAAAAGCAAGGCGGCTGAAATCCTGGGCATCGACCGCAAGACGCTCTGGGCCAAGATCAAGAAGTACAGCCTGGAATAGAGCTTTTCCCCAAAGTAGGTCATAAGGGGACAGCCTGTGGGGAAATTTTCCCCAAG
>Ga0315294_10003151_pt1 | contig 17939 bp, 14 predicted proteins | sample YL17G13_40_MG_FD_203626 | JGI IMG/M metagenome (GOLD analysis project Ga0315294, IMG submission 203626) | Sediment microbial communities from Yellowstone Lake, YNP, Wyoming, USA - YL17G13_40 | ecosystem: Environmental > Aquatic > Freshwater > Lake > Sediment | place: USA: Wyoming | collected... | reverse complement strand
GGCGCTTCGCCGATTCCGAACGGATTGCCTGATTCAATAGCCCGGCGCTTATGGTCATCAACTGAATAAGTTGACAGATATTCGATTTTTCGATAGCCCGGCGCTTCAGCGCCGGGGGACCGGGGCACGCCCGTTCCTGCTTCGGCCCGCGCCCGGGCGCGGGCCGAAGCAGAGATATTGGCGACCACCCTACCCGGCCATAAATGGCCGGGCTATCGAAGACGAATTTCAAATTCGCAGGACAAGGCTTGAATGGCCGGGCTATCGAAATCCCGGACCTACCCTGTCCATCTAAATAGCTGATGACCATAAATGGCCGGGCTAATTCCAACACCGAAGGGCAATTCACAAATAACCAGACTATCTAAACCGAATTCCAACGCCGGAAAAGCGCGGATCATTGTCCGGTTGTCGTGATTTGGTCCTGCCAAATGGTCCTACTCCGAACACAGGCGGAAAATCTCTTAATTTTCTCCCGGACAGTATTGACTTGAAATCACTCGAGCTTGACTCTAAACTAATCAGGGCGGTTGAGAGAGTCTTTAATGAAGGGATGCCTTAAGTCCATACTTGTGGTCATACTGTTCCTGCTGCTGGTCGCGGTGGTCGGCGGCATCTACGCCTTGTTCTGGGCCAACAGCCATCTCTACGTTGACCAGCCCATGGAACTGCAAACGCCGGAACTCGACCCGGGCCAGAGAGCCCGGCTGCTCAAACTGTTTCCCGCGCGCAATCTTTTCACCGCCTCTGGCAGCCCCAAGACCGTGGAGCTCAAGCTCAACCAGCAGGAAACCAATTGGGCGGCCAATTATATGCTGTCCCGAAATGCGACCCCGGCCAAGGTCTCTCTCAAGCTTGGAGAGGACAGGTTGAGTCTGAAATATTCCCGGAAAAGCGGCTTGAAATATTTGAACGTGATGATGGACGCGGGTCTGGCGGTGGAAAAGGAAAACGTGAGGGTGAACGTGGAAAGGATCCAGGTTGGAGATTACCTCGTGCCCACCTCTTTCCTGGGAGAGCTTAACTACCTGGCCGAGCTTTACCTGGAAAGCGGCATCCGGCTCTCCGGCGACGGAACCGTCATGTTGGACGAACTCAAGATCAATGACAACTCGCTTTTGCTGAGCCTGCGCAAATAATTCAGCTGCGGGCCCCATTGGCGGCCTTGCCGCGGACGAGTTCGAGGTCGGCGTCAACCATCATGTTGACCAGTTCCGAAAAGCCGCATTCGGGCTTCCAGCCCAGGACCTTGCGGGCCTTGGATGCGTCTCCGACCAGGTGCTCCACTTCCGCGGGCCGGAAGAGCAGCGGGTCAATCGTGACGAAATCCTTGTAGTCCAGTCCGAGCCGCGCGAATGACAGTTCCACGAACTCGCGCACCGAGTGGCTTTCCCCGGTTGCGATCACATAATCATCGGGCTTGTCCTGCTTCAGCATCAGCCACATGGCCTTGACGTAGTCGCCGGCAAAGCCCCAATCGCGCTTGGCGTCCAGGTTTCCGAGTTTCAACTCCCGGGACTGGCCGAGCTTGATGCCGGCGGCGCCGCGGGTTATTTTGCGGCTGACGAACTCGAGCCCGCGTCGGGGGGACTCGTGGTTGAAGAGTATGCCGGAACAGGCGAAGAGTTTGTAGCTCTCGCGGTAATTCACGGTGATGAAGTGGCCGTAGGCCTTGGCCACGCCGTAGGGGCTGCGCGGATAAAAGGGCGTGGACTCGCTCTGCGGGGTCTGGCGGACTTTGCCGAACATCTCGCTGGAGCTGGCCTGGTAGAATTTGGCGTCGGGCTTGAGCTGGCGGATGGCCTCCAGGAGACGGGTGACTCCCAGGCCGGTGAATTCTCCGGTCAACACCGGCTGGTTCCAGCTGGTCGGGACAAAGCTCATGGCCGCGAGGTTATAGACCTCGTCGGGCCTGGCCGCGGCGACTGCGTTGTGGAGCGAATTCTGGTCCAGGAGGTCTCCCTGGAGGAATTCAATCTGCTTGGCAACGTGGGCGATGCGGTCCAGCTTTTCATAGCTGGAGCGGCGGATCATGCCGAATATTTCGTAGCCCTTCTCGAGCAGGAACTCGGCAAGGTACGCGCCGTCCTGGCCGGTGATCCCCGTGATCAATGCCTTTGGTTTCAACTGCCGGTCCCGAAATAATAATACCCCATCTCGCCGGAATATCCAGGCGGGGGGTATGAAAGAATAGACGAAGAGAAGGCCGGCTTCAGCCAGCCTTCTCTTCGTCGTATCCTATATCTATTCCGCGATAAAAGCTCTAGCCGATAACCGTGCCGGCAATGGACACGCTGCCGGGCATGGTGCTGCCCGTGGCAAAGGTAATGTTAACCATCTTCTGGTTCTTCTTTACCGCAGGCTTGACGTATCTCTTTTTGTTCTTCTTCATGAAAGTCCTCTCCTTTCCAAGTAATTTTTTATTAAGGGGGGAAGCCGAAGCTTCCCCCCTTTGATTCAGTCAACTACTGTATGCAGACCACCGGTCCGATCCAATGATGGCCGCCGCAGGTGAAGCTTCCGGCCCCAAGCGGGCAATCCGGATACCGCGCGCTATACCCTTTGGTATGTCCGGGGGGCAGCGCCGGGTCCGCGAGTTCGTCGCCCTTCCATATAAACAAGTCGCTCGTATTCATATCCGGAGGGCAAGTGAGTGTAAGGCCGGTGCTCTTGTATCCGCAGACCACGGTGGTATCGTCAGTGGCGCTTTGCCTGTCAGCAGTATTTTTGTTGTAAAACATCAACAACTTGGCATTGGGGCCCTGGTCATACCTGATGTAGGCATAGTCGCCGGGAGTGGCCGCGGCATTAACCTTGAAAACAGAATAGCCCATCCAGTAATCTATATCAGCGTCCACGCCTTCAACAATGAGATTGCAGGCGGTGTCATAATGAGTAAAACCCCATTGCCCGGCCCACCGCGGCATAATCCCGCCATTCACCGTAGCGGGAAAGCATTTGACCGCTTGGGTGATGTAGGGCGCCGTGCTCAGGGGAGAACTGGTTGTGAACCATAAGAACTTGGTATCTTGAGTGCTTGTCGTCATCGACTGGTTGCTGGAAATAAAGCCAGCGATGGTCTTGTTAGATACCTTCCACTTGCCGAGGGCGCCAGTCGGATACCACGGTCCAAGTGACATATTCGCATTGGCGTTGACGCCGTTTGGAAATGCAAATCCGCCCTTGAACGCGGTTCCGCCGGTTGCGATAGTCTTGGTCAAGCCTTCCGCGGCCAAAGTCAGTTTGGTCTGGTCATAGAGCAATGCTATATTGACCTGCTTGGGATATAATGCGCCGATTCCCTGATCCGCGGCCGGGTCGGGATTTGCTTTATAAGCAGTCCAGAAGGCCTGGCCCATTTGCTCAATCTCGTCGCTGTATTCAACGCCGATGTTCATGGAAAAATAGCTGTTCGGCCGGAAATACGGGTCGGTGACCAGAGTGCCGCAGTGTTTGGTGGGCTGGCCCGCGGAAATCGGCATGAGCGCGCCTCTGTACCAGAACTGAGACAGGGCCGGGTTCTTGTTATTGCACCACAACAAGGGAGAAGGACTAGTGAAGTCCGGGGTCAACCGGGCAAGGGCCGCGTACCATGTGGAGTAATGAACATTATCCGCGCCCGCATGAGGGTTGGCAAGACCAAGCATGTAGTTGGGCTCCCAGGGAAGAGTCTCGCCGCTCAATTGCAGATAGAATTTGTAGTACTGGTCAGTGCCGGCGAAATTCCATTGCTCGTAAGATGCGCCCGGGGTCAGGATATTGCTGGCCCTTCCGCAGACCGGGTCCAGCCAAGCCGCAGCATAGCCTATGGTCACATCATCGGTGTGGTTCTTATAGGAGCAGCCTTCAGTCGCGGACATGCCGGGGTTGTAATTGCTCCAATATCCCCATGAATTGTAGCAAACGCCGGCTGCCCAGCCTTCAACCGGAGCGATACCGGTGGGGTTGGGGACCCCGTAAGTTGGGCCCGGAGGATAGTCGCTCGCGCCCAGGCCTATGCCGGTGCCGACCACCGGGGTTCCGGCCGAGCCGGGTCCTGAAACCGCGCCGGTCCAGCCGCGAAGCTTTTCTATGGTGCTTCTGCTGGTGTTATAAACATCGATGCAGGCCACGAACTTGCTCCCGTCCCAGCCTTGACCCGGGCAAGTGCCGCTGCCGTAGCCTAAGGTAATGGTCGCGCCCGAGGCAAGCCTGCCGTTGAGCGCGGTAAGATAAACGGTGCTGCCAGCATGGGCCGTGGGGTAATATTCAATGTTGTAGTCAGTCCCTCTGACCAGCACTTGAAACCCTTCAGGCAACGGGAAGGTATGAGTCACCCGCTCCGAGCCCGGAACGATGTGGCCCGGCACCGGTATCTGCCACTTGGCATCCTTGACCAGCGCTGTCACTGCGGTGGCCGGCAGGCCAGCCGTCACCACCATGTCGGTGGCAAACACGCCGCCTACGTCAAAGACCGGCGTGATCGAGGCCGCGCCCAGAACTGCTGGTTTAATACTGAACTCATTGTTCCCCAGCGCAGGAACTGTGACCTCGAATGTTCCAATAACCGGATTGTCCTTTGCGGCTACTGCGCTCTCGTCAGAAGACCCTGACGGGCCGAAACACCCGGTGAACATTACACCGAGCGCCAGCAGCAGCACCGCCCATTTTCCCTTTCCTTTCATCGCGGTTCTCCTTTCTTTTAAATTCATTTTTTGCGTTTCTTTCACCTTCATCCCCCTCCTCCTATTCCTCTATCCTTATAAGTCCTTCCTTGGACAAGTCTTTTATAAAGTCGTCAACGTCCGACTTGGCCTCGGCTTCGGAAACTTCAAAATTCTCAAACACCGCTTCAACTATCCCATCTTCGGTCAATTCCTGCGCTTCCTCAAGTAAACGCCAAATGAAGCTCCCTGTCAAGTTCAGGCTGTAATAAAACTTGTTCTCCAAATGTAAAAGAACGCCAGTCCCGTCGTCCAAATCAGTAAAAACAACCGACTTTTCCGCTTTCACTCTTCGCGACAACGCGTACTCCTAAAATATTGCAATTTTCACGCCATTTCTGCTTTCTAAATTTTCATCAGCATTATCAACCGCTTCCACTCCAAAGCAACCTCTATTTCATCCAAAATTTGCACTTTTTTCATAGCAACCTGCGAAAACAGTGCATAATTTCGCACCCTGAATTTGAGCAAACAGCATTTTGCCAAATTTCCAAACCTTTGTCAAGTAAAAAATGCATTTCCATCAAAAATTTTTTTAGGGCCTGTTCCCGGCTCTCCAGCAGGAGCAAATATCGATTCCGCCAATGGTTGGCCGGGTGCTCCATTTTTGCCGGGAATCATTCCAGGCGGTTCCTCCTTGCCCAGCCCCACTTTTTAAAAATGCCGCGGGTCAGGCCGAAATTTCAGGTGGTCAAGCCACGGGGGGTCTGGCCTCGAATTCTGGGGTCAGACCCCAACGCCGAAGCTCGGGCCTCGAAGTTGGGGTCTGACCCCGCGAGGCCTGACCCCTAAAGCTAAAAGGTTAAGCTGCAAACGTGGGGGTGGGCAAGGCGGTCCCTCTTATTGCCAATGCCGCCAAGTTCCTTTATACTAATGACCTGTTGCCGGGATGGAAAAAAAGGACATGACAGTCGATGCGGTGATCATACTAGCTGCGGGCAAGAGCAAGCGGATGAAGACCGGGATAAGCAAGGTTCTGCACCCGCTTATGGGCCGGCCCATGATCGTTTACGGGATCGAGCTTGCGTCAAAGCTGCGGCCGAGAAAGATCATCGTGGTGGTGGGGCCGGAAAGCCGGGATGTCCGCAAAGTATGCAGACAAGAGTGTCTGCACCCCTCACAAGAGTGTCTGCACCCCTCACAAGAGTGTCTGCACCCCTCACAAGAGTGTCTGCACCCCTCACAAGAGTGTCTGCACCCCTCACAAGAGTGTCTGCATCCCTCACAAGAGTGTCTGCATCCCTTTCATGCGCGCCGCTTGAAAAATCGCGGGCCGCGGATGGAATTCGCGGTCCAGAAAAAGCCTCTCGGCACTGCGGACGCGGTCCGGGCCGGCCTGCCCCGTCTCAAGGGGCTTCAAGGCTCGGCCCTGATCTATTACGCGGACAACCCTCTGTTCCGGGTCGAAACCATAAAATCTCTCATCCGCGCCAAGGATAAAAGCCGGGCAAAGCTGGCTCTGCTCACCGCCATTTATCCGGAGCCGGCTGCTTTCGGACGGATCATCCGCGACCGCCAGGGCCGCATCCGTGCGATTATAGAGGACAAGGACTGCACCAAGGCTCAGAAGTCGATCAAGGAAATGAACCCGGGCGTTTATCTTGCGGACATTGGTTTTCTCAAGGCCGCTCTTTCAAAGATCAAGCCTGACAACCGCCAGAAGGAATTATATTTGACTGACATGGTCAAGGTCGCGGTCAAAAATGGCCTGGATGTGGCCACGGCCACGGCTCCGGACTGGCGCGAGACCTTTGGGATCAACTCCCGGGCCGACCTGGCCCAGGCCGCAAACATCATGCGCGAGCAGATCAACGGCAAGTGGATGGCCGCGGGCGTGACCATTGAAGACCCGGCTGCGGTGCTGATCGAGCCGGGAGTGAGCATCGGCCGGGACACGGTGATCGAGTCCGGTGCGCGGCTTTTGGGCAGGACCCGGATCGGAAAGGACTGCCGCATCCAGGCGCATTCCAGGATCGTTGACTCAATGCTCGCGGACAACGTTGAAATCCGGCAGGGCTCGGTGATCGAAGGCAGCAAGATCGGCCGCGGCACAAATATCGGGCCCATGGCCCATGTCCGGCCGGAGTCGGTGGTGGGCAGGAACGTCCGGATCGGAAATTTCGTGGAGCTCAAGAAAGCGGTGGTGGGCGATGAAACCATTGCCGCGCACCTCAGCTACCTGGGCGACGCCATAATCGGGAGGCGCGTGAACGTCGGCTGCGGGGTGATCACCTGCAACTACGACGGCGCGCGCAAGAACGTGACTATAATTGGAGACGACGCTTTCATCGGCTCTGACACCCAGTTGGTGGCGCCGGTGAGGATCGGCAAGGGAGCTTACATCGGCTCGGGCTCGACCATTACCGCGGACGTGCCGGCGCGGCGCCTGGCCATCGCCCGGGCCAGACAAGTGGTCAGGCCCCTGCCCGAGGCGCATAAGAATTCGAGGAGGCGGTGATCAGATGTGCGGAATCGTCGGATACATCGGGGATAAAGAAGTCGCCCCGATACTGATCGATGGGCTGAAGAAGCTGGAATACCGGGGATACGACTCCGCGGGAGTCGCGGTCATGACCAAGGACGGCGTCCAGGTCCGAAAAGCCAAGGGCAAGATCGTGCAGCTTGAGGGCTTACTCAAGAACTCCCCGCTCTCCGGCACCATGGGCGTGGGACACACCCGCTGGGCGACCCACGGAGCGCCCTCGGATAAAAACTCGCACCCCCACAGCTCCGGCAAAGTCACCGTGGTCCACAACGGCATCATTGAGAACTACCTGGAACTCAAGGCCGCGCTCGAGAAAAAAGGACGCAAGTTTTTGTCCGAGACCGACACCGAGGTCATCGCGCACGTGATTGACGAAGAGATCCAGAAGGGCCTTCCGCCGGAAAAGGCCATCCGCGAGGGGGTCAAGCGGCTGCAGGGCGCGCTCGCGGTGGTGATCGTGATCGAGGGCGTAGCCGACACCTTATATACATATCGCAAGCAGAGCCCTCTGATCGTGGGCTACGGCCGAGGCGAAAACCTGGTGGCCTCGGACATCCCCGCGGTGCTGGCGCACACTCGGACGATTGTGCCGTTTGAGGACGGGGACTACGCGGTGATCACCCGGGACAAGGTGGTGATCAAGGACGCGGCCGGGATGGAGCTCAAGCGGAAGCCGCTAGATATCCAGTGGACCTCTGAGATGGCGGAAAAAGGCGGGTACAAGCATTTCATGTTGAAGGAAATCTTTGAGCAGCCGCGCGCGGTCAGGGACACCATTACCGGGCGCTGCCGGCCGGAGCAGGGAAAAGTCCGGTTCGAGGAACTGCCCAAGGACGTGATCGCTTTCATCAAAAAGGCCAAAAAAATACAGATCACCGCGTGCGGCACCGCGTTCCACGCGGGACTCACCGGAAAATACCTGATCGAGCGCCTGGCGCGAATACCGTGCATGGCCGAGATCGCCAGCGAACTCCGGTACCGCGGGCCCCTGATCGATAGCGAGACGCTTGTGCTCTGCATCAGCCAGAGCGGGGAGACCGCTGACACTCTGGCTGCGGAGGAGGAAGCCCGCAAGTTGGGCGCAAAGACCATTGCGGTGTGCAACGTGGTGGGCTCGTCCCTTTCGCGCAAGGCCGACGGCGTGCTCTACACCCGGGCCGGACCTGAAATCGGGGTCGCTTCCACCAAAGCCTTCATCACCCAGGTGACCGTGCTCTACCTTTTTGCAGTCTATCTTTCCGAACTGAGAAAGACCGTGTCCAGGCCCGAACGGGTGAAACTGCTGACCGAACTGTGCGCCAGTCCCAGGCTGATCGAGGAGACCTTGAAGGACGCGCCGAAAATTGAACGGATCGCCAGGAACCACCTCAAGTCCAACATCTTCTTCTTTATCGCCCGGGGGATTAACTTCCCGATCGCCCTGGAAGGCGCGCTCAAGCTCAAGGAAATATCCTACGTCCACGCCGAGGGATACCCCGCGGGAGAACTCAAGCACGGGCCCATCGCCATCCTGGACACCAACGCCTCAATCGTGGCGCTCGCGCCCAGCAACCGCCTGTTCGACAAGACCTTCTCCAACATCGAAGAGGTCGCGGCCAGATCGGCGCACGTGATCTCGGTCGGAAACCAGGACCATGCGGAACTGCTCAAAAAGCGCTCCGAGGACGTCATCTTCGTGCCCAAGATGCGCGAGGAACTCGACCCCCTGGTGATCACCCCCCCGCTCCAGCTCCTGGCATATTACGTCGCCGACCTCAACGGCACCGACGTGGACCAGCCCAGGAACCTGGCCAAAAGCGTTACGGTTGAATAAAAGTTCCGGCGTTCCGGGGTTCCGGAGTTCGGGGCCCGCCCGACGAAGCCGCGCAGCCGGCTCTGTTATTAATTGACAATGAGCGGCGCAGCGGATACCTTAGTTGCGTGCATGAGATGAGCATAGCCCTGGACGTGCTCCAGATCGTGAGCGAGCACCTTCCCGCGCACCCGGTCAAGGTGACCAAAATCCGGCTCAAGGTGGGAAAGCTGACCGCGGTGGTGCCGGACAATTTCCGTTTTTGCATGGAGGCGATCGCCAAGGACGGTCCGGCCGAGGGCGCGGAGATCGTGATTGAGGAGGTGCCGCTTCTGGTCGAATGCGAGAGCTGCGGGGCGCAAAGCGAACTGCGCGAGCCGGTGTTCATCTGCCCGAATTGCGAAAGCACGAGCCTGAATGTGGTCTCGGGCAGGGACTTGTTCATAGAATCGATAGAGATTGAGGACGGCAATCCGGAGGAGTGCGCGGATGGAAATTAAGGTAGTGAGGAAAGTTCTCAGCGTTAACGACGCCATCGCCACGGAGATCAAGAAGGCCCTCAAGGCAAAAAGGATATTCATGATCAACGTCATGAGTTCCCCGGGTTCGGGAAAAACCACGCTGCTCTCGAAAACCATCAACGCGCTCAAAAAGGACTTCCAGATCGGAGTGGTGGTGGGAGACATCTGCACGACCCGGGATTCCGAGCGGCTGAGTGAAACCGGAGTGCCGGTGGTGCAGATCAACACCGAGCCGTTCGGCGGGGACTGCCACCTGGCCGCGAACGTCATCCAGGAGGCGCTTTCGCAACTGGAGCTGAGCCGGCTGAATCTGGTGATCATTGAGAACGTCGGCAACCTGGTCTGCCCCGCGGAATTTGACGTTGGCGAGGACAAGAAAATAGTCTTGCTCAGCCTGCCCGAGGGCGACGACAAACCGCTCAAGTATCCCCTGATGTTCCGCGTGTCCAATGCGGCAATCATAAACAAGATCGACCTTGCCCCGCACTTGGAAATTGACAAGGCCCAATTCGTTAAAAACATCAAGAAGGTGAACCCCGAAATCCCGGTGTTTGAGCTCAGCGCCAAAACCGGGCAAGGAATGGATGCCTGGCTCAACTGGCTGAAAAAGGAAGCCGAGACCAAAATTTCAAGTCAATCTTGAAGTTGCATTTTTACGACAAGAACTCGGGATAATTGCTTAACTGCAACCAAAATCACGCTAATAACCCAATCCCCGGATCATCTGTTGCTGTAAAAATTCCCGCCAACCTATTGAAATCAAATGATAAATAGTGGTTGGCCAACAATAGCCGCGAGTTTGGCATGGGAATTGAATATATCTATGTGAAATGCATTTTCAGCGGACTGTAAAAAATGAAGTGGTAATTGAGGGGATCGGCCTTCATTCCGGGAAAGCGACCCGGGTGCGGATTCTGCCCGCGGTTGCGGACACCGGCATCCATTTCGTTCGCGCGGACAAGGGCCGGGAGAAAATCCCGCTCAAGCCCGACCGCGTGGTCTGCACCCAGAACAACACCGGCATCGGCATCAACGGCAACACGATCCTCACGGTTGAGCACCTGCTTTCCAGCTTTTACGGCCTGGGGATTGACAACGCGACCATTGAAGTTTACGGCGAGGAGATTCCGATCCTTGACGGCTCGGCCCGGGGATTTGTGGAGGAGATACTTAAGGTCGGCGTTGAGAGGCTGGATGCGCCCAAGAAATTCCTGCTGGTGAAACGTCCGGTGCGGGTTCAGGAGGACGACAAATACGCGGCCATAGACCCGAGCCCTGATTTCCGGGTGGACTTTGTCATATCCTACGAGCACCCCATGCTGCGTTACCAGCGCCGCGAGTTCAGGTTTGACGGCGAGGACTTTGAGAAGGAGATCAGCCCTGCGCGCACCTTCGGGTTCATCAACGAGGTTGAGGTTTTGCGGAATAACGGCCTGGCCAAGGGCGGGTCTTTGCAGAACGTGGTGGTGCTGAGCGACAAGGGCGTGGTCAATCCCGAGGGGCTGCGCTTCCGGGACGAGCCGGTCCGGCACAAAATCCTGGACTCGCTGGGAGACCTGATGATCCTGGGCGCTTACCTCATCGGCACCTATCGCGGGTACAAATCCGGGCACAAGCTCAACCACCAGCTTTTGCTTGAACTCCTTTCCAACCCGGAAAACTACCAGATGATCGAAGCCGGCCACCCCCGGCTGGCCCGGGAAAACGGCTTTAAAATCCCCCGCTGGCTGACGCCCAAAGAAGATTGCGCCATTAACCAGTAACGTCTTATCCCCGCGTCCAATCCTTTAAAGTCCCTTGACTTCCGCTCCCGTTTCCGCTAGATTTTAGGGACTAGATTATAGAAAGGAGCTTGCTATGGGAGAGGGAGGCAAAGTCAATATCAATTTGTTCGGTTACAATGGAGTGAATAACACCGGCTCGGAAGCCAAGCTGATCACCACCATCATCGATGTTAAGGAGATGCTTGGCGGTAAACTCGGCAAGATCAGGGTGCTCACGCAGAGCATTGCGAACCAGCGCCGCTATGTCCCGGACCCGAGCATTGAGTTCAAGGAAATCACTCCGGGAACGCTGATCAACCCCCTGGCCATGATGAAACTCAAGGCCGACATCCTGTTCCTGTCCGAGGGCTCCACCTTCATCGACCATTTCTCCCCGATCTTCATGTGGATGTTCTGCTCCGCGGCCATGGTGGCGCACCGCCGGGGCGAAGGAGTGGTCTCGTATTCCAACGACTGCGGCCACCTGACCAGTTTTGACCAGAAAATCCTCAAAGGCACCATGAATAAATACGTTGACCTGATCATGCTCCGAAACCCCGATGCGGTTGCCCGCGCCAAGCAATACGGGGTGACCAGGGAGATTCACCTGGTGGCTGACGGCGCCTATCTCTATCCCACTCCTTCCAAGGCCTACATTGAAAACGTGTGGAAGAAGCTGAACATCAACCCCTCAAGCCGGCCGGTGATCGGTCTGTGCCCCAAGGAATTTTTCTGGTGGCCGATCAAGATCAAGTTTGTGGGCAAGAAGGAGGACCTTTACAACTGGCCGGCTTATCACTCCTGGACGGAAAAAGGCAGGAAAAGCAGCCAGAACTACGTGGAAGAAACCGCGAGGTACGCGGACTGGTGCGTGGAAAAATTCGGCGCGGACGTCTGTCTGATCTCAATGGAGCACATGGATTTACCGCCCACCAAGCGCATCCATGAACTCATGAAGCACAAGGACCGCGCCCGGCTGGTCTCCAGCGACGATTTTGTGGTGGACGACGTTGTCGCGGTGCTGAGCGCTCTCAAGTTCCAGGTGACCACCCGGTACCACTCCACGGTGCTGGCCAGCCCGTTCGGCATACCCATGATCTCGATCTCCAGCGACACCCGTTGCGAGGCGGTTTTCCACGAACTGGACATGATGGACTATTTCATTGACTACGTTGCGCATCCCGAGCGCTTTCCGAAAACCCCCGACCATTACAAGACGCTGGTGGAGATGACCGAAAAACTGGCGGCCAATGAGGCCCAGCTCAAGAACCGGATTCTGGAGGCCGATAAGAAATTCCAGGAACGCGCGAAAAAAATCCGCCCCCTGTTCCTGAACTGGTTTGAGAAGGAATATCTGCCCAAAGCTAAAATTTGAAAACAGGCAGGCAAAGCGGGACATGGGATTGGGCCTTGTCCTCTGAGTCGAGCCTTGAGCCCGGAATTTTTGCCCAAGCTGTTTCCCGCGGACCGACTCGCTCTCGCCCGGGCGTAAATAGCGCTTGCAAAGCCGCGAAGAAATGGTCTAGAATTAACCGCGGGTCCGGGCCTGTTGAGCCGCGGGAACAAAAAGCCAAAGGAGAGTTCGATGTTTGATTATTTGCGCATGTGGCGGAAGACGCCCGATTTCACGGGCACCAGGAACGTCTTTGACACCATCTACGGCTTGCTGACCTGGTCGCTCGTGGTTTTCCTGGGCTACGGCGTGCGCGCCCTGGACCTCCTGGGCCTGGGCATCAATCGGAAATGGAAGCCTGGAGAGAAGCTTCAAATCCTGCTCATGGCCTATTCCGGCGCGCGCAACACGGGCGCGGAAGTCCGCGTTGCCGAACTGATCGACCAGGTCAACCAGGTGCTCGGCGAGGAAAACGTTGACCTCAACATGATGACCCTGAACCTCGCAGACTCGCAGGAATATTTCAAAAGCAACCGCGTGAACCTGAAGCCGATGAGTTACATCTTCTTTTGGGACGTGTTCAAGAACGTTGTCCAGAACCACGTCATCGTCCTGGTTGAGGGCTCCTGCTGGAAGGAAAACTTCGCCTCCGCGCTGCTCTATTATTTTATATTCGGCACCGGGCTGGCCGCGGTCTTGAACAAGGCAAGCTTCAGCTACGGCGTGGACGCGGGCCCCATGAACAAGTTCAATAATTTTCTGTCCTGGGCGCTGTGCAAGGACATGGACCTGATCGTCACCCGCAGCGCCGAGGCCAGCGACTGGGTGAAGAAGATCAACCTCCGCGCGGATAAGCTGCGGGTGGACACCGCCTGGACGCTCCGCACCAAGCCGCTGGAATGGGGCACGGAGGAACTGAAGAAGCTGGGCTGGGACGGCCGGAAGCCCCTGCTCGGCCTGGCCATGCAGAACTTCTTCTGGTGGCCGATTGTCCCGGACTTTGTGCGCTGGCTCAAAGGCGACAAGGAATACAACTACCGGATCATCTACTACTACGATTACGACGCGGAAGACAGAAAGCAGTATGAATCGTGGCGCCAGACCATGGCCGAGACCCTGGACTGGGCCGCGGAAAAGTTCGGGGTGCAGCCGGTGCTGATCGCCATGGAAGCGCTTGACCACGATTCCTGCATGGAAGTCAAGGCGCTCATGAAGCATGCCCCGCTCATCGTCTCCTGCCGGACCTACGTGGGCGTGGAGATCGGGTCCATGCTCCGGAGCCTGAGCACCCTGGTTACAACCCGCTACCACGCCATGGTGCTCTCCATGCCCGGCTGCGTGCCCTTCATCGGCCTGAGCCGCGACGAGCGGATCCGCGGGGTCATGAAGGAGACCGGATTGTTCGGCGATTACTACGTGGACTATAAGACGCCGGACTTATCGAAGGTTTTGCAGGACAAGATCACCAGGCTGCTCTCCGCTCCCGAGGAGCGCAAACGCGTGGGCAAAGTCATCTTTGACTCGCTGCCCTATTACTTCGCGCAGATGGCCCTGCTCGGACTCGATGTCCGCAGCGTGGTCAAAAAGCGGTTCCCCCAGGCGCCGATCAAGAAGTTGAATGAGGACAATCCGCTGGAGCTTGCGCCGTTCGTGCCCGAGGAACTGAAACAGGCGACCATCAAGAAATTTGCGGAGTTGAAAGCACGGGAGTCCGGTAAAAGCTGACCATGAATTTTGGGGTCAGACCTGAATGGCGCCAAGTTAAGCTCAATAATAGTTTTGGCCCAGCGGTTTCATAATAGCCCCGCGCTTATGGTCATCAACCAAATAATTTGATCGGGAGTTCGGGTTTCGATAGCCCGGCGCTTCAGCGCCGGGGAACCGGGCCGCGCCCCCTGCCGCTGCGGCCCGCGCCGCGGCGCGGGCCGCAGCAAGGGTTTTAGGCGGTCGCCGTTCCCGGCCATAAATGGCCGGGCTAGGAAACGCAAGACCGGGATTGTCCATGAGCTTAACTTAGCGCCATTCGGGTCAGACCCCGAGGGGTCTGGCCTTATCGTCGCAGTTCGTTCTCCTGCGAAAAGGCCTGACCCCATGAATTTGGGTCTGACCCCATAAAAAAGCGGGCGCTGAAACCAGCGCCCGCTTTTGGTTTACGGTGACGGTCTAGATTTTATATTCGCCCTCCGCGGTCAGGATTTCGGCCGCGCGGTGCTTGGCCTTGACGAAGTTGAACTGGACCGGCCTGTCGAGCTTGGCCAGGTTGTCGAGGTGCCCGTTCAGTTCGGTCTCGGTGCCGAGCGCGGAGCAGATTTTGCGGGCAATGTCGGCCACGCGCGCGTGCGCCTCGTAGCACCAGATGTCGTTCAAAAGCAGGGCCATTTCCGCGCCTTTTTCGCCCCGGGCCTCGACCAGTTGCATGGCGCGGCCGCAGCAAGAGTCCATGCAGTAGCATTCAATTGCCACTTCCGCGAGCATCTCGGCCACGATCTGCTCGTCGAGGAATTTTTCGCCCAGTTTCTGGAACGCGACGTTGGTGGCGTAGAGCATCAGCCGCTTGGCCAGCTCGGTCTCGGCAACCGCGTTTCCGGTCGGGCCTTTTTCCGGCTTGGGATGAGCGCCTTTCTTGAGTTCGTCCATCACCGAGCCGATGGCTTTCAAGAGCGGGATGTCGTTCTTCATGGCCGCGCGCATGAGCGAGCCGATGGCGATCTGGCGGTTGATCTCGTTGGTCCCTTCGAAAATCCGGTTGACCCGGCAGTCGCGCGAGACCTTTTCCGCGGGATACTCCTCGGTAAACCCGTATCCGCCGTAAATCTGCAGGCACATGTCGGAGACCTTGCCCAGCCCCTCGGACCCGAACACCTTGACCACCGAGCACTCGGAGGCGTAGTTGCCGATCGCGGCGAGTTTCTTCTGGTGGGTGTCGGGGTCGCCCTCGGCTATGGCCTCGAGCGCCTTGTCGATCAGGTCCGCGGAGCGGTAGGCAATGGTCTCAATCGCGTAGCTCAGGGCCGCGCTGTCCGCCAGCATCCTCTTGACCATGCCGAACTCGATGATCGGCTTTTTGAACTGCTGGCGGTCCTTGCCGTATTGGATGGTCTGCTTGAGCAGCCACTTGGCCGCGCCGCAGCAGGCGCCGCCAACCTGCAGACGGCCCAGGTCCAGCACGCTGAACGCGATCTTCCCGCCCTCGCCCACCGCGCCCAGAAGGTTCTCCACCGGAACCTTGCAGTCCTCAAACGAGAGCGAGGTGGTGGAACTGCCCTTGATCCCCATTTTCTTTTCCTCGACCCCGGAGGAAAAGCCGGGGAATCCCCTTTCCACCAGGAAGGCCGCGGCCTTTTTGCGGTCGCCGTCAATGTGGGCGAAGACGGTGAAGAGGTCTCCGATGGCGCCGTTGGTTATGAACTGCTTGCCGCCGTTGAGGATGTAATATTTGCCGTCCGGGCTGAGCACGGCCTTGGACTTGAGCCCCATGGCGTCGCTTCCGGCCCCGGTCTCGGTCAGGCAGTAAGCCGCGACCATCTCCCCGGTGGCCAGCTTGGGCAGGTACTTCTGCTTCTGCGCCTCGTTGCCGAAAAAGATGATCGGCTGGGTGCCGATGCAGGTGTGCGCGGCCATGGTCACGAAGGTGCTGGCCTCGGGCGCAAGACACTCGCCGACCAGCACGAAGGTCTTCTTGTCCATGCCCAGTCCGCCGTACTCGGTCGGGATGGAAACCATCAGCAGCCCGACCTCGCCCGCCTTGCGAAGGATCTCTGTCATCAGCCCCTTCTCTTTGTGGTCGATCTGCTCGCGCTTGGGGAGCATTTCGTTCTCGCAGAACTTGCGCGCGGTTTCGGCCATCGACTTCTGCTCGTCATTGAAATTCTCGGGGGTGAATATCTTCCGGCTGCCCACCTTCTCAATGATGAAACTCCCGCCTTTTGCTAATGCTTCTGCCATTGGAACCCTCCTTCTCGAATTTAAAAACTGATCGGCTTGCGCCTGGAAAAAAATAAAAACACATCCGCGCCGGATTGTCAAATAAAGACCGTGGGGTCAGGCCGATCAGGTGGGGTCAGGCCTTTTCTTCGATGTCAAACTTCGATGATAAGGCCAGACCCCTCGAGGCCTGACCCCATAAACATTGCCAATGGCCGGGGGCAATTTATAATAGGTCTTTGGTGTCAGCAAAACCCAAGCCCGGACTTTCAACCGGCAAAAAACCGGCCTTTGCCGCGATAAGTTTTGTCGCGTTTGTCCTGCTCGCTGAACTGGTCATGCAGTTCGCGGGCATGGCCGCGGCCCGGGCAAGGAAACCTCATTTGCGGCCCGGGGCCAGGGTGATTGTCTGCGCCGGCGATTCCCATACCTACGGCGTGATGGTGAATAAGGAAGACGCTTACCCGGCCCAACTGGAGCACTTGCTGAACCGGGAAGGCGGCAATTACCAGGTCCTCAATCTCGGCGCTCCCGGGCAGAATTCAACCCAGATACTGCAAGCGATGCCGGAAATCCTGAAGAGCTATCAGCCGATCGCGCTGGTGCTCCTGGTCGGAGTCAACAACGGCTGGAACATTTCCGGACAAGATCAAGATTTCATGCGCAATCTCCTGATCAAATCGAAGGTCTATCGTTTGTTCCGGCTGCTTTATTTTGACACCGTGGCCCGGGACAAGAGGTTCCTGGTCTCGCGCCGTCGCGACACCGGCGAGGAGTTGCAGAATTTTGAGCGGCCGGTTGAAGCGAAGAGCGACTCCGAGTTCCGGGCGATCCAGCTCCGGTACCTGGCGGACATGGTGCAAATCGCCAGGCTCTGTCAGGACAATGAAACAAAAGTTGTGCTGATGAATTACGCGGGGGACAAGGAATTCGATTATGCCACGGTCAACGCCATGATCCGGGAGCTGTCGGAAAAGCTGCGTCTGCCGCTGGTGGACAACTACTCACACTTTATGAGCTTGCTTTACCGCCCGGACGGCGCATTTGATCAAGAACTCCACGATCAGCTTTTCCTTGAAGACATGCACCTCAAGGCCCCAGGCTACTCAATCATGGCGGAAAACCTTTACCAGGCGCTCAAGCAGCAAAATATCGTTCAATGAGCTTCCGGGGTCAGACCCGAATGGCGCTAAGTTAAGCTCATGGACAATCCCGGTCTTGCGTTTCCTTAGCCCGGCCATTCATGGTTTGGACTGTGATTGAAATTGCTTTTCGATAGCCCGGCCATTTATGGCCGGGAACGGCGACCGCCTAAAACCCTTGCTGCGGCCCGCGCCGCGGCGCGGGCCGCAGCGGCA
>Ga0315294_10003150_pt1 | contig 17942 bp, 17 predicted proteins | sample YL17G13_40_MG_FD_203626 | JGI IMG/M metagenome (GOLD analysis project Ga0315294, IMG submission 203626) | Sediment microbial communities from Yellowstone Lake, YNP, Wyoming, USA - YL17G13_40 | ecosystem: Environmental > Aquatic > Freshwater > Lake > Sediment | place: USA: Wyoming | collected... | reverse complement strand
GCTGAGCAGCACCGCTGCTGCAGCCAGGCGCAACCGCATGCGTCCAGAAGGGTTGTCAGACGTCAACTTGTGCGTCATGTGCATTGTCACATCGGAGACTGGGATAGCGGCAACTCGGGGCAGATGGTTGTGGCCCAGGTCGAGGGGACTTCCGCTTAGTCCTCTTTTCATTATACACCAACTCGCGAGGAAAGGTTCAGTGACCAGGGTGATTTGACAAAACGGGCGAAGACGGTTACACTAGCCCCGTATTAAGCCGGGGTGGCGAAACTGGCAGACGCGCTAGGTTCAGGGCTTAGTGGGCATTACGCCCATGGGGGTTCAAGTCCCCCCCTCGGCATCGAGTTCTCAGTGCATACCGTGCGCTGAGGACTTGATCTTTTTCAGTCAGGCCTACGCGTGTCCACCCAACAGCGGATTGCTCGCCGGTTGCGGCGGCACTTGCGCACAGGCCGGTACGTCTAGCACTTGGCGCACCTGCACGATTAGCCTTTCCCAGTCCTTGCCGTGTTGCCTGGGGCAAACGCGTTCCATGTACTGCTCGCTATCGTAGATCAGGTATCGGCCCGCCAGGGTGTACCAGCGCTCCCAGCGCCAGGGCGTGCCGGTCTTGCGCTCCTCCAGAAAGTGCAGGTAGGGGTACGTCTGCAGCTCGTCCTCGTCCACTGCGGCCGGCCAGTCCCCGACGGCGCGCTCGAGCACGGGCGCGACGCTCCCGTCGACGTGCACTGTGACCTTTTCGTGTAGACAAGGCACGGCGTAGTAGAGCAGGCTCGAGACCGGGGCGATGCCTGCGACTTGCACGCTGCCTTCCTGCAGGTCAAAGCCGCCAAGCGCCTCGCCTCCAGGCTTGCGCTCCAGCTCGAGCCGCCCATCACACAGGATGCGCAGAAGGGCCTGTTCATTCCACACCTGCAGAGCGTGCATGGCTTTCACTCTCCTTTTGCGGCGTTCACCTCGGCAACGAGCCGCTCTGGTCTGCCGCGAAACTCATCCCAGGCGATACTCCCTGCAGCGATGCCCAGCAATGTGTTCACCAGCACCTGATTAACGGGCGCGGCCAATCCCACGTGCGCAGCATAGGTTACGACCGCCCCGTTCAGGTAGAGCACCTCGGAGCGTCTGCGTCCAGACAGCAGATCGATTTGCAGCGAAGGCTTCTTCTCGCCGCGCCCGCCTGCCACCAGCCGCCCCAGCAGTGGCCGCAGGATAGGCTCAGGCAAGTGACGCATGGCCCAGGCCAGCGCGGGCACAGGATAGTCAGGGAACGCCACAGTCGGAAGCTGCAGGGCACGCATTACGTCTAGCGCCTCGAGGTAGGCGGCGCGCTCAATGGCAAACAGACGTGGTGCTTTGAACGCGGCGTCGGGAGGCACGTCCAGAATCGCGGGGACGGCATTGGCCAGCATGTTCAGCAGCAGTTTGGACCATTTCTGCGCCCGATAGTCGGGGCACAAGACGGTCTTGACGCCTATCGAATGAAAGAGCTGCACCCACGGCTCGACGTGCTGCCCCTCGTGCGTGGAGGCCAGGCTGGCACCGCCCCGCCGGGACTGGATGGCGATGTGTCCCGCCGCCAGAATTGAGACCGGCCAGGTGATCACGCCAGAGACGATGGGCGTCTGGGGCAGCGCCTGCTGCGCCAGCTCCTCTCCGCCCACGCCGTTCTGCAAGAGCAGTAGCGGCGTCTCAGGGGAGACCGCGGAGGCCAAGGTCTGAGCCGCCTGCAGCGTGTCGTAGGCCTTGACTGTCAGCAGGCGGAGGTCCCACGCATATTCATCGGCTGCCAACTCTGCAACGGTCTCGACCGCCTTGGGGTGCACAACGAGGGCGCGCCCCTGTTCCTCCAGGATCAGGCCGTGCGTCTGCACAGCCCGTACATAGTCCACTCGCCCAACCAGGGTCACTTGGTGCCCGGCCTGCTCGAGCAGATGGCCCAGCAGAGAGCCAACCGCTCCTGCGCCGAAAATTAGAATCCGCATACAGTTTCCCCCATGGTGGCCTCTCGTTCCACGATGGTACCGCATTTGGACAGGGTGGTCAAGCGCGCTGTACTTGCGCCGAGAGACCTTCCCGAAAGGTCGCACCGCGATTCCTGCTGGCGCTTGCTGAGTGACCTTTCGAGAAGGTTATTCCACACTCTCGACTACTTGAGGACAGGCAGGGAACGGAGTACAATTGCGGCAGAGGCAAGCCCATACGCCAAGGCGTTCTACCTTCGCTGTGCGTCCTTCACAGGCCTGTATAAGAGGATGGTCTGCACACGTGCCAGGAGCTTTGGAGGGAGCGCTCACTTGACCTCGGTGGACTACTGGATTCCCGATCTTAAAGACGGAGTCTCTTCTCAGGTCATCGCGACCTATCTGGAGGCCAACACAGATCCCGGAGGCCTGGTCGTGGATCCCTTCTGCCAGTCGTCCTCCATCGTGTTCGAGGCCGTGCGCGCCGGACGGCGTCTCGTCGCCACCAGTGTGAACCCTCTGGATGCCTTGCGCACGCGCGTAGCTGTGGTTCCCTTGTCGACGCACGACCTCAACTCGGCCGTCACGCGCCTCTCTGACTCGCCCAGACTAGACACATCGTTGCGCGAACACCTGCGCCGCCTGTACCGCACCACCTGCGGGCGCTGTCACAAGACGGCCTTCGCCGACTACTACATTTGGGAACGCGACCCAGGCCTCCCCAGGCAGGTCAGCTATCGCTGCCCCGCCTGTGGGGAGGCCGCTCTGCGAGACTGTGACGAAGGCGATTTGAGCGTGCTGCAGGAGGTGCAACCACGCGGTCTGCACTACTGGTATGTCCTGGACCGCATCGCCCGGCATGATGACCGAGGCCGCAAATTGGTCGAGAGGTTGTTGGAGCTGTATACCCCACGCAATCTCTACGTCCTGTCGGACCTGGTGCGCAAGATCGAAGACCTCTTTTCCGGCTCACCCGTGCAGGACTGCCTGCGTTGGGCTCTGTTGCACTGCCTGGAGCTGGGCAGCAAGCTGCAAGACGTGGCCACGTTGACTCCGACCGCGGGGCCGCTACCCCTCCAGGATGTGGTCGATGAAGCAGGGCCAGCGGGTCGCGAAGCAGGCGCCGCGGCCCCAGGCGAAAACGTCGCTACTGCAAGCATTGGCCTCCATCCGCCCCCACGCTTTGTCGAATGGAATGTCTGGAAGCTCTTTGAGGATGCCACGCGCCGGCTACCCGAACGGCCCACGATCCCTGCCGTAGCGCTGGCCAGCAGCGTCCGCGCGCTGGTTTCGTCCCCCCCCCAAACCGGGGGAGCGCAGACAGCCCACACCGGCATAGCCTTCATCGGTCACATGTCGACCAGGGACCTGGCGCAGGAACTGCAGCCGGGGAGCGTGCAACTGATCCTGACCCAACCCCCTCAAATGAGTCGCACGCGTTGGGCCATGCCGTTTCTTTGGACAGGCTGGCTGTATGGTCACGCTGCCGCAGCGTCGTTGTGGCCTCTGCTCCGCCGGCGGGGCTCCGATTGGCCCTGGTACACGCGGGCGCTACGCGCCACATTTCGCGCCGTGCACCACACTCTGGCCCCCAACGGACACGTGGTCTTGCTGGCCCAGGGCAAGAGCCTGGCCTATCACGAGGCCCTATCCATGGCCGCAGCGGGAGCCAATCTGCGCGTCCAGAGTGCGCTCTTCCATGCGCGCGACCCAGAGGTCGCCGCCAAGCCCTTTGCGGGCCTGCGCGGCGACTATCGCATGACCTGGAGCGTAGGGGCATCGACCCCTCCCTGGCCGATGTCGTTCAGCGAGCTCAGGGACAAGACAGGCGAGTTCGCAGTGGCGGCCGCTGAGGAGGCCCTGGAGCAACGCGGAGAGCCGGCTCCGTTTGCGCGCCTGCACTGCGCAATCTGGCGGAGTCTGGCACAACGCAATGTGCTGCAGCGGGCACTCGCGGCGCAAGAGCCGCTGGTGCTGCCCGACTGGGTACGCGAGCAGGTGAAGACAGCGCTGGAGAGGCAGGTCGGTCAAACCTTTGTGCAGTTGTGGAAGGACGACCAGCGCGAGGAATGCCTGTGGTGGCTGACGCAGCCTCCTCAGGATGTCGTCCCGCTGAGCGAGCGGGTCGAGCAGGCAGTGCGCGAGGCCCTGGCCGCCTCTGCGCCCCTCGGGACTGCTGACCTGCTGCGCGCTGTCTATGCTTGCTTTCCTGGCGTGCTGACCCCGGATGCAGAATGGGTCAGCGCGTGCTGCAAATCCTATGGGCGCCCAGTTGCCACTGGCCGCTGGACCCTACGCGAAGAGGACCGCCCCGAGCCAAGTGCGCAGGCACGCCAGGCCACACTACTGGCCCTGGGTGAACTGGGACAGCGGTTGGAGTACGAGGCCAGGCTCGGAGTTCAAGGGTTCGACATGCAATGGTCACAGGCAGGGAAGACCGCCTCTGTCTTCTTGGTTCTCAACTCGGCGGCGCTGAGCCGAGTGCTCAGCGTCAGGGCGAGCGCCGAGCTGGCCCCAGCGTCCAGGTTTGTGGTGGTGCCCGAGGCACGTCAGGGATTGGTGCATTGGAAGCTGACGCGTTTCACGTGGTTGCGTAAGCAGCTTGACGTCAAGGGCTGGCAGTTGATCAACGAAAGCGACTTGGCCGCGTGGGCCAGTCGCCTCACCCATGATCGCAGCCAGTTGCCACTCCTCTGAGAAACGCCTTCGAAAACCCTCCCGAACCATTTGCCAAGGGACTTTGGGGAAGGTGGGGGCACACTCTCTTGACTCAGGCGTTTTGCAGCGCAGAGCTTGTATGCTATGATTGTCCGATTTTCAGAAGCCCGATGAAGGATGGTAGTTCAGAGTTGACCGCCCCAAGCTCGTCCGGTGGGCAACCCGCTGCCTCGGAGCTCGTTCTGACGCGCGAGAACCTGTCGCGCAACATCGTGAAGCTGGCCCTGCCCGCCGTTGCGGAAAACCTGCTCGTCAGCATGGTTTTCCTCTCCGACACGTTGCTCATCGGCTGGCTCAAGGACCCCGCGGCGTTGGCTGCGGTGAGCCTCGGTGGGATGTTTCTCAATGTGGCCAACCAGCTTTTCTCGGCCGTCTCGGTGGCGGCCACGACGCTGGTGGCGCATGCATGGGGGGCCAAGGATTACGCTCGCGCCCGACGGGTCGCCGCTCAGGCCATTGTGCTTGGCGTGCTGTTCGCCGCGGCAGCCATCGCCATCATGTGGCCTCTGTCCGAGACCATAATCGCCCTGATGGGTGCCAGCGCACGCGCGGTCGCCCTGGGTGCCACGTACATGCGCATTATTCTGATCACCTCGCTGCTGGGCTTTCCCATGGTGGTGCTGACCGGCATCATGCGCGGCTCGGGCGACACGCGCACGCCCATGAGCATCACGCTGATCATGAACGTCTGGAATGTGTTGGCCGCGGCGGCTTTGATCTTTGGCTTTGGTCCGATACCGGCGCTGGGTCTGCCGGGCGCTGCGATTGCCACGGCCTCGGCCCGTCTGCTGGGCGGCATTCTGGCGCTCTACGTCGTGATGAGCGATCGAGGATTCGTCAAGCTGGGCTGGAAGGACATCCTCCACTGGGACCAGCCGCTGATCAGCCACATGTTGAACCTGAGCCTGCCCACGGCCGGCGAGACCATCGTCATGCGTCTGGGATACGTCCTCTTTATGCGCATCGTCTCCGGGCTGGGTGAAGTGCCTCTAGCCGCGCACCAGATCGCCGTCAACGTCGAGTCGCTTTCCTTCATGCCCGGGTTCGGTCTGAGCGTGGCCAGCACCACGCTGGTGGGCCAGTCGCTGGGAGCGCACGATCCCGAGCTGGCCGAAGAGAGCCTGCGCGCCTCGGTGCGCGTCAGTCTGTGGGTCATGGGAACAGTGGGCGTCATATTTGCACTTTTCGGGCCGGCGCTTGCAGCGCTTTTCGGAAGCACACCCGAGGTGCTGGCTCTGGCTGGCACCGCCGTGCGCATCGGCGCGTTGGAGCAGTTGCCCATCGCGGTGCAGATGGTCATCGCGGGCAGCCTGCGCGGGGCCGGGGACATGAAGACGCCCATGTACGCCACACTACTCGGCACGCTGGTCTTTCGCGTGCCCATCGTGTACCTGTTCGCGGTCGTGTTCGGCTGGGGCCTTAACGGCGTCTGGTATGCGACGGCTGTGGACTGGACCGCACGCGCCGCGCTTCTGTACGTCCTGTTTCGGCGCGGAGCCTGGAAGAGAATCCGGGTCTGAACAAAAGGAGGGGATGGCCGGACCGGCCATCCCCTCTTGTGGTGAATCGCGTTTAGCAGATCGCCTTTTCCGAAGCCTTGTCAAAAAAGTGTACGTTGTCCATATTGAAAGCAATGTCGAGGTTCTGCCCGATGCGAGCCCCCGTGCGTGGGTCGACGCGGGCCACAAAGGTCTTGCCGCTGCTGACCAGATACAGGAAGACCTCGTTGCCCATCAACTCGGTCACATCGACCGGGGCCGTAAGGTACTCGGTAGCGATGCCCGGAGGGGCAAACTGGCGGTCGTGGATGTCCTCCGGTCGAATGCCAAAGACCATGTCCTTGCCCAGGTAGTCACGCAGCGCATGGGTCTTGGAAGCTGGCCCGCGCAACCGGAAGCTCGCGCCCTCGACGTACATCTCTTCCAGCGTGCCCATCAGCTTGGCATCGAAGAAGTTCATGGCGGGACTGCCGATGAATCCGGCCACGAACATGTTGTTCGGCGTGTCGTACAACCTCTGCGGCGTGTCCAATTGCTGCAGGAGGCCATCCTTGATCACTGCGATGCGGCTGCCCATCGTCATGGCTTCCATCTGGTCGTGAGTCACGTAGATAAACGTGGCCTGCAATCGCTGATGAAGCTTGGAGATCTCGGCGCGTGTCTGCACGCGCAGCTTGGCATCCAGGTTGGACAACGGCTCGTCCATCAGAAAGACTTGCGGTTCGCGGACGATGGCGCGTCCCAGGGCCACGCGCTGGCGCTGGCCACCAGACAGTTGTTTGGGTTTGCGATCCAGAAAGCCCTGGATGCCCAGGATGTCGGCCGCCTGTTTGACGCGTCGGTCGATGTCCGCCTTCGGCACTTTGTGCAGCTTGAGTCCGAAGGCCATGTTGTCATATACGCTCATGTGCGGGTACAGAGCGTAGCTCTGGAACACCATGGCAATGTCGCGGTCCTTGGGAGCGATGTCGTTCACGACGCGGTCCCCGATCTTGATCGTCCCCGAGGTGATCTCCTCCAGACCGGCCAGCAGGCGCAAGGCAGTGGTCTTGCCGCAGCCAGATGGCCCGACCAAGACCAGGAACTCCTTGTCCGCAACGTCCAGGGAAAGGTCGTTCACGGCAGCAACATCGCCAAAGCGTTTGGTGACATGATCGTAGACTACTCTTGCCATTCAGGTATCCTCCAGATACGTGGTGGGGAGCGATACGGCGCACTAGGAACAGGACTGTTCGGTCATCCATCTGGTCAACAACCAGGACGGATGGGCACAAGGCCAAAACCGCTTCCTCGTGAGCCGCAAAAGGGCGTACGATTCGGGGAGTGTCTAGCTGGCCACCTCCTTTCTGACTCTTTCAAACGAGCCACGGTGGACACAGACCCTGGCGCGGCCCCAAAAGCCAGTGGGTAACACGAAATGCGCAGGGTCGGACGGGCACCATTGTAGCGGATTGTGTCGTTTTTGTCCAGTCAACAAATTGCCTTGTGGCTGGCGGAGACATTGACATTTGAGACAAAAGACGGCATAATGGGTGGCATAACGGGTTTCGCAGATGCGCGTTCTCCGTGAGTGAAAGGAGGCAGCGTGACCAGAGTAGTCTTACACGAATACTGTGACGAGGCACGCAAGTGGATCGAGTCACACGCCTACGAACAGGCTATCGCCATCTGTCGTCACGTTCTAAAGCGCTATCCCAAGCATGTCGAGGCCTACCGGCTCCTGGGCGAAGCCTGCCTGGAGAAGGGAGAACTCGCAGAGGCGACAGACGTCTTCCAGCGGCTCTTGAGCGCTGATCCGGAGAACTTTGTCGCCTACGCTGGCCTCGGCGTGATCTACGAAGAAAGGCAGCAGCTTGCGGAGGCGATCTGGCATATGGAGCGGGCCTTTGAGCTGGTTCCCAACAACGAGGAGATCCGCAACGCGTTGCGCAGGCTGTACGGCCGGCGAGATGGCACCGAACCTACGCGCATCAAGCTCAATCGTGTCGCTCTGGCACGCCTGTACTCCAGGGGAGGGCAATACCGCCAGGCGATTGACGAGTTCAATCGTACGCTGGAACTCGAACCCGGGCGCATGGACATCAAGGTTTCTCTGCTTGAGACCCTGTGGCGTGACGGGCGGCGCGAACAGGCGGCTGAATTGGCGCGCGATATCCTGCGCATCTCGCCCGATTGCCTGAAGGCGATCTTGCTGCTGGGCACGATCCAGATAGAGAAGGGTCGCACCGAGGAAGGCAGGGCACTGTTGGCGCAAGCCCGCACCGTGGACCCCGAGAACAGGCTGGCTCAGGCTCTGTTCGGCGACCGGTCGCCGCTGCCGCCTGAGGAAGTCAAGATGCCCAGGCTGGAGGGGCCGCCCCCGCCAGCCAGGACAGTTGAGCCGGGCGGCGAGCCACCTGGCGAGGAGGAAGACGAGTTCGGCGTGCCCGAGTCCGAGGAACCCCTCACACCAGACACACCTGCCGAAGCACCGCCCGTCGAGACTGCTGAACCGGCTGCGCTCGCCTCTCCCGAGCAGGCCGTAGCTCCGCATGAAGTCCCGCTCACAGCACCCGAAGTGCCTCCCGAGACAGCCCCCGTGGAAACCGTTGAGCCGAGCGTGACGCCGCCTGTCGCAGAACCCACACCGTTGGTCGAGGCCGAGACAGCCCCCGTGGCTCCGTTCGAGGCAGCGCCCGTGGAAACCGTTGAGCCGAGCGTGACGCCGCCCGTCGCAGAACCCACACCGTTAGTCGAGGCCGAGCCTACCCCGGCCGCTGCGTTCGAGTCGGCGACCGAGGCGATCATCGAACCCAGCGCTGCGCCGGCCACTGTGGAAGCCGCAGAAGCCCTGGCGCCTGCGGTTGAGACTGCCACGCCTCCCGGGACGTCAATCCCTGAGCCTGCCCTGCCCATGGAAGCAGCACCCGTTGAGCCCATGACCCAACAGGCTAAAGTCGCGTCCACACCGGAAGCCCCCGCCAAACCCGAACCGCAGGCGACCAGCCAGCCATTCGTGGCCACGCAGGTCACGGAGGCAGCGGCGGAGAACGCAGCGCCTCCGATCGCGGAGGTGACCCCGACAACAGAAGCGCTGGCTGAGGCGACAGCGGTGGCCGCTGCACCCGTCGAGGTCCCATCCATCGAAAAGAAGGTGCCCGAGGCGACGCCACTGGAGGTAGAAACAGCACTGGAGTCCGAGGGGCGCGCGACGGTCGTGGAACCCGTCGCGGTCCAGGCGGCGCCGCCAGAAGAGTCCGGCGTTACGCCTGTGCCTGAGGCCATGGTATCGCCCGCCGAGCTGCCGGGACCGGTCTCGGGGCCTTCCAGCTACGCAGAGGCCCCCAGTGCAGCGGCCACGCAGAGCGACGCTTTGCCTGCGGAAACCACCGTCACCGGTCGGTCGATCGAGCTCGAGCACTTTCAGGCGCAGTTGCAGCAGAACCCCAAGGACGACTCGACTCGCCTGAGCCTGGCCCGCGTCTATCGCGACCAGGAGCAGATCGAGCAAGCACTGGAGCAGTACAGGGTGCTCACGCGCGCCAAGCCAGAAGTGCTATCGGAGGCCATCGTTGACATGGAGAGCATCGTGGCCTCCCGGCCCGGCAACCTGGCCGCCCACGAGCTCCTGGCGGATCTCTACACCAAGAACGGACAGCTTCAGAAGGCTCTAGAAAGGTATCGCTGGCTGCTGCAGCAGTTCGAGCAAAAGTCAGAGTAAGCACGCATACCCGAAACCAAGACGATTCAGGAGGCATGGAAGGCAGTCATGGAAAGAACTCTGGTCATCATCAAACCAGATGGAGTGCAGCGCGGCTTGATCGGCGAGATCATTGCGCGCCTGGAGCGGCGCGGGCTCAAGATCGTGGGTATGAAAATGATGCAGATCAGCACAGAGCTGGCCAGCCGGCACTATGCCGTGCACAAGGGCAAGCCCTTCTACGAGGGGCTGGTCGACTACATCACCTCCAGCCCGGTGGTGGTGATGGCCATCGAAGGCAAGCGCGCCATTGAGGTGCTGCGGTCCACCATGGGAGCCACCAATCCCGTGCAGGCCACACCCGGCACGATCCGAGCCGACTTGGCCGTGGAGATCGGTCGCAACCTGGTGCATGGCTCAGACGGTCCGGAGACGGCGGCGTTTGAACTGGGGTTGTTCTTCAGTTCGGACGAGATCCTGTCCTGGGACAGGGCCACGGAGCGCTGGATTTCGGAGTAGCGAACCATCACGTGAAGAGGGGGAGCCTGTACGCTCCCCCTCTTTTGTATCTACAGCATCCGTACGACTGTGCGAGCATCCTTCCATAGTTGCTCCAGGTTGTAGTGGCGGCGCGTCGACGGCAAGAAGACGTGTAGGACCACAGTTCCATAGTCCAGAAGAATCCAACCGGACGCGGCCGTGCCTTCCACATGCAGTGTGCGGACACCTGTTTCCCTGAGCTTCCTCAGCACCTCATCGGAGATGGCCTGGATCTGCCTCTCGCTGGTTCCGCTGCAGATCACGAAATAATCGAACATCGCAGATACGGGTCGCACGTCCAACAAGAGGGCGTCTTCACCCAATTTGCCCACTGCAAGGTCCACGATTGTCCTGGCTAGATTCTCTGCTTCCAGATTTGTTCCTCCCTGTTCTCAACCAACGCGTTTTCCGTCGCGTATACCCTGTGCGAAGATTATAGCACAGCCCACGGGCACGCACAAAGTGATCAGGATACCTAGCGCATCAACTCCTCCAGTTTCTCCCACATGTGCTGCCAGTGCGTACCACGCCAGTAAAAGCGATTACACTCGGGGCAGAGGCTGAACTGGTCGTGCGTGGCGTACACGAAGGGAGGCACCTGACCCCACGCGTCGGTCCTCGGCACTTGCTCTAGCTGCGAGTTGCACACGGGGCAACGCGAGAACGAACGCTCGGCCTGCAGGCCAAACGCGAGGGACACTTGTGCCACCTGCTCGTCCAGGACTTGGCTCTCGACGAACAGGCCGCGCAACCCCTTGCGCCGCAGTAGATCGTGATCGCGGCTGAGTAGAACCCGTCCCTCGGCACGAGCCCGACGCGCGATCTCCTTGTCGTCCCAGCGAGCATCGTACGCGGTGTCGTAGCCCAGGATGCGCAGCCACTTGGCCAGCGTTCCCAACATGCCGTCGGCCAGGAAACGCACCTCACCATCCATGGCGCGATCCATTCCGGTCTGCGCAGGAGGCTTCACCGTGGCGGTGAGTTCGTTGTAGGTCTGGAAGACGAACTGCGCAGCTCTTTAGTCTCTTTCATGACCTTCAAGAAGTCGGGATCCAGATGCCCAACCAGCGAGGTCGCCATGAGCCGCAGGACGCGTGCATCCACACCACTGGGGCCCGGGCCCATCAGCAGACGGGGAGAGACGTCCAGGTCCGAATATCGCTCTTGCACAGACCCGCCTCCTTACGAAAACCAAACGCGCCTCGCGCCTCGCCGCGCCGGAGCAGAGGCTGGCGGACTGAAGGCGGAGCGTGCGAGGGGAACACCCCCTGTTGCCACTATGATAGCATAGGTTAGAACGATGGGTCAAGTCATTTTGCGGAGAGCGTAGAACAGCCTCTCCAGAAGGTCCCTCGACAAGCGCTAGCAGGTGTCGCGCTGCCGCCTTTTGCGAGGGTCCTTTGACGCCCTTTTTGACAATCACTGTATCCTCGTGTACAGTTGAGCCAAGGAGGTGCCCTGATACTATGACGTGCGAGGCGCAGCGCGAACTAATGCAATGGGTGCCCCGACTGGCTAATGCCAGGGTCCTGGTCATCGGCGACCTGTTTCTGGACGAGTATATCGTCGGGCGGGCGACGCGTCTCTCGCGTGAAGCGCCCATCCCCGTGCTGGAGCTCGTGCGGCGCTCCTACATTCCGGGAGGTGCGGCAAACCCCGCTCACAACATCTGCGCGCTGGGAGGACAAGCCACGCTCGTGGGACTGGTCGGGCGGGATGCGGCCGCCTCACAGTTGCTGTCTGAGCTGCACAAGGCGGGCATGGATGCGGAGGGCGTGGTCGTGGACGAGTCCAGGCCGACCACCACCAAGACGCGCATCCTAGCCGAGGGTTCGCTGCACTTTCCGCAGCAACTGGCGCGCATTGATCACCTGGATCGGCGCATCGTCGGGGACGCGATTGAGGCCGAGCTCCTGAAGCGCATCGAGCGCTTGCTACCTGGCGTGGACGCCGTGCTCGTATCCGACTACCAGACGGGCGTGGCAGGCCCCGCGGTCGTGCGAGCTGCCCTGGAGGCGACGCACGCGCGACACAAACTGTGCACCGTGGACGCCCAGGGGTCGTTCGAGAAATACGTGGGGTTCGATCTGATCAAAGGCAACCGTCACGAGATCGAGGCGGCGCTGGACTGCCGGTTGAGCAGCGAGGACGACTACCGTCGCGCGGGTGAGCGACTGCTGTACGATCTGAAAGCCGGTGCGGTGATCATCACACGGGGGGCCGAGGGACTTTCGCTGATCTCAGACACCGGCGACCACATCCATCTGCCCGCCGCTAACCGCACGGAGGTCTTTGACGTGACAGGCGCGGGCGACACGGTGATTGCTGTAGCCACGCTGGCCCTGTTAGCAGGAGCCAACGCCACCGAGGCGGCGCGCTTGGCCAACTGTGCGGCAGGGCTGGTGGTGCGAAAGCTGGGCAACGCCGTAGTGACCGCCGAGGAGCTTACTCAGGCCATTGCCCACGCATAGCCAGGAGGCACGCGCCATGTGGAATTGGAGGGGAGGCCGGGTCCTCGCCGCCGGGGTCGCAGGCATCCTCGTAGGCGCCCTGGCCGAGGCGTGGATCAACAGCCTTGTCGGGGCGACCGTGGTCACCGATGGCATGCTGTGGGGAGCTGTGCTGGGCATCTTTCTTGCTTCTGTGCCCAACTTTTCACGCATGGGCGCTCTCACCGTCAAGAGCGACAAACCAGCCGTGAATCTGCTGATGGGCCTGGGCCTGTTTGTCGTGATCTCCGCAGTCATCATTCTGCTCTTCCTGGGTCTCTTCTCGCTACTCGGGCGCTTGCTGTTATAGCAGACTACTGTCGTATTGCCCCTTGCCGTTCGCTTCGCAAAGACAAGGTGGGCGCTGGGAGGAAGGGAATGCGCGTCTTGACTCCCATTCGCGTCGAGGCAGAGGGCCTGTGGCCACGCCGTCATCGCTTCATCGGCCGTGAGGGGCACTCGGAGAGCTGCAATCACGCCCCGTGCCACCGAGAACGTGTTCCGCCAAGCGGACGGTCAGGAGTACCTGATCAAGCGCGAGACCGTGCTGCCCAGAAGCTGCTCCCTGTGTCAGGGCGACCTAGTGCTCGCCACCGCCAGCTACACCCATCTCACCTACCAGGCCGTGCCCTACTACCTGCACCGGATCGGTCTGTGGCCCGGGTATGAGCTGCGCAACGAACAGGATGCCGTGGTCTTGACCCTCCACTGCGTGCTCTCTACGACCCTCAAGGCAGAGACCGACATGCGGCAGGACGCTGGCTTGGCGCTGGTCGTGTTGGCGTACCATCGGGTCTACCACCGCTTCCGACGTCGCGTGTAGGTCCGGTCGCGTACAGCATAGGAGGACGAAGAATGAACTCAGAGGATGTGCGAGAGATTGAGTCCATCATCAGTCGGGCATTGGCCGAGGACATCGGCCCTGGCGACGTGACCAGCGCCTGGATACTTCCGCCTGACCTGCGCCTGCGGAGCAAGGTGATCGCCAAAGCCCCGGGCATTATCGCCGGTCTGGAAGTCGCGCAGATGGTATTCCGGGCCGTGGACGACCACGTTCAATTCGCCGGTCTGGTCGCGGAGAGCAGCGCAGTCGCCCCTGGTGATGTGCTTGCCAGGTTGGAAGGCCCCGGCATGAGTATTCTCAGTGCCGAACGAGTGGCCCTGAACTTCCTGCAACGCATGTCTGGCATTGCCACGCTCACGCGCCGCTTCGTCGAGGCGGTGCGCGGCACCCGCGCGGTCATCCTGGATACGCGCAAGACGGCGCCCGGCCTGCGCGTGTTGGACAAGATGGCCGTGCGTCTGGGAGGAGGTCAGAACCACCGCTTCGGGCTGTTCGACATGGTGCTGGTCAAGGACAACCACATCGCCGCGGCCGGAGGCATCGCTGCCGCTATGCAGCGCGTGCGGGCCAGCAACCGTGAGGGGTTGCAGGTGGAAGTGGAGGTGAAGAGCCTGGACGAGTTGCGCGAGGCGCTCGATCTGGGCGTGGACCGCATCCTGTTGGACAATATGGACCCGAGACGGATGCGCCAGGCGGTCGCCCTGACCGCAGGTCGGGCCAAGTTGGAGGCGTCCGGTGGCATCCGCCTGGACAACGCTGCCGTGGTGGCCGGAACCGGCGTGGACTATGTCAGCGTGGGCGCTCTGACACACTCGGCGCAAGCCCTGGACATCAGCCTCGACGTGGAGGAGGAAGAGTAGATGCGTTCCTTGGAGGAATACCACACCCTGCCGGAAGCAGAGGTGCTCGCTCAGATCAGCAAAGCCAAGTCTCAACTGGGCAAGCACCTGGTCATTCTGGTTCATCACTACCAGCGCAATGAAGTGATCCAGTTCGCTGATTTCGTGGGTGATTCGCTGGAACTGTCGCGCAAGGCAGCCGAAACCAAGCAAGCGCGCTACATCGTCTTTTGCGGGGTGGATTTCATGGCCCAGACGGCGGCCATGTTGTGCGGCCCTTCTCAGACTGTGTGCCTGCCGGCTTCCTCTGCGGTATGTCCCATGGCCGAGATGGCCGATGCAGACCAGGCTGAGGTGGCCTGGCAGAACCTCACTCTGCTCTGGGGAGAGGACTTGGTCCCTATCACGTATCAGAACTCTTACGCCACCGTCAAGGCCCTTTGCGGACAAAGGGGTGGCGCGGTGTGCACTTCGGCCAACGCACAGGCCATCCTGCGCTGGGCGCTGGCCCAGAAGCGACACGCCCTCTTCTTCCCCGACGAGCACCTAGGGCGCAATTCGGCGCTGGCCCTCGGCATTGCGCAGGAGAGAATCACGGTCTGGGACCCGCAGGAACCCATGCCCAGTCGCGAGGCTGCCAAGGACGCCACCATCGTGGTTTGGAAGGGCTACTGTCATGTGCATACCTTTTTTGCAGCGGAACACGTGGAGAGCGCACGACGCCGCTACCCCGGCATCCAGGTCATCGTGCACCCCGAATGCCCGCATGAGGTCGTGGCCCGCTCTGATTCGAACGGATCCACCTCGTTCATCGCGCGTACGATCGCTAGCGCTCCGCCCGGTTCTTGCTTTGCGGTAGGCACCGAGATTCATCTGGTGTCGAGGCTGGCCAAGCAGAATCCTGACAAGAGGATCGTGCCACTGGCCAGGTCCCTCTGTGGCGCCATGTACCGCATCAATCCCCATAACCTGGCCTGGACGCTCGACAGCCTGCTGGCCGGCACGCCGGTCAATGTAGTGCGCGTCCCTGCCGATGTGGCGCGCTGGGCCAACCTGGCCCTGCGAAAGATGCTGGGAGCGAAGTAGAGATGGCACAGATTGAGACGGACGTCCTGATCCTTGGCTGCGGCATCGCAGGCGCGACCACCGCCTTGCGCCTGGCGGAGAACCACGAGCTGCACATCACCATCGTCACGCCAGAGGCGGATCCGCACGAGTCCAACACGTATCATGCGCAGGGCGGAATCATCTACCGCGGCGACGACGACTCGCCCAACCTGCTGATCAAGGACCTCGAACGCGCCGGCGTGGCCATGAACAACCTTCGCGCAGTGAACATCTTGGCAGAAGAGGGGCCGCCTTCGCTGCGAGAGTGGCTGGTCGAGCGGCTGCACGTGCCATTTGACACGGCGTCGGGCAGCGCGCTGGAAGTCATCAAGGAGGCTGCGCATTCGACTGCGCGCATCCTGCACGTCGGCGACTACACCGGGCGCGCCATTCAGGAGAAGCTGGTGGACGCGTTGCACGCCACGCCCAACATTCACCTGGTTACGCGCTGCACCGCGGTCGACCTACTGACGCCCTCGCACCATTCCCTCAACCGAGTGGCCGTCTATGACCCGCTCTCTTGCGTGGGAGCGTATGTTTTTGATCAGGCCACTGGCGGAGTGGACGTCTACCTGGCCAAGAAGACCGTCCTGGCCACCGGCGGCCTGGGGCGCATCTTCCTGCATACCACCAATCCGCCCGGGGCACGCGGCGACGGGCTGGCCATGGCAAACAACGCAGGTGCGCGCATCATCAATGCGGAGTACGTCCAGTTTCATCCCACCGGTTTCTACTACGGCGACCATGTGCGTTTTCTGATCACCGAAGCGGTGCGTGGCGCGGGTGGGCGGCTAGTGGACGACCATGGCCAGCCCTTTATGCAAAAGTACGCGCCCGAATGGAAAGACCTGGCCCCGCGCGATGTGGTGGCGCGCAGCATCCACCGTGAGATGCTCACCACCGGCAGCAAGTTCGTCTATCTGGACTTGAAGTCTTACCTGTCAGCCGACAAGATCAAGTCCCACTTCCCGGCCATCTACCAATGGTGCCTCGAATTCGGTGTGGACATTACTCAAGACCTGATTCCCGTCGTGCCGGCGGCGCACTACTTTTGCGGCGGCGTGTGGGTGGATGACTGGAGCCGCAGCAGCATCCGGAACCTGTACGCCGTGGGTGAAGTCTCGTGTACGGGCGTGCACGGCGCCAACCGTCTGGGAAGCGCTTCCTTGCTCGAAGGCCTGGTGTACGGTGTGAGGACAGCCGATGACATCAGTCGCAACCTGGGCACGCTGGAGATCAACCCGAGCGACATCCCCCTCTGGCACGACGAAGATCTGACCGAGGTCGCCGACCCGGCGCTGGTCAGTCAGGACATGGCCACCATCCAAAACATCATGTGGAACTATGTTGGACTCGTGCGCACCACGCGCCGACTGGACCGTGCCATCAGCGACCTGAGTAACCTGCAGATCGACATCACGCGCTTCTATGCCAGCACCAAACTCTCAGATGGGCTGATTGGCCTGCGCAACGCGGTGCAAGCCGCCCTGATCGTAGCCCAGGCCGCCTGGGAGAACAAGGTCAGCCGCGGATGCCATTACAGGGAGGATTGAGAGCAAGAGCATGCGTGCACGCATAACGGAGGGTGGCCTAGATTATGCCCTAGATTGCATAGTTCATATGGAGTCTTTGGTACACATCCCGTGTCGCCCTTTCGTACACCTCATAGGCCGAACTGCCGAACAGCACAAAGCGCACGATCTCGATCTCGGAGTGGCTGCGCAGATAGAGCATCACCGTCTCCAACGCAATGGGCGCAGCCATCTCGATGGGATAGCCATAGGCGCCCGTGCTAATGGACGGGAACGCCAGACTCTTGATCCCATGCTGCGAGGCTAGTTCTAGACTGCTGCGGTAGGCATTGGCCAGTGTCTGCGGCTCGTCGTGCTTGCCGTCGTGGTAGATCGGCCCAACGGTGTGGATCACGTACCTGGCTTTGAGCCTTCCGCCACTCGTGATGCGCGCCTGTCCGGGCGGGCAGCCCCCGAGCTTGCGGCACTCTTCCAGAATCTGCGGCCCGCCCGCGCGGTGGATGGCGCCGTCCACGCCCCCACCGCCCAGCAGGCTGGAATTCGCCGCATTGACGATGGCTTCCGTATCTTGCTGCGTGATGTCTCCCTGCACCAACTCCAATCTCGTGCTACCAACCATTACCTGCATTCTCTCACCCTCCACAGTCATCTGCCTTGCCCCATGTATGGCCCGTCCTATACCACATTGTAATTGTAGATGAAGGCGGGTAGATGAATGGACAACCCTGCACAGG
>Ga0315294_10003149_pt1 | contig 17945 bp, 17 predicted proteins | sample YL17G13_40_MG_FD_203626 | JGI IMG/M metagenome (GOLD analysis project Ga0315294, IMG submission 203626) | Sediment microbial communities from Yellowstone Lake, YNP, Wyoming, USA - YL17G13_40 | ecosystem: Environmental > Aquatic > Freshwater > Lake > Sediment | place: USA: Wyoming | collected... | reverse complement strand
AATCAATATTTACTACGGGCGCCAATAGTGTAGTATTGACCACGGATACAAAGATTAAGGTATCGAAAGAGAGAATGATCGGAGTCAACGCGGTGTGACAGCGATGCTCCTCAAGAAGACTTCGACACTCTGTCCGGTCTGCAGCCAGGTGATCCCTGCGGAGATCACCGAAGAGGGAGGGAAGGTCTGGCTGGAACGCACCTGCCCGTCGCACGGGCATTTCCGCCACATCTACTGGTCCGATGCCGCGATGTACCGGCGCTTCGATGCCTGGGAGGCCGTGGGGAGGGGGGTGGAGAACCCGCAGCGGGAAGGCTCCCCCGAGGGGTGCCCGACCAACTGCGGGCTCTGCTCCAACCACCGGTCCGGGACCCTTCTCGCCAACATCGACCTGACCAACCGGTGCAACCTGAACTGCGACTTCTGCTTCGTCAATGCACAGGCCTGCGGGTACATCTATGAGCCCACCTTTGACCAGGTGGTGGAGATGCTCACCCTCCTCCGGAACGAGAAGCCCGTGCCCGCCCCCGCGGTCCAGTTCTCCGGGGGTGAGCCCACCATGCGGGACGATCTCGTGGCGATCATCCGGAAGGCCAAGGAGCTGGGGTTCCGGCAGGTCCAGATTGCCACGAACGGCGTCCGGATCGGGAAGGATCCCGAGTATGCCGCTCTTCTCAAGGCGGCAGGGCTCTCCACGGTGTACCTGCACTTTGACGGGGTCACCCAGGAGACGGACCCCTTCACCCAGATCCACCAGAAAGCCATCAGCGTGCTGGACCAGGTCCACCTGGGGGTTGTACTGGTCCCCACCATCATCAAGGGGAGGAATGACCACCAGGTGGGGGACATCCTCCGGTTCGCCGCCGAGCACATGTCGGTGGTGCGGGGGGTGAACTTCCAGCCGGTGGCCTTCACGGGAGCCGCGGTGGAGGAGGACGTGGAACGGTCCCGGATCACGATACCTGAGCTCCTGCAGGGTATCGAGGCCCAGACACAGGGGGTGATCCGGGCAGATGACTTCTACCCCATTCCCTGCGTGGTCCCCATCTCGGACCTGGTGGAGGCGTACCGGGGCAGCCCCCAGATCCGGTTCACCGCCCACCAGCACTGCGGTGCCGCCACCTATGTCTTTGTCACGGAGAACGGGATCGTGCCCGTGAACCGCCTGCTGGACGTGGACTCGTTCTTTACGGCCATCTCCACCATGGCGGAGGACCTGAAGAAAGGCGGGTCGATCAACAAGTACCGGGCGCTCCTCTCCGGTGTCAGGAACCTGCATACCTCGGTGCAGAAGGGGGAGAAGGGCGATACCACCCGGTTCTGGACGATGCTGGGCCAGGCGCTCGTAAAGCAGAACTTTGACGCCCTCCGGGAGTTCCACTGGAACGCTCTTTTTATCGGGGTCATGCACTTCATGGACCGGTACAACTACGACCTGGGACGGGTGCAGCGGTGCTGCATCCACTATGCCACGCCAGACGGCCGGCTGATCCCCTTCTGCAGCTACAATAGCGGCCCGGTGTACCGGGAACAGGTCTGGAAGAAATTCTCCCGGCCCCTGGTGAATGAGGAGTAACGGTCAGGGGAACGGAAGCTCGATCCACTCCGCCCCTTCCAGCGCCAGCCGGGCGATGGCCAGATCCTGGATCGCGAGGCCGGTGGAATCAAAGACCGTGATCTCCTCCTTCCGTTCCCGCCGTTTCCTCCCGGTCACCACCTCCCCCAGGGTCCCTGCGATCTGGTCCGGCGAAAAGAGCCCCCGTGCGATGGGCACGTTCACCTCGCCAGAGTGGACCGCCTGGGCCATGTCGTCCACAAAGACCCGGGCCCGCAGCAGGATCCGGGGATCCAGCTCCTCTTTTCCGGGCGCATCCGCGCCGATGGCATTGATGTGGGTCCCCGCGTGGATCCAGCCGTCCTGCACCAGCGGTTCCCGGGAAGGGGTCGTGGTGATCACCACGTCCGCGTCGCAGGCCCGTTCAAGCCCGGATGCAGAAGCATCAAACTCCCGGAACCTTGACGCCAGCACTTCCGCATTCTTCTCCTCCCGGCTCCAGAAGCGGATCCGCGTGATCCGGAGTTCCTCTGCCAGTGCCCGGACCTGTGCCTCCGCCTGGCGGCCGCTCCCGATGACCCCCACGGTCACCTCTCTCTTCGGGGAGAGGAACTTCGCTGCCACGGCACCGGCTGCCCCGGTCCGCATATCCGTCAGGCTTGTCGCATTCAGCACCGCCCGCGGGACTCCCGACTCGGGGTCAATCAGGATCGTGAGGGCCATCACCGTGGGGAGGCCGTGCTCCCGGTTCCCGGGATGCACGTTCACGATCTTTACGCCTGCAATATCCATGGCAGGGAGGAACGCGGGCATGGTACGGAAGTCTCCTGTCGGGAAGGTGATGTACACCTTGGGCGGCATCTGCACCCCCCCTTCGCCGTGTTCCCGGAAGACCGCCTCGATGGCCCTGTTCACGTCACGGTACTCCAGCAGTTTTTCAGGCTGTGCGCAGTATCTCATCCTCCCACACCCGTCCCGTGATGGGGCCACCCGCCCGGCCGGCCTACTGGTACGTACGGCAGGGACTGGATAAACCTGATGGAAAGGGATGGGTGGGCCGGTCCAGCAGCGTTGGTGCCCGTATAGGAGGATATTTCCGTCAAAGATCGGGAACAGACAGGCGGACTCTGTTCCAGGAATTCCTCCATGGGAGGAATAACGGCAGGTGGGGGTGTACCCTTCCGGCACACACTCCCGTGAGGATAGGTATATCTGCCCTTTCACGTCCTACCGGTTCCTTCGGTGAAACCAGGGGAACCAGAGGGGATCAATCACGATGAAGAGAGAAGAAAAAGAGGCCCACCGGAATACGCCATGGCTCCGGCCTAGCCCTCACTTCAGGTTGTCGATCTCCTTGAGGGTCCTGTCAGCCAGTTCCTTCATCCGGGCCGAGATCCTGCCGGAGGCTGAGAATTCCACGTCCCTCATGGCATTGGCGAGCTCAGCACCCAGGACAAAGATTGCGTACTTGTGCTCCATCTTGGAGCGGTGCAGCTGGGTCGGGTCGATCTTCAGTGCATAGTACTGGGTGAACTTCAGATCGGGGTTGATTTTCTCGAAGTAATCCTTGATCTCCACCATCATCTGGTGAAGGGTGATCAGCTCTTCCTTGTGCATCCCTTACCCCTGCACCGGTACGGTACTCACTGGCATGATAAATAGATTTGGCCAGTCGTTAAAACTGGCTCATTTTCAGGATTTTTACCGAGAGCGGACGCTTGATGATGCCGCGATAGTCCCGTGCCACCACGAACTCGATCCCCTTCGCTGCCAGCTGGTCCAGGAGCCGCTGGTCAATGACCCGGTCGACCACGAGGCCCGTCACGTCCCCCTTCAGGGATTCCAGCACCCGCTCCAGGTCCTGCGCCTTCAGGTCCAGCAGCACCGAGAAGTCCGGGGAGAGGAACCGCCCGGTGGACCGCCCCTGGACCTCCTCCACATGGTCCCGGAGGGAAACGGTCCCGGATGGCACCGGTTCGCGCTGCTTCCGTGCAACAGACGCCTTCCCGGCCTCCGTGCGGGCCTCCTCCCGCTGGCGGGGAGGGGCGGGAGGTTCTGCCAAGGGTCCCCGGGAGGGCTTCCCTTCAGGGGCCCCCCCCTCCATCTGTTCCTGGAGGAACTCCACCGGCACCTTGTTCCGGAGCGCCTTTGTGATCTCCTTCCGGCTCATGTCCTCCACGGATCTCCCCCGGGGGGCATACGCCACGAAATCGATATCTGCCACCTGCAGGAGCTCGCGGAGGATCAGCTCGCCCCCCCGGTCACCGTCCAAAAACGCCGTCGCCGTTTTGGTCTGGCAGAACTCCACGATGGTGGGGGGCACCTTGGTCCCCTCCACGGCCACCGCGTTTTTTATGCCGAACCGGAGCAGGTTGATCACATCGGCCCGGCCCTCCACCACGATGATGGCATCCGAATCGGTGACGTTCGGGCCTGCCGGGACCTTATCCGCGCCCAGTTCCGAGACCTTCTCGATCCGCATGGCGTCCCGGACCTCGTCCAGGAGCACCGTGCTCTCAATGGCCCCCTCCTCGAAGCGGTCGACGAGGAGCTCCTTGGCCCTGTCCACGATCTTGCGCCGTTTCGTGACCCTTATATCCTCAATCTTCTCCACGGTCACGTGGGCGATGCAGGGGCCCACGCGGTCCACCGTCTCCAGGGAGGCCGCAAGGATCGCGGTCTCTGCGCGGTCCAGCGAGGAGGCTATCAGGATCTCTCCCCGTGTCTCGCCCTTCTTGCTCGCGATCTGGACGTCAATGCGTCCCACACGACCGGTTCTCTGGAGATCCCGCAGATCAAGGTCTTCGCCGAGCAATCCTTCAGTCTGGCCAAAAATGGCCCCAACTACATCGGATTTCTCGACCACCCCCTCCGCGTGGATGGCGATCTGAATGAGATACTTGGTGGTATCAGATGAGTACACGCGAAATCACCCTTCCCAGTCGGGAAGGCAGCCTGATGTCTTCGGTTTTGGTGAGAATCCGACAGCATAGGCATATAATATATATTTTTTGAATTATTTAAAATTCACGCTGCCGGGCCGGTGCAGTCTGTCATAACCAGCGAGTGGGGCAATTCCGGTTTCAACCAGAGAAGAGACCTCTCCGCAACGGGGGTGGGACCGGGAGGGGGGGGGGGGGGGGGGGCGCCCCCCCCCCCCCCCCCCTTGCCCTCCCCCTATGAGGAGAGGAGATCTTTGGGTTTCACCGACAGGGATCATCGTGGAAGCATTCCTCCGAATACCCGGTATGGGGTGAAAGCCCGTCCATTGAAAATACCCCTGTCAGGTGCTCGCGCCGGGGCGAACGCGGAACCCGGAGAAGCTCAGCGCCTACGAGCTGCCGGGCCCTGATCCGGCGGCTGCGTGCAGGCGAGCCAGGGCTTCACCTGCCGGAAGGCCCCGGACCCGGACCCGTTTTTCGCGGGATGCGGCGCCGGCGACCAGCGTCACTGCTGACGCAGGGACCAGGAGGGCCTCTGCCACGAGGGCCGTCAGGTCACGGTTTGCCTTCCCCCCCCGCGGGGGAGAGGAGACGGTGCACTGGACCCTGCGCCTCCACGGGTTGTATCCGGTGATGGCGGCTCCCCTGCGGCTTCCCGGCGACACCTCCAGGAGAATCCCCACCCCGTCCTCTTCTTCCATGACTGCCCCTGCCCACGGGTCCATCAGAATGCTCTCATAAGAATCGGGAATGTCGCCCGGCAGTAACACAGCAGGATCACCGGTGGCTGCTGCCGTCCCTCACCCGCGTAACGCCCTCATGCCGGGCGGTGCCTGTCGCGCACCCGGGTTGTCCCGTGCCTCATCACCGGGCGTTCACCCCTTGTTCAGACGGGGACCTATGGATGCGCCGTGTCGGCACACACTCAGGTGGAGCCCCGGGGGATATAACCCCTTCCCGGGAACCAGCGGGCCGTGGCATCCAGGAACTCGCCCCGGCGGAAGGCCACCACCCCGTCCAGCAACACCAGTTCCGGGAAGATCCCCTCGCGCCCCTCGAAGGGGGTCCACCCGCACCGGCTGTGCAGGTGCTCCGCCCGGATGGGTTCCGGACGGAGGGGGTACAGGGCCAGGTCCGCCCGCTCGCCGGGGGCGGGGCCTGCGCGGGGGATCCCCAGCACCGCGGAGGGATTCCAGGACGTCTTCTCGGCCACCGAGAGGGCAGAGAACTCCCCGGCCCTCACCCGGGCCACGAGGAGGGGCATCATGGTCTCCACCCCGGGCATCCCCGAAGGGGCATCCGGAAAGGGCTGCCGCTTCTCCTCTGCGAGATGGGGTGCGTGGTCGGAGGCGATCACCGGTATCTGCTCCCACACCCTGAGGAGCCGCTGCTGGATGGACCGGCTCCGGAGAGGGGGGTTCACCCGGCCACATCCATCCCCGTCACGGAAGTCCTCCCGCGAGAGAAACAGATGGTGGGGCGTGACCTCGCAGGATGCAGGCGCGGATGCAGCCAGGGCTTCCGGGGTGGTGACGTGGCAGAAGTGAAGCCGGACGCCGCTCCCGGCACGGGCTCTCACCTCCCGGATGGCTTCCGCCTCCCCCCAGGCGGTACGCATCCGGTCGTGGGCGTCCAGCCCTTCCGGTTCACCGGGCTCCACCCGTTCGGCATGGATCGTGGCGAGGGCACCGAGGGCTGCGCTCTCCTCCAGGTGCCGTGCCAGGTCCGGAGCAGGGATGCCCTCGCCGTAGGACGAGGGGGCGGCGAAGAGCTCCCCAAACGCCATGGCGCCGCTCCTCCAGAGCGCGGCAGGATCGGATCCCGGTGCCACTCCGGCATTGATGGCAAAGTGGCACCGGGAACGGGCACGGGCATCCTCCACCCGGTCCGTGAACGCTTCAGGCGAGACGAGGGGCGGGACGGTGTTGGGCTGGTCCACGACAAGGGTGACGCCCCCGGCCAGGGCGGCCTCGCTTCCGGACCGCCAGTCCTCCTTCCGGCTCTGGCTTCCCCCCCTCATGTGCACATGCAGGTCCACGGCACCGGGCAGGCAGAGGAGCCCGCTGCAGGAGATGGTCTCTCGGGAGGAGAGGGAGGACCCGGCATGGACCACGGTCCCGTCACGGATGCAGAGATCCGCGGTTCTCCCGTCGGTGAGGGTGACGTCCGAGAGGACCAGGTCTAGCATACCCGGGGCACCGGATCCCCCATGGGCGGCTCGATGAACCGCTCGCCGCCGATGGTGGTCTTCAGGATCACGCGGGATCCCGCCGTGACCCTGCCGACAATGGCCGCGTCCTTGCCGTAGCGGTGGGAGCGGAGGCTTGCGAGCACCGCGTCCGCATCATCCGCAGGGACACCCATCACCACCTTCCCCTCGTTGGCCACCTCCAGGGGATCGATCCCCAGCATCTCCCCGGCAGAGCGCACCGACCTCCTGACCGGGAGAGCAGTCTCGTCGATGGTGACCCGGACCCCGCTCTTCTTCGCCATCTCGTTGATGGCCGAGGCAAAGCCCCCCCGGGTGGGGTCCTTCATGGCATGGATCTCCCCGGCCGCAAGGGCCCCCTCCACGAGATCCCAGAGCGGCGCCACGTCCGACCGGATCTGCTCGCCAAGGTCAAAACCCTCCCGGTGGGTCAGGACCGCGAGACCGTGGTCCCCGAGCGTTCCCGAGACCAGGATTCGGTCCCCTTCCCGGAGGCCGCAGTCCCGCACCACCGTCTCGGCAATGCCGATCCCCGAGGTGTTAATCACAATCCCGTCCAGGGCACCCCGCTCCATCACCTTCGTGTCCCCGGTCACCAGGTGGGCGCCGGACTCGGTGAGGGCTTCGTCCATGGACCGGACGATCCGTTCCAGGTCCGCGATGGCGAACCCCTCTTCGATGATCATGCCGCAGGAGAGGGCAAGGGGCCTCCCCCCCATCATGGCAAGGTCGTTCACGGTACCGCAGATGGAGAGCCGCCCGATGTCACCGCCCGGGAAGAAGAGGGGCCGGACGACATGGGAATCGGTGGTGAAGACAAGCTGGTACTCCCCGACCGGGATCACGGCGCCGTCGTCCAGCGCCTCCAGGCCGATCCCGCCGGCGTTCCGGTTCCTGACGTTTGTCAGGGTACGGAGAAGTTCCCCCATCACCTCCCCGCCAGCCCCGTGCATCAGGCTGACTTTCATGGGCCTTCCACGTCAATCTCCAGGTTCGTCACCACGATCTCGCGACCCTGTGTAAGCTCCGGGAGGCCGCCGCACTGTGGGCAGACAAAGACCTCTGTTCCCTCGTACCCGCAGGTGCACCGGGTCCGGGCAGGGACCTTCCGGTAGCAGAGGGAGGAGCCGGTGAAGAGGGGATCATCCTCGGATATGGCATGGAACAGGAACTCCACCTGCTCCGGGTTCACCATGGCCAGGTCGCCGATGTCGATCAGGACCCGCATCACCGCCCGGGCATGGTGGTCCTCGGCCGCCCGCCGTGCGGTTGCATAGATGTCGTAGGCGATGCTGTACTCGTGCATCACTCCTCCATGGCGGCGTATACCTGCCGGAAGAGGTCCCGCGTTTCGAGCCCCTCTGCCCGGGAGAGCTTCTGGATCGCAAACCCCACGTGGACCAGCACGAAGTCTCCCACTGCCACGTCCACGAGATCCAGCCGGACCTCCTGGCGCAGGTCGCCGTAGTCCACGAGGCCGATGTTCCCGTCCCTGATCTCGATCACTTCCGCCGGCACTGCAATGCACATGGTTGAACCCTCCGTTGTTCCGCTCCCCAGGATCTGCTCTTCTCTCTCTGGGGAAACGCCGGGAAGGAGATTTGAACTCCTGAGGTGCGGTCGCACCAGTGGCTTTCAAGGCCACCGCCTTTCCGGACTAGACTACCCCGGCTCCATAGGAGGTTGGCTCCGGCGGGTAAAAAGGGTGATGGAGATCCGCTATCTCCGCCTGAGTACAAGAAAGAGCAGCGACAGCACCGCGATGGCTGCCGGAAGAGGCGTTTTCTGGGTGGGGGTGGGGGCGGGGGTACCGGCAAAATACGCCGCGCAGGTGGTGCAGACATTCAGGGAATCGGCATTCTCGGCATAGAGGGTCACGGTGCCCTGGTCGGTGTAGGTTGCCGGGTAGACCTTGACATAGACCGGTCCTCCCAGGGTCTCCACGGTCACGGATTCGCCCCCCACGGTCCCCTTCTGGTTCAGGGTGAACCGGCCGCCGTTCTCGTCCACGTACTCCATGATCCAGTCGATGCCGGAGGAGGTGCGGATCCGGAGGGTGCCGCCCGCCGAGTCCACCGTGAAGTACGCGGGCTGGGTTCGGGACGAAGGGGTGGAGGCGGTGATCTCGGGCCGGGCCGTGGGGGTTGCGGTGGTGGCTGAGGTCGTGGTGGCATCCTTCACGGCAAACTCCGCCATCCCGATGTATCCCCTCGCGTCTGAAAAGGATACCCGGTAGGTTCCCCCTTCCGTGATGGGGACCGTCTTAGCGAACTCCCCGCTCACCGTGCCAATGTACTCGGGGCCGAAGATCACCTGGCCGGCCTTCTCCACCCGGATCTCGGTGCCGTTGTTGCCCGTCATGGCGAGGGTTCCCTTCAGGTAGAGCACGCCGTTGAAGGTCTGGACCCGGGCAGAGGAGATGGTGATCTCGCCCGACCGGTCCACGACGGTCACAAACTTCTGGTTCTTGGCAGTCCCGCCAAAGACTTCCTGCCCGTCGGTCCTGGGATCCACGAGCTCCAGCAGGTAGTTACCCCCGGCGAGGCCAAGGGTGGGGAAGGAAGCAGAGAAGATCCCGCCTTCCTGGACCACGATCTGCGCCCGGGCGATCTCCTTCTTCGTGAACTGCATCTGGTAGAAGATGAGGTCGGTGGAGAATCCCGGTTTCAGGGTGCCAAGGCTCGTGCCCGAAACCTGGAGTGTCTCACCCGCGTTGATCCGGTCGGGGGCCGAAAGCTCGACGTAGGCAGCCTGCGCTCCCCCGATGAGCAGCAGGGCTGCGAGTATATACCGGAAGACCCTAATCATAAGAATAGCATCATCCGCGGGAGTATAAATGGTTCCTGTTGCCGAGGAGAAACCCCCTGCCTGCTGGACCGGGAAGGACCGGATCCGCGGTGAGGTGATCCGTTCCCTCACCGTGATCTTCCGGACCGGCGGGTGCGCGTGGAACCGCTGCCTGATGTGCGGGTACCGTTCCGTACGGATGGAGGGGACGCCCGGGGAGCTGTCTACCCGGGTCGTGGCGCAGCTCCGGTGGGTGCAGCAGCACCATGACCCGGCCTCGTACGACCTGGTCAAGATCTACACCTCAGGCTCGTTCCTGGATCCCTGCGAGGTTCCCCCGGATGCCCGGGACGCGGTGGGGGATGCCTTCCGGGGAAAGGTGGTGATTGCCGAGACCCGGCCGGAGTTCGTCACCCGCGACGTCCTGGAGGAGTTCATGGCCCGGGTGGATGACGGATCCCGGGCCGTGCCGTGTTACACCGCCATCGGGCTGGAGACCACCGATGACGCAATCCGAAAGAAATGCATCCGCAAGGGGTTCACCTTCGCGGAGTACCAAAAGGCCGCTCGCACTGCGAGGGATGCCGGCGCCGGGGTCAAGGCCTACCTGCTCCTCAAGCCCCCGTTCCTCACCGAGAGGGAAGCCCGGGACGACATGGCCCGGTCCATCGCCACCCTCACGGGCCATGCGGACCTCATCTCCCTGAACCCCTGCACCGTCCAGTCAGGGACCACGGTGGAATGGCTCTGGCAGCGGGGAGCGTACCGCCCACCCTACCTCTGGTCGGTGCTCCAGATCCTGGAGGGGGCCCCGGTGCATGTCACCTGCGATCCTGTTGGTGGCGGGTATCCCCGCGGACCCCACAACTGCGGCTCCTGCGACCGGGAGCTGGTGACCGGCATCCGGGACTATTCCCTCACCGTGGACCGGGGCCTCCTCCGGGCCCTCCTGAAAAAGGAGTGCGGATGCAGGGGGGAGTGGGAGCTGGTGCTGGATCGGGAACGCCCCTACGCCATGCCCCTCACCCGCTGACCCCCGCGGCGGACGATGCGGTTTTTCTTTAATAATTACGGTTCACAGTTATCGTAGGAGTATTACCGGGACGCTCCAGGGGTGGGCCTGAAGGCCCCCCCGCCGCGTGGGCGCCCCCCCCCGGGAAGAGAGAGGATCTCTCGGTGTTATCCCATGTGCTACTTCTGTTCCGATGTAACCCGGCTCAGCCTATCCTCACGCGGGGGATGCCTACGCGGCGGGGGCGGAGCCCCCAAGAGCGTCTCCCTCGCACCCGTCACTTCAGGTTATCACTGAACTGGAGGTTCTCGACTAAGGGCGCGGCAGGGGACGGCAGCGCCCGAGAGCGTCCACCGGTCTGCAGGGAGGCAATCCCAGGTTCGAAAGAGAAAAAAGGTTCAGGGATCCCCGTCCCGATCTCCTCACTTCGGGACAGCAGGAGCCTTAACGGACTGGAAGTCCAGCTGTTTCTCCAGGAGGGGCAGGAACGTGCCGGCATCCGACACGATCCCGATGGCCTGCAGGGTACCCCGGTCCATCAGCTTGGTCACCGAGGACGGGTTGATGTCCACGCAGACGGTCTTCACGTAGGACGGCAGGCAGTTCCCGACCGCCACCGAATGGAGGAGCGTGGCCACCATCAGCACCATGCTGCAGTCCTTCAGGTGCTCCCGCATGGCGTCCTGCGCTTCCATCACGTCGGTGATGACATCGGGGAGGGGCCCGTCATCGCGGATGGAGCCGGCCAGCACGAAGGGGACGTTGCGCTTCACGCACTCGTACATGACGCCACCGGTGATCACCCCGGACTCCACCGCCTTCCGGATGGACCCTGCCCGCATCACCTCGCTGATGGCCCGGATATGGTGCCGGTGACCGGCGGTGACAGGGATCCCGGTGGCAAGGTCCATCCCCAGCGAGGTCCCCATCAGGTTGTACTCGATGTCATGGGCGGCAAGGGCGTTTCCGGCAAAGAGCACGTCGATATACCCCTTGCGGATGATCCCCGCGAGCGCCGGGGCTGCACCGGTGTGGATGATGGCCGGGCCTCCCACGAGGACAATCTTCCCCTTCGTCTTCTTCACTTCCAGGATCTCGCGGGCGATCTGGGCGATCAGGGTCTCGCTGGGGCGCTCCGGGGACACGGTCCCGTGCATGAACTCGAAGGTGGAGGTCTCCCTGGGCCGGGGGGGAGGCACGACCTTCACGCCCTGCTCGCCCACCACCACCAGGTCGCCGGCTACGAGCTTGGAGAGCGTCTTGCAGAGTGCCCGTTTGCCCTTGGGATCCAGCACGACCAGGCTGTCCATCTTGATCTCGCCCACGGGGATCCACTTCCCTGCGTACCGGACATAGGTGGGGTGGTTCGTGGTGGAGTAGAAGTCCCGGGGAACGATCCGGTCGCCCTCTGCGGGCACCAGAACCGCGTCCTCGATTTCCACGGGGCGTGCCCCGAGCCGGTGGAGCTCGCTCGCAATCAGGGAGAGGTTCGCCTCGTCAGAAGCGCTGACCCGGAGCTTCGCATGGCTGGTGTCCGTCTTCTTCTTGCCCACCGTAAACTCCAGGATCTCAAAGCTTCCCCCCATGTCCATGATCCGGTCAAAGACCTGGGTCATGATGCCGGAGTCGATGATGTGGCCTTCCAGCTCGATCTCCCGGGACGCTTCCATGCTCATTCGTCGGTGAGGAAGGTTTATATGGTTTCCCCATCTCCTAGAAAAAAATGGCCGCAGAGAAGTGGAATCAGGAAACCGGCCGTTCACCAACGTTGGCTCCCGTCCTGCTCTATGGAAGGTCAGCCCAGGCCGGGCCGGTCCCGGCCGGCTGCTGCTGCCCGGACCCGTTCCAGTTCCTCCCGTGTATTGATGTGGTAGGCCAGCCTCCGGCTGTGGAGGAGCAGGGGGGTCTCCTCCTGGGGCGCGGTGATCCCGCTGCCGCGAAGGATATTGATCCCCGCAGGGCACGCCCGGACGCCCTCCACCACCTCCATGTACCTCACCCGGTCTGCATCCCCGGGGGACAGGTCCAGTGGCACCCAGACCGAGAGCGCCGGCGTTCCTGCCAGGCGGTAGGCATCCCCGATGATCCGGAGGAGGTCCGCTGTGAGGCAGGGGAGGTCAGAGGCGCTCGTAAAGAGGGGGGCTGTCTCCTCCAGGTCCGTCACCGCCTCCACCAGGTCCGGTATGTAGCCCCGGCCCTCGGCAGAAAACAGGGGGATCCCCTGGACGCGGCACCAGTTCCGGGTCATGGGGGTGCGGGGGGAAGCCACCACTACCGGCTCGTGACCGGCTTTTCGGAAGGCATCGATGACGTACCGGATCATGGGGATACCCCCGATGTTCACCAGGGGCTTCTCCCCCAGGCCCAGCCGGCTCCCCCCGCCCCCGGCCATGATCAGGGCACGCATGCCGCAAGGGCCTCCGCCAGCTTCCGGTTCTCCTCCCGTGTCCGGACCGCCACCCGGATGCTGCGGGGGAGGCCGAAGGAGGTGCAGTCCCGCACGAGAATCCCATGGGTGAGGAGCCGGGCGGCCAGCTCGGGGGCAGGGAGGGGGAGGTGCAGGAGCAGGTAGTTGGCCGATGACGGGGAGCAGGTGAGGCCGCAGCCACGGATCCTCTCCTCCATCCATTCCCGCTCCTCCCGAATCCTCCTGCGGGACTCTTCCAGGGCACCGAATCGGGGGAATGCCGCCATGGCGAACTGCTCTGCGACCGCATTCACGGTCCAGGGCAGGCGCAGCACCTCCATCCGTTCTACCAGATCAGGATCCGCAAACCCGTACCCGAACCGCAGGCCGGGGACGGCAAAGGCCTTGGTGAGGGAACGGCAGACAAAGAGGTCCGGGTGGCGGACAGCCGAAAGGCTCGCCGCCGGGTCCGAGAGCTCGATAAAGGCCTCGTCCAGGAAAAGATATCGCCCCTTCGCCCCACACTCCTCCAGGAGCGCCATGGCGCGGTCATGCGGCACAAGGGCGCCGTCCGGGTTGTTGGGGTTGCAGAGGAACCGGACCCGCTGCGGGTGCGTGGATCCCCCCTCGCGAACGACTGCCCCGCAGAGCTCTGCCGAGAGGGCATATTCCCCGAAGGTGGGGGGGTCGATCCGGACCGCGTCCCCCGGTGCCAGCACCGTGCGGCAGAAGACCCGGATCAGCTCGATGGAACCGTTCCCCACGGTTACTTCCTCAGGGCGCCGCCCGAAGGTGCGGGCGATCAGCCCGCGCAGGGCCTCGTACCGGTCGTCCGGGTACATGGATGCTGCGGCAGGGTCGCACGTCCAGTCCACCCGCGGAGGAAAAGGATTCAGCGAGGCCGAGAAATCCACTATCTCCCGGCCGTCGTGCTCCTGCAGCCATTTCTGGGTGCCGCCATGGAGAACTCGACCGAAAATCCGCTGTTTCATGTTGTTCTGGCCTGATTGCAGGGATAATTGAGTATCATGCAATAAAAGAATTGTGAATGCCCGCAGATCTCAAAACACAAAGTTTAAATACTTATAATAGAATTCTATTTTATCGGTCGTAGGACAGTTGACATCTCAATGTCTGACAAATGGCAGCCTAAAAGGTGCTAAATGTCAGATATGGTGTGATTCATCATGGAGCGAGTCACCATCCGATTGCCCAGGCAGCAGGTCGACATGCTGGAGAAGCTCGTGGAGGCAGGGGAGTTCCCCACCGTCTCCGAGGCCGTCCGCTACGCGGTGCGGGAGCTCATCGAAAAGCATGCGAACCGGGTGATCAAAGAGACCGACCAGATCTCCTTCAAAGTCTAAGAGGTATCGGTATGCAGTCCCTGATTGATGAAGCTGTGAAGAACGCAGAAATGGAAAAGAGCGAAGGAAAAGTGAACGAAGACGAGGACTTCCTCGGGAACCCGAGGATCATGGTCATCGGCTGTGGGGGTGCCGGCAACAACACCATCAACCGGCTCTACCACATGGGCATCGCCGGAGCAGAGACGATTGCCATCAACACCGACAAGCAGCACCTGGACATGATCCAGGCCGGCAAGCGCGTGCTGATCGGCAAATCGCTGACCAAAGGACTGGGCGCGGGCGGGTACCCTGACATCGGCAAGCGCGCTGCCGAGATGGCCAGGCCCACCCTGGAGAGCCTGATGGAGTCCGTGGACCTGGTCTTTGTCACCGCAGGCATGGGCGGCGGTACCGGTACCGGGGCTGCACCGGTCGTTGCCCAGATCGCCAAGGAGCAGGGCGCCATTGTCGTGGGCATGGTCTCCTACCCGTTCCAGGTGGAGAAGGCCAGGCTGCTCCGGGCCGAGGAGGGGCTGGAGAACCTCTCCAAGAATGCTGACTCGGTGATCGTGCTGGACAACAACCGGCTCCTCTCCTACGTGCCCAACCTGCCCATCGGCCAGGCCTTCTCGGTGATGGACCAGCTGATCGCAGAGACGGTGAAGGGGATCTCAGAGACCATCACCGAGCCCTCCCTGATCCAGCTGGACTACGCCGATGTCCGGGCCATCATGTCCAAGGGCGGCGTTGCCGTCATGCTGGTGGGCGAGTCCAAGCAGCAGAACAAGGCCGAGTCCGTAGTGCACGAGTGCCTCTCCCACCCGCTGCTGGACATCGACTACCGGGGCGCCACCGGGTCCCTGATCCACATCACGGGCGGCAACGACCTGACCCTGGCGGACGCTGAGGAGATCGCCAGCTCCCTGACCTATGAGCTGGACCCCCATGCCGATGTGATCTGGGGCGCCCGGATCCGGAACGAGTTCGAGGGCAAGGTCCGCGTCATGGCCATCATGACCGGGGTGCGCTCGGCCCAGGTGCTGGGCCCCTACCAGTCCCACGGCCAGACCGTGACCACCGCCAAGCCCACCGCCACACCGGCCACCCATGCCCCCACCGCGAGGCAGGTGGCTCCCGCGGCAGACCGCAAGAGCGGCGGTCTCATCGATTTCCTCTGATTCCATCCCCCATCCTCCCTTTTTTCCTGATTCCGTCGAAATACTTAAGAATTCCAAGGACATTGGATTATTGGAAGCCCTGGCATCATACCTCCATTTTGTGCGTGTATTGTGCGGGCGTTGGGCGTGCAGTCACCTGCCTGCCCGGAAGGAACCGGAGGTCGAACACCATGTACCGCCAGACGAAAAACAGCCGGACGCAGAAAGGATGGCTTCTGCGGCCGAAGTTTCTCAGAGAATCCGCGTTTCTTGTGTGGCTGCACGGTTCCCGAGCCCGCCGCATCCTGCCACAGGGGTATGGCACCGGTATCGAATGTTGAGGATGGGTACGACATGCTGAATGAGCTGATGGAAAAGAGGAAGAAGGTTCTCGCGGAGTCTGAACAGCACAAAAATCGCAGGAACGAACTGAATGCGCAGGCCAGCAAGAGTGCCGGCGAGCGCAATGCCCTGAACACCCAGACCCGGGGGTTCGTGGACGAGGCCCAGAAGAACAAGGAGCTCCGGGACAAGTACAACGGCGAGGTCCAGGCCTTAAAAGAGCAGCGGAACGAGCTGAACAAGAAGGCCAACGAGATCTTTGACGAGATCGAGGCCTACAAGAAGGATCATGGCACGATTCGCAACCGGGGCACCCGGGAGCTGCAGAAGCAGATCGAATTCCTGGAGTTCCGGCAGCAGACCGAGGTCTTCTCCACCGACAAGGAACGGGAGCTGATCGAGAAGATCAAGCAGATGAAGGAGCAGGTCCGGGAGCAGGAGGCGGAGCTGGAGCAGCACCAGGAGATCCGGACGAAGCTCGGCCAGGGCAGGGATTTCCGTCGGGAGGCATCGGAGATCCACGCAAAGGTGACGGAAATAGCCGATCTGGCCCAGAAGCACCACGATGCCATGGTGGAATGCTACAAAAAGGCAGACAAGTCCCGGGAGGCGGCGGACGAGGTGCACCGCAAGTTCGTGGAAGCCCAGGAGGCGGCCGACGCCGAGCACAAGTTCTTCATTGCCTGCCAGAAGGAGCTGCGGGATTACGACAAGGTGATCAGCGGCCTGCGGAAGAAGACCAGGAAGACCAAGGTGTCCAAGGAGCAGAAGGCGGTGAGGAAGGAGGCGGAGCGCATCTTCAACCTCTTCCGGGGCGGGGAGAAGCTCACCACCGACGATATCCTGCTCCTGCAGCGGTCCAAACTCATCTGAACCTTTTTATCCCATACATTTTCACAGCCTGCAGAACTGGGGGATAAATCCGGGGGAGGAGCCTATCCTCTCGTGGGGTGGGACCGGGAGGGGGCTCTGCCCCCTCCCGTCGTCCTCCTCCGGAGAGGATAGTTGATCCATCGTTCTCATGATGAGGGCATTTCTATTCCTCATCTCCTATACGCCGGCGTGACCAATAAATAGATCCGGGGCGAATGTGAGTACAATGACGGCATCAGGGACGCTGGTCCTCTGCGTGGATCGCGATGACGACATCGGCTTTAAAGCCGATATTGCGAGCCCCGTGATCGGGCGCGAGGCATGCCTGGCGGCGGCTACTGCCCTTGCCCTCAAGGACCCGGAGGACTCGGATGTCAATGCCATCTTCCAGGGGATCCGGATCTACGATTCCCTCATCGCACGGGGGGAGACCGCTTTTGTCGCCATCCTGGCCGGGAACCACATGCAGATGCTGGAGGGGGACCGGAAGATCGCCGCCACCCTGGAAGAGGTGATCCGGTCCACCCAGGCGGCGTCCTGCGTCCTGATCTCGGACGGGGCCGAGGACGAGTACGTGCTGCCCATCATCCAGTCCCGGATCCCGGTCTCCAGCGTGCAGCGGGTGATCGTCTCCCAGATGCCGAACCTGGAGAGCTCCTACTATACCATCAAGAAGCTGCTGAATGATCCCAAGGTCGCCCGGGTGGTTCTCGTTCCTCTCGGCCTGGCCATGCTCCTGTATGCCACCGCGTACCTGATGGGTTACCCCGAGGGGGCCACCATCATCGTGGTGGGGGTCATCGGCCTGTATACCCTCTTCAAGGGCTTCGGCGTGGACGAGGTCTTCGGAGCCGGCATGGAGACCCTCCAGACCTCATTCACCCGGGGCCGGTTCTCCTTCGTTACCTACATCTCGGCATTGCTGCTTCTCGTGATCGGGGTCATCCTGGGCTTCTCCAGCCTGCTGCAGTACTACTCAGCGGCCTTCAGCCCGGGGTTCTTCCTGTACCTGGTGGCCTTCCTCTACGGTGCCGTGGGATGGTTCACAGCCGCGGGCCTGATTATTGCCGGCGGCAAGGCCATCGACACCTTCATGACCGAGCGGGGGAACCTGAACCGGGTGATCGTGCTCCCGTTCTTCGTGGGCGCCATCGGGGTCATCGCCTATGGGGCCAGCATCTATACCCTCTCCCTCGCCAGCCTCCCCTACTTCCCGTTCTCACCGGACCAGGGCGGCACCTATATCATCCTCTCCATCGTGGGCGGGCTCTTCTGCGCCTTCTTCGGGGTGTACCTGCAATCGGTGATCGAGAAG
>Ga0315294_10003147_pt1 | contig 17947 bp, 10 predicted proteins | sample YL17G13_40_MG_FD_203626 | JGI IMG/M metagenome (GOLD analysis project Ga0315294, IMG submission 203626) | Sediment microbial communities from Yellowstone Lake, YNP, Wyoming, USA - YL17G13_40 | ecosystem: Environmental > Aquatic > Freshwater > Lake > Sediment | place: USA: Wyoming | collected... | reverse complement strand
CCCTGCCGAATGAAATCCACCCGACAGGGCCTGCAATTTTCCAATTGTTGTGGATTTATATATCGACAACTCTTTATCGCATAAACAGCATTTGGGCGTATGTCGGCATCGGCCACAATTCCGCATCCACGAGGGTTTCCAGTCCATCGGAAATCCTTCGGACTTCCGCCATTGCCCCAACGACTTTGTTCTTATAGGCGTCGGCTCTCTTGTCGGCTTTTTCCACTGTTTTGGCCGCGGCGACCGCCTCGTCCAGATGGTCCAATGCCGAGGCCAGTTTTGTTATCAAACCGTTGACTTTTTCCAGCAGCTCTTTTTGTGCCGGGGCCTTGACGCCGACTTCCATCAGGTCGTCAATCGAGCAGGCGATCCTGCCGGCAAAAGTCATCGCCGCCGGCAGAATTTGACGCCGGGCAATACTCGACATCGTCTTGGCTTCAATATTGAGCGTCTTGGCGTAGTTTTCCAGCAGAATTTCCATCCGCGCGTGCAGTTCCACCTTGCTCAGCACATTGTGCTTGCTGAACAGTTTGATGTGTTCAGGCTCATAGATGGTACAAATGGAATCGACACTCGAGCGGATATTGGGCAGACCTCTTTTCTCGGCCTCTTTGACCCAGTCCTCGCAATAGTTATCGCCATTGAAGATAATCCGGGTGTGCTCTTTGGCGATTTTTTGCAGCAGTTTCTGCGTATCGGCGTTGATGTTCTTGCTCTTTTCAAGCTGGTCGGCGATTTCCGACAGAATCTCCGCCACCATTGTATTGAGAACAAACATCGGCCCTGCGGTGGATTGCGAAGAACCAACCATTCGAAACTCAAACTTGTTTCCGGTAAAGGCAAATGGACTGGTGCGGTTGCGGTCGGTGCTGTCCTTGGGCAGCGTTGGAAGCGTAGTCACGCCGACCTTCATTTCGCCGCCCTGCTTGCTCCTCTTGGCCTTGCCGCCGGCAAGCTGTTCAAAAATATCGGTCAGTTGTTCGCCCAGAAATATCGACACAATCGCCGGTGGAGCTTCATTGGCCCCCAGACGATGGTCATTGCCGGGCGTAGCGACCGAGGCCCGCAGGATTCCGGCGTATTTATCGACTGCGCGAATCACCGCGCACAGAAAAACCAGAAACACCATATTATCATGCGGCGTATTGCCCGGATCCAGCAGGTTGACGCCCGTGTCGGTGCACATACTCCAGTTGTTGTGCTTGCCGGAGCCGTTGACGCCGGCAAACGGCTTTTCGTGCAGCAGACACACAAACCCGTGCCGCAATGCCACTTTCTGCATCGTATCCATCGTTAATTGATTATGGTCGGTCGCCACATTGACCGTGGCAAAAATCGGAGCCAACTCATATTGCGCCGGAGCCACTTCGTTGTGCTGCGTCTTGGCCGACACGCCCAGTTTCCACAACTCATGGTTGACTTCGTTCATAAAATTTGCCACGCGCTCATGCAGTGAGCCGAAGTAGTGGTCTTCCATCTCCTGGCCGCGGGGCGGCGGGGTGCCGAACAGTGTCCGTCCTGTCAGCAGCAGGTCCAGCCTCTTTTCAAAAAACCTGCGATCCACGAGAAAATATTCCTGCTCCGGGCCCAGTGTAGCGATGACCGATTTGACTCCGGTATTACCCATCGCTTTTAATACACGCACCGCCTGTTTGCTCAGGGCTTCCATCGAACGCAGCAGCGGCGTTTTCTTATCCAGCGCGACGCCTGTATAACTGCAGAATGCGCAGGGAATATACAAAATGATATTCTTGCCGTTCTCACGAACAAAGGCCGGCGAGGTAATGTCCCAGGCTGTATAGCCGCGGGCTTCAAACGTGACCCGCAGGCCGCCCGACGGAAATGACGAGGCGTCCGGTTCGCCCTTAATCAGTTCCCTGCCGCTGAATACAAGAATAGTTCTGCCGTCCGGCGTAGGGTTGATAAAGGCGTCGTGTTTTTCCGCCGTCAGACCCGTCATCGGCTGGAACCAGTGGCAATAGTGCGTCGCGCCTTTTTCAATGGCCCAGTCTTTCATTGCGTTGGCGATGACATCCGCCACCGCCGCCGTCATTTCCTGATGGCCCTTGCGAACCTGAACGAATGCCTTGTAAATATTCTTCGGCAGCCGCTCCCGCATCACGGCGTCATTGAACACATTGGACCCAAAAATTTCAGACGTACGCTTTGGCGTCTCCATGCAATTTCTACAATAAAACACTGCTTTTCGTTGCCCCGGTGATTTCACACCATGCAAATCGCCTCTCAGGCAACGACCATTATATGACCTTACATTGAAATCAGAAAGGAGATTATTTTGTCTATTCAGGATAAACCACGGTTTTAATTTCTCCAGACAGATAAACATCCCCTTCTCTCACTCATCTGCTATTGACAAGTGAAAGACACCGGCTTCTCCTCCGGGCACGATTATCACTGTTCTCCCGTGCCCGGACATCCTGCTTTTATGCGCCGGCAAAGTCGCGTTTCCCTTTGCGGCGTTAGAAACCGAATCCTGCAAACCACCAACAGTCCAGCCGCCTTAGCAGTCATAGTAGAGATGGAACTCATGCGGATGCGGCCGCAGGTGCATCTCGTCCAGCTCCTTCTCTTTCTTCCAGGTAATCCACGTGTCGATGAAGTCTTTTGTGAAAACCCCGCCGGCCAGCAGGAAAGCGTGGTCAGCTTCCAGCGCTGCGACAGCCTCTTCCAGCGAACCGGGTGTCTTGGGCACGGTGGCCAACTCTTCTCTGTTCATCTCGTAGATATCGCGGTCCAGAGGCTCACCCGGATTCATCTTGTTCTTGATGCCGTCAATCGCAGCCATCATCATCGCTGAGAAAGTCAGGTAGCCATTACAGCTTGGATCAGGGCAGCGGAACTCCAGTCGCTTGGCCTTTGGATTATTTGTGTACATCGGGATGCGGATACCGGCCGAGCGGTTGCGGGCCGAATAGGCCAGGTTCACCGGCGCTTCAAAGCCGGGCACTAACCGCCGATAGGAATTGGTGGTTGGTGCGGCAAACGCCAGGATGGCCGGGGCGTGCTTCAGAAGGCCGCCAATCGCATACAAAGCCATCTCGCTCAGCCCGGCGTAGCCGCTGCCGGGAAACAGAGGTTTACCACTCTTCCACAGCGAAAAGTGCACGTGCATACCGGAACCATTGTCTTGGAAGACCGGCTTGGGCATGAAGGTGACGGTTTTGCCGTTCCGTTTTGCCACGTTCTTGCAAATGTACTTGTACCACATCATCTGGTCGCCCATTTTGACTAAGGGTTGGAATTTCATATCAATCTCGGCCTGACCCGCTGTGGCAACCTCGTGGTGATGCGCCTCAACGATGATGCCAATCTTGCGCATCTCATAAACCATCTCGCCGCGAAGGTCGTGGAACGTGTCCGTGGGACTGACCGGAAAGTACCCGCCCTTGAAGCTGGGCTTATATCCCAGATTCGGCTCTTCAAACCGGGCCGTATTCCATGCGCCTTCCACGGAATCTATCTTATAGAACCCCGTATGCTGATTTTGTTCATACTGTACTTCGTCGAAGATGAAAAACTCCGGTTCCGGGCCGAAGTAAGCCGTGTCGGCGATGCCGGAGGCCTTCAGGAACGCCTCGGCCTTGCGGGCAATGTGCCGCGGGTCGCGGCTGTAGTCCTGCCGCGTAATCGGGTCCACGATATTGGCGATGATACTGACCGTGGGCTTGGCGAAAAACGGGTCTATGACCGTCGTATTGGGGTCTGGCACGGCCATCATATCCGACATGTGAATCCCCTGCCAGCCGCGAATGGAGGACCCGTCAAAGCCCAGTCCTTCCTCGAATGTTCCCTCATCCAGAGCGTCGATGGGAAAGCTGCAGTGCTGCCACGTTCCGAGCAGGTCAACAAACTTCAGGTCCATCATCTCGGCGTCGTGCTTTTTCGCAAATTCAAAAAATTCTTTCGGAGTCATTTAAAGTTCCCTTCCCATTTTTTATTTCCTTAGAAACGCCGCCGTTTGATACCGCGCGTTTTACACTTCCATAGAGCCGGCCCCGGCAATGCCGAAGCCGGCCTGCATGAAGAACACCAAAAACGCCATTGATCATCCCTCTGCACAGGCGGCCTTAAGCTGCACCGGACCTGTTCCAAAAGGTCGTTTTTCTCTTTCGGTTAAGAAATAGGAGCAAACTTTGTACCAACACACAAATATCCCACAGCAAGACCTGTATCTTCTTTGGTTTCAATTAGTTATCGCTATTTCGGTTTTCTTTGATCGGACGAGATATACTACAAAATTGTAATTTTTGAATTCCTTAAAAACAAAATTGTATTAGCCGTTCAGGCTTTTTAGAGTTCTAAAAGCCCTGCACTCGTAAAAACGCCACTTTTTGTCGTTTTCCGGTACTGGCGGTACTGCCGCCAAAAATGGGCTATCCGATGGCCACAGAACCGGTTTCTTCGGTGCGGATGCGGATGCACTCTTCCAGCGGCATAATAAAAATCTTGCCGTCGCCGATTTTCCCGGTTTTAGCGGCTTTGATAATCGCTCTGACGGTCGGTTCGACAAAATTATCGTTGACGGCGATTTCCAGACGAATCTTTTCCAGCAAATTCACCGTCTTGACCTGTCCGCGATAATGTTCGTCGTAGCCGGCCTGCTGACCGCAGCCCCGGACGCGACTGACGCTCATCTTATGCACCTCAGCGTTAAACAACGACGATTTTACGGCTTCCAGTTTTTCGGGTTGAATAATCGCAATAATCATTTTCATAGTGATTTTCCTGCTCAGACGGAAAGTTTCGTTTATGTTATTTTGGTTCGTACGGCTACAACGCTTCTTCGGGATTCGCCTGAATCAGATGAATCGCCAGGTCGGACCCGATTTTTTCCTCGTGGGCATCCATTCGGATGCCGGCAGTAATTTTCAATACCCCATAGACCGCCGTACTGACGACCAGCGTAAAGACGATAACCGCGGCGGTCACCAGCAATTGCGAAAAGAAGCTGACGCCGCCCCTGCCGCCCAGCGCCTCGGTGCCGAAGATGCCGGCGGCGATTCCGCCCCACGTCCCGCAAACGCCGTGCAGAGGCCAGACGCCCAGCACATCGTCAATTTTCCAGTCCTCGGTTTCCACGCGAAACAGAAATACAAACAGTGCGCCGGCGATGGCGCCGACGACCAAAGCGCAGATGGGATGAAATAAATCCGACCCCGCACAGATTGCGACCAGCCCGGCCAGGGCGCCGTTATGCACAAAGCCGGCGTCATTGCGGGAAATCATCATCGCCGCAATCGTGCCGCCGACCATTGCCATCAGGGAATTAATCGCCACCAGTCCGGAAACCGCTGAAAGCGAGCCGGCGCTCATTACATTGAATCCAAACCAGCCGACAATCAACGCCCAACTGCCAAGCGCCAGAAAGGGAATGCTGCTGACTTTGATGGCATTGTCTTCATAACGTTTCAGTCGCGGTCCCAGAAGCAGGATTGCCGGCAGTGCCAGCCAGCCGCCTGTGGCGTGAACGACGACCGAGCCGGCAAAATCGTGAAACCCGGCCCGGCAGAATGGAAACTTGGCAAGCCACCCGTCTGCGCCGGCAAGCCAGGAATTGTACTGTCCCCACGTAAATGCTTCGATCACCGGATAGGCCAGGCCGACGAAAATGCCGCCGGCCAGCACATTCGTCCAGAACTTGGCCCGCTCGGCGACGCCGCCGGAGATAATGGCCGGCACACAGGCCGCGAATCCCAGCAACAGAAAGAAGCGAACACATTCCACACCGTGGTTGGTTTCCAACTGGCTGATTGGAACCAGAAATGAAACGCCGCGGGAGATGGGGTAGCCGATTAAAAAATACAAAACGGCGGAAAAACTCCATTCACAGATGATTTTGTTGAGGGCGTTAACCTGGTTTTTCTTGCGAACCGAACCCACTTCCAGAAATGCAAATCCGCCGTGCATCGCCAGAATCATTACCGCTCCCAGCAGTAGAAACAGCACATTAGTCGTCTGTATCAGGCTGTTGTCAGGCACATCGCCTGTCGGCGCTATTGCAGCAGGGACGGCCTCTTCCGCCAGCGCCGCCCCGCTTAACCCACACGCTATCACACAGGCCGTCACGCACATCCACATCTTTGCTGTTGCTGTCTTTCTCATTCTTTTCTCCATCTCCAAATACAGTTCGTCCTCATGATGCACTGACATCGTTTTGCACAATGGAGAAGAGTAATCGCAATGGGTATGCCAATATCTGAAACAGAGCCGGCGTGTTTTCCCTTATCTTATTTTACAAAAACAGGATATGAAAAATAAAACAAATCGCAAGACAGGAGAATAAATCACAACATTGTATTTTTATTCAATTAAATTTACAAAATTGTAGCATATTAAAGCAAATTCTACATTTTTGTAAGACGCCGTCTTTACGCCGTAGCCTTTATCTTCGCAGCAGATTGTATTTCTGGATTTTGTAGCCCAGGATGCGTTCGGTTGTGCCCAGTTCGACAGCGGCGCGACGCTGGCACCCGCCGGTCTTTTTGAGCGCATCGACAATCAGTTCTTTTTCAAGATTCGCCACGCGGTCTGTCAGTGCCAGCCCGTCTGTCCGGCGGGTTTTCTGTATCATTTGCAGCGAAGGAGGCATATGGTCGGAGCGAATAACATCGCCGTCGCAAACCAGAACCGCCCTTTCGATGCAGTTTTCCAGCTCCCGCACGTTGCCGGGCCAGTGATAGCTGGTGAGCATTTCAATGGCGGGCGTCGAAATCCGCGTGATGGATTTGCCGTTTTCGCCGGCGTAGCGCTCCACAAAAAAATCCGCCAGCAGCATAGTGTCGTCTTTGCGGTCCCGCAGCGGCGGAATAAAAATCGGAAAAACATTGATGCGGTAATACAAATCTTCGCGGAACAATTTGTTCTGAATACCTTCCTCCAGATTTTTATTGGTGGCGACGATAATCCGCACATTGGATTTGATCGTTTCGGTTCCGCCGACCCGTTCAAATTCACGAAATTGAATTACCCGCAGGAGCTTGACCTGCAGATTGATTGAAAAATCGCCGATTTCATCGAGAAAAATCGTCCCGCCGTGAGCCAGTTCAAAACGCCCGAGTTTCCGTTCGACGGCGCCGGTAAAGGCACCTTTTTCATGCCCGAACAGTTCGCTTTCCAGCAGCGTGTCCGGCAACGCCGTGCAGTTGACCTTGATGAAGGGTTTATTCGACCGCAGACTGTTATAATGAATCGCATGAGCGACCAGGTCCTTGCCCGTACCGCTTTCCCCGCGGATGAGCACCGTCGCATTGCTGTTGGCCACCTGATGAATCAATCGATAGACCTCCTGCATCGCGTTGCTGGTGCCGATCATATTCTGCACCTTGAATTTGGTCTTCAGTTCCCGCAGCAGCCGTTCATTTTCATTGCGAAGTTGTCTCTTGTCCGACTCGATACTTTTGTTGAGTTTGACCGCCTGTGCAATCATCGTAGCGATAACCCCAAGCAATCGCACATGTGAGTTGAAATCTTCTTCGGCCCCGACCTTTTTATCAACGCTGATGGCGCCGACGGTTTGACCTTCGAGTTTAATCGGCACGCACATAAAAGCAATTTTTCGTCCCGTGGGGATTTCCCGGTCTCCCGTCTTGGCCAGAAACCGCCGATCCAGCCGAATGTCCGGCACCACCACTTCTTTTCCCGTCTGCACGACAAGCCCCGTGATGCCTTCGCCAACCCTGTAGGTCACGGCTTTTTTGGATTCTTCCGTAATACCGTGGGCAACCTTGATGTTAATCATTTCGCTGTCGGGATTGAGCAGCGTGATGACCCCCCGCTCAAATTTCAGGTGGGTATCCAGCGATTTGAGGATGGATTCGAGTGTCGCTTCCAGATTTAATGATTCTGCGAACGCCTTGGCCACATCGGCCAGCAGTTCCACTTCCCGGGCAAGTTTCTTAGGCATAAGTGTTGCCTTTCCCGTGCGTCTTTGGGTTATTCATACATTCCGACTTGTCAGACAAGTCCGATACTCAACAAAATTGTAGCATATTCTCAACAAAATACAATTTTGTTATTAAATTTTTTTACCTAAATAAAAAAGCCCGTCGATTCGACAGGCCTTCTTTTTACAACTTGTTGTAAATAAATTACTTATAGACCTTTATCGAAGACCTTGACGCCGTCAACCACCTTGCAGGTATGGATGGCGAATTTATCGGCAAAGTCAGGCCGGCTTCTCGGATAGGCCGCTTCGACCGCCTTTTTCAGAGCATTTGCACCCCCAGCCAGTACCAGGGCACCGGCTGCGCCTTTGTCCCCACCGCCCAGCATCCGTTCGCCAAGCGTCTGCGGCACAGTGCGGACGATGTCACACATCGTTTCCAGTTCCGGCCCGGAAATCTTGTACTCATCCCGCAATCCGATACCATCCTGGCGGAAAATCTTTCCAACGGTTGCGATATCGCCTCTCTTCCACGCGGCCATCATTTTATAGAATCGCGTCTGGGCCTTAAAGATATAGGTCATTCGATCCACCAGATGTGGAAATTCTTTTTCAAATCGTGCCTTGATTTGCTGGTAGAGAGATTCATCGTGAATATCGGCAAGGCAGTTGATTCCAAAACCGGCTTCCTTGGCCTTTTGGGCCATTTCTTCGCACTCGGCCCTGCGGATTTTGTATGTTGACTTTTCCAGCCCCGGACGAACCGTGCCGGTATCCATCACCACAATACGAAAATCTTTGGCCTTTTTGCCGAGCTTGACGTACTCAATCGACCGCGTCGCGGGTTTGTAGTGCGTGCCCATTCCCGCCCTGCCGAAGAGAATCATAATCTGATCCAGTTTGCCGCAGGGCGAACCAATATACTCGTTTTCCACCAACTGAGCCAAGTCAACGATTTTCATCTGATCGTTTTCGACAATGCCGTTGGCATCCAGGACGGATAGAATCAGATTCAGCGCCAGCGACGCAGACCGGCTCATTCCGCCGCCGGGGATATTGCCCAGCACGACGGCGTTAATCCCCTGCGTCAGTTTATAGCCAGCCTTGTGCAGGATATAATCGACGCCATAAGGAAACCTCGCCCACGTATCGGCAACTTCAGGCGCTCTCGGCGATGGTACACAACCAAGGTCAAATTCCACCATGCCGTCGTTGGGAAAGTTCTCGCTGTACAGCCGCATCTTCGATGTGCCGTTGGGTTTGTACGCCATCCAGATAAACCGGTCGGTGCCCACGCCGAATAATTCAGTGCCGTTGTAGTCGCCGTGTTCTACGCCTATACAGAATCGGGAGGACGTCCTGCGGATTTTCGCGCCTTTGACGTCGATTTTCTTTTTAGCGGCAATTTTTTTCAGCGCCGCCAGCGCCTCTTTATCATTAGTCACTTCATATTTCATTGCTGTCCCATCCTTCCCGCCTTATTTTGAGGCCTTCTTATCGGCGCCGCCGGACAGTTTGACCCACACCAGCATCAACACGCCGAAAATCAGCAGCAAGACGCCCCAAATCAGGTTAACATTTATTTCCAGCGACCGCTTGTACATCTCAACGTCTTTGCCTGTAATCACTCCATAGATGACAAGAATCGCTCCAATCAGTGAAAACATCAGGCCGATCGGCCAGCGAATATCCAGACCCATATCGATTTCCCTTTCATTACCAGAAGATATAATTCAGAATCACACATGCAATCAGCAGAATCACGCCCAGCACCGCCGGACGCAGCAGCCAGTTCTGTTCTTCATCTTTGATTTTCGGCGTCAGCGAATACACCAGACCCTTGAGTTCTTCATTGCTCTTGGTCCGCCTGGTGGCCAATGAGATAGCAACCGTCAGCACAAAGCAGACGGTAAACGCGAACGCCGCCAGCCAGAAGTTCTGCGCCATTTCGCTGGGGAAGTATTGAGCGACATGAATATAACCGCCCTTGATACCCGGCATATTGCCAGTCGCCAGCGTCAGGGCATGAAACACCGCCGAGGTGGTCGTTCCCAGCAGTAAGCCAAGAAAAGCCCCTGTTCCCGTCGTGCGTGCCCAGAACATTCCCAAAATGAACGTCGCAAACAACGGAGCGTTCACAAATCCGAACACAAGCTGAATTACGTCCATCGCGTTGTCATAGTTGCTGGCGAAATACGCGCACGCAATGCTCAGCAGAATGCCCACAACCGTCACCACCTTGCCCATCCACAGATAATGGGCATCGCTTTTATTGCGGGCGATATAGCCTTGATACAAGTCGTACGTCCAGACCGTATTAAATGCCGTCACGTTGCCCGCCATGCCGGACATAAACGACGCCAGCAGCGCCGTCAGCGCCAACCCCAGCAGCCCCGTCGGACAGTACCGCGTCACCAGCGACAAAATCACGCCGTCATAATCATTTCCTGCGACGGCCCCCTGAAGACGAGTTCGCAATACATCCACGGAAAGCGATTGATTCGCATTTTCCGCAAGAATCGCAGCGATCTTGTCTTGCCGAAGCTTCAAATCTCCACTGTCCTTTTTCCCAATGGCGTCATTAATCTGCGACAGGGTCACAGCGGGATCAAGATGTTGTGAGATCGCCCCCTGAATAACGGGAATCGCCTTGTCATAAGCTTTTACGCTGATGATTTTCTTCGGCAGGTCGTACGGCGTGCCGTTAATCTTGCCGCCGCCCACCGACGCCAGTGCGATGGCCAGCATGCCGGGCAGAATCACCAGAATCGGGAACAGCATTTTCGGCACCGCCGCAATCAGCGGCGTACGTCGGGCGGCGCCCATATTTTTGGCCGCCATCGCCCGCTGCACCACCAGAAAGTTACAGCACCAGTAGCCGAACGACAGCACAAATCCCAGACCAAACACCATCGCGAAGATATCCACGCCCATCGGGTTGGCACTCGGCCCGCCCAACAGCGGCTTCCACGCACTGGTCCACGCCTCTTGTCCATACGTTGTACCCGCGGATTTTAAGGCGAGTGCGGCGGGATTCTGCGCCACCTGATGAAGCTGCTCTTTCACGGCGTTCCAGCCGCCAACGTCTTTGAGCCCCAGATACACCACCGGCGCAAAGCCCAGCACAATCATAAAAAATTGCAATACTTCTGTATAAATAGCCGACGTTAGCCCGCCTTTGAGCACATACACCAGCACCACCGCCGAGCAAATCCACAGACTCAGGTTATAGTCCCAGCCCAGCAGTTGATGCAGCAGCTTGGCCAGGGCATTCATCGAGATACCTGAGGCAAACACCGTCATCACGGCAAACGTAATGGCATTGAGACAGCGAACGCGATCATCGAATCGCATTTTCAGATATTCCGGCACTGACCGTGCTTTGGAGCCATAATAAAACGGCATCATAAACACCGCAAGGAATACCATCGCCGGAATTGCGCCGACCCAGTAGAAATGCGCCGTCGCGATGCCGTATTTGGCACCACTGGCCGCCATTCCAACCAGTTCCAGCGCGCCGAGATTGGCGGAAATGAACGCCAGACCCGTTACCCACGCCGGGATCGACCGGCCCGACGTCAAAAAGTCGGACGAGGTCTTCATATACGTCCTGAGTACCCAGCCGATACCCAGCACAAACAACACGTAGATGATCATAATCAGATAATCAATCATCCCTAACTGCATACGGCTAACTCTCCTTTCTCGAAAAGGCGTAAAAATTCTGATAGACCAACCCCTCAACAAAGACAGGGGAATTTAGAAGATATGGAAACAAAGCAAACAGCTTCCTCCCGTTTGCTCGATGTTGTCATACATTTCTCCTTAACAGACTGATTCTGCTTCCTAACGGATTTGGGGGACATTTTACTGTTTTCGCCCCTGATAGCAACTGGAAATCCAGCCAGAATTATTTTATTCGGGACATTTATCTCCATTTATCCATAGAGGGAAAGCCGGCTCGATGGCGTTTTGATATTTTGTGTACTTTCGCACTTTTTAAAATTGGCGTGATATAAGTCCTTTATTTGAAAGAACTTGCAATTCGAGCTGACATCCAAAATGTCGCCTTGTAAGTTCTTTATCTGCCGATAGTTATGAAAAAAGTGCGAAAGTCAACATGCCTCGAATTTGACATAAAAACAAGGATTTTCGATATTTTGCAGCATTGCGGTTAGCTTTAATCTGGTTGTTGCTGAAGCAGTGTAATGATATCTTCTTTTTTTGGCAAGGCTTCCTGAGTGCCGAATCGGCTTCTGGTCAGGGCCTCAGCGGCCACGGCAAAGCGAACTGTGGTATCGGGACAATCTTTCGCTCCGCAGCAGGCGGCCAGCGCTCCACAGAACGCATCCACCGCCCCGCTGTTATCCACCACCTTCAATCCCACCCCCGGAATGTGTCTTGCCCCCTGACGGTCGATGACCAATGCTCCTCTCCAGCCCAGACTCATCGCCACACAACTGGCCCCCCTGGCCACCAGTTCGGTACCGATGAACTTCAGTTCCGCCGTGCCGCCGGCCCCCAGTTCGCTGGCGCAGGTAAAATCGGCGAAACGAACCACCAGCATATCAACATTATAATACTCCATCGGCCATTGAATCTGGTGCAGTATCTCCCGCGTATGCGTCGGCAGATACACATCCAATACAACCCTGCGTTTGTGAATCTGGGCGGTGCGAATGGCCGCCACAACCGCTTCCTGCGGCAGTTCCCCGCAGATTAAGCAGGCATCACAACTGCCGATGAGTTGCTCCGCCGCGGCATATTCAATCTCGTTGCGCCCCACTGTACGATTGGCCCCCGCGCAGATGCAGCCGCTGTTCTCCCCCAGTGCATCGACAAGGGTCACTATGATACCGGTGCTGATGGCATTGGCGGTATAGACCAGCTCGGTATGAATGTGGTGCTGCCGGAGGTTTTTCTGAATCATTTGTCCAAAGCAGTCGTCGCCGACCCTTGCAATTAAAGAAACATCGCAGCCGCAGTGGGCCGCCTGGATGGCCCGGTTGACCCCCGCCCCCGTCGGCATACAGGAAAATGACGTCCCTTCCACAACCTGACCGGCCTGGGGAAATAACTGGCACTTAACGGCCATATCCACGTATGCCGGCCCAATGACCACGATTATCGGAATCCTTCCTGCCATCGTCTCTTCCTTAGCGCCAATTCCACGTTGCCCGACACAGTATATCAAAACTCCGCCAAAAGAAAAGATGTATCCCAAAAGTTTCAGAATTGATCAAATTTGGCTTTGGCCGGCAAAATCCTTTTCTTTGCCTCGAAATTAGGTATAATTTCGTTTTTCGGCCAAATGATTTCTTTCAAAACCGGCACAGATTTAAGGTACCTTGCAATGGAAAAAGGCGTTTATGACTTCACACAAACCGAGGCCAAATGGCAGAAGTACTGGCTCGACAACAAAACCTTCCGCGCACCGGACGGCATAAAGAACACTAAAAACCGCAAACCCGACCCCGCCCTGCCGTTGGAACAGCGCCCCAAATATTACGTCCTCGATATGTTCCCATATCCGTCGGGACAGGGTCTGCACGTCGGCCATCCGGAAGGTTATACCGCCTCGGACATTGTAACCCGCTATAAGCGAATGGTCGGTTTCAATGTCCTGCACCCCATCGGCTGGGACGCCTTTGGCCTACCGGCTGAACAATACGCCGTACAGACCGGAACGCACCCCGCGACCACCACGCAGAAAAATATCGACAATATACGCCGCCAAATTCAGTCCCTCGGCTTTTCTTACGATTGGGACAGGCAGGTTGACACCACCGACCCCAATTATTACAAGTGGACGCAGTGGATTTTCCTGAAGTTTTACAATTCGTGGTTCGACGAAAAACTTCAAAAGGCCAGACCCATCGAAGATTTGCCCATCCCCGACGACATCCGCAAACAAGGCGATGCGGCAGTCCGCAAATACATCGACGACAATCGTCTGGCTTATGAATCCGACGCTCCCGTCAACTGGTGTCCTGCGCTGGGGACGGTCCTGGCCAACGAGGAAGTCGTCGGCGGGGTCAGCGAACGCGGCGGCCATCCCGTCATCCGTAAACCGATGCGCCAATGGATGCTGCGGATTACCAAATACGCCCAAAGGCTTCTCGACGGCCTCGACGGTCTGGACTGGTCCGAATCCATCAAGAAACTCCAGCAGAACTGGATCGGCAAAAGCGTCGGCGCCGAAGTCGATTTTCAAATCGCGGGTCATAACGCCAAACTCCGCGTCTTTACCACCCGCCCCGACACGTTGTTCGGTGCAACCTATATGGTGATGGCCCCCGAACATCCGCTCGTTGAGCAAATTACAACACCCCAACACAAACAAGCCGTCAAGGCCTATCAGGAACAGGCTGCACGCAAGAGTGATTTAGACCGTACAGACCTGGCCAAAGACAAAACCGGTCAATTCACCGGCACGTACGCGATCAACCCCGTCAATGGAGCGAAGATTCCCATCTGGATAAGCGATTACGTTCTCATCAGCTATGGCACCGGCGCAATTATGGCCGTTCCTGCACACGATGACCGCGACTTTGAGTTCGCAACCAAATTCAATCTGCCGATTATTCAGGTGGTTTCGCCGGACGACCCCAGCGACGCCGAACTGGTCAAACAGGGCAAACTGTGTTTTATCGGCGATGGCACCGCGATCAATTCCAGCCAATTTAACGGACTCAGGACGCCGGAGTTTAAAGAAAAAATTACTGCCTGGCTCCAGCAAAAAGCCCTCGGCAAAGAAACCGTCAACTACAAACTCCGCGACTGGCTCTTCAGCCGCCAGCGCTATTGGGGTGAGCCGTTTCCCATTCTGCACACCGAGGGTGGATGGACGATTGGCTTAAAGGAAAGCGACCTGCCGCTGGTTCTGCCGGATGTAAAAGATTTTCAGCCCACCGGCACAGGTGAACCGCCCCTGGCCAAAGCGACCGAATGGGTTAATGTTGTTCTGCCCGACGGCGCTAAGGCCAAACGCGAAACCAACACAATGCCCCAGTGGGCTGGAAGCTGCTGGTATTATCTACGGTATCTGGATGCGCACAACGACGCTGCGGCAGTTGCCCCTGAAAAAGAACGCTGCTGGATGCCCGTGGATTTGTACATCGGCGGCGCTGAACATGCCGTCCTCCATCTGCTCTACTCCCGCTTCTGGCACAAACTCTTATATGATTTGGGCTATGTCTCTACGCAGGAGCCGTTCCAGAAATTAGTCAATCAGGGAATGATCCTCGGCGAAGACAACCAGAAGATGAGCAAGTCTCGCGGCAATGTCATCAATCCCGATAAGGTCATCGCTGACTACGGCGCCGATTCGATACGGCTCTACGAAATGTTTATGGGCCCCCTCGAAGCCACCAAACCCTGGAGTATGCAGGGCGTCGAAGGCGTATATCGCTTTTTGGGCAAAACCTGGCGTATGGTCATCGACGCCGAAACGGGCCAATTGCTCAAGGCCGTGCAGGATACGCAGGCCGACGAAGAAACCCTGCGGATTCTGCATCAGACCATTAAAAAAGTCGCGCAGGATATTGAGACATTCGGCTTTAACACCGCCATCAGCCAGATGATGATTTTCGTCAATCATTTGTCGCGTCAGGACATTCGGCCTAAATCGGTGCTGGAGCAGTTCGTATTGATTTTGTCGCCGTTTGCCCCCCACATCTGCGAAGAACTGTGGGAGAAACTCGGACACAACAAAACGCTGGCCTACGAACCCTGGCCGAAATTCGACCACGAATTAGCTAAGGATAAAGAAGTCGAACTGGCCGTGCAGGTGCTGGGCAAAATCAAGGATAAAATCGTTGTCTCCGCCGATGCGACCGAAGCCGAGATTGAAAAGATTGCACTGGCCAGCGAAAAAGTCCAGGCCGCCCTCGCCGGCAAAACCATCAAAAAAGTGATTGTCATCAAATCCCGGCTCGTCAATATCGTGGTGTAATTGACGATTGTCGATTTACGATGTTCGATTAAAAGCCCTTGAGAAATCAATCGTTAATCGAGAATCGTCAATAAAAAAAGCCAGACCCCGTATGGAATCTGGCTTCGGAGGAGGGTGATGAAAAGCCTTTTATAAGAGCTTTTGTATAATTATCTCCTATGCTTTCGTTCTTCTGACCCGATTTCTCCTTACGTCTATACATATCGAAAACACTGCTTGCAAAACTTTAGAAAAAATACCGCAAAAAAAATTTATGGATGCCCAATGGCGACAACCCACCCCAAAACCGTCAAATAGACCGACTTATCAAACTCTTTACAGTACCTTGAATCGCCGCCAAAACCCCGATATCGCTACTGAAAACGGCGTTTCCGGCCACCGCCGCGGCCAAAACCAAAATAAGCAGTGTGCTCAGGGGTTGAAAACAGTATAATTAGAAGTTTTGGATATCTGCCGAATAAATGCCTATGCAGGAAAACTCTGCGGTTTCTGAAGAATATGGCAAAAACGAATAATTTTGGATTTTGGACTGTGGTTTTGGCTTTTAGGTTTTAAATTTTTAAAGATGCCCGACTTTCTGATACACAGCGCGTTCGAGCCTTGCGGCGACCAGCCGCAAGCCATTGACCAATTGACGCAATGGCTCAGGCAAGGCCGCCCGCACCAGACGCTTTTGGGCGTCACCGGCAGCGGCAAGACCTTCACGATGGCCAACGTCATCCAGCGGATTCAAAAACCTGCGCTGGTCGTTTCGCACAACAAAACCCTGGCCGCCCAGCTCTACGAAGAGTTTCGCCAGTTGTTTCCCGAAAACGCCGTCGAGTATTTCGTCAGCTATTATGACTACTACCAGCCCGAGGCCTACATCCCCCAGCGCGACATCTATATTGAAAAGGACGCCTCCCGCAACGACGAGCTGGACCGCCTTCGCCTCTCGGCCACGACCAGCCTGATGAGCAGACAGGATGTGATTATCGTCGCCAGCGTCTCGTGTATTTTTGGTTTGGGTTCGCCGGAAGATTATAAGGCCAGCGTTATCAGTCTGCGTCTGGGCGATGAGATCGTCCGCAACGAGTTTCTCGGCAAACTGGCGGATTTGCAGTACAATCGCAACGATATCGACTTTGCCCGCGGCACATTTCGCGTCCGCGGCGACGTCGTGGAGCTGTGGCCCTCGTATGAATCGTTCGCCGTGCGAGTGGAGTTCTTCGGCGACACGGTGGAAAAAATTTCCTACATCAATTCTGTCTCCGCCGAAATCCTGGCGCAGGAACACCAGATTTTCATTTTCCCCGCCAAGCATTACGTCCTGCCCGCCGACCGCATCGAATCCGCCTGCCAAAGTATCTATCAGGAATTGCAGGAGCGTCTGATGCAGCTTCGCCACGAAGGCAAACTGCTCGAAGCTCAGCGGCTCGAGGCCCGCACGCTTTATGACCTCGAGATGATTAAGGAAGTCGGCTATTGCGGCGGCATCGAAAACTACGCCCGACACATGGCCGGCCTCAAGCCCGGCTCCCGGCCCTATACTCTGCTCGATTATTTCCCCGAGGATTTCCTCCTCTTTATCGACGAATCGCACGTCGCCATTCCCCAGCTTCGCGGTATGTACGCAGGCGACCGCAGCCGCAAGGAAGTGCTGGTGGAGCACGGCTTTCGTCTGCCAAGCGCCCTCGACAACCGTCCCCTGCGCTTTGAAGAATTTTATGAACGCTGGAAGCACGTCGTTTTCGTCTCAGCCACGCCCAATCCGTTTGAACTCGAACTCAGCCGCGGACGCGTCGCCGAACAAGTCATCCGCCCCACGGGCTTGATCGACCCCGAAATCTTCATCCATCCCGCCTCCCGGCAGGTCCCCCACCTGCTGGCCGAAATCCGGAAACGCGCCGCCGTCAAAGAACGTGTCCTGGTCACCACCCTCACTAAACGGCTGGCCGAAGATTTATCCAGCTACCTGACATCGCAGGGCGTCCGCTGCCGATACCTCCACAGCGAAATTGTAACCCTCCAGCGTGTCGAAATCCTGCGGGACCTGCGCAGCGGCGAATTTGACGTGCTGGTCGGCATCAACCTGCTGCGCGAAGGCCTCG
>Ga0315294_10003145_pt1 | contig 17959 bp, 18 predicted proteins | sample YL17G13_40_MG_FD_203626 | JGI IMG/M metagenome (GOLD analysis project Ga0315294, IMG submission 203626) | Sediment microbial communities from Yellowstone Lake, YNP, Wyoming, USA - YL17G13_40 | ecosystem: Environmental > Aquatic > Freshwater > Lake > Sediment | place: USA: Wyoming | collected... | reverse complement strand
GCCATTTCGGGGTCCGTCAATGCGGCGCATGTTGCCGTTCAGACCCTGGAGGCCGAAAATCGAATTTCCATCGTGGACTCTCGCCAAAGTGGCTATTGCCAGCTTACGATGGGCAGGCTCGCCAAGAGCATGGCAGATGAGGGCAAGAGCCGTGCCCAGATCGTCGAAGCGCTCACCGAGCTGCGGGACCGCACGTGCGTATATTTCATTATGGAATCGCTCCACTGGCTGTACAAGGGCGGCCGCCTCACAGGGGCGGAGGCCCTCATCGGCACGATCATCCAGCTCAAACCTATTGTCTGGTTTGACGACCTTGGCCGTATGGTGACGCACGACAAGATCCGCACACTTAAAGCGGGCAAGGAACGGCTCAAGGAGCTGGTCCTGGAAATGGCCTCGTATGGCGTGGTGTCTGCAGGTTTACACTGGGCCGACAACTGGGATGAAGCCAAGGAGTTCGGAGACTGGATGGAATCGGTGCTCCACGTACCGGTCGAGTACAACAGGGTCTCCTGTGTCGTCGGCTGTCACGTGGGCCCGACGGTTCTGGGCCCCGTCGTTGTCATGAAGGAGAAGCCGAAGGCGAAGAATCGCGTAGACTGAGCAGGACGCCCAGAAGGACGACGGCTCCGCCGGCCAGCTGCATCACTGTCACTGTTTCGTGCAGCACGACCCAGGAGGTCAGCACACCGAAGACCGGAACAAGGTTGAGGATGTTGACCGCCTGGGTCGATGCCATTCTAGCAACCCCATAGTTGTATAGGGAGTACCCTCCGACCGAACAGAAGACCGCCAGGTAGATGACAGCCCAGACAGCTACGGCAGGGACTGGGAAGACCGGCCGCTCGAACACCCCTGCCAGAGGAAGCAGAACGATACTGCCGAACAGCATCTGAAACATCGCAGTCCTGCTGGCCGAGCTGTTCTTGGACAGGTTCTTGATCAGGATGCTGTAGAATGCCCAACAGATGCCTGAGAGGATGATGAGTCCATCGCCGAGCAGGCGCTTCCCTCCCAGGGCCCCTCTCAGCGAACGTGGGTCGATGATGAGGGCGACGCCGACGACGGACAGCGCAATGCCCGCGACGGTGGCATGGGAGAACCTCCTGTGGTACGCCAGACCCTCCACCAGGAGCGACAGCACGGGAAAGACGCCCATCATGAGCGAGATCTCGGAGGCCGTCGACAGGGCAAGCCCCACGTTCTCGAAAATGTGGTTCAGCGCATAGCCCAGGACTCCTCCCAGAATCATGGCGCCGAATACCCGGCGGTCCAGGCGGAGGTATTCGTGACGAAAGAGCAGCCAGACGAGCAGGATGGCGCTTGCGAGCACGAAGCGTATCAACGCGAGCCAAAGCGGCGGGATAGAACGCAGAGCCAGCTTGGAGACGGCGAAGGACGTTCCCCAGACAAACGCCGATGCTACGACGGACGCTATGCTGCTGGTTCGGCTTGTTCGCATGGTTGCATGATGGTACGTCTCTTGGCATCTGTTGTCAAAGAGGGGACGCCCGGCTTCGCGGCCGGACACCTGTGCTACCGTGAACGAAAGAAGCCCCGGCGGTTCGTTTCCGGGGCTTCGCAGAGTCAGGAAACCAGGTGCAGGATGTCGTCGCTACTGATCCCGGTCCTGCAGCTTGTAGTCCCGGATCTTGTTGAACAGCGATTTGCGAGAGATGCCGAGGATCTGGGCAGCCTTAGTCTTGTTGCCGCCGGATTCGCGCAACGCCTTACGGATCATGTCGGTCTCCATCTGCTGGATGGCGTCTGAGAGACGAAGCCCACCGTTCCCATCTGCGGCGACGGGCTGCGGCTGCGCGGGTTGGGGCACCGGCGGCTGACCCTCAAGAGCTGAAGACTCCTCGTGGCGGCGCAGAATGGGCTGAGAGCAAAGGTCCACTGTTTCGGGAAGGAGCACGTGTGCCTGGGAGATGATGACTGCCCGGGCGATGACGTTTTCCAGCTCCCTGACATTGCCCGGCCACTCGTATGCATTGAGGTGCTCCAGGGTTTGGTCTGCAATCTCGGTGACATCGCGTCCGTACTTGGCCGAGTACTTTCTGAGGAAGTGGCGAGCCAGCAGCACCGTATCACCGCGCCGGTCGCGTAGCGGTGGAAGCCGCAGCGTTATCACGTTGAGCCGGTAGAACAGGTCCTCGCGGAACTTGCGTTCAGAGACCAGTCTGGTCAAGTCCTGGTTCGTCGCCGCGATGACACGTGCCGACGACGTCAGGTGCTCTCGGCCGCCGACGCGTTCGAAGCCTCCGTCCTGCAGGATTCGGAGTAATTTGGCCTGGAGTGGCAGCGACATGTCACCGATCTCGTCGAGGAAGATGGTGCCACTGGATGCTTGCTCGAACTTGCCGATGTGCGTATCGAAGGCATCAGTGAAGGCTCCCTTTTCGTGACCGAACAGCTCGCTTTCGAGAAGGTTCTCCGGGATAGCCGCGCAGTTGACGACGATGAACGCGCGGTCCTTCCGATGGCTGTTATTGTGAACGGCCTTGGCGACCAGCTCCTTGCCTGTGCCCGATTCGCCGAGAACAAGAACGGTCGCGTCCGAGCTGGCAACCTTGCCGATCTGCTTGTAGACTTCCTGCATGAGTGGACTCTGGCCGACCAGCTCGTCGCTGTTGATGACGGGTAGGTCCTCGGGGCGGGTCCGTCCTGAGAGGCATGACAGCTCGCGAAGCTCGAGAGCCCTCTTCACCTTGATCTTGACCTCATCGATGTCAAACGGTTTGGTCAGATAGTCATAGGCGCCGGACTTCATGGCGGAAATGGCGACATCCGACGAACCGAACGCTGTCAGGAAAATGACCGGGAGATCAGGCTCGGACTCCTTGATCTTGAGAAAAGCATCCATGCCACTCATGACGGGCATCTTGACGTCCATCAGGACGGTGTCCGGGTTCATGGCCCGGACCTTCTCGACAGCTTCCTGACCGTTCTTGGCGATGTTGACGCGATAGCCCTCGTCCTCAAGTGACTCACGGAGCAGTTCGCGTATGTTTTCCTCGTCGTCGACGACCAGAATGAGCTTGCTTTGGGTTTTCATAGACAATTTTATATTCTATCGGTTTCGAAGTCCGAGTCAAACATCAGGATTGATGATTCGTTGCATGTTGACAGTGAACGTAGTACCCGCTCCCTCCGTACTCTCATAGGTGATGACTCCATTGTGAAAGGACGCGATTTTCTGGGAAATGGGAAGGCCAAGGCCTGTGCCGTGTTCCTTGGTCGTGAAGAACGGGGTGAACATCTTGGGCCTGTCCTCACTCCTGATACCGGCACCTGCATCGCGTACCTCGACGATGACACGATCCGCTTCGTTCCTTGCAGTGACGGTAACGGTTCCGCCGTTCTTGTCCTGCATCGACTGTACGGCGTTCTGCAGCAGGTTCATGAACATCTGCTCGGTCTGGCGCGCATCCCAGGTGACCAAGACCTGTGGCACCTGGAGGTCGAGCGTCGCATGGCCGTCCTCGAACTGCTGTGCCATGAGCTCTCTCATCGATTCGAAGAACCCGTGCAGGTCAAACTCGACCGGCTGAGGCGGCGCAGGGTGGCCGAAGGTGAGGAGGTCCTTGACCAGCGATTCGAGACGGTCGGCTTCGCTGCGGATGGGGACGATGTACTTGGCTTCGGGACGCCCCTGTAGCTTCTTCTCCAGAAGACCTGCATATCCCTTGATGCTTGTGAGCGGGTTGCGTACCTCGTGGGCGATGCCGGTCGTGAAGATGCCGAGCGTCTTGAGGGCCTCGGTTTGCTTCGCTTCTTCGATACTCCGCTTGAGTGAGTGTGCCAGGTCAGCAACAGCGCGCGAGATCTCTCCCAGCTCCCCTCCACCGCGTGGCACGCGCGTGTCCAGGTTGGTCTTGAGTCGGACGACGCTGCGGCGCAGGGACAGCAGGCGTATCAGGAAGAAGGTCAGCAGAACGATTGTCGCCGCGCCGCTCAGCGCGATGGAGACAGTTGAAGTCTTGAAGGCCTCGAAACGGACGCGCTGCAACGGAGCGAGGACCTGAGGCATATCCCTGTCGACGACCAGGTAGCCGATAATTTGTGTGCCTGCCTTCAAGGGAAGAGCGACGGTCAGCTTGGGTAGCGGGTTGCGCGACCCGTCGGTCAGGTAGACGAGACTTGGCGTGAAGAGGCTGACCTGATATCCGATGCTGACACGCGGGAAGTTGCCCTTGAACACGTCGATGTAGTCATAATAAGACTTGGAGAGGAAGACGCTCACCAACTCGTTCTGCTTGTTCTGGCTCAGCTTGTCGAACTTGTAGCTGTTGGACAGTTCGCGGTACATGCGGTTCCAGCGCTCGACAGCCTGCGATCCTATGGCCTGGAGGGTCTCGCTTTCCTTCTTGACGAGCTCGTCCTGAAACTCGAAGATGAGGCGGTTGCTCAGAATCGCCATCGAGACACCCACGATCAGAAGGGCAGTCACAATAATCTGGAAGGTCAGCGACTTGAAGACTCGGCCCAATTGGTCCTCCTGGAATGAAGCAAGGCTAGATGGATACCCGCTTCAACAGTTCCACAAGCTCTGGCTTGAGAAGGTTGCGCCGGGTGACTGCTTCGAGCGTCTCCTGAAGGACGATATGTCCGTTGCGTGTTCCTGCGACGACACCCGAGTGGCCTTCACTGAGAGCGACAACTGCCGCTTCGCCCGACGTGCTGGCCAGGAGCCGGTCGAAGCGTGTGGGACTCCCCCCTCGCTGGACGTAGCCAAGGACGGTCGCCCTGCACTCCACTGGCAGGTTGGCATTGATGTAGTGCGACAGCTCCTCTGCATGCCCTGCGCCTTCTGCCATGACGATGATGTGGTGTTTCTTCTGCGCCATGACGTCGTCGTGCAGGCGTGTGATGAGTTTGGGGATGCTGAAGGGTAGTTCCGGGGTCAGAACGATGTCCGCGCCCGTCGCCAGAGCGGCTTCGAGTGCAATGGAGCCATTGTCTCTGCCCATGACCTCGACGACAAACACGCGGTCGTGAGACTCTGCCACGTCGCGAATGCGGTCGATGGCGTCAATGGCGATGTTGACGGCAGTATCAAACCCGATGGTATAGTCAAACCCATACAGGTCGTTGTCGATGGTCGACGCGACCCCGACGACGGGAACGCCCAACTGGCCGAGCAGGTAACCACCTATCTGTGAGCCGTTACCGCCAATGATGACCATGCCGTCAAGCCGGTTCTGCTGGACGACGAGCGCCGCCTGTTTACGGCCTTCCTCAGTGCGGAACAGTTCACTGCGGGCACTCTTGAGCATTGTGCCTCCGAGTTCCAGAATGCCGGAGACGCTGCGTGCGTTGAGCTCTATCCAAGTGTTGGATACCAGTCCGTCGTAGCCGCGCTCGAACCCGACCGCCTCGACTCCCATAGATGCAGCCGTGCGTGCAACTGCGCGGATGGCAGCATTCATGCCGCTGGCATCGCCGCCGCTCGTCAGAAGTCCGATGCGTTTCATGGCTACTTGGAGAAGACGTTCAGGAGGTCCACCCACTCCTGAGGGACCGTCTTGAGCTTGCCAACAGCTTCGGTGAGCGGAATTGCGATCACTTCGGTGCCGCGGAGAGCAGCCATCTTGCCGAATTCGCCACCATGGATCATCTCGATGGCTTTCACACCGACGCGGGATCCCAGGATGCGGTCGAACAGGGTGGGGCTGCCTCCCCGCTGGATGTGCCCTATCGTGGCCGAACGAGTCGAGACTCCAGTCTTCTCCTCGACGATCCTGGCCACTTCCGGCCCCACACCCCTGTTCTGCAGCAGCATGTGGCCGAAGTCGTCCAGTTTCTCGCCGGTGGCGGGCGTGACTTCTACTCCCTCGCTCACGACGATGAAGGCGTATTTCTTGCGCTTGTAGGCGGTCATGACCTGGCGCACCATGGCGTCCCAGTCGATGGGGACCTCGGGGATCAGTGTGTAATCGGCTCCTGAGCCGATGCCGGTGTAGAGTGCAACCCATCCGGCGTACCTGCCCATGACTTCCAGGACGATGATGCGCCGATGGGACAGTGCAGTGTCCTTCAGCCTTCGCGAAGCGTCGAGGGCAACACTCACTGCCGTGTCGAATCCGAATGTGAAGTCTGTTCCTGACAGGTCATTGTCCATCGTCTTCGGAACACCGACGACCTTGACGCCCAGCGCTGCAAGCTTGGTGGCTACACCCAGCGTGTCGTCCCCGCCGATGGCGATGACGGCATCCAGACCCAGAGCCGCGATGTTGGCGATGGCCTGCCGGACAAGAGTAGGGTCCTTGAACGGGTTGGTCCTGGAGGTGCCCAGAATGGTGCCACCCCGGTCGATGATCTCGTCGACGCGCGCAAGGTCCAGCGGTTCGGTCTCACATGAGAGAAGTCCCTGCCAGCCTCCGACGAGGCCAATGCACTCGTCTCCATAGTCGAGCGCTCTGAACACCGCACCGCGTATCGCCGGGTTGAGCCCGGAGCAATCCCCGCCGCCTGTCAGGACTCCAATTTTCATCTATGAGTCGACCTCCATTCGTACATACTAATAGTAGATGTAGTGCGCCTCCATTGTAGGGTGGCGACAGGATGAGTCAAGGCGACGTTGTGGAGCGCGAATCTGGTGGTCGAGCATCGGTCGAAGGCGCACATGTCAGTTGGGGAGGTTGGCACGAATCGTAGATGGGTCGTTCTGGTCCTGCTCATCGTCACCACTGCAGGCTGCAGACCCCGGACCGCGTGGCCGGGCGTGGACAAGGTCGTGTCTGAAGTGGACGCACAGCGTGCTTACAACGCCGTTGCCGAGCTTGCTTCATCAACCTATGCTGGTCGGCGCACTGGAACGCCCGGCGAGGCACAGGCCGCTGCATGGATCGCTTCACAGTTCAAGACGATTGGCCTGCAAGAGCCTCCCGGGTACAAGGACTGTCTTGCCACCTATGACGCGCCCCTGTACGTGGTGAGCTCATTCACTGGCATCAAGGCAAGCGGGACACGCGGTGAGTCGTTCCTTGGTGACCGCGGCATGGCGATCCCGTATGCTGGAAGTGGGAGCGTTGAGGCCGATGCCGTGCTTGCGGGGTTCGGGGTTCAGATGACGGGCTATGACGAGTATGCTGGCCTGGAAGTCGCGGGCAAGGTCGTGGTCCTGTTGCGCTACAGCGCTCCGACGCGTTCTGTACCCGAATCGCAGACGTACCTGGCGGCCAAGGTCGGGGGCGCCGCCGCACATGGCGCAGCCGGCGTCGTCATCCTCGACATGCCTTCGGCGCCTAATCCGTTCGACATGCATGGCCAGGTTGTGTCCGCCCTTCCCGACGCACCGGTGTCCGCTCTCGCATCTCTGGCTGGAGCGCGTTCTCTCTTCTGGGCGGCGGGGCTGTCCTTCGACGACATAGCGGCACAGGCGTGGGCAGGCCAGATCGTCTCGCGCGACCTCAACCTGAAGGTGTCTTTTGGCGTCACGGCATCATGGAAGCCGGACGCGACTGCGTTCAACGTAGCCGGCGTACTCTTCGGGACTGACAACAGGCGGCCGATCATGGTTTGCGCACACTTCGACCACCTGGGGACCGACCGGTCGGGCGTGGTGTACCCCGGAGCCGACGACGACGCGTCAGGTGTGGCCGTCATGCTGGAGATGGCACACTCGATGGTCTCGCTGGGCGCGGTCCCCCCGGTATCGATGTGGTTTGTCGCTTTCAGTGGAGAGGAAGAAGGATTGCTGGGTTCTGCCGCATTTGTGGCAGCAGCTCCCGAACTGGCTCAATCGCTGTCTGCCGTGCTCGACCTGGATATGATGCGGTCGACGTCGGGCCTCGGCGTGACGATCGATCCATCTGACCAGACGATCATGGCTGCTGTCTCAGGCGCAATCCGGGACGGCGCTTCACTCGCGGTCATCCCCTGGACAGGGGGATCTGACCATGAGACGTTCAGCCGGCTCGGCGTTCCCAGCTGCATGTTCTCGGCGCATGGGAGGGAAGCTACATGGTACCACACCACGACCGACACGGCGGAGGACCTCCCCGCAGCTGTCCTCGGCACGGCTGCGCGGGACGTGCTTCGTGTGATTTGGGGGCTCACCGGAAGTTCGTGACGCACAGACGCATCCACCGGAGAGCCTGATTGTGTTCACATTTTCTTCACTATATCCGTTCTGGGGACTTGACAAGGTTGCGGTCAGTACTACGATAATATCGTCCGAATAGTGTAAGACGTACGCGAGTAGTAAGACATCAGGAAACAGTAAGACATCGGACGAGAATGAGACGTCGTGGAAGATTCGGACGGTAATGCGCCGTGGAGGTGTACCATGAGACCAAAGGTGATGGTACGAATGGGCGATCTGGACCGCAGCGTTGTGTTGAACAGTGTTCTTCGCCTGCCCCGCTAGGGCGACGGCGTGATGGAGTGCTGAGGAGGTACTTATGAATATCAGGAAACCTGCAGTTACTGCTAGCAAGATGACTCCTGTCGAAATGTGGGCTTTTGAACGGCTGACCAGGTTCCCGCGCTAGGGGGGGACGTGCCTGCGTCGAAGAAGGATCTCGAATCGAAGAAAGATCTGGAGCGCGCGGTGATCGAAGACCTTGGGTCGACTGTCACCGCGTCGACGTCAGAGGAGCAGAAACTCGAGGCTCTTCGCATCAAGACGTTCGCCAGTGCTGTCAGGACCAGAGTGCTGGTCGCGTTCAGCACCTGCAGTGGCAGTTCAGGAGTTTCGGTGAAGCAGCTGTCAGAGAGGCTCGGCATGTCCCACGGCACCGTCTTCTACCACGTGAAGCAGCTTCAGAAGGCTGAATTCATCGAGGAGGCTGGTACGCGAGAGGTCAACGGCATCCTGGAGCGGTTTTACCGACCCGTCAAGCGACTCGTGCGGATCTCGCCGGAGACCGCTGCCCGGATGGATATCCCCATCAACATCTACTTCGAGGAAATGTACCAGCAGACTCGCAAGCCCGTAGGGCGACGAAGTCTCCTGAGCGAGGAGATCTTCGTGAACGAACAGGAGCGCAACGAATTCCTGCAGCGCTACGTCAAGCTCTGCGCCGAGTATAGCACTCCGGGTGGGGGCAAGATGCATCTTGCAGCCGCATCTGTCACGTATGAGGTCCGGGAGGATCCGGACCACGCTCCCTGCACCGATAGCGCGGAGCCCCGCTCCGACAAAGGGGCATAGGAGCTGAAAAGGACTCTGCGCCGCGAACTTGCTGGCATGAGAGCGCACAGGCCGGCGACACAGTGTCAGCAGACAAGGCTGCCACTCGCGCCGTCTCTCTGGGCGCAACTCCTTTCCTCCGGGACTTGACGAAGAGTCCCGGAGGTTTTCCTTTGAGTCCTAATAGAAACCGTCGACGATCACAAGGACGCCATCTCGCCTGAGCACGCGACTGAGTTCGTGAGCCATCTGCGCTCCCAGCTCCAATTGTGAATACCGTTGGTGTCAGGCACCAATAGCATTCACAATTGCGTTGCGGCGCTCCTGACGTATCCTGAACGCAGGGCGGCCGTGGATGGCCTGCCAGTGGAGGAACGCTGATGTGCAGGATGTTCGGAATGGTCGCCACGACGCCGTAATCAATAGCTCCATGGATTACCGAGGTCGAACCTTCACTACGTTCACTGGCGGTTGCCGACAAATCCGGTGAGGCCAATCCTGACGGTTGGGGTATCGGATGGTATGACGGTGAACAGGAGTGTCCCCATGTTGTCAAGGAACCGGGACCTGCGAACGAATCGCCACTCTTCGAGCTGACCGCTCGCGAAGTCAGTGCGCGCATTGCTCTTGCTCACATCCGCCGCAGCAGTGGTACATCTCGCCGGCTGGTCAACACGCACCCGTTCGTCGCGGGCCGCTGGGCATTCTGCCACAACGGGCACTGCTCGGGCGAACGTCTGATGGAGCATCTCCTGCCCAAGTTCAGGAAGGGCCTCGAGGGCGAAAACGACAGTGAAGTCTATTTTGCCTTGCTGCTGCAGCATCTCGAGTCGGCGACCGACCCCCTCGACGCCCTGAGGGGTGCCGTCCACGAGGTCGCGTCCGTCGGGGACTTCACCGGCCTCAACTTCCTCCTGTGCGACGGACAACGCATGTACGCCTTCCACTACAGCACGGATCCGGAGCGACACAGCATGTACCTGCAGCACCAGAGTGGCAGGGAACTCGTGGCCAGCGAACCCCTGGGCACCGGTTCCTGGGACGAGTTGCCCAACGGCTCGCTGGCTGTCCTGACGCTCGCCGGACACACGCTCGCGTCTCTGATCTGAAGCCAGGCCGTACGGACCGGCCCGCAGAAAGACTTGGCGGTTCCCTGGAAGCCGTTTCTTTGCTTTTTGGAGGCGTTTGTCTACCATATGGCATGTGGTTGAGGTCATACCTGGAGGTACCTTGATGGTACTCTGGAAAAGCATCGTGCTCGGAATTATGCAGGGGCTGACCGAGTTCCTGCCTGTCAGCAGCTCGGGTCATCTGGTCGTCTGGTCGGGGATCCTGAAGGCCGACTCGACGCTGGCCTTTGATGTGGCCTTGCACTTCGGCAGCCTCATCGCGCTGGCCATCTTCTTCTGGGGTGACATTCTGGGCCTGTTCCGGGGATTCCTCTACACGTTCCGTGGCAGCCTGTCTCATGAAGAGGCGCGCAAGCGCAACATGTTCTGGCTCATTGTGGCGTCCATCATACCGTCTGGAGTCGTCGGCGTGCTGTTCAGTGCGACCATAGAGAAGGCCTTCGCCAGCTACTACGTCGTAGCGGCCATGTTCCTCGTCACAGCCGTCCTGCTGCTTCTACAGCATTTTTCGTCGACGACCAGAACCATCCGCGAGGTCGGCTGGAAGGATGCGCTGGCCATCGGTATCGGTCAGGTTTTTGCGCTGCTGCCGGGTCTTTCGCGCAGTGGCACCACGATGTCTGTCGGCGTCTACAGGGGTCTCAAGCAGGAGGATGCCGCCCATTTCAGCTTCCTGATGGCCATCCCGACCATCGCGGGCGCCGCGATCTTCAAGCTCAAGGACTTCCTGAAAGCGGGGATGTCCTCAAGCACCCTCACTGAAGTCGGCATCGGTGTCGTCGTCAGCGTGCTGACCAGCCTCGTCGCAATCGGGTTGCTGCTCAAGGTTGCGCGGAAAGGCAAGATGCAGTGGTTTGGGCTCTATTGCGTTGCCGCGGCAGTTTTCACGTTTGCAGCCCACTATTTCGGACTTATCTGAGCCCTGCCTGGTGCGCAGGAATCGGGTTGAGGGTACAACAATGGAATGTACTACGTGAAAGGGGAGTGTGACCTATGTTCGAAAAAGCAACCGACAAGAACAACATTGGCGATCTTGCACTGTCGCTGGGTATCTGCGACGAGGAAGTCGATTTCTTTGGCAGGTACATGGCCAAGATCGACTACCATATTCTCAATCGCTTGCGGGACAAACCGGATGGCAAGTACATCGATGTGACAGCTATCACGCCGACACCGTTTGGCGAAGGCAAGACTGTCACGACCATTGGGCTGGGCATGGCGCTGAACAAACTGGGATTCAAGACGGTCAACACACTGCGTGAACCGTCCATGGGTCCAGTCTTCGGTATCAAGGGTGGTGGAACGGGTGGCGGCAAGTCTTCTCTCTTTCCGATGGAGCAAATCAACCTGCACTTCACGGGTGACATTCATGCAGTAGAGACAGCAACCAACCTGCTGGCCGCGGTGGTGGACAACCATATCTCTCAGGGAAACGAACTGGACATCGATCCTCAGAGCATCAGCTGGCGCCGGACCATGGACGTAGAAGACCGGTCGATGCGCGAGCTGACGATTCAGCTCACGGAGAAGCAAAATGGCATCAAGACGGAGACGACGTACGAGACCGGCTTCGACATTGCCGCCGCTTCGCCCATCATGGCCATCATGGGTTTGACGACAGGATTCGATGATCTGCACGAGCGCTTGTCGGAGATTGTCGTTGCGCGCAGCCGCAGCGGAGCGGCCGTGACGGTCGCGGACCTGCATGCAACCGGGGGTCTGGCTGCTGTCCTCAAGGATGCCATTTACCCCAACCTGGTTCAGACTGAAGAAGGCACGCCGGCCTTTGTTCACATCGGACCATTCGCCAACATCGCCTTTGGCAACAACTCAGTGCTGTCCGACCGTACTGCACTGAAACTTGGTGACTATGTCGTGACAGAGAGTGGGTTTGGTGCCGACATGGGTTTCGAGAAACTCATGGACATCAAGATCCGACAGGCCGGTATGAAGGCGCCCGACTGTGTGGTCATCGTTGCCACGATCCGTGCGCTCAAGATGCACGGCGGTGCGTTCACTGTCAGGCCAGGCAAGAAGCTTGATCCCGCTCTTGTTTCAGCTGTCAACATGCCGGCACTTGAGCTGGGCTGCCAGAACCTCCGGGTGCATATCGAGAACGTTCGTTCCTATGGTCTGCCAGTTGTTGTCGCTATCAACCGATTCCCGGACGACATCGCCGAAGAGGTAGGGATGGTTCAGGCCAAAGCGCTGCAGTTTGGTGCGCTGGCCGCCGTTCCGCACACGTTCTTTTTGGATGGCAGCGAGGGTGGCCTGGAACTGGCACGCGCTGTCCAGGAAGTGGCATCGACATCCAAGGGGGGTGCTATCCACTATCCTTATGAGTTGACCGATACCATCGAGGACAAGATGCGCAAGCTGGTCCGCGCGATCTATCGCGCCAGTGACATCGAACTGACACCTCTGGCGGTCGAGCGCATCAAGGAGTTCACTGTGGCCGGCTATGACAAGTGGCCCATCTGCATGGCGAAGACGCATCTGTCCATCAGTCATGATCCCGATGTCAAGGGCGCGCCCGCTGGATACCTGTTCCCAATTCGCGACATTCGTGCCGCGACCGGTGCGCGTTTCCTGTATCCATTGGGTGGAACGATGCAGACCATGCCGGCACTCTCCAGGGTCCCTGCACTGGTGAATATCGACGTGACCAGAGACGGGGTCATCACAGGCCTTCGCTGATCTGTCGAACCCGACCGGCACTGTGAATATTCTCCCCTGTGGCGTCCGTGCTCATTGGATACAATGGAGGGTAGCAACACAACTCGCGCATGGAGGTGAGCGTTGAAACAGACATTTCTCAATCTAGGTGCAGCTTTTGTCGGTGAATCCATGGCCCGCAACCGGTACGCCATGTACAACAAGGTGGCTCGGACCGAAGGGTTCGAGCAGATAGCAGGGATCTTCGCCGAGACCGCCGAACAGGAGCGGGAGCATGCCAACATCCTGTTTCATTTTCTCCAGGATATCAAGAAAGAGAATGGTGGCAAACTGAAGCTCGCAAACGCGGAAGTCCCGCTGGTGCTGGGGACAACGGCCGAGAACCTGCAGGCCGCCATCGACGGTGAACACTATGAGACGACCACGATGTACCCGGGCTTTGCCGACGTCGCCGATCAGGAAGGCTACAAGGCAATCGCGGAGCGCCTGCGTGCCATTGCGGTAGCTGAAGGCCACCATGAGGAACGGTACACCAAGCTCCTCAAGGAAGTCAAGGCCCACTCCGTCTTCAAGAAGGACCACAAAATCATCTGGGTCTGCCGCGAATGTGGGTATGTCTATGAAGGGACCGAGGCGCCGACCAAGTGCCCCGCCTGCCAGCACGCGCAGAGCTTCTATCAAGTCAAGTCGGAGGACTACTAGAGTCAGAGAGACAATCATGGGGCCTGCTCCGGCAGGCCCCTTCTTGTGAGACGGCGCATGAACACGCGCATCGACAACTGCTTCGTCTGTTCGCCGGACAACCCGGCCGGTCTCCATCTCCGTTTCGACGTCGGGGATGGTATCAGTAGGGCTGAGTTCTTGCTGGATTCGGCGTTCGATGGGTGTCACGGCGTTACGCATGGAGGCATCCAGGCGGCAATCCTAGATGACGCAATGGCCAACTTGGAGACTGTCAGGAGCAAAAACTGCGGATGAGCACCAACAACAGGAAAGCTACACCGAAGGCGAGTGGGACGCAGGAGCTGCGGAAGAAGTATCCGGGCCACAAGCCCATTCCGCCGAGCACGCGGACAGTGGTTATCACATTGGCAGCGACGGTCATCCTGTCGCTGTTGCTTGTGTTCGTCTTCCTCAAGAAGGCTCAGGCCCCGCAGGTAGTGGGCAACAAGTACGTTGTGCTGGAGACCAGCATGGGCACGATCAGGCTTGAACTCTACGGGGACAAGGCTCCCAGGACCGTGACCCAGTTCCTCGAGAACGTCGTGGGCGGCAAGTACGACGGTCTGACGTTTCATCGGGTCGTCAAGGGATTCATGATCCAGGGCGGGGACCCCAATGGCAACGGTACGGGAGGCGGGGCGATCCCCTTTGAGAAGACGGACATTAGCCACGTCCGCGGTGTCATCTCCATGGCATCGTCGCAGGCGGGAGTCACGCAGTCGAACATGCAGTTCTTCATCATGCACGGCGACTACACCGGCCTGGACGGCACGTTCGCAGCGTTTGGCCATGTTGTCGAAGGGACGGACGTCGTGGACAAGATCGCGAGCGTCCCTGTCGGGCCGAATCTTGGCATGCCCGACGAAATGTCGGTCCCTCTCGCCAAGATCACCATTATTCGGGCGACGGAAGTCGCCAACTAGGAGCGTCACATGGAAGAAAAGAACAAGGTTGTCCGTATGGAAACGTCCAAGGGCACGATGACACTCGAGCTGTACGCCGCTCGGGCGCCCAAGACTGTCGAGAGGTTCATGGCGGCCACAAACGCCAGCAAGTATGACGGCCTCAAGTTCCATCGCATCATCAAGGACTTCATGGTTCAGGGTGGCGACCCACAGGGCACCGGTATGGGCGGCGGCAACGTCAAGTTCGAGGGCTCCGACGTCAAGCACGTTCCCGGCGTCATCAGCATGGCGGCTCAACAGGCACGCGTCGACCAGTCCGACATGCAGTTCTTCATCATGACCAGCACGTCTGAGCAGCTGGATGGCAACTACACCGCGTTCGGACACGTCACTGAAGGCATGGACGTTCTGGGGGCCATCGCGGCGACACCCGTCGCTCAGGCGCCGTGGGGCGAACGTTCACGTCCTGTGGAGGACATGCACATCATAAAGGCGTCCGAGATTCTCGACTAGGAGGAATGTATGGCTATTCACATTGTAACGGACTCCACAAGCTACCTTCCCAGTGGTTTTGCGGAACAGCACCACCTTCCCGTCGTGCCGGTCAAGGTTTCGGTCGACGGAGTATTCTTCCGCGAGTTTGTGGAGATATCTCCTGATGTCTTCTACGCGAAGCAGAAAGCTGGAGCCAAGTCTGGCACCACGCAGCCCAGCCCTGAGGATTTCATCGCGGTCTACACCAAGTTGCTCGCAAATCCGGACGACGAAGTGCTGAGCATTCACCTGTCATCCGGCATGAGTGGGACACTCAACAGCGCGTACATTGCAGCCGAGCAGACCGATCCCAGGCGCATCCGTCTCTATGATACGCGGACGGTAGGTCTCGGACTCGGGTTCATGGTCATGCAGGCCGTCAAGCTTGTTGCGGGTGGAGCCGGCATCGACGACATTATCAAGGCGCTGGACGGGATGCAGCCACGCACGCATATCTACTTTCTTGTTGGCACAATGAAGTATCTCATCGAGGGCGGGCGCATCGGCAAGGCGGCGGGGGTCGCAGCCAGCATCCTACAGATCAAGCCCATCCTTACGGTCAAGGACGGTATCGTCGACGTGTTCGAGCGGCCGCGAACCATGCGGACAGCCCGAGACCGCATGTGGGCACTCATCGACCAGGCGGTCGTACGGGGGATCGAGGACATTGGGTTCCACCATTCGGGCAACAGAGCCGAGGTCGAGGCAATGCAAACTGAGTTCACGAGGCGCACAGGTATTCCGTCCGTCCTTAGCCAGCTGGGCCCGGGCATCGGGTGTCATACGGGACCCGAGACCGTGGCAGTCGTCATTGTCGACAAAGCAGTCTGATTGAGAAGGCCAACGTGAACGCAGCGGCGAATTCGGACGGGAATGGGTCGGAAAGGGGCCAAACGTGAGCATCCATATTGTAACGGACTCCACAAGCTATCTTCCCATTGGTTTTGCGGAACAGCACGACCTTCCCATTGTGCCGGTTAAGGTTTCGGTCGACGACGTCTTCTTCCGCGAGTTTGTAGAGATATCTCCTGATGTCTTCTACGCGAAACAAGAAGCTGGAGCCAAGTATGGCACCACGCAGCCCGGCCCTGAGGATTTCATCGCGGTCTACACCAAGTTGCTGGCAAACCCGAACGACGAAGTGCTGAGCATTCACCTGTCATCCCGCGTGAGTGGGACGCTCAACAGCGCGTACATTGCAGCCGAGCAGACCGGTCCCAGGCGTGTCCATCTCTATGATTCGCGGACGTCAGGTCTCGGGCTCGGGTTTATGGTCATGCAGGCCGTCAAGCTGGTTTCGGGTGGAGCCGGCATCGACGACATTATCAAGGCGCTGGACGGGATGCAGCCACGCACGCATATCTACTTCCTTGTCGGTAGAATGAAGTATCTCATCAAGAGCGGGCGCATCGGCAAGGCGGCGGCCGTCGCTGCCAGCATATTGCAGATGAAGCCCATCCTCACGGTCAAGGACGGTATTATCGATGTGTATGACAGGCCGCGCACCATGCGGGCGGCCCTAGACCGCATGTGGGCGCTCATCGACCAGGCGGTCGTACGGGGCATCGAGTATATTGGGTTCCACTATGTGGGCAACAGAGCCGAGGTCGAGGCAATGCAAACAGAGTTCACGAGGCGTACAGGTATTCCGTCCGTCCTTAGCCAGCTGGGGCCGGGCGTCGGGTGTCATATGGGACCCGAGACACTGGGCGTTGTCATCGTCGACAAAGCAGTTTGAACAAGAAGGCCAATTTGGGCGCAGCGGCGAATTCGGACAGGAATGGGTCGGAAAGGAGCCAAACGTGAGCATCCATATTGTAACAGATTCAACCAGCTATTTGCCAGGGGGCTACGCAGATCAGCACGGGGTCGACGTTGTCCCCCTCCGGATCACGATTGATGGAGCGCTTTACCGGGAATTCGTGGACATTGCTTCAGATCAATTCTATATGAGACAAGAGTCCGGCGCGAAGGCTGTAACATCGCAGCCGGGACCGGAGGATTTTGTCGGGCTCTACAAGAGGTTGTTGCAGAACCCAGAGGATGAGGTTCTCAGTATTCATATTTCCAGCCTCATGAGTGGAACGCTGAATAGCGCTCATGCGGCAGCCGCGATGATAGAGTCGCAGCGGGTGGTCCTGTACGACAGCAGAACGACTGGCTTGGGCCTTGGATTCATGGTCATGGAAGCCGTTCGTCTAGCTGAGATCGGAGCAACCATACCTGACATTGTGACGGCGTTGGATGCGATGCAGGCTCGCATACATATCTACTTCCTGGTGGGCACGCTGGTATACCTGGTGGCGGGGGCTCGTATCGGCAAAGCGGCCGGTGTCGCGGGCAGCATTCTGCAGATCAAGCCAATCCTGACGATCAAGGACGGCATGATCGATGTGTATGACAGGCCGCGCACCATGCGTGTCGCGAGGGAGCGCATCTGGGCACTTATCGACGGCGCGGTTGGGCACGGAGTCGACTATGTGGGATTTCACTATGCGGGCAACCGTGCCGAAGTCGAAGCTCTTCAACAGGAGTTTGAACGCCGGACAGGTATGCCATCTGTCCTGAGCCAGCTGGGCCCTGTCGTCGGCTGCAATACGGGACCCGAGACACTGGGCGTTGTCATCGTCGACAAAGCAGTGTAATCCGAGGTTGGGAGAGGGAGACGCCTCTTCCCCTCCCTGACAATGTGAGCAGTCCCGCTGTCTCCGCCGGCGGGACGAATGCGCAAGCGGAGAAAGGAGCCGACAATGGCCATCCACATCGTAACAGACAGCACGGCGTGCCTGCCGGAAGGGTATGCCGAAGAGCACGGCGTTACAGTCATTCCACTCAAGGTCTCACTCGACGGC
>Ga0315294_10003144_pt1 | contig 17969 bp, 13 predicted proteins | sample YL17G13_40_MG_FD_203626 | JGI IMG/M metagenome (GOLD analysis project Ga0315294, IMG submission 203626) | Sediment microbial communities from Yellowstone Lake, YNP, Wyoming, USA - YL17G13_40 | ecosystem: Environmental > Aquatic > Freshwater > Lake > Sediment | place: USA: Wyoming | collected... | reverse complement strand
GCTTCAACGCGTCTCCCACGCGCCGTCAATTGTGGCGTGGGCGCTGTTTGCCGTGGCGATCGCCGACTACCTGCTCTCGCTCCTTTTCGAGGCCAAGCTACTGAGTGGGCAGTGGACTCGCCAGTCGGCCCCAGCTTCGCCCCCACGCCCTTCTCGTTCTACCCCCGTCGCTGCAGCCATCATCGTCAGCACCTTCGGCGTCAGCATCGCCATCGACGGCCTGGTCCTGCGCTTCCTCTCCTTCAGCACATGGCCTTGGTACTTGTACGGGCTCTCAATCCTGCACGGCATCCACCTCCAGCTTCGGTGGGATCGCTACGAGGAGGCGGATCGCCGCGCGCGAACCCATCTCGACTAACGGGCGCGAGTCTGACGCAGCCGCTCATACAGCAGCAAGGCGCAAGCCACGCTCACATTAAGCGACGTCACGTGGCCGACCATGGGGATCCGCACCAGCGCATCGCAGGCGTCGCGCAGCGGCTGGCTCAGGGCGCGATCCTCTCCGCCGAGCACAAGAGCAAGCGGCCCGGTCATGTCCTGCTCCCAATAGTCCGTGCGCGCCTCGGCCTCGGCGCCGATGATTGTCAGCCCCTCGCGGCGCAACGCCGACAGGGCTTGAGTCAAGCTCTGACGCACGACCGGCACCCTCTCGGCCGCCCCCGTCGATGCCCGAAGCGCCTCCGGCCCAAGCGCTGCGCCTCCATGGCTCGGCAGCACGACCGCGTCAACGCCGGCGGCATCCGCCGTTCGCAGGATCGCCCCCAGGTTGTGCTCGTGCAGCAGTTCCCGCAGCAACACCAGGCACGGCGCGCGCCCCTCCGAGCCACAGCGCTGCAGCACCTCTTTCAACCTTGGCTCGGACGCCGCTACCGCGATTGCCGCGACGCCCTGATGACCGGGCCCGGCCCGTTGGTCGAGCTCTCGTCTCTCAACCCGCTGCACTGGTAGGCCGCCCCGCTTCGCGGCATCCAGAATCGCTGCGAGCTTCTGTGTCGGCTGCGCCCCGCTGTCAACAAGCACTTCGCGCACGCGCCCGCCCACACGCAGCGCGGCCAGCACCGCGTTGCGCCCGCTAATGACCCTCGTGCTCTCGCCATGCCTCTTGCTCATGTGACCACTCGCCATTATAGGCTGAGCAGGGGCCTCGTCGCAACCCGGGCCGACGACGACGATCCCCGCCCACCCGGCGCGACTTAACATAATCCTTATTATCGGACGGAATCCCGGGATCTCCGGCGGCGCTACTCAGGCCGAGTGATCGTTTTCCCCCGTGCCCTACCCCCGCCCCCGAAGCGTCTCGGGCGTCAGTCGCTGTGTGGACAGGCCTTCGCGCTGCACTGCGCGCGAGTAACTCCTCTTGCGGTGTGGGGCTCAATATGGCCAAACAACCCAGGCGGCGCGCACCGATCGTGGGATTCACGGGCGAAAAAGGATGTACTCACTTTGTCGCCGAAGCGGGGTTGCGAGGTCCGCCGTTACACATCGCCACCAGCGGAGACCTTCGCAATTATGATGCCGGTTGGCGGCGCGGGCCTGGGGGTTGCGCCGCGCGCTCGAGGTCATATCCGCCCAGGTTGAGTTCCATCGCGAGGTGGCTCGCAAATATCTGTTTGCCCGTCCCTGTACGCCGTTGCCGGTGTTCTCGCCTTGGCGATGCCAGCCTGGGGCTCGGAGGCTAACATGGTCGTGTTCTGGGCTTCGAGCCCAGTTGCGCCGGGCGAGACGGCGGTGCTGGTCGGATCAGGCCTGGAGGGGGCGGCGGGCGTGGCAGTCGAATGCCTTCCCGACGCCGCCGTCGGCGAGCCGTCGGACGAGGATGCGCGTATCCCATCTGCTTCCGCCGGTATCGTGGAACCGGCGCAAGTCACGGAGCGCAGTGTGAAGTTTGTGTTGCCCGAAGCCGGGAAGCCGGGCCTGTACACGGCGCGCGTGAGCGGCGTACTTGGAAAGACAGGAGGACGAAGTCTGAACGAGGAGATCATCGCATGAACGTGGAGGAATGGGAGGCACGGCTCACGGAGACGTTCAGCGGCCCAGGGGGTGTCATCGGTGCGCGCCTGCTGAAGATCATCGAAATGGAGAAGGCCTACGGCGGGCGCCTGGTTAGGACATTTCACGGCCACAACGTCCTCGCGGACAGTTTCGCCGACTTCTACATCGAGACGCTACAGAAGTGCAACCAAGGCGTGCATCGCGACGAGCTGCCGCGCGAGTACCCCGATTATCCATTGACGGTGCTGGATTACGTGGTCAACTTCCGGAGCCTGCGCGCCGCCGCGAATCTCTTCACGTGCGGGTATCCCCTAGACGGCTATTGTCTGCTCAGGGACCTGAAGGATCGGGCAGTGTTCTTAGCCGCACTCGCGGCCAGTGCGACTTCCTGGCCCGCCTTGCTTGGCGCCGAGCAATTCTGCACCAGCGACCGACTTACAGAGCAAGAGTTCCAAGCCGCCCGCAAGAGACGAGTGAAGGAAGAGCGCAGGGTGCGAACCGTGATGCTCGGAGCAAGATCAGGGTTGCCACTTGACCACCTGGCGGAGCTGCGGCGCTGGGAGAATCTGTTTCACTACCAGGTGCACGGATCTAGCCTGACCATTGCTTTCGAAGGCATAGGTTGGTTGCGGGGGCAAGAGGGGCTGTCGATTGGACCAGCATTCAACGAAACCGCTGCTGCCACGTACATGAATCGGACCGGGGAAGTCGGCTGGATGCTATTGCGCACCTTGCCGTTCCTGCAGCCCAAGCCCCGGGCCTTTGGCGAGGACTGGGCTCGGAAATGGGCCGTACTGGACGAGTCCTTTCGGGTGTGCGTACTCAGCCTCGACAAACTAGGAAAGCCCATCGCACGCGCAATCGTGGCATTTGTGGACGCCAGGTTCGCGTTCTCGCCGGACACAGCTTATGGCGAGCGGGCCTGAGGCAAGGTCATATTTCGTACCGGATCAGTAATACCAGGCTGCGCCGCCAGCACGGCACAGGCGAGCTCGTAGGGCAGGAGCTTGCCTCCTGCCCCACAGCATGGACACGGGGCGGAAGACCCTTCGGCTTCGCTCAGGGCAAGCTGAGCTTCTGCCGTACGAGATTCCCACCTCCCGGCTTGCCCCCTCTGGCAACGCGACTGCCAGCCGATCGGCGCCACCGCAGGAAGGGTGTTGCCAGAGCCGTACATAAACGCAGCTCACCATATCTGCAAACCATGTGTCTTCAGGAATAATCAAGACAGTGATCTCGTCTGGCTCAAGCGCTTGAGGCGGGCGGCTTAGGGTTCGGTTGAGACTCGGCGTCGGGACCACAGCGGGGGCGGGCATGGCGCGGAGACTGATCGTGGCGAGGATTCCGGTTTTCGGCATCGGCCAGCCAGCTGCGACCGGGTGCACGCGCGGGCGCGACGCGGTGACGGGCGAGACCGAATACTGGGACCGCTTGCGCCTTGAGCTGATGGATGTCTTGGCGAGGGCACTCGAGGGAGGTTCCCTGACGGGTGTGCACGTCTTCCAGGAGGGCCTGTCTGCCGCAGGGGAAGACGCGCTGGAGATGGCTGCGGAAATGGCAAGTCGCGGCAATCCCAGCTACAAGCTCGTGCTGGAGTTGGTCGGACGTGGCGCAAGATTGCAGCAGACGGAGGACCCCGATCTCCTTCAGCAGAGCCATGACCTGCTGCGCGACGCCCTCACGGCTCCGGTCCTCAACGATCGCATTGAGGCGCGCAGGCTGTACCAGGCCAGACAGGATGAGCTCAACGCGCAGCGCAGCGCGTACATCGCAGGGCGCGTCGGCCGCGTTGTCGGGCCGGACGAAACCGCCGTGCTTATGATTGGCCCTGCTTATCGCGTGGAGGATCTCCTGCCCGCGGACTTTCACGTGACCGTGCTTCCGGGCGCACCTGCCGACTGCAGGTGATGCCGCGCCTGGATGCTTCGACGCTTTCCCTGCAGCCTTAACATACCCGCTCCCCGGCCCGCTCCTGGGCCTGATGCAGTGCTCCCCCGTGTGCGCCCCGTCCACGTCGGCCTGAAGCCGCTGGTCAACCAGACCCCTCCCCTTCTGCCGCTCACGCCGCAAGCCGCGAGGAAGCCGCCACCCCGGCGTAGAAACCTCTGACGACAGTCGGGAGCATGAACGCGACATGAGCACACTCGGACAGTCCATACGCAGGGCGCTGCTGGGCGAACGGCTGCCCACTTCGCGGGCGGCGCAGGAGCGCCTGCCCAAGCTGCTGGCCCTGCCCGTCTTCGCCTCGGACGCCATCTCGTCGTCAGCCTATGCGACCGAGGAAATACTGCTGGCCCTGATGGTAGCGGGCTCCGGCGCGCTCGGCTACTCGGTCGGCGTCGGCGCCGCGATCTGCCTGCTGTTCGCGATCGTGGCCGTGTCCTATCGCCAGACGATCATGGCCTATCCTTCGGGCGGCGGCGCCTATGCCGTCGCTCGCGAACACCTGGGGCTGCTGCCGGGCACGCTAGCCGCCTCCTCGCTGCTCACCGACTACGTGTTGACCGTAGCGGTAAGCATCGCCGCGGGTGTTGCCGCTGTCATCTCCGCCATGCCGCTCCTGGCAGGGTACCGCGTGCCGTTGTGTTTGCTGTTCATTGCCCTGATTACGCTCGCCAACCTGCGCGGAGTCAGGGAATCCGGCAAGCTGTTCGCCGGCCCCACGTACCTGTTTGTTTTCAGCGGAGGCCTGCTGCTGATCGTGGGGGCAGTGCGGCTGGCGACCGCGGCCGGCCCCGCGGTGATAATCCAGGAACCGCCGGTCGCCGCGCTGCAACCGTTTGCATGGTTTCTGCTGCTGCGAGCGTTTGCCTCCGGCTGTGCGGCACTCACCGGGATCGAAGCCGTCAGCAACAGCGTGCCCGCATTCCGGCCGCCCGAGTCGCGCAATGCGGCACTGACCTTGCTGTGGATGGCCGGCATCTGCATCGGCCTGTTCTTCGGGATCACGCTGCTGGCGCAGTTCTTCCATATCGTGCCCGGCGGCGAGCAGACGGTGCTCTCCAAGCTGGGCCGTACGGTCCTCGGTGACGGACTCCCGTATTACGTCTTGCAGGCGGCGACCGCCATGGTGCTCGTGCTGGCCGCCAACACGAGCTTCACCGGTTTTCCGCGACTGGCGTCGATCCTGGCGCAAGACGGCCTGGCGCCGCGCCAACTCGCGAATCTGGGCGACCGGCTGGTGTTTAACAACGGCATCGTGCTGCTTGGCGTGTTCGCGTCGGCGCTGATCGTGCTCTTCGGGGGCATGACCCATGCCCTGATCCCGCTCTATGCGGTGGGCGTCTTCATCTCCTTCACCCTGTCCCAGGCCGGCATGGTCAAGCGCTGGCGGACGCTGCGCACGCCCGGCTGGCGCCTGTCCGCCGTCGTCAACGCCCTCGGCGCGATCGCGACCTGCGTCGTGCTCGTGGTGGTGGCCGCGGTCAAGTTCGTTCACGGCGCGTGGATCGTGTTCCTCGTGATCCCGCTGTTGATCCTGGGGTTCCGCAAGATCGCCGAGCACTACCGGACGCTGGCTCAAGCGCTCAGCCCCGAGGAATATGACGTGCCGCGGGCCCTGCGTCATTCGGTGATGGTGCTCGTGCCCGGCCTTCATCGCGGCGTGATAGATGCGCTCATCTATGCCAAGTCAATCGACCCCGAGTGCGAGGCGGTGTTCGTGGAGGTCGATCCGGCGGAGACGGCGAAGCTGCAGCAGATGTGGGTGCGTTATCGCCCTGGGGTCCCGCTGACCGTGCTCAAGTCTCCATGGCGCTCACTCGCGGCGCCCATCATACAGTACATCCGCACCGTGCGCGCGGAGAAGGGGGTGGGACTGGTGACGGTGGTGGTGCCGGAATTCGCTACCACCCAGTGGTGGCACCGCTTGCTCCACAACCAGTCGGGGTTGATCGTCAAGCTCGCGCTCATGGCCGAGCCCGGGGTGGTGGTCACCAATGTCCGGTATCATGTCGGTGAATAGGGTGCGCGGGGCGGGCCAATCCTGGTATATTATCCGCAGGAGCGAATGTCATGCCTTATGCCCACGTCATGGTGGTGTACGACGGGACCCCCGCGGCCGACGACCTGCTGGACATGGTGTGCCGCATCGTGCGTCCCCATCGTGCGCAGCTCACGATCCTCTACGTCAAGTTCGTGCCTTTACAGGAGGCGCTGCCCAAGTACGAGCCGGGCTCCGATCCCGAGACCGACGCGCTGGTGTCTAGAGCGGAGAAACTCGCCGACAGCCGGGGCGTCAAGGCCGCCTATGCCGTCCGCTACGCACGCAAGCTCGGGGCGGCGGTCGTGTCAGAGGTGCGCACGCGCGGGGTTGACTTGCTGGCGCTGCTTGCCCCTGACCCGGTGGATAGGACTGCCGCCGGACGCTGCATCAGCCCGGACCTGGAGGCCGTGCTGCGCCGCGCCACCTGCGCGCTAATGCTTTGCCGTCCCAGCCGCGACGCACAAGCCTAAGGCGGATAGCTCATCCGCCGGTCACGCGCGGAGGCGTCATTTCTATGCACGAACGCACGGAAAGGACCAGCACCAATGAGCGCGCATCCTCGTCAACTCGGCATGGGCCTGGCCGCAATGACATGCCTGGCGCTGGGGAGTGAGGCCGTGGCCCGCGCGGCTGATGTCTCAGCGCTCCCTCCCCTACCCCGGCTGGAACAGAAAGCAGCAGCGGGGGCGCGCGCATACCGCGCGGGCGACGCCCTGGTATTGGAGAACGAGCGGGTGCGGGTCGTCTGTCCGCGGGGCGAGAATGGCTACCCCTGCGCGGTGTGGTTCGCGCATGACGGCAAGCGGTACGCACAAGTCGGAGTGACCTCGCCGTTAAGCGATGTGGTGCTGCAGACGCCCGACGGCAGCGAACGGTTGACGGTCACGCCGTCCTCGGGTTTGCCCGCTGAGCGCCAGCGCAGCGCGGCTGTGACCCTCAACTGGGAGTCCCGCGACAGCCGCGGCACGGCGTGGAAGGCCAGGCTGGATTTCCGCCTCGAAACCGGCGCTGCGCGCGTTGCGGTTGCCTACTCACTGGCGGCGGACGGCCCCGCGCAACTGCTGCGATTCACCGGGCCGTCAATGCATGCCGGCGCGGGGTCGTTCGGTTCGCGCAAGAGCTTCGCGCTATTCCCCGGCCTGGAGTATCTCCAGGATGACGAACGTTCCTCCAGCCGCCGCGATGCCGCCGAACCCATCAGCCTGCGCCTGGTGCCGCATCCCTTCAAGGTCACCATGCCCCTCATGGCGGTTTCGTCCGGCCCCTACCTTGCCGCGATCCTGTGGGACCAGCGCCAGCTCTGGGACGGCGAGCATTACACGCTGTCGGCGCAATTCGCATCACCGAACTGGTACGAGAAGCGAGACGATCACCTGATGCGGTTGTTTCTCCCCACGCCCCCCGAGTGGGTGGCCGAGAACAGCGATGTGGCCGAGAAGCCATACGTGATGGCTCCCGACGCCGAGCTGCGCATGAAAGCGTACGTGGTTGCGGAACACGTCGCCGATGCCGAGCCGGCCGAGGTCGTGCTCAGGGCCATCAATCACTACTACCAGGCCATCGGGCTGCCGCAGGTCGCTGGCATGCCTCGCTCGCAGGCCGCCGAGATCGAACTGAGCCGCTACGGCTTCATGAATACCATCTGGGACGCGGAGACCCGAAAGCATCGCCACTGCGTTGACTGGGCGCCGGCCAACAGCCCCGGCTTCGCCGCCCTGATGTGGATTGACTATTTGCTCACCGACGACGCGGCCGCGAAGCGCAGCCTGCGCGATCGCGTCGAGCTCATCGCGTCTCAGACCCTCGCCGAGCAGGCTGAGGGCGGCCTGGTTTCCCCCGCCAATTGCCACATCATGCGCTGGGAGTTCCCGTTCTACCGCGGCCAACTCGCCGCAGGGCTGGCCGGGGCGCGCAGCCAGGTTTATCGGGCCATGGACAGCCAGCACTCCGACGGCCGCTGGACCTTCGAGCCCGACGAGAAGCACCGCAGCCTCGGCAAGTTCGGGGATGCGGTGGTGGGCACGTGTGCGCGACCGGCGCTCGAGCTGCTGCGCTACGCGCGAATCACCGCCGATGAGCAAGCCCTCGCCGCTGGGATCAGGGCCCTGCGCTTCATTGACGGTTATGCCGTCCCGTGCGGCGCCCAGGGTTGGGAGTGCCCGCTGTACGAGCCCGACATCCTGGCCGCCGGCCTTCTAGTCCCGGCCTACGTCGAAGCCTACCGAGTTACGGGCGACGCGCACTGGCTGCGCCAGGCCTCGTATTGGGCGAAGACCGGCCTGCCCTTCCTCTACGCGTGGAACCGGCCCGATACGCCCGGCATGCGCTTCGCCTCCATCCCCGTGTTCGGCACGACCTTCTTCACCCATTCCTGGCTGGGGGTGCCGGTGCAGTGGAACGGCCTGGTGTACGCCTACGGCCTGCGCCACCTGGCGCCCTACGACGCCTCCCTGCCTTGGGGGCAGATCGCTGAAGGCATCACCGTCAGCGGCACGTGGCAGCAGATCGAGGAGGAGGGCAAGCTCAAGGGCACCTACTGCGACGGCTGGTACGAGTACTGCACGGACAAACGGGGCGCCTGGATCAATCCCGAGGACATCATGGTCAACCTCTTTGCGCAGATGGGATTTGATCCCGATGTCTCAACGGCCGTGCTGCCCGATCCGATAGCCGACCCGGGCGCCGAGGGGCGCGTTCATGTCAGCTCCGGCGCCCGCGTGCGGGAGGCCAGGCTGGATGGCAGGGCTGTCTCATTCCGCCTCGACTACTTCCAGGGAGAGACCAGTCATACCCTGGTCACGGGCGTCAGCAGCCCGCGGAGCGTGCTGGCCGACGGCGCGCGCGTGGAGCAAGTCGAAGACCTGGACGCCGCACCCCAGGGCTGGCGTTACGACGCGGGGAACCACTGGCTGTTCCTCAAGCTCAACCACTCACGGGCGAACGTGGAGGTACGGGTGTCTGCGGCTCGTCGCTAGGGCCACGGTGTCGCCGGGCACCTTCGCGCGGGCCTGCTAGGCGCCGGCTGTCGGGCGGCTAAGCCCTAGGGGCCGCCGTGGCGGCCTTTCGGCCTAGCCACCCGACCACAGGCGACCGCTGGGGCTTTCCTCGCGCTGCGCCACCGCCTCCCGCGCGCGCTTGAGCGCGGCGAGCGCGGCGGGATCGTCCAACTCGCTGAGGACGAGCGCCGCTTTCTCGCGCAGAGCCGGCAGCGGGTCGTTGAACAGCACCCCGGCAATGAGATCGACCGCCTCCGAGGTCCGCAGCAGCGCCAGGGCTTCCAGCCCCGCCAGCCGCACTGTGGGATCGAGAGACATGAGGTCGCGCCGGCAGTCCTCGATCGAGCCGCGCTCCCGCAGCACGTCGGAGACGATGTCCAGCAGGATGTGGCCGACATAGTCGTTGGCTTGCTTCGCGGTCGCAAGGAGGGAGCGCATCACCGCCAGATTGGTTTCGAGGAACACGCTGCGCACGTGCTCGCGATGGTGGTCGTCGCGCAGAGCCTGAACCATCGGAGCCACCGCCCCGCTGTTGGCCAGGTTGAGAAGGCTGACGCGCGCCGCCCCGCGCACTTCCTCCGCGCTGTCGTCAAGCGCCGCCAGAAGCATGCGAACCTCGTCATCGCCCGGCTCGCCCACCCGCGCCAACGTTTCCGCCGTGCGTCGCCGCACGAACACATCCCCGTCGGCCAGCAGCCTGGCGGCCCGCGAGCGCGCGGGGCTTGCTTCAGCGCCGATGTTGGCCAGGGCGTTGAGCGCCGCCGCGCGCACGTACTTGTTGGGATCCTCCAGGCGGCCGGCGATGGCGTCGAGCGCCGCCACCACCCGCAGCTTGCCCAACACGCCGGTGACCGCCGCGCGAATCTTGGGATCCGGGTTATGCAGGTGCTCGCGCAGCGGCTCGACCAGCGAGGAATCCGCGATCTGCCACAGCGATCGAGCCGCCTTCTGGCGCACGGGCGGGGAGGGGTCCTCGAGTGCGGCGATGAGGGCCGGGCCGGCAAGCGGATCCCCCAGTTCACCGAGGGCCTCGGCGGCGCGACGCCGCAGGTCGGCGTCGTGATGCTGGAGGCTCTTGATGAGCGCAGGGGCGACCTCGGAGGCGTTGAGCTTGCCCAGAGCGCACGCCGCATTGGTGCGAACCTGGGGGCTGTTGTCGTGCAGCGCGCGATCGAGCAGATCGTGCGCCGCGGAGTCGATGCCAAGCCGGCCCAAAGCTTCGCTCACCTGCGCGCGGACGTTCTCGGCCGGGTCATGCAGGGCGCGCACCAGTGCGGACGCGCCGCTCAGGACGTTGTCCACCCCGAGCTGCTGGGAGGGGCTGGCGGCGGTGCGCGCGAACCCACCGAGCACATCGGTCACGCGGGCGGGCAGGCTGTAGAGGCTGCGCCGCGGCTCAGGCAGGGCGTGGCGCTGTCCCGCCGGCAGCTCGTGCTGCGCCGCTTCGTCGGCCAGCATGATCTCGGTCGTTTGCACCGGCGGGCTGATGGCGCCGGTCTCGACCATGTCGGCCAGCGCGGCGACGGCTGCCGCTCGCACCTCCCGGTCGGGGTCCCCAAGGGCGTTCGACAGAGCGCGTGCGCAGGCAGCGTCCTTGATGTCGCCCAGGGCCTCCACCGCGCGATGCCGAACCAGCGGCGACGTGTCCGACAGCAGCGCGGTCAACGCGGACACCGCGTCACCGTGGCGGCAGCCCCCGAGCAGCCACGCGCTCACCGCGCGCAGTTCCGGGTCCGGCATGGTAAGGCCTTCCATGAATGGCTCCCTCACACCCAGGCACGCCACCGACTGCAGGAGCGCGTTGAACGTGCGCCGCTCGTCGGCCTGCGCCTCGGGCAAGGAATGCAGCCACCGATTGACCGTGCCTGCATCCTCCAGGGCCAGGGCGACGCTAACCGCAAAGGGCTGATTCTCCCCGTCTAGCACTGTCAGGTATCCCGACGGCGGCAGATCGGGCATCGCGGCGATCGCCGCCAGGAAGTCCTGGTCCGCAACCTCGAACGACAAGTCCTCGCTGCAGCGCCGCAGGAACGCCAGCAGGCCCTGCACCGCCTCCGACTCACCGAAAACCGCCAGCGCGGTTGCCGCCTCCATGCGCACAGATTGCGCCGGATCGTTGAGCGCGCGCACCAGGTGTGACAGGGCGTCGCGGTGGCGCATCGCGGCCAGCACGCGCGCCGCCTGCGCGCGGATCTCCTCGACCGGGTCGCTGAGCAGAGGGATCAGGTGGGTGCATGCCTGGGTCGCGCGCATTACCTCCAGCGCCTTGATGGCCCCAAAACGCACCTCCCGCTGAGGCGCCTCCAGCGCCCGCACCAACAGCGACGTCGCCGCCTCGCCCATCGCCCGCAGCACGTGCACCGCGGCGCTGTGCACGGCGGGGTCCCGCCTCTGCAGCGCCTCGATCGCGCCGCACACGACCTGCTCGTCGCCGATGCCCACCAGCTCGGCCACCGCAGTCTCGCGCACCGGGTTGTCGCTGCTGGCCGCCTGCTGGAACAGCAGCGGAATGGTCGATTCCTGTCGCAGCGCCGCCAGGATACGCACCGCCGCCACCCGCTCCTGCGGAGCCCCGTGCTCGATGCGCCGCTGCACCTGCTCCAGGGAATAGAGGCCGCGCATGGCCTGGCGCGCCTCTCGCTTGACCTCCTCCTCCGCCGTATCCAGCAGCCGCAGCAGGGCCGGCTCCAGCAGCCGCAGCTTGCGCCCCGACAGGGACCCCAAGTTGCGCAGGGCATGGAGTTGGGCTATGCGGTCACCGCTCTCGAGATTGTCCGCCAGTTCCTCCGTTCCACGGCGCCACAGCCGGGCGAGATACGTCAATAAGTGAAATGGCAACTGCGTGTCCTCCGTTGCGCTGAGCACGCCGTCGTCCTGCGCGCCCGGCGCGGGGCCGCGGTTCTCTGGCATGGGGTTGCTCCTCAGGGCGGTGATGTCTGCCGCAGACGCTGGTTCAGTATTCGTTCCAACCTGGCGCTCAGTTCGTCGAACTGGTCGGACCGCGCGCGGTCAGTGGGTGCGATTTCGATCCTCACGCGCGTCTCAGGCGCCGCCGGTCCGGGCGGCGGCTCGGCAGGGCGCGAAGCTTCATCGCGCTGCGGCCGCGTGTCAGCGTCGAACAGCGGCGCCTCAGCCTCGTCCTGCGGCGGTGAGTCCGAAGGTCCCATTCCGGCGCCTGAGTCCGATCCCTCGGCCTGCTTATCCGGCTCGCCGGCAGCGCCCGGCGGCCGCGGCAGCGGCGGGACCTCGACGAAGTCTTCCCCACCAGCGATAGCCTGCGCGCTGCGCAGGGCCTCGTACAGGCGCGAAAGGATCTCCTGGGGGTGCGCGGACGCGGATAGCCCGGCCAGGGAAACCGACACGGTGAGCCGCGCGTCCGCTCCGCCCGCGGCGGGTGCGATAACCATCTCTGGAACGTGCTTGCCCCGCTGCTGCAGTTGCTCGATGAGCGAACGCACGAGGTGCGGATGTGAGAAGAATACGGCGATGTCCGCGCGGCGGCGCTCCAGGAGCTGGAGCAGCTCCCCCAACTCGGCGCGGCAGGTCGTTTCGCCGCGGCAATCGCAGCGAAAGTCGCGAATGGTTGCCTCGTCCTCCCTAACGGTGAGGACGCTGAGAGTGCCCTGCCATTCCTCGTGGGCCGGACTCATCGCTCCCTGCCGGACGCTGCGCGAATGTGATGCGATCCTGCTGCGGCAGCGCAGGTCGGTCGCGGCGCGCCAGCATATGTTTCTGCGCTCTCGCCCATGGTCCTCCTGTGGCCGCCGCGCCGGAAGGGGAAAGGCCGCATTTCAGAGAAGCCTATACCCGTGATCAACCCGAGGAGACGCTGATCCTGTGGCCGACGGGCCGGTAGACAAGCTGACGGCGCACATCGCGCACAATTACCAGGTCACGGGGGAGATGGGCCGGGACGCCATGAGCCGCCTCTTCCAGGCCACCAGCCCCTCGCTTGGCGCCGCGGTCATCATCCAGGTCATCCCCGGCGACCTGGCGCGCGACCCTGAGTTTGACGACCGCTTCCACAGCCGCATGCGAAAGGCCGCCAACCTGGCGCACCGCAACATCCTGCACGTCAACCATTTCGCCCACGACGAGCCCAACTACTACGTCGTGCTCGACTACTTTCAGGGCAGCCCCCTGGCCAAGATCATCGAGCAACGCGGGGCCCTGCCCGTACCGGAGGTCTTGAATCTGCTGAGCCAGGCGCTGGAGGCGCTCGACCATGCGCACAAGAACGGCATCGCCCACGGCGCGCTGCACCCCGGGGGGATCCTGGTGGCCGAAGACGGCGAGGTGCGTATGACCGGCTTTGGCATCGCCAAGGCCATCGACCCGCAGAGCATGCTGGTGGAGACACCCTCGAACCTCTATCCGTACAAGTCCCCGGAGCAGGCCATGGGGCTGCCGGTGGACGCTCGCTCCGACCTGTACTCCCTCGGGCTCATAGTGTGGGAGGCGCTGGTGGGAGAACTGCCTGGCGGCGAAGCGATTCCGCCCCCCAGCACGGTCAACGCGGCCGTGCCCCCCGAGGTGGATGAGGTAGTCATGCGTCTGCTGGTGCCGCGCCCGCGCGAGAGATTTCGCACGGCGCGCCAGGTCGCAATCGCGCTCTCGGGGGCCTTGCGCTCGCGTGGCGAGCGACGACGGGATGAACCCGCAGTCAAACGGGCAGCTCCTGCATCCGCCGCACCGACAATAACGGCCGAGCGCCCCGTCGCGCAGGCCGCGAGCGAAGCGGCCGCGCCCGCGTCGGCGAGTGCGGCTTGCGGCGCCGACGCGGGCGTTGAGGCTTACAAGATGGGGAACATGGAAGACGCGGTGCGCCTGCTGGAGGAGGCGGCGGAAGCCATGCCCCGGAGTGTGCGCGTGCTGTCGCATTTGGGTGCCGCGTACTATGCGGTGCGCCGCTATGGCGACGCGGCTGACGCGCTCAAGCGGGCGCTCAAGGTGCGGCCCGACCTGTCGGTGCTGCACTACGACTTGGGCAACGCCCTGCTAGCCGAAGGCAAGGTGGCCGACGCCAAGTCGGAACTGGAGCAAGCCTGGAATCAGGATCCGTCCTGCACCGCCGCCCTGCTCATGCTCGTGTCGTTGGAGGGCGCATCAACCTGAGGTAGGCGCCGCGGGCCTTCAACCGGGGTGCCCGGCCCCAGGGCGACGCGGACCGCGCCGCACGGTTGGCACAATGCGGTGCCCTTGGGGAGTCGGGCGAGCGATGTGATCGTGCGCGTGCGGGCGAGGCGAGAGCGCTCGCGGGCAAAGGAGTCTGCCATGTACTGCCAGGAGTGCGGCAAGGAAGCTCAGACGGGCGAGGCCATATGCTCCGCCTGTGGCGGGGCCTTGAGCGCCGCGGAGCTTGACCTGCCAGAGGTTACGGCCTTCCCCATTGGCGCGCCGCCCGAGGCCGAGAAGGCGCTCGACGAACTCGAGTTGGCGACACCGGCGCGCATGCCAACCGCGCCGCCGGCGCGGGAAGGCGCGCCCTCCGCCGAGCTCGGGGTCGCCCCCGGTGCGCGGACGGAGCCAGAAACCGGGCCGCGCCTGGAGATCACCGTCGGCAACCTTACCGGGTTCCAATCCCTGGCGCGCGAGGTCACCAGCATCGGGCGGGCGGACCCCGCTAGCGGGCATCAACCGGACATCGATTTGAGCATGGACACCGCCGTATCGCGGCGTCATGCGGAGATCAGGCGCGTGCAGGGCGCCTATCGCATAATCGACCTGGGCAGCACCAACGGCACCGTCGTCGATGACAAGCAGATTCCTCGTCAGCAGGAGGTGCCGCTGGCCGACGGCGACGAGATACGTCTCGGGGAGAACTGCAAGCTCACGGTTCGCCTTTAGCGAGAGCGGCCCATGCCCACCCGGCGACGATACCGCGATGAAATCGGGCTCGCGCCAGACGAGACCATTCCCGAATCCGGCCGCTATCGCATTGAGGGCCTGATCGGCACCGGGACTTTCGCCCTGGTATACCTCGCCACCCGCGACGATGGCGTCAAGGTCGCGATCAAGGAGTATCGCATTCCCCACGACCCGCGGCAGAAAGTTGATTTCCAGCACCTCTACGAGCAGGAGCGCGAGGTGTTGCAGCGCATGGGCAGCCACCCCCTGGCGTCTGACTATCTCGATGCGTTCACGTTCGACGGGCACAACTACCTGGTGCAAGAGTACGTCGAGGGCCCGACGCTCGGGGAGATCCTGGAGCGCGGCTCGCGCCCGCCCGAGACCCAGATCGTCATGTGGGCCCTCAAGCTGTGCGAGGCGGCCGTATACCTGCACGAGCACGGCGTTATCCATCACGACCTTAAGCCCGACAACATCAAGATCACCGCCGGCGGCGCCCCGGTCATACTGGACATGGGCTCGGCTCATGTGCCGGGCGACCGCCAGTCTGACTTCTATGGATCGGATGGCTACATGGCGCCGGAGATTCGCGACATGCTGGTGCGCGGGGACCTGGAAGCGCACCGCCGCATCGACGTTTTCGCCCTGGGCGCGATCCTGTACGAGATGATGCTGGGGCGGCGCCCGACCCAGGACGACATCGACGCGCGGAGCGGGAGGTTGGTGGGCCCGCTGCTGCGGCAGTTGAGCGACGTGCACCCGGGGTTGGTGAGCGTGCTGGTTCGCGCGATGAGCTTCGACCGCAACTACCGCTACCAGAACGCGAAGGAAATGCTGGCTGATTTGCGCGTCAAGGGCCCGCCCGCGATGGAGCTTACCCCCGACGCGGTGGAGTTCGGCGAGGTCAGCGGGCGGGGCCACGAGCGGCGGGTGGTAGTCGCGCGCAACCGGGGCGCGCAGACCTTGGAGGGCAAAGCGCGCGTACGCCAAGAGTGGCTGCGAGTCAGCGCGCCCGGGTCGGCCGAGGAACGCGAGGTGGACTTCGCCGGCGACGAGGTGTCGATCACCGTCATCGCCTATCCCGAGCGCATTCAGCAGCGGGGCGTAGAAGCTCATGCAGACATGGAAGTGACATACCAGATGGGAAGGGTCGTCGTGCCCTGCACCATCGCCGTGGTGCGCCAACCTGCGACGCTGCAGATGTCGCAACCGTCACTGTACATGAGCGTTCAGGTCGGCCGGCGGCAGGAGACACGCGTCGGCGTGCGCAATATTGGGGAACAGGCCGCAGATGTGCTGTGCGCCGTCGCCGGGCCGGAGGGCCTCACCGTCGCTCCGAGCGAGGTGCACCTCGAGCCGCTGGAGACCGCCGAACTGGTCATCGCCGCAGACGGCCAACGCCTTCCCAAGGGCTCGCACGCCGCGCGCATGCAATGCCGCGCCGCAGGTGGACACCAGGCCGCGGTGGATATCCAAATCGACGTCTTCGGCGGTATCTACGATTCACTGCGCGCGCGCCTCGGCGCGCGGCGCGGCCGCGCCGGCTAAGCAGAGGAATACATGAGCAACGACATCGACATCACGATCACCCCCGAGCGTGCGCCGATCGGCGCCCCTAGCGGCGAGGATCGCCAGACGCACCTGCTCGTCAAGCTGCTTCCGGCCGCAACCGCGCAGGACCGCCGCCTGCCGATAGACATCTGCTTTGTCCTGGACTGCAGCGGCACCATGCGCCGCTTCCAGCTATCGCCGGAGGAGATCGCCCGCTGGGCCGATACCGCTCGCGGCCGCGGCGAGCTGCAAATGGTCACCGCCGACCGGCGCGAAGGCGCCATCTTCACCGGCCTCACCCTCCAGGAGCTGCAGGCGGCCGCCACCAGGCCGCTGGTCATCGCCGCGCGTGCCATCAAGCGCGTCGTCGGCGCGCTGGGCGAGCGCGACAGCGCTTCCCTGGTGGCCTTCGCCGACCGCGCCAGCGCGGTTTACGACGGCGCCCGCGGCCTGGACAAAGGCCAGATGTTCGAGGTGATCAACGAGCTGCTCACCGATTCCACGGCGTTCCACCTCGGCGACGGCACGATGATGGCTCGCGCCATCGAGCTCGCGCTCAAGCAGGTGGAGCAATCGTCTCAGCCCGGGACCGTCTCCCGCGTCATCATCATAACCGACGGCATCGTCCACGATCCCAGTGATACGCTGACGCAGCTGCAGGCCCTGCGCGACAAAGGAGTGGGCATAACCACGGTCGGCATCGGCCAGGACTTCGACGAGGAGTTCCTCACGCGCGTGGCCGACCGCAGCGGCGGCCAGTATTACTACGCGGCCGATCCCGCCGAGCTGGGCGATCACCTCACCGCCGAACTGACGCGCCTCCAGGCAACAGCCGCCCAGGATGTCGCCGTCGGCGTCACCGGTGAACGCGACGCGGTGGTGGTGGACGTGCACCAGGTGCACCCCGTCATCAAGGGTTTCGAGGAGATCGTTACAGAGCAAGGCTGGACGCGGGTGAGACTGGGCGAGCTGCCCGGGGGCGAGGTCACCGCGGTGTTGGTGCAACTGGGGCTGCCGGAATTGCCCGATGGGCCGCAGCACGTTGCGACGATTGAGGTTTCGTGGCGCCCGGCGGGCTCGCAGCAGCGCAAGAGCCAGCGCGCGCAGGTCATCGTTCCTTACCACAAGTCGCTGCAGCTGGCGGAGCGCAACCCGGAGGTCGCGCGTCTGATCGATCGGGTGGCGGTGTACCGAGCCGAGCGCGATGCGCAATGGGCGCAGCAGGACGGGGATGTCGAGCGCGCCACCCGCAGGCTGCGCGAAGCGACCCGCCTGCTCAAGCGGATGGGCGAGGAGCAGCTCGCGGCCGACTTCGAGCGCCAGGCCGAGGACTTGGAGAAGCGTGCGCCCGAGGATCGCACCCGCACCAAGCGCCTCAAGGCGGCGACCCGCCGGTTGGGGGCGTGACGCCTGCGGCGTCCGCGACCAGGCGGCATTGCGTTTCGATGCGGGCCCACTGTTCCAGGCGATTCCGGGTTCGCGAACCCGTTCTCGTCGGGTGTGACCGTTTTTAGTGGGTGCGGTGGCAACGCCTCTCCCTTGCAGGGAGAGGTCGGCCCGCTGCGGGCGGGCCGGGTGAGGGTGAATAGCCAGGC
>Ga0315294_10003142_pt1 | contig 17970 bp, 36 predicted proteins | sample YL17G13_40_MG_FD_203626 | JGI IMG/M metagenome (GOLD analysis project Ga0315294, IMG submission 203626) | Sediment microbial communities from Yellowstone Lake, YNP, Wyoming, USA - YL17G13_40 | ecosystem: Environmental > Aquatic > Freshwater > Lake > Sediment | place: USA: Wyoming | collected... | reverse complement strand
TAGGAACCATAACCATGAGTGAAAAGAAAGAGACGAAGCAGAAGAAGGCCGAAGATTTTGAGACTGAGGAGATCGAATCCCCTAATTTTTATCGTTTTGAGAACGTTGGCGATTCGGTGGAGGGGACGCTGCGCGAGGTCGGACGATCCGAACAATATAATTTCGGTATCTATACCTTGGAGAAGGATGATGGCTCTAGCGTGCGTCTGCATGGCTCTAGCGATCTTGATGATAAGATGTCTCTGATCGCGAAGGGTCTGTGGGTGCGTATCGTTTTTTATGATCAGCGTAAGATGCCGAAGGGAACAATGAAGTTGTTTAAGGTTTTCCGCAGGAAAACTGTTCTGCAGGAAACAGGATAAAAATAATATTGGGGGTGGTGAGGCCCTTCCCCAAGGGAGTATATGATAGGGTATGCCTATGATTGAGATTGATAATCGACGAAAATCTGAGGATTTTCATCTCTATCTATTTCTACGAGGTGATTATTTGTGCCAATGATTGAAATAGATACAAACGCTAAAAATATACTTATTGATTGGAAAAAACATTTCGGCTCTGATATTGGCGCTGCGGTCGATTACTCTGAGGCGATCCGCTGCGTGAATGGTAGGGTTTTTCCTGCTCCTTCTGAAGGAAGTGAGAAATAATGACTTTAACCGGAGATTTACATAGGCTTGCCCGTGAGTATAAGGCCGATCCGTCCGGCCAGTACTATCGTAACCTGGAGAAGATGCTTAACCTATATTCTACAGGTAAGACAAGTAAGGAGGAGGTATTGGCTTATGTGCAGCGTTGGGCCGCGAAGCCTTGACGGCCAGGATTATATCCCGGTCACGTTTAATGTGTCGGCTGAGGAGTATATCCTGCTTCTTAAGAAGAAAGCAGGCGGAACTTGGAAAGAATTGTTTTTAGGAGTAAAGGAGGTTAAGGATGATGAGAAAAAACCATAAAAATAATAACGCTGGGGTATCCGCTGTTATCGGTTCTCGACGATCTGATGTTCGTCTGAACCGACAACGAAAACCAGGGTTTTCGTTCGATTTCGATGCCTGCAGCGGCAGGCGTCAAAACCGTAACATCGGCGTATCCGCTGTTATCGGTGTAATCTTGATGGTCGCGATCACGGTCGCTATCGCAGCGACAGTCTATTATTATGTGTCGACGGTCATGGAGGATCAGGGGACGGTCATGGAGGCTCGCGGCGTGTTCTTGGGGATGGTGAACGATAACGGTTCGTGTGACCTGTTGTTTCAGAATAGCAATGGAATGGGGTTTACGCTGCATGACATGAAGAACATTGATGAGGGTTTTATCCAGGGTTTCATCGGCCGGAGCGTCATCTGCAGGTATGAGTTTAACACGATGAATGGAGATAAGTTTTTAGGCATGTTTTTAGATAGTGATTATCTATGATCGTTCTCTGGCGTGATCTTTGGCACGGCTTACGTCTGTTCTGGCATGAGATACGGATGGTCTTTGTCCTGGGGTTCGCGGTATCCTGTCTTATCATCTGGTGCGTGGATTATACGAATATGTTGTATTATGTCCTGGGTGTCCTGGCGTGTTTTGGCGTGAGTTTCGGCCTGATGTTTCGCAGTCCTGAGCGTCGGAAGGAGTTCATGGGTGACGCATGACAGGGTGGGGATGGTGTAAATCCTTATATGATAGTATAGAGAGAGATTGAAAAGATGCCGATAAATGATGAGCGTTATCTGATGCTTCCTTCTCATGTGCGCGTCATCACCGGAGCGAACCTGGAGGAGAAATGTAATCTTGTTGTGTCTGAGGAGCAGGGGTATGGGTATCATCTGTTCGCCTCGTCTGTCTCATCGTATGACTCGTCTGATTCGTATCCATCGGTCACTATCGTCCTTTGTTTTTATAAATTACAGACTAAAAACATGGAGGAGTGAGTATGGGCTTGTTAAAGGATGAGAAGCAGGTATCCAGGGAGTCGGGCGTTGATTATTCGACGCGTGCGAGGGCCGACATGCAGTATTTCTTCGGCTCCCCGGACAGCCCGTTTTTTTGTGACGCGTGCCATAAGAAGCTCGGCGTCTGGCATATATTGCGGTATGCGTTGTTTAAAAAGCCCGGGACGTCCTATCTGGTTCCATGCAAGCAGTGTGGTGTTGATAACAAGCGTCTGAAGGGCGGTATGAAGGCGCATTTTGATGATCGGTGGAAACCTGATAATGAATGATGTTTTTTCAAAGGAAAATCATGGTTTAATAAATAAATTTATAAAAAGACATGCAGGACAGGGATAAAAATGAAGGAATTTAAAGGAGAAATCGTAGCTTTTAAAAAAGATAATACTCTGGTTGTATTTGATAACCGAGAGGAATATCTTAGGGAATTTAAATCAGAGAACGGATATACAAGAGTTTATGCAAGTGCCAGACACCTTGTTATTAATGCAAATGAAGAGGATACCCTTTACGATAGATTATCAAAGAGGTTAGCGAGACTTTGTGAGGAGTTTTCCATAGACATTGAGGGATAAAAATGAAGAAAAAGAAAAGAAAATTAATTGAGCATTGGAATGATTTACCTGAATGTTGCAGTATGGAATAGGGATAGGTATGGATGTGAAATGTTGTTGTCCAAGAGGCATTCATTGTTTATATTATGAGGATGGTTTCTGTAATCTTCAACATATAGAGGGATAAGATGACATCTAATCAATGGAAAATGGCAATAGAAGGAATGTTTGTTGGTATCATTCTTGCTTTAATTATTTGTGGGTTAGATATGTATGTTTATTGAGGGATAAAAATGACACAATATAGATGTCCAGAATGTGACGAGAATATAAGAACTATAGGAACGAAGGCTGGTACGAAAGTTAAATGTAGACATTGTGGTACTGAAAGCATTACAACGGAAGATAACCTGTGATTGAGGGATAAAATGAAGTGTGAAGATTGCCCATATAATTATACATGTGGAACTTATACAAAGTGGGAACACAATGCCTTTCATAAAAAATGCAGTATGGAGAAAGAAGACAATGTTTAAAGATATTCATATAAAAGATATATATTTAACATCCAAAACAGACTGTGATTATTGGATTGATTATATGAAAGACATGAAAGAAAAATTACCATGAAGTACAGGGATAGAAATGAAAGAATTGTATCAATGTTTTATATGTAAAACAGTAATTCTTTCAGAAGGAGAACCAAAACATTATCACAAGTTTTGTGGTGGAGATTGGTTTAAAGTTTGTGAATTAGATGAACTTGAGGGATAAGTTATTACCAAAAATCTATGATAAGAAGGGATAAAATGATAGCAATGGATGGTATGCTTATGGAAATCAATTAGAGGATGTGAAAAGCAATGAATGAGAAATATGTCATAATTAAATGCCCGAAATGTAAAAGCGAAATAGCAGTAGATGAACATACAATCTGGACCATTGATTGTGATTGTGGTCAAGAAGTTACAATGGAGAATGCGATATGGCATTCTGAAAAAGATAAATAGAGATTCTACGTTGTTTTGTTGTCGTGGATGTGAAATTAGATATGTTCGTTCTCTTGACAGAGAACTTTATGTTGTTGAGGGATAGAAATGGATACTATGGAATATTTACCAACATACGATGCAATACTTTTTTGGTTTGAATGGAAGGTAGAACGAGTAATGATTAAAATAAACTCAGAGTTATATTTTAAAAGAAAATATGGTACTTATTGGAGGAAACAAATAGATTATCATAAAGAACAGGGATAAAAATGAGCCATAAACTAAAAGGAATAATTATAATTATTCTCATTGCGATTGTTGAACTTATTTTGATGTCCTATGTAGTAAAAACAGCAATGGAAAGTATTGCTGTTGTAAGTATCTATCTTCTTGGAATTATTCAGATTGTTCTTTATCAGAATTATGGAGTAGGTAATAAGAACCGTAAGGAGTAGGGATAAGATGATGATGAGAAAATATATTTATGAAGAATCAAATAACGGAGAAACAATTTTGAAACAAGAACGATTCTGTATATTGAGAATAAATATTTCTTTTCCATTAAAGACTTTATTCCGTAAAGAGAAACAGGTTGTTGAGGGATAAGATGAAATGTCCAATTTGTGATGGGAATGGAGAAACAATATACGAAGATGGTTGTCATACACATAGTATGATTTGTGATAACTGTAATGGAACAGGCGTTGTTGAGGGATAAAACATAACGAAGAAACTTTATCGTATCTTTGGCATGATGATCGTCTGTTATGGCCTGGGTTCGTTCATGGTCTGTGTTGATCTCGCGCGCGTCCCGGTCATAGACCAGGATTATGCCAGGGAGCATCCTGAGTGGCGCATGCAGAACCAGGAGTATGCGCGTCAGACCTGGGTGTTCTGCCCGGGTGATGGTGAGGTGACAGCCCCGGAGAACATCCTGGTCTGGCTGCCGTTGTTCTTTGGTTTTATGCGTACGGTTGATTTCCTGAGGGCGCAGTATGATGAGGATAAAGAGAATAGGTGGAATGATTTCGTTGTTCTTTCTGATTTATAGGTAGAAATCTAAGTATCCTTTTTTGAGTCTGCGTTCTATTTGCTCCAGAGGGTCGCCTCCCTGCTCCCAATCAACCTCTGATTCAAGGTCGAAGTCATTATCCCGGCATGCTGTTATGCAGCGCATAAGGTAATCCCTGGGTCGTCCGGTCTGTCTGATGAGACGCACGAGGAGTTGTTTCTCCGGGTATCCTTGTGGTTCTCTGGAGCGTCTTTGTTTTTCTTTGGATGAATAATCAAGGCGTGATACGGTAAGCGGCTCAATATCTTCCGGCTCTGGTGTCGGCTCTGGCAGAGGAATCGTGAACGGCGTCGTCGTATAATCTGGGTTTATTATCCTTTTATCATACCCTGACCGTATCGCCTTCATATTGAGGACTGTGACGAATCCGTCCATTTTACGGATATGCACGGTTTTAAGGCTCGCAGGCTCGACGATGTACTCAAGGAACTTACTATAGTTCCCCGTGAGGAGTGCCTCCTCAAAATCATTATAACGGAGGTGTTTATGGAAGCTGCGGCTGAATCCTTTCATCACGATCTTCTCGTTATTACCTTGTTCGTCGGTATTGTAGAGCCTGAGGCAGTATGTCTTTGGCGCGAGGAATACCGCGCTTTGTATCTCATGTTCGAGCTTGAGTCCTCCTAGTTCTGTGCTTGTTGGTATGCGTATGTCGGTTACGATGCTGTCGGTATCCATGTAATATATTTTTCCTCCCAGGCGTTGTATCTGTTCGATGTAGCCATAGAGCTTGAGCTGCGCGAGGCTTGTGACGCGTGCTGCTATCGCGGGCAGATGGTAAGCGCTGAAGCGTATTATTTTTTTGATGCTGTAGCCGAAGATATCATCATAGGGATAGCTTCCGGTGATGTCGGTGTCCGGGTCTGTTATCATTTCTTCGCGTTCCTGATGCTCCCCGAACTTCCCATATAGGGCGTTGAGGAGGAGTTTCATGGTTTGTCGTTCCGCTCCCTCGCTATGGCATTTCAGATCGTAGAAGCGTCTGACGTACTCGCGGAAGATATAATCTGATTGAAACTCGTAGCATCGGTGTGGCTTGATCTCGTACCCGTAGCGCAGCGCTGCCTCGATGAGCGAATATTCGTACCATCCGTACCACGTGCCAAGGGGAAACAGGAGCTTCCGGGTGTCCGGGTGACGATACGGAAGCAATGGTATATCAAGGTCAGGCGGTGCGATTATTGATGCCTCCATGATGCCACATTTCCCCCTGCACTCGTCTGCGTCCTTGTACCGGACGCTGAGCGGCGCGCTGACGGGGTAAGGGTGGTTTGCCATGACGTCCGGGTATTCACTGTTCACATCATAATAGTAATACGGGTTTCCTTTCTCCTGTGCGAGCATGCGTATGATCTCGACCCTGCCGCCGTAATACGCGTTCCTGAACAGGTTGTTATAGGGAAAATAGTTCGGTATCTCCCGGTCAAGGAACTTCTTCCGGAACGTCAGCATCGCGGTGCTAGCGATAGTATAGCCGACCGAGCCGCCGACATCCGCTATGATGCCGTTAAAAAGCTGCAGTATCTCGTAGAGCGACCTGCAATCGTTTTCCCCATAGGATTGCCATTCCAGGCGCGCCTGCGCGTACGGAGCCTTAGGACGGGTCAGTTTCCTATGCTCTGGTTTGAACGAGTCACAGAGGCTCTGCAGGCTCCCCTGCAGCAAACTATAGCTGTCCCGGAAATGCCAGACATGTTTGTCGTTATCTTTGATGGTGAGGGCGATAAGCCTTCCATGCGCGAGAAACGGCTTCGGATAGAATCGTTCGGAGAGGTAAGGATCGCGTATCAGCGTCTCATACAAGGCAAGAAAATCGAATTTCCCGCCGTTGTGCGCGAATGTGACGGTCGTACGGTTGCTGAATTTAAGATAATCCCTGAGGAACTCTGATATGCAATCCTGTCCCTCATAGAACTTCATATCCTTCCCATTAAAGAACATGGCCAGGAACGGCGTTATCCTGCGGTTGTTCCATGTCCTGCGCTCACCCATGCTCATATCATAGGTATCGTCAGCCCATTCATCGGTTTCTATGTCAAAGACAGCCATGTTCTTAAGAAGCCTCTGTTTTTTGAGCGGCGCGAGGAAATGAGGGACAAAACTATAGTTCGCCATGAAAGAAACCTATTTTTTGTATTTCGTTATCGTTGTTTTATTTTTTGTTATCCTGATAGTCCCTTTGGCCTTTGCTTTGCTTTTTGTCGGCCTGAATGTAAGCGACGCTCTGGAATACATCTGTGTTTTTCTTTTACTCATTTATTTTCACCTCCTTTTTTATTTTCTTGCACGGATAAGATCAATATTACCACTGCGAAACTTCGTACTTATGTAAACATCCACCCGGTATATTTCAACTATCGCCTTCGGGTATTTGAATATCATATGGATCGCTGTCTCGAAAGCCTCCTGCATAGCAGCCTCGATAAGGCTCTTGTTTTGTATGGTTATCCAGGGGACGCGGATGTAACCGGAAGGGTTTTCCCGGCCTGATTGTGTCGTCATGTTATCGGTATTATAATGGATGATGCTGCCGACCGCCTGGTTCCGGTAGAGTTCGCCCCTGATCTTCAGATAGTGACTTATGATGCTGACGATCTCTTTCGTCACCTGTTCGCTGCGCCTCATCATGCTTGTATAGTTTACCTCGGAGGCGACGATAGGAGGCCGGATACTATAGATGAATTCGTCGCGCACGTGCTGCACGGTCTTGTAGTAACGGCCAAACCTGGGCGTCACCTGCGGAGGCAGGCGTTTAAGAAGCTCTTTCTCTGTCCTGGTATCCTGCGAGCGTATGAACGAGGAGCCTGTTTTCATGCCCCCTGGCGTCGATACCTTGACTCTGGGGCCATGCTCCTCTATACGCGCGTACGTGCTTTTACGGAGGCTGTACGCCTGGAAATAAGGATCAGTCTTTTTATGTTCATCGACGATATAGAATTTATAGAGGCGGTAGATCGTCCATTTCCCTTTTATCTGTCTGCCGCTGACCGGGTTACGACCCTGTTTGTTGATGATGCCTTTTTTTCGCAGCTGCCGATATTGTTCTTTCTGTGATGGTAAAGACCGCGCCCTCACTCTGTTCACCTCATTATTAAAAAACGGTTATGCAAGAAAACAAAATCCTGGTTTATAATATTACCTAAAAAATCAGAAATCAACAGATGGTAGCATGTGATATTATATCAATACAAGCCGTAGTATCAAAATGATATTCTGCCAGTGATAGTATATAAACCTGTAATGATAAAATAAAGCATGAGGAATGATAACTATGACTGATGAAAAATATTTTGAGATATACAAGGAACTCAGGGCTTCCGGCCTGGAGCCTAAACGAGCGGTCATAAAAGCACATGAACTCATGGTTTTCGGAGACGTTTGAATATCGCTATCAGGATAAAAACGCTGAAGCCTATAACGAGTATCTGACCGGGGAGACTATTTATTTTCCCATCATTATTTTTTATTTCTATTGATCCTTTCTGAGAGACGTTTATAGTTCCATTCACTACGGTTAAAGAAAGATATCTTGTTTCGTTCGTGACCCCCGCATCGTAAAGGCCGATCGTTCCGTTCCCGGCACTATCAGCATGAAAACATATCCTGATAAGAACGCCAGGGAACGAAACATTACCCTGACCCATGATAAGACCGTACACGTTTTTTATTGAACAGGCTTTTATGTCATTTATCCCCGTTGCCTGGAATGTTATAAAACCCGTAAAAAAGCCCCCGGTATCTACCGACACCAGGGATAAAAAAGAGGGGTAACGAATCTTAAACTCAAAGGCTTTCACAGGCTCGGAGGGAACGCAGGTGATATTCACAGAAAAAACCGTTCCTGTCACGGCTTCTTTTTGTTCGACAAAGATTATTGAGGCATCCGATAAGGATATTTGACTGACGAACCCACATATGATGAGGAGGGATGGGATATAGCTCAGGATTTTCCATTTTGACATTTTCCTGCGTGCGTCGTTCGTCATCTATCAGACCTTATCGGTATCCTTTGCGCTGCAGCTCCCTTACCATCCGCTGATACAGCTTGCCTCCCTCCTCATCACCATATTTCGACGTAAGATGACCCCGGAGCAGGCCATGGTTGATATGATGGCCCTGCGGAACCCTGCGTTTATTATACCAACGATACCCGAAATACAGGATGATGAGGACTATAACAAGGTAACATAATGGTGCTATAAAATAATAGAGTGCTGCGAGTCCGATGACGCCCAGGACGATAAGCCAGAATTTACCGCTCATCGTAAACCTCCTTCGCGTCGCGCATGATCCGCTATCTTACCCAGGAATTTTCCTATCCGTCCCTTCCCCTGTCCTTTTCCTTTGCGCGACCATAGGAAGCCCAGGAACCGCTTCATATCGGCTAGGAAACTACCGGATACCCTTGGTCTTGGCATTTAACGATCAACTCTTTCTTTTATCTTTGTTCGCGCTTTTTTTAGTCTGCGCGATACCTTCTTACTGATGATCTCCTGCAGCATCCATACCTCCTGTTTATGACGCAGAAGCCAGACCAGGGATGAGCAGAAGCAAAACAGGATAACCGGTGTGATAACGACGAATTGCATAGGGCTATAAAGACCCATGATTATCATGCCTGTCACCATGAGTATGTATATCATTAATAGCCAGTAGATAATAATCATCTGCTTAAGGTTACGCGACAACGGCGGTTTTCTTTTGGGTTCGGTATGCAATGTCATCCCTCCATTTTTTCTCATCTTTCTTCGTAAAAATAAACGGATTGATCCGCTTGGTGCTGTCGAACAGGTCGAAGATCGGCCGGGCGTAGAAATCCTTGACGATAGGCAGCTGATCGAGCCTTCTCCTATCCAGGTATGTCATGCGGAATACATCATCGTCCCCGTCATGGTCGCTGTCTATGAACAGGTTCTCGCAGACGATATCAATATCGGTGATACGCCGTATCCGTTTATCGACCTGATCCTTATACTGCGTCGTATAATACACATTACTCCGTGTATGACGGCTCTGCAGGAAGAAATCAGCGACACGTTTGTTCTGCATGGTTCCCGAGGCGCGGGCGTCTGCGTACTCATGCAGCTCGTCGATTCCGACGGCAGCATCCATGAGCTTATCGGTCAGCTCGATCATGTCCTGTCCTGCGAGCCATTGGAACGGGAACTCGAGCTTGTAGTTACAGTAGAGGTTCTTACGGGAGGCTTGCAGGCTTTCGAGCCAAAGAAAAAGCGTCAGGGCCGTCGTCTTTCCGGCGCCTTTCCATCCGTAAATTCCTACCACGATATTTTCAGCTTTCACCATTTCGGCCTCTGTTAATGATATCTTCTATCAGGTTCGAGGGATGCTTATGCAGATCGCGCTTCTTGATGTACGTCCATACCTCGAGTGCGGTGAGCGTCCCGAAACCATTCGCAAACCCCGTCAGGAATATCGTTGTTAAATCCATACTTATTTCCTCATCAGGAGCTTCATGTAAAGGCTCGGCTGGCCTCGTTTCAGATGACCACGTATGATGATCTCGTCTTTCGTGACATAGACATCGAAGCTGCCGTACATGAAGTCATCGTAGCTTCGGTATCGCATGATCGACCATTTTTCGGTATCAGTCACAAAAACTTCTTTCGGGCGATCATCATTATATCCCATTATCGAGGCCTCTTGTATGTTTTATATAAGGGTTTATTAATTTCCTTTATCTCAACAGACAAATATCTTTTCATCTCGCCGATATACACGATCTTCTTATACTGCAAGAACAACGCGAGAAAAAACCCGATGATGCCCAGGCTGAGGATAAAGATAATGAATCCCCATCCTACCGGGATGCTGAAATACCAGACGATGAGGACGAACTGCGCGATAATGATGAACGTGAACAGAAGGATACTGTACTGCAGCCTATCGTAATCATTCTCGTTCATACTTTTATTCCTTCTTTTTCATAGCTTTTGGCTTCTTCGATATGACATAATTTATATTGTTCTTGTTTACAAAGAGTAATATACTTGCAATCATAACAGAATTTTGAAGGAGCCTGATATGCTGAATAAAAACCTGTTGATTTTGGCATCCAGGTATCATAAGTTTCTTTTACATCATGGTTTTTAAATCGTAACATTACCGGTTTGTGTTGTTTGGCAAAAGCGCAAACTGTTTTTTCACAATGATGAAACTGTGGACAAAAATTACAAACGATCATGTTCGTCATTACTCACTCCAAGAACTTTGAGAGTTTCTTCAGCTCCACATCATCCGTCTCCTGGATACGAGCCTTCAAGATTCCCTCAAGTTCCGAACTACTCTGGCCATCCTCGGACAGCTTTGCGGTCTTAAACTCAATGAGGAAACGCTTCAGCGTCTTGATGTTATAGGTATCAGCGAGGCTCTGCAGGATGCTTACGGCTATCACCTGTTTCTTCGTGTAGCGGGTCTTGGCCTTGATGTGTTTTGGAGCGAGCCATTCCCGGATGATCATGGCGACATCCTCAGACTCGGTACTCGTATGGGATGCTTCAGCGGAAGGAGCAAATACACGATTAAAAAGGGTTTCGTTCTGTCGATTTTCAGTATCGGATTGTTTCTTTTTTTCATCAACCGGAATAAACTCTTTTTCAACAGCGTTCTTCATATTCAGACGCCTCCGGTGTAATTACCCGGTATATACGGATAGATCGGATACGCAGGGCCGAACAGTCCGCCCTCATGAAAGAACACGAAATAGCAGCCGACCGCAAACGCGATCAGACAGCCGATTAAGAGGATAACGATAAAGAGATTGTATTTCTCATCCTCAGAAAAAAGGAGGGTCGCATACAGCTGTTCGCTGTACAAGAGACTGAGGGCTTTCCCGGTGATGCCTTTGTTCGTATTCAGGAAGCCGACAGGCTCCTCCCTATCCTCCTTGTAAAACGAGGTCGGCATGAGATACCCGGCTTTCGTCGGCAGCAAGTAAATATATTTCTCCGTGATATTATATTTCTTGTCCTTATACGTGAGGCTCTTACGGTCTATGGATACCGCGAACGTGTCAACGACCCGGGAGCGTTTCACGATGTTTATCTCCAGGTAGTTCTCAGGGCTTTTCTTAATGAGCTTCATGTCGCTTACGGCCTCAGGGCAGAACTCGGTCATATAATAGCTTCCTGGTTCCTGCTCCGCTGCTATATCCGGCTTGTCTCGTTTTTGGATCTCCGGCCTTGTAACGATCTTTTGTTCAGATTGTTTCTTTTTGAGTTCCCGGAGCTTCTGCTTCTCGCGCGCCATGCGCAGCTTGATAAGTTCTTCTTTCGATCTAAAGAAAGGCATGTACTGCAACTCCTATATCAAACGCTATCGAAAGGCCAAAGACCAGGACGACAACAACCAGGACGTACATCATGCGGTTCATGGGCTGCAGGTTCGTCACAATATGATAGAAATCCTCGGCGAACACACGATCAAGTTCAGCTGGCGTAATACCATCGTTCACACCCTCGAACGAATATGGATTAGGGTTCCCCTCTTTGTAATACGAGACGGATTTAAGCACCCCATCAATATTTTTGAGAAAGATGCAGTCCGGCTTGATAAAATATGTTTCCTCATCGACCCGGAATCGTTTGCTTGCGATGACCTCGCGTTTCACGACCTGACGATTCCCCTTAACAATATATGCGGTGAACGTCTGCTCTACCGCGTCATCAGGCGCGTACGCCTCCTGTTTTCGTCTACGGCTTCGCTTCGACATGATTTAATCCCTCGCTCACTACATATCGACGACGAAAACAAATGTTTTCGTTCGATATCGATGCCTGCAAAAGCAGGCGTCAATAATAATACTATAGTGAAAACACTTAGTCATTATATAAATTATTTGGTGGATTTATTGCTTTGCGATTCCTCTGTCTCCGGACCATAGAACGCTTTCTTGCCGCCCAGCACCATGATAAAAATAGCAAAAGGGACGACAAGGGTTGAGGCATACCCAAGCGTCCCATAAATAAGGATACCAAGAGCGATCAACAGGAACCCTGCGAACAGCATGAAGAACCCTCCGCTTCGTTTCTTGCTTTCATACCCGATAAAGAAAAAAATGCTGAACAGCGACAGGATCATCACCGGAGGGTCAAACGATAACATCCCCGCGAGGAAATACTCCTCATCATCGACATGGACAGAGCCGTTTACCGTCATGTTTGACGAAACATTAAATGAGATGTTTGTGCTGTTCGCTGAATAATCCCCTGACCAGGAGACATACCCGTAGAAACCGGAGAGAAACAACGACACCGTATGATTACCAGGAAAAGGACATATCGAGCTGTTGCCTGTATAATTCGCCCACCCGAACCACCCGAAAAGCGGAGAATAGAACGTATCAAACGACCCTGTACAATTCACCAGATTTTCATAAACCGTGAGGTTCGTGGAATTACACGCCGGACAAACTGTCTCATTTCCTGTATAGTTATTGAATATATGAAAACCTGTTGAATTGGAATAAGTATAATAATGCGAACCACTACAATTAAAAAGATTTTCAGTAAAACTAATAGATGTAGACGGTATTAAAGTGTTTCTTATTACATGGAAATTAAAAATCATGTCATAATCAGAGTAATAATTCCATGCACCATTTTCAAAACTGTATGAGGCATTACATGTCCTATTCTGATAAGTCATATTATAAAATAAAACATTTGTAGAACTTATACGAGGGACAGATAAACTGTTATCTCTTGTTGTATTTGTACTCACATAAAAATAATATTTCTGTCCTTTCTGAAAAGTTAATAGTTTATCAAAATAACAGGTGTAATATCTATAAACCGTCCTATCACTGGGATAGGTACAAATATCTTTTGTATCTAAAAGAAAGCCATAAGAATATATCAATATACCAGAACTAGATGTAATGTTTACCCAAACATTACCATCTAGGATATAATCTGTTTCCTGAAAAATACCTAATGGTGTTGTAATACTGTCAGTGGTAAAATTATAATCAGGGATAAAACTCTGTCTGTTTTTATACCCTGTAAATAATTGATCACTCACACTCACAAGTGTATCGAGAACGTTTCCTTCCATCTTTGCATTATTCGATGAATTGTAGATACACCATGGCATAGAACCCTCTGTATAAATAACTGGAGAGGACGGTCTTGCTATCGTAAAACTTCTATCAAATGTCTCATAATAACCATCAGGGCTTCTACCAAGAATATTACCTTTGCTATCAGAAATAAGTTTTACTTTAATATTTGTACTACTGCTCATAAAACTTGTATAATCAAAACAATAGATAGCATACAGAGTATTATTCACTAGATTAAAAGGAGTAGTAAAAGTATAGGTATTCCATCCGTTAATAGGTTTTTGACTTACATTACTTGTAAGATAAGTTCCCAAAGGAGAACCTGTATTAGTATTCACTATACGAATAGATACATTAATCTTATTACTTGGTAACGCCCATCCGGTAACAGAACTAAAATGTAATGATACTGTATTTACTGATTTATTGCCATTACATCTAAACATCTGACCAAAAGACATACCTTTAGTTGCATAGGTTGTTATGACATGAGAACCACCACCGTATTTATTTCCCCAATCATAACATTTCTTATTATATGACGACTCAGTGGATTTCCCATCAACAACAGAAAAAGAAACAAGGACCAGCCCGAGAAGCATCAATAGACACAACAGTTTCGTTTTCATCATACTTTTTTCATCTCCTCATGTTAACGGCGTCACCGAATCAAGCAGCGCCCCTATCGCATGCACGATAGCAACCACGATAGGCAGCGTCTCGATAACAAGAATAATCCAGAGCGGCAGGAAAAAAATATTGATCACCCACATCACAGGGGCAGGTATGATATTTGCGCCGTAATGATCCTTTATGCTGAAGGTGAGAAGCTCGAAGAACTTACCGATCGCCTCACCAATCGTCCCAAAAAACGCTCTCGCATCATCAATAAAATTAGTCGCTCTTTTAACAGCGACCCCGTCTTTCATGTCATATCCATTCTCATTTAGATAAATCTCGTATTGGTCCATGATGCGGTCCTTTCCCATCCGGGGAGGAGCGTTCACCGCAGGAGCGGAATCATACCACGCAGAAAGAGATAAATAACCATTGATCCGATAATAATTTATCATAGAGTTAATAACGCCAAAAGAAGTTCCTTCCTTGATATCATACGAATAGCCGCCCGTGCCTCCTGCCTCATATTCGTGTATGCTTTTCATAGCTACATCATAATTCTTCTCAAGGAACTGATTAAAAGACAGGATAGATGCGTACGACGTTACCGAAGAAACAGATTCGGCATCAATACGCTCGTTATCCAGAAAAATGATCCCCTCTGCTGCATACGTGAATATCATCAGGAACGCTATACAGAACAGAAAAGTCGTGCTAAAGTACAAGCCCATATAATTTCACGCCTCCTTCATAAGGAAATTATGCAGACGAAAATCCTTATTTTCGTCGAGCATTAATACCCCCTTCGGCCCGGGCCTTTCAGATACCCGGGACTCCCCTTAGGCGAAACCCCGTAATCAGCCTTGCGCGAAGCCCTGGCGTAATCCTTACCTACCCTGCGGCTCAGGATGCCACCCTTTCGTATCGTGCCGCTATCGCCTCCGCCGCCACCCCCGCCAGAGCCGCCATGACCAAAGATAGTAAACACCGCGCCCGCAACCAGAGCAACCACGAACAGGAACACAAGCCACAACTCCAGGAAACCTAGGACCGTACCAATACCGATACCAAACGCCATGAACACAACATACACGAACGTAGGCACTGCAACATGATACTTCACGCTGATCATAAGAGGACAAGATATCGCAACGAGTATGCAGCAGATACCGAACAGCAGTTTCATCTCAGCCGGGAAAACATCAGCACCCGCGCCACCGCCCGCCGCAGGAGAAGAAACCATGAAATTCACGCTACACAAAACAATAGAGCCGTTCGCTGTCTCCATGCACAACTCAACATTATAGTTACCGCCCTTCGACACATCAACATACACATCATAGAAAGGCGTATCAGTAACATACTGCAGAAGCTTATTATTCATACGGACAAACGTGTTAAAACCCTGGACGACCTGCGTACCATAGATATGCTGCGACACCGAAGGAACCGCATCAGACAGCGCTATTGATTTATAGCCGACATTGATCGTGTTATCAAAAAGACTGTACATCTTAAGATATTTAATGACGAGACGGACATAAGAGGCATTACCGCTTTTCTTCCATAATGATACATACATGTTCGTCTGCGGAAAGAACGACTTGTTTCCTGTCGTATTAGCCGAAAGCGCCCATGATTCATCGAACGAGCTGAAACCAGAGGTATCCGGGAACTCCGATACCCCGATAAAGCCATCAGCGCCGTCAGAAGGATAAAAACGGAAAAAAACAAAAACCTCAGTATTAAAATCACATGGATTAGGATAAACCGCGAGAACAAAATCCATGTCAACAGGATTAGTGACCGTCACATTAAATGTTGACTTGATAAGGCCGTTACGCACGAGCCGGAACTGATACTTACCGCTTAACAAAGGCGTATAAGATAATTCCCCATAGAAATCCCCGGTCAACACTGAATACGGAAAACCCTGGATAGCATCGGTTTTCTGCGTGCCATTACGCCATAGCTGAATACTATTGCTATACGTGAAATCAGAGACAAAGAAACTAAGAGGGATCGTATCAAACGTGCTATACGCAGTCTTGGGACACGTGACGAGATCACTATAAGGAGAAGTTTCGTTTTCAAATAAAATAGTATCATAATAAAAACGTATCACCGAATAAAATGTGTGCTTATTCACCCCGTTATAATTACCATCATAAAGAGATCCGCTGCTATGCTCAAGTGTCCTTTCAAAATTATAAGGATTAAATGCTTTATATAAATCCCAATAATAGCTCGTCCCTGTTATTTTCTCAGAATGATAAAACTCCATGAGTAAAGGTTCATCCGACAGCGTTACAGTCATATCCCAGAAAAGACTATAGATATCATCATAAAGAGTTTCCCCTGTCTTAGAAAAGCACACAGGATTTCCTATCTCAAGGCCGTTGATCTTAAGCGTATAATTAACAAGATCGGACGCATAGGTATGCTGCACTCCTGTCACTGAAAGAGACACCCCGAAAATAGTTGTCGACAAGGGAAGATTATAGAGACTTTCAATGTATTTATCAGAAGAAAATTGTGTGGCATCAAGAAGTCCGATAGAGTTAGACTGATGATCGGACATATCATAACCACAGTTTTCAGATGTCATGGAACCAGTTGAATAGCTTATCCTAAAATTATCGAGGTACAACGCGCCTGCGGCATCAGAGGTCATATAAATATGCGTAAAATTATTCCAATTACCTGCATATGCTCCCGCGACATCCACATTTGCCTTTGTAACAAACGTAGCGTTTTTTATTTTAACATTAAAACTGTTCGTCCCATTATAGGAAATGTTCATATAATATCTCGCTCCCACATAAGCAGTTGTCGATAGAGTAGTCCATCCACCACTGATAGAGTACCAGACAAGTTTAGTGCTTGGAGTTGACCACCATAATGTAATAAGATTACCTGAACCATTCCTGAAATACATATAAACATCTGTATTGATGGCTGGGGAATAATAAAAACTGAAATTAATATTGGTAATATAACTGAAACTCGATGTTAAATTAAGAAACCCTGCGCCAGTCGCCCCCGTTACTTTCATGCTATGGGGTACAGACAGATCATAATCAGTTGATGTTTCAAAATAATTAACTGTACCAACATTCTTAAAATTGAAATATCCGCTAGTTCCTGTATCAAGACCAGCGGCAACATCATCCCAATTACATAAAAGAATATTATTTGTAATAGCAGAAACAGGATGAACTATGACGCCGAGTAACGAGCCAAGACAAAACGAACAAAGAATGATATAGATAAGATACCTGTTTTTTATTCGCCTGTCAACAAACCTTTTCTTCATACAACCATCTCCTTACATCTACTATTATTTAAAAAGAAAAAAGAAGAAACTAAAAGACATTCCTTTTTCAAGAAACACCTCTTAGAACAATGTTTTTATGATCGCATATGCGACGCCCAGTACGATCAAGGTCGTAATAAGACCAAGAACCACGATCTCAGACGCGGAGAAATTACCGGAATCTCCGGCCATTGCTCGAATGTTAATTGCGATGATCGGCAATACAACACTTGCGAATAAGACATAGATCAGAACGTCCATAAGCTCCTTAACATGAAGCCCTTTCGCCATTTTACCTAAACTCACCTAAACAAGTAACAAGCAACAACTATAAAATAAGTTCGCAAATAGAAAAACTAAAGAAAAAAACCATAGGACAGTCGACTTTAAATACCAAGACCATGA
>Ga0315294_10003141_pt1 | contig 17970 bp, 7 predicted proteins | sample YL17G13_40_MG_FD_203626 | JGI IMG/M metagenome (GOLD analysis project Ga0315294, IMG submission 203626) | Sediment microbial communities from Yellowstone Lake, YNP, Wyoming, USA - YL17G13_40 | ecosystem: Environmental > Aquatic > Freshwater > Lake > Sediment | place: USA: Wyoming | collected... | reverse complement strand
AAGAAGGGCCAAGATTTGGGGCGCCGACTCTCATAACGCCGCGATTGGGCCAGGGTTCTTTTAGAGTGTTGGTGACAGACGCTTACCAACGATCGTGCGCCATTACTGAAGAACATACCTTGCCTGCTCTCGAGGCGGCTCATATAAAGCCTTTTGAGAAAAAAGGCCCGAACGCTGTCTATAATGGATTATTACTGCGTTCCGACGTCCATAGGCTGTTTGATAGAGGATATATGACCGTAACCCCTGAATTGAGAATTGAAGTCAGCCGCCGCATCCGCGAGGAATTCGAGAATGGCCGATATTATTATCCGTTTCATGGAAATCGGATCCATCATCTTCCGCGAAATCAAGCCGATTGGCCGTCAAAAGATTTGTTAATCTGGCATAATGACAATGTTTTTCGGTGTTAATAGTGAAGAAAAACCGATATAAGTATAGTCACGCAATATTTTATCCGGCAGAGATGTCTAACGAGCACATCATTGAGTTTCCTTTGTCGTTCCGACTCGGAGATGTAATATGAATCGCGATGACTATAAAGCTTTGTTCAATCAAATAGCGGGCGATCAACGACTTGAAGAAATAGAATCTCAATTAAAACACCTTAGAAAAGGAGCGGCGTTATCCTAAGAATATCTCGAAACAATTGCCGATTCAAAATATTGGTCATTTAATAAATAAAAGTAAGGATTCGGTATGGCCCAGAGTAATACTGAACGGCATGAATATCAAATCCCGCGCGTCGGGATGTTCGCAATCGTCCGCAACCGGCGAGGCATAATTGCAGAAGTCTCTCCCATGGATGGGCCGACCGGTCGCCTTCACCTTGTTCATCTCGAGTACAAGGATGATCAACTACCCATAGGCGAACGTCTTCTCTGGGAGCTCGAGCCTCACAAGACTCTTCTCGAACCAACCGCCCTTCCTCTCTCCTCCTCTGACCCCATGCCGTCCGATGATTTCGACGCACTCCTCCGGGCCGCGCGATGGACGGCGGCCATGCCATTCCTCGACCCGGACGGCGAGGGTCCGCTCGACCGCCTCCCCATTTCCAGCCCCTTTCATGGTGCTATCCAGATCGAGGACTATCAGCTCGTGCCGCTCCTCAAGGCCCTGCGCATGCCACGCGTTAACCTTCTTATCGCCGACGATGTCGGCCTGGGGAAGACGATCGAAGCAGGCCTTATCCTCAGCGAACTCCTTCTCCGGCGCCGGATCCAGCGTGTCCTGATCCTCACGCCTGCCTCCCTCCGTCTTCAGTGGCGCGACGAAATGCGTGAACGCTTTTCGCTCCACTTCGACCTCGTGGATCGCGATGAAACGCATGCCCTCAGAAAGCGCCTGGGCCTTGACGCAAATCCATGGCGCTCGTTCAGCCGGATTATCGCGTCTTATCACTACCTGAGGCAGGATGACGTTCTCGAACAATTCAGAGCCGCCTGCCGGCTCGCCGACGGCTCGCCGCACTTTCCCTGGGACCTTCTCATACTCGACGAGTGTCACAACCTGATGCCTTCACCCTTCGGCGACGATAGCGACCTGTGCCGGATGCTGCGCCAAATCGCCCCCCACTTCGAGCATCGCTTATTTCTGAGCGCGACTCCCCACAATGGCCACACACGGTGCTTCACCGGCATCCTCGAGATTCTTGACCCGGTCCGTTTCAGTCGCACAGACGAACTCAAGCCGGCCGAACGAGAGCGCATCCAGCAAGTGGTTCTTCGCCGCTTAAAGCGCGAAATCAACGCACGCACAAATCCGCCGATGTTTTGTACTCGTCGCCCCCCGCAGGGCATAGCGCTCAACTTCTCACCAGAGGAAATGGCACTCAGCGAGGCTTTCGACGCCTTCCGCTCCGGCATCAAACGCCTTGTTGCTGGCGGCGGCCAGCGTCGGCGGGGCGCCGGAAGCTTCGCCGTCGAGATCCTGGGAAAGCGCCTCTTGAGCTGTCCCGTCGCCTTTGCCGAGTCGTGGCGCCGCTGCCAGGAAGGACTTGCGGAAGAGCATTCCGCAACTGAAACCGAAGTCGAATCTGCTCGCAGGGCACTCGATCGTGACACGGGCGACGACCGGGAAGCACAATCCCGCGAGGCGACAGCTGCAGGTGTCGTCGGTTCCTGGCTAAAAAACGTTCATGCCTCCCTAAGCGACGAAATGAGTGCCCTAGACCGTTCCTTGACAAACCTGGGCTTCGACCTTTCTCGAAACGACATAGTCGCACAGACTCCAGCCAAGGATGCCCGCTTCGACGCCCTCAGCTCCCTCATCGAACGCTTACTCCTCCATAAGGGCCAATGGCGCGATGATGAGCGGCTCGTTGTCTTCACCGAATATAAAACTACTTTGGATTATCTCGTCCGGCGTCTCCGGGAACGATTCCCGCCCGAGAGGATCCTAATGCTCTACGGCGGGATGGACGATGGGGAGCGCGAGGGCATCAAACTAAAATTCAATGATCCGAAGAGCTCCGTTCGGCTCCTTATCGCCACCGATGCCGCCTCAGAAGGTATCAACCTCCAGCATACGGCACGCTATCTTCTCCATTTCGATTGCCCCTGGAATCCGTCGAAACTCGAACAGCGGAACGGCCGACTAGACCGGCACGGCCAGGCCCGCGACGTCGTTGTCCACCACTTCGTAAGCGATAACGACCAGGATATCCGGTTCCTCGCTCACGTGATCGGCAAGGCAAACGATATCCGAGAGGACTTGGGTTCTGCCAACGAGCTTTTTGACGAGGCGGCCTACCGCCGCCTGGTCCTGGGGGAGAGCGCCGCCGCCGTTCAATCGGACCTTGACAAACGCGTTGCCGCCGCCCGCGGCCGAGCAGCCTTCACCGCCGACGCGACGACCGAAACCAGCGCCGAAGGGAAGGTCGCCGGTGTCGAACTACGCGCTCTGGCCTCAGAGCTCGACCTCGCCCCAACTTCCGTTAAAGACGCGCTTGAAACCGCCATGGCCATCCGTCATGGCAGGCCGCAGCTCGCCGCCGGATCCACAGAAGCTACCTGGAAGATTCTCAGACCCGATCTTCCGGGCTGGTGCGAAGTCATCGACGAATCGCTCCGCCTTAGTCAAGTCTCTGGGAAACGTGGCGCCGTCCAACGCCTCGCCTTCGAACCGAAGCCCTTCCTAGACAATATCGACGGCCGGCCGGTGTTCAGGCCAAGGGCGGATATCTCTCTCATGCATCTTTCCCACCCGATGATCCAGCGTGCTCTCGGCTTTCTTGCACGGCGGCGTTTTCCGGGCGGCCCCGATGCCGTATCCCGGTGGACGGTTCGCCTGGGCGATATTCCCCCAGGGGCCGACGCCCTCATTCTCCTTAGCCTTGAGGAGCTGGCGGTAAATGACCTCCATGAATCATATCACCATTGGGTGAAAACCCTGGCCTTTCCTGTTAAAGCCGGAAAGCTTGGTGCGCACCTCGCGCACAAGCCTGCCCAGAATTTGAACCATTCCCGTCCCACCCAGGACCCTGATGACATCTCCGCGGCCAAAAACGTCCTCGAGGAGGTTGATCCGGATTTGAAAGCGTTTGTCGCTTCCTATGCCGAAAAATTGACAAATGCCCTCCGTCAAAATATCATTTCGGCCGGCCATATCGCACGTAAGGAGGAGGACGAGCGGTACCGCAGCCGCCAGGGGGAAATCTCAAGCCTGATCGTCGAAAATACCCTGGCCAAGCTCGAGCGCGAGATTGACCGGCTCAAAGAAGAACGCCGGCAGGGTTTTCTTCTGGACGAAGCTGAGCGACTTGCTGAAATCGACCGCTCTATCAAAGAGAAACAGGCGGAACTCGAGCGACGGCGAAAGCACTATGATGAGGTCCGTGCCCAGCTCGAAATCGAGCGTGATCGGATCCTCAATTATCTACTTCCGCGTCGTTTTACGATGACTGGTCCTGCCCAGGTTTTTCCGGTCTGTGTCGAAGTTCGACTGCCCGGAGGCGCCAAATGAACGCCACGCCAGATTTCGGCTGGGACAGCCTGCGGCACGGCGGCCTTCTCCTTGATCCCCAGCGTGTCGCCCGCATCGCTGAGCATGTCCCCGCCTCTCTCTCCCCACACCTAGAACAGGAGCTCCGGCGTCAGGCAATCGGGATTCTCGAGGGAAGCGGAGACGTACCCGAATTTGTCTCTTTAGTCCTCCAGCGAGTCTGCGGTTTTTCCGCTGAAACCGGCACCTGGCAGCGCGGCTCCCAGGTCGGCTCGGAATGGACTCGCCGCGCGGTTACGGGCGAAGCCGTCAAACCGCGCCAACTCTGGCGCGGACTCAGCGCCGGAATCCTCCCCGTTTTCATAGACTCAGAGCCGCGGCTCGGTCAAGGACGCGGCCGCCGGGCCGTAAGCCATGTCCACCAGTGGCTCCGGTCGGGCACAGAGCGGTTGGCGCTACTGACCAACGGCCGGCAATGGCGCCTCATCTTCGCCGGCCTGGACTTCGATGCCTGGTGCGAATGGGACGTTGACCTATGGTTCGAGCAGGGCGTCCTCTCATCCCAGGTCGCCGCTTTGCGCACCCTGCTTGCCCCTAAGCTCTGGATCCCTCCCGCGAAGGACGCCGTCGCGCCTCTTCTCCAAGCCGTCCTCGAAAGCCGCAAAGGACAGGCAGAACTTTCCGCGGTCCTCGGCGAGAGGGTCCGCGAGGCGGTCGAAATTCTGGTCCAAGCTCATGGCGAGGTCATCAAGGAGAAATGCTCCGACGTCGAACCGGCCGATATCTACCGCGCCGCAGTCAGGATCGTTATGCGCCTCGTAATCGCTCTCTTCGCCGAGTCACGTGACCTTCTGCCCCGCGATATCCCCCTTTACCAAGATGGTTATGGGGCGGCCGGACTGCTCGAAGAGCTCGAAAAAACCGCCGCCCGCGGCGGAAACCGTCTCGCCCGATCATGGAGCGCCTGGCCGCGCCTCCTAGCACTCTTTCGTCTCATTTATTGCGGTTCGCACCACGAATCGCTTTCCGTCCCGGCCTATGGCGGCGAACTGTTCTCTCCCGGTGCATGTGATTCAACGGACGGGCTCACTCGCGCCGTGGCCGTCTTCGAGGCCGCCTGCTTCGAGCGCGAGGTCATGTCCGACCGCGAGGTCTTTGATTTGCTGAATTTACTGACCCGAACCCGGATAAAAATCCGCCAGGGACGGACCAGGACTTGGATGATGGCGCCGGTCGACTTCTCCGATCTCTCGAGCGAATACATAGGCATCCTCTACGAGGGACTTCTCGACTTTGAGCTCAAAACGGCAGACGCCGGGGACCCAGTTATATTCCTCTCCGTCGGTCACGAGCCGGCTCTCCCTCTCTCGCGCCTCGAAGCAATGGACGACAAGGCCTTGGCCAACCTTCTCGAGAAGATGAAGAACACGCGGCGCGATGGAGATGAAGAGAGCTCCGACGAAAATGGTGAGTCTTCCGATGAATCGGCCGAGGAAGAAGACCTTGATGCACAGGAGGAGACCGAAGAAGCAGAAGAACTCGGCTCAGAGCCTGGCTCGGAAATATCGGAACCTCGCGGCTCCGACCCCGGCGACAAGCGTCGCACCGTGCGAACCAGAGCTGAAACATGGGCCCGGCGTGCCGTCCTTGTATGCAAACTCGTCCCGAAGCCGTGCGGCGCCCTAACTCCTGAGAAGCAGCCCGCGTACGAACAAGCCATCGGCCGGATGGCTGGCCGGCTTGTAAGCCGAGTTGTCCTTCCCGGGGAGTATTACCTCGTCCGATGGGGTGGAACTCGCAAAGGCGCGGGTACGTTCTATACCCGGCCAGGTCTGGCAGTGCCGACCGTCCATCGGACCCTGCGCCCCTTGGCATATAACGTCCCTCTTGACGCCGACCGTAAGCCGAATTACGACGCCCCGCCATCCACTTGGAATCCCAAAAAACCTGAGGAGATTCTCGCCCTTAAGGTTTGCGACCCGGCCTGTGGTTCAGGCACCTTTCCGGTGGCGGCACTTCGGTTTCTGACGGAAGCCGTGTACGAAGCGCTCCATGCCCATAATCGTCTCGAGGGCGACATCGGGCGCCCCCTTGACGAGCTCCTGGGCTTGGTCACCGCCGGCGGGTTGCCCGAAAGCATCAGGGCTTTCCGATTGCCCTGCCGCCCCGGCGACGACGAATTCGAGAAAAAGACCAAGGCCGTGCTCCGCCGCTATGTCGTCGAGCGCTCGATCTACGGTGTGGACATCGACCCTCTGGCGGTCGAGCTCTGCCGCCTGTCGCTCTGGATAGAGACCATGGACCGGACGCTTCCGTTCTCTTTCCTCGACCACAAGATCAAGTGCGGAAACAGCCTCGTGGGCGCCTGGTTCGACCAGTTCCGTCATTACCCGGCGATGGCCTGGAAAAATCGTGAGGGAGGCGACAAGAACCACACGAACGGCGTTCATTTCGCCAGGGAGTCGCGCACTCGGGCGATAAAGGCTTTCGTCAAGAACAGGCTGATCCCCGACCTTACCCGCTTCTTGTCAGACTTCGCCCTCTTTCCCGAGGGATTTCTTGAGAATGCCGAAGCCGCCCACACAGAGGCTCTTAGCATCCTCTCTCAGCTTCATGAGTTTCCCATCCACGAAACTGCCGAGCGGGCCCGCGTCTATCGTGAAAAATTCCTTGGCTCCTATGCTTACAGTTCACTCAAGACGGCCATGGACCTTTGGTGCGCCTGCTGGTTCTGGCCAGCCGATGAACTCGACAAGGTGCCCTTGCCCACGAGCTTTTCTTCTCCGGCTTCCGACACTCTTACCGTCGCTGAATGCATCGCTCAGAAAAAACGGTTTTTCCACTGGGAACTTGAGTTCCCCGACGTTTTCCGAGCCGCTGATTCCGGCTTCGACGCCATGCTTGGTAATCCGCCTTGGGAAACATTGCAGCCGAATTCTAAAGAATATTTTTCCAATCGCGACCCCCTCTATCGTTCCTATGGCAAGCAAGAAGCCCTTAGATTCCAGACCGAATATTTCGAGAATCCTTCAGTGGAACGTGCTTGGTTGGATTACCTAGGCGCTTTTTCCGACGTTTCGAACTGGATGAAATATGTCGCCTCTCCATTTGGCGATCCAGACAAAGCAGAAAAAAATATTGAGCGATTCGCAATAGCCCGCGGCAATGAAAATGAAATGCTCCATAAAAAATGGCGGGACATACGGAAGAAAAGCAAGGGCTTTTCAACAGAAGAGCATCCCTTTGTCCATCAAGGCGAAGGCAAAGCATATACATACAAGCTCTTCCTCGAGCAAGTCCGTGCTTTAATTCGAAACGCCGGGCGCCTCGGATTCATAGTGCCCTCGGGCCTGTATTCCGACCATGGCGCGGGAGGCCTGCGGCGGCTTTTCCTTGATCGGAGCCGCTGGGAATGGCTCTTCTGTTTTGAAAACCGCGATGGTATTTTTGATATCCATCGGTCTTTCAAGTTTAATCCTGTCATTATCGAGAAGGGAGGCTCGACCGCCGCTATCCGCACCGCTTTTATGCGACGGAAACTTGAGGACTGGGAAGGGGGCGAAGAACTTGTCACTCCCTACAGCCGCGCGCAGGTCGAGCGCTTCAGCCCGCGTTCGCTCGCTATCCTCGAGATACAGTCCAAACGCGACCTCGAAATCCTCGAGAAAATCTACGCTAATTCTATCCTCCTCGGTGACGAAGGTCCGAACGGATGGGGAATCAAGTACGCACAGGGTGACTTTAATATGACGAGCGACTCTAAGCTCTTCCCGCCGCGGCCGTGGTGGGAAGAGCGCGGCTATCGCCCCGACGAATATAGTCGTTGGCTCAAAGGCGACTGGCGGCCTATCGGCGAACTCTGGGCCGAGTTGGGCATTGACCCCGCCAAGGTCCAGCCCGTGGATATCAAACTCGAAGACTGGCTCTTCGACACAACCGCCACGCCCGAAGAGCGCCAGGCGGGGGCCCAATTCGTCCACGGCCACCTACTCAAACCAGGAGACGTCCAGCGCACCTCATGGCGCCTCCGCTGTGCCCAACCTCCATATGATTCCCTCCCCATCCCCCGCGCCGATATACCGGAGGGTATCATTCTATCGCGTGATGCCGATGCATGGGTTAGGGAGGATAAGATAGAGGACACCGCGTTGCCTCTCTATGAAGGCCGCATGATAGGCCAGTTCGACTTCAGCCAGAAAGGATGGGTTAGCGGGAAGGGGAGATCAGCGATCTGGCGAGATATTTCTTGGAGCCAAAAACAGATTGAACCCCAGTATCTTATGGCCATAAATACTTGCAAGGATGAAAGAATTTTGGGCCCGAAACTCCCTTTAATGAACATTAGCAGTGCCACGAATACGCGAACTCTTATCTGTGCATTCTTGAAGGATTTCCCGTGTAACCACTCGCTCAATCCTATCCGAGCAACCCAACCTAACACACTCCTTACACTCTCGATTCTATTAAATTCTTTTATTCTAGATGCTCAAGTTCGATTACGTTTAGGTGGGCTAAATGTAAGTTTTTTTGTCTTAGACGAGGTTGCCATACTAAGGGCTACAAAGCTAGTTGTCGACATAATCACGCCCATTGCGTCTGGGCTCTCGATAGCAGGAAATTGGTTTGCAGAGTTTTGGCTTAAGCTTTCAGGAAATACAGCGCTAACTGACACAAAATGGAAATGTTTGTGGGCTATTAACGACGCTGAACGATGTCGGATTCAGGCAACGTGTGATGCAATAGTAGCTAGGTGGTCTGGGCTCACTCATGAAGACGTAGGATGGGTTTTACGAAATTGTGATCTTCCTTCAGCCTACATAGAAAAACTGCATAATTATCAAACTCTTTCCCCAAAAGGATTTTGGCGTGTCGATAAAGAGAAAGATCCCGAGCTCAGGCATACTATCCTAACGCTTGTCGCCTTCCATAACCTTGATCAGAAGATATGCGAATTTGGCGGCAACATCGAAAAGGGAATCAAAGCTTTTCTAGACCAAAACAACGGCGAAGGCTGGATGCTTCCCGAGAAATTGCGGCCAGCTGATTATGGCCTTGGCCACGACGAAAGCGCTAAGTCTTCGCATTTAGTCGCCGGTCGTTTCGGCTCACGTTTTTATGATTGGCAGGTCACGCAAAGCTCATTCGAATCTTGGCGAGAATGTCATGTTCATGCACGCAACTTCCTCGGCCAAGCGGATTATAAAAAAACGCTTGAGGATATAGGGCAGGCAGGCTCGGTCAGGGAAAGTGGCGCTTGCACCGCCAAGGAAATTTCTAATATTCAAAAAGACGCTGCTCAAAAGAAGCTTATTGAGTAAAATGAAGCCAGCAACAGAGAATTGCGTGCGTCTATAGGGAGATGACATGTTTAGCTTAAAGCGGAGGTCGATATCCGATATTGATCATCTTATCATAGCGCCAGAGCTAGTTCGAAAGAGGGCCAGAATTCTCGTGATTGATGACGATGAGGAGGCCTTCCCTTATAAATTGCTTCAAAAGGAAGGGTATTACGTACATTACTGGCCCCGTATAGAAAATCTTCGTCTCCTTGAGTCTGGTGAATACGATTTAATTATTCTCGACATTTTTGGGGTTGCAGCTAAAGATGTTTCAGCTACCGATGGCATCGGCGTCTTGGAGCATATAAAAAAGAGCAATCCCGGGCAATTGGTAATAGCTTATTCCGGACAGAAATATGATCTTTCTCAGGCACGATTTTGGAAAATTGCAGATGATTATCTAGGAAAACCTTCGTCGCTTATTGAATGCAAAGAAAAAATTGATTTTTTACTTAATAAGGAATTTACTCCAAAACACTATTGGGATGAACTAGTTCATATTTTACAGGCAGAAAGCATTTCTCAAAAAAGCATAAGGAGATTTGAATCATACTTAGTCAGAGAGATCAAGCGTGGGAAAGCAATGCCTGTGCATAAAATTGAACGGTTCTTGAGAATTTCCGATCACATTGCTTCTATAATCGGAGTGCTTATCCAGGTCATTAATAGGAGCGCGGGGCAAGGACAATAATGATGCGAGATCTCTTAAGGGCAGTAATTCCGACGCCATACATCTATGAAAATTGCCTGGAGGATGGCGGGCGGGTACCGCAATCGAACTATTGCAAGAAGTGTAATCCAAAACATTGCATCAGAAATACAGGTGATCCTTATCATTATGAATGCAAGGGCGGATTCTCGAGCTTTAGCCTTTCATGGATGGGGAAGCCGTTAATTCTCAATGGTCTTATAAGTCCTTTTACGGGCAGCAAATTTTCTGGAATACGAAGGAAACAATATCGTAATTATAGAGTTTCTGAACAAGACATAGAATTAATAAAGAGCACCTTAATTAGCATAGAGAAATTTATTAGCCTCCGCACGGAAGAAAATCTAATGGATAGTGTTACTTTTCTCCATGAGATTCGTACAAGCGTCGGAATTGTGCTTGCGTGTTGCGAAGAAATAATCTCAGGACAATCGGGCTTTACGTTTGAAGAAAAACTTGAAAGAACAGATCCCAAAACAAAGGACCTATTTGATTCAATCGGATTGCTTCAAGAGCAGCTAAATCTCACTGATATTATTACTAATCCGAGTTCGATTACTTATGGTAAAAAATATCGATCGACAATACACAAATACTTCTTAAAAATGGTTAAGCTTTTTGCTCCACGGGCGGCAAAACGTGGCATAAGAATCCAACTTAATGGAACAACTTATGCTGAGATATTTGCTTATAATTCGTTCCAGTTTATTCCTCTCATATTATTGGATAATGCGATTAAATATAGCTTTAGTAATAGGGAGATTATTGTTTCTCTTGAAGAACGAGCCGACAGGGTTTCTATCAAGGTTTCCTCGGTTGGAAAAGTTGTGCCTGATGAATATCGCGATAGGATATTTGATAAGCACGTGCGGGCGCCAAACGCCACTGAGGAACACCCGCGTGGGATGGGGATGGGGTTGTATATTGCACGGCTGATTGCCGGAGCTCATGAAACTAGCATCACATACCGATGCTTTTCTGTTTCCGGAGGAGTTGGAACCAACGAATTTTCCTTCGAAATAGCCAAATACGTTGGCTGATAAGCGAAATGAAGACGAGCCTCATATAGAAGGCGTACACAAAGGAATTAGCATGGCTTTGAACCCTATCGTCTTTACGGAAAAGGTCGTCCGGAGCTTCCTCAGGTACCAACTTACCACATATCCCTTTGCTGATGAGCGGCTACATAGTCAGATGAGGCGGCTTCTGTCCTTGGACGAGACACGTAACTCTCCGTTGCTTAAGGGGCCGTTCATCAGTCTGTCTCGTCCGTTTCGTAGTGGGGCAGCTATTGAGGATCTCGTTCGAGATGGCATCCTTCATCCGCTCATGCGGCAGCGTATTCCCGAGCATATTACTCGTCTCTTCGGACATCAGGAAGACGCGATCCGGGCTATCCGTTCCGGCCGGACGACGCTAATTTCGACGGGTACAGGCTCGGGCAAGACTGAATGTTTTCTCTATCCAATCATTAGCAAGTGTCTTGAGCTTAGGGATGGGAATGCGCCGGCGGGTATTAGCGCGGTTATCGTTTATCCCATGAATGCCCTGGCTGAGGATCAGCTTTTACGGCTTCGATCGCTCTTAGCCGGTACCGCGATTCCGTTCGGGATGTATGTAGGGAAAACGCCGGAGCGTGAAAGCGATGTTGCAGGAATAAAGCTCCCAGCCGGATCCTCGCGGGCCGATTACGAAGCTCGGCTCGCCCAAGCCCGCCGCGAAAAGCGTTCGGAAACGATCTATCCTCCGGAGGAGGTTTGCTCTCGCGAGATTATGCGCACGGCAGGACGGCAGCCGCGGATTCTTCTCACCAACGTCAAACAGCTTGAGCTGCTGCTGACACGCCAACGCGATGTCGAGCTTTTCGCGAACGCTCGTCTGGATTTCCTTGTTTTTGACGAAGCTCACTTTTTTAAAGGAGCTCTTGGTGGCGAGACGGCCTGCCTCATCAGGCGGCTTCGAGCCTTCTGCGGGAGAGCGGAAGGTGACACGGTTTGTGTGGCCACCTCGGCGACGATCGTCGACAAGGAAGACCCCGATGCGGCGCTCAATTTTGCTTCGCGTTTTTTCGGCGTTGCGAAAGAAGCCGTTGCCGCAGTAGGCGAGACCTATGAAAGCGAGGTCTGGAACGCGAAGAGGGCGGTTCCGGGAACACCCAAGAAAGATTCCGCGAAGCTCCTGCACGATTGCGTCCGGGCGGTAGAAGACCAAACTGGCGTAACCATTCGCGATGTTTATCAGGATCTTGCCGCGCGCGAGCTCCCAAGCGGCGAATGGACTGAGGCGCTGCATAAGGAATTGACGGGAAACGAGATTGTCTATCAATTGAACGAGGTTTTAACGAGGCCACGAGGCCTCCACGACCTTCCTCGAATGATCGAAGAAAAGGTCGGCCGGGCGGTGAACGAGGCGGAGGTCTTGTGTTGGCTCACGCTGGCCGCGGCCTCGAGATGCGAGGGGCGACCTCTTCTCCGTCCGGTTGTCCATGGATTTATACGCGGCATCAGCGGAGCTGTCGTAAGCTTCCCCGAAGGTGATATGGTCCCCCGGCTCTGGTTGGCGGCGGAAGACGAGATCGAATCCGGAGGCGATGGTTCAAAACACGCGCATTTCCCGATAAGTACCTGCACGACATGCGGCCAGCATTACTTCACAACCTTTTTAAAAGACTTTGATTTCACGGGCAAGTCACCCGGCGGTGGTGAATCCGCGGGCGAGTCTTATTACTGGGAACCTCTTGAAGAAACCTTGGGCGGTAAAAGGGTTGTGCTTCTCGACAGGATTGCCGGCGGGAGCGATGATGAGGACCTAGATGAAGAGGAAAGGGTTTCTTCGATCTTTATTTGCCGGAAGTGCGGAGCGGCCCATCCGGCCGACGTCGCGCGATGTCTCCATTGCGGAGCGCCAGGCCCCATGGTCATGCTTTATGCAGTCCGGCAGAAAAAGGATAACCCGGGCTTTCTTACAAGGTGCCTTTCGTGCGGAGCCAACGGACGGCAAACCGGCACGCGCTACCGTGAACCGGCCCGTCCGGTGCGGGCCACGACAGTGGCCGATGTCCACGTCTTGGGACAGGACATGGTCCATAATTCAGATAGACCAAGATTGCTTGTTTTTTGCGATAACCGCCAAGATGCGGCTTTCCAAGCAGGTTGGATGAAAGATCACGCCAGGCGCTTCCGGTTGCGCGCATTGATGGTCGAGGGAATGAAGGCCCAAGCCGTCTCTGTGGGCGACCTCGCTCTTTATCTTGACGATAGGATGGAGAGAGACGAGTCGCTGTCGCGGGCGCTCATTCCCGAGGTCTGGCAGGTGGCCAGGAAGGAAGGGGGTGGCGGACGACACCAGCAGGAGCGCCGTAAGTTCCTCCGCATCCAGGTTTTGCGTGAAATAACGATGGCTCCCCGACAGCCAATAGGCCTCGAACCCTGGGGACGGATGAAGGTCGATTACGAAGACCTCGATGCGGGTCTGCCTTGGATCCAGGAAAGGGCGAGGGACCTTGGCTTACCTGCAGAGGATATGAGAGATGGGGTATCCGGTTTGCTCGATGATCTCAGGCGGAAGCGTGTCCTTTATGATCCTGAAAATGAAATCTTTTCCCGATATTGGCAAGACGGGGATTTGGAGATCCAGCAGGGCTATCTGCCGCCAATGGGGCCGCCGCAAGCGACGAAGGTACGCCGTGCCAATGATTCGGAAAAAACCTATGTTAAGCAGTGGCTGAGCGAGAAGGGCGACACGACAATTCGGCAACTGTTCAAGAAGTGGGGCGTGCCGGCTGACGACGTCGAGGCATTCGCTGAAGCCATGTTCCGCTTTCTAGTCGAGAACCGTTTCCTCGTCGCGGTTCGGCTGAAGGGGTCGAAAGGAAATCCGTTGCCGAACGTTAGCGAGGTTTTTCAGGTTAACGCCGATAAATTGAGACTTCAACAGAGTCATGGCGTTTGGCGTTGCCAAAGGTGTCGTCGGAGATCGCTCCGGCGGATGCCAAAGCTAAAGTGTGCCGCCTGGCGCTGTGATGGTGACCTCGAATTTGTCCGCGAGGATCCGGACGATTACAACCTTCAGCTCATCGACCAGAACTACACGATGCTTCGGCCTGAGGAGCATACGGCCATGGTTCGCCATGAAGACCGGGAGAGGCTGGAAAATCTATTCAAGGGGAACTCGGACGCTGTCAACGCGTTTGTGTGCACGCCGACGCTCGAACTGGGCGTCGACATTGGGCAGCTCGATGCCATCCTTATGCGCAATGTGCCCCCGCTCCCGGCAAATTATTGGCAGAGGGCGGGGCGGGCGGGGAGGCGGCACCGGATGGCCGTCGATTTGACATATTGCCGGCCGGTCTCCCATGATAGGGCATATTTTGCGGCGCCGCTCAAATTGCTCGAGGGCAGGATCGATCCACCGGCTTTCAACCTGCGAAACGAACAGATGGTGGCCAAGCACGTCCATGCCATGGTCATTACGCGGTTACATCAGTATGCGAGGGATCCGGGGAGAACAAAGGGTGAGCAAGAGAAAATAGAGCTTATACTAAAAACATGCCTGCCCGATCAGGTTTCGGCTTATCTTTTTGATAAAGGCTTGGTAAGGGACCATGCCTTCGACCTCGGACCACTCAAGAAAATCGTTGATCATAATAACGATGACCTCCTCGCTTATATAGAGAGGGCATTCCGCCAGGGATGGCCGGAAGCAGATGGGGACGTTACGCGGCCAGAAGCATTGAAAGCTCACGTCGGCAAGATGGTTGAACGATTGGACGAGGTAGTTGCCCGATTGAGGCGACGCCTGATGTGGGCGATGGCAGAGATCGGCCGATTGAACGAAATCCGAAAAAAGCAGGGGACTCTTGAACCGGAGGAGGATGCCATATTCAGGCGATGCGATGCTCTCGTCAAGAGGCTGAAGGGAGTGGCGAGAAGGAAGAGGCGTGAGGCCGAGGGCTATGATGACGTAAACACCTTTGGCGTCCTGGCCGCGGAAGGTTTCCTGCCAGGATACGGCCTTGAGGTGGGATCAATCCTGGGAACCGCGGAGATCCCATATTGGAGCCGGACGGGAGAAATGGACTTCGCTCTACCCAGGCCACCGAGCGTAGCACTGAGGGAATACGTTCCCGGGAACTTAATATACGCTAACGGCCACAGCTTTGTGGCCAGGCGCTTCCATCGGGAAATAGAAGAGGAGAAAGTGGAACCCCCCGTTTTCGAGATCTCCACCCAGCGACAAGCCGTAAAGCAAATCAAGGGCAGCAGCCCCTCCGGTGCTATGGGTGCGACGATGCTGCCGGCTATTTCGGTTAGTGATGTCGAGCTCGTCCACCAGTCCTACATCTCAGATGAGGAAGAAGTTCGTTTCCAATTGGGTGTTGCCGTGTATGGCATCGAGAGGGGGCAGCACAATGGAGGAAACGCTTATATTTGGGGGGCCCAAAGCATTCATCATAAGCGGGGGGTACGGTTGCGTCTGGTAAATATCGGAGCGCCGGCAGCCATCGACCGGTTCAAGAGATTCGGCTTCCCGGTATGTTTGGTTTGCGGACAGAGTGTCTCGCCCCTTTCTTCGGATAGGCAACTGGATCATTTTATCAGGTCGCACGAGGAAAGGTGTGGAAAAAAGGTCGGCGGTGTTGGGTTCTACGCAGATGTCGTCACAGATGCTCTTTCACTTCCTGGGTGTCCCGATCATGTAACGGCGTACAGCGTTCTCGAGGCACTACGATTTGCGGCAGCGCGCGTCTTGGACATGCACTTGGAAGACCTTCAAATCCTGGTTATTGGGCACGTCGACAGGGATGATGTTGATGCCTACCTTTGGGACCCAATGCCAGGAGGATCCGGACTGTTGGACCAGGTTTGCGCGCGCTTCGAAGAGATTCGGGCAGTAGCAATGGAAGTCGTCAAAGACTGTCCTGGGGTATGCGAGACGTCGTGCATAGATTGCCTTCAGACTTTCCATAATAGCTATTATCATAAGTATTTGAACCGAAAAGTGGCGCAGGAACGGCTGGAAGCGTGGGGTGCGCGGATGGCTTTTGCGCATGAAATCCCGGCAGCCCAGGCTGAAGCGCGGCCAGAGGAAGGAGGGCTCCCGGTAAATGAGGCGGAACGTCTGCTCCAGCACTTGCTTGCCGCGGCTGGATTTGCGGAGGGAATACGAGGCGAACAAATCCGCCTAGACCGAGCAATCGGGACGACAACGCCGGATGTCATTTATCGCGCTCCTCATCATGCGAAGGACGAAGGCATCTGCATATACCTTGATGGGCTAAGCAACCATATCCATGGGAATCCGGCCACGAAAGAGCAGGATCAGCGCATTCGAACCTGGCTTCGAAACCACGCATACGAGGTTATTGAGATAGCTGTATCAGACTTATCGGATCAAGGCGCCATGATACGGCATTTTCGCAAGTTGGCCGGCTATCTAAGCGATGCTGAATTGCGAGAGAAGCTCAAGAGAGATACTTCTTGGTTTGCCAGGGCTGCTGAAGCTGCTGCTGGAATTAAACGGTTTGTTGTGCGGCTTGTAACTCCAAAGCCCGAAGAGAGGTACGTCCGCTGCGTGCCCTTGATCCCTCTTCATGCGGCGGCAGGCGCTTTTAGCGAATCCCAAGAAGTGAGCCCCGAAGATTTGAAATGGGTGGAGATCGAGACAGGCCATCGTCTGAGGAAGGGCATGTTTGTTGCCCAGGTCGTCGGGAAATCCATGGAGCCGGCGATTCCGAATGGATCATATTGCCTATTTAGAATGCCTGTTGAGGGAACACGACAGGGAAAGACTTTGCTCGTTCAGCTCCACGAAATGACAGACCCGGAGACAGGCGGCCGCTATACAGTGAAACGGTATCAGAGCGAGAAAGCGGTTTCGGAAGATGGCACCTGGCGGCATATCAAAATTACGCTTAAGCCAATTAATCCGGAGTTCAAGCCGATTGAGTTCATGGCGGATGACGAGAACGAGGTTCGTGTGATCGCCGAGCTTATTGAGGTGCTCGGGTGAGCCTCGGAAAATACTTAAGGAATCAGGAAATGAGGAAGAAAAATGTTTAATTTCAAGCTTTTTGTAGTCTCGCCAGAATCCAGCATCAAAAAGAAACTCGCTGCTGTTTTGGACTACCTCGGGAGCCTAATTAAAGAAATAGTTGGGGAGGAAAAAGAAAGCCGAAGTCTGTTCGAGGGAGAAATTAAGAAAGAAGATTTTTGGTCCCAAGCAGTCGATAAAGAAGTTTTGATAAGGATGCGTGAAGCTTGGCCCGATGTTGAAGCGCGTCTAGATAAAGCGAAGTCACATGTTGGTGAAATGGGCGAAGATTCAGCATATTCGCACGGCTTGACCGGGTCCGAGCTGGATCTAAAGCTAGGAGCCCTCGGGTGGGCTTCTAAGGAGCTTATATCCGCAACAGGGAACATATCGAAAAGCATTGGTCCGCGAAAAACTAAGAGGATCATCAGCATCCTTAAAAAAAACTTTGAACTCGTAAAAATCTTAATCGAAAGTATTTTGGAAGCCTCAGGAGCTGGAACAGCTTTAAAAGAGATAGTGGGGATATTCACCCATTCGTTAAAGGATTTTAACAAGAAGTGATGCAAACGTATAATGTTGTTCTCGACTTGGTCTGCGGGTGTTTTTATATTTTAAAGGCGACCTGGAGATATGTAAAAGGAGGGGTACATGTTTAGTTGGAAACCGATTTACACAGAACTTGCAGAAAAAGTCTTGGCTTATCGGAATAGACAAGGGGAACTAATCGTCTGGCTAGCCGAAATGAAACAAAACGGGATTCCCGTCCTTAGCCTCGATGACCAGAATCCTAAAGATATCAAGATTCCGCTTCAAGAGATCGACCCGTTTACGTTCTTCGCCAATTTCAATCGGGGTATCACTGGTGCGTCAAGATTTGAAATCCTTAGAGTTCTCAAATCGAAAATGCGATTGATCTCACCTATTCCATCTGATTTTGATGGGGTT
>Ga0315294_10003139_pt1 | contig 17972 bp, 39 predicted proteins | sample YL17G13_40_MG_FD_203626 | JGI IMG/M metagenome (GOLD analysis project Ga0315294, IMG submission 203626) | Sediment microbial communities from Yellowstone Lake, YNP, Wyoming, USA - YL17G13_40 | ecosystem: Environmental > Aquatic > Freshwater > Lake > Sediment | place: USA: Wyoming | collected... | reverse complement strand
CCGCGAGAATGGCAGGATTGGCGCTATCGTAGGTTCCGCTTCCAGGGCATCCGAGCTGGGAACCATTGTACCCGACGCCGTAATGAGTCGCTTTCCAGGTGCCAGCGGCGGCGGCGTCTCCTCCCATAGCTTGCAGGGCTTCACCAGGTACGCCCGCGCCCTCGCGTCCACCTCCGCGCTCCAGGGGTGCAGCCTGCGCCGGAGCCACCGGCCCGCAAAGAAGAGGAGCACCGCACATAGGCCCACTATCGCTCCCAAGATGAACTCGTTCATTCGCAACCTCCGTTCTACAAGCCCCGCTCGCCAATAGAATAACTACTAGGGCGGCGGGGGCTAGCCATCTTATGTCGGCCTCGCTTCGCTAAAGATGCCCGTTATGAGACGGGCAATCTTTTCCCAAGAGAGCCACCATTCCTTGCTCGCCAGTTTGCCATTAAGCCTAACTGGTTCGCTGAAGGTTAATATGGCACCTTCTGACTGAACGGATGTTACCGCCGCGTTCATCCTTCGCCCTCCTTTGCCTTCTCCAGCAGCCGATCAAGGAAGTCAATCGCTATATTCATTTCGCCAAGGTTCCTGCCGTCGTATAGGGCATCCTCGGCGACCATGATCTCTTGTTCTGCATCGTTGATGCTCTGGTACAGAGCCTTTAGCCCCTCGATGTGCCCGACAAGTTCCTTCCCCCAGCCATCATCCCGCCGAAGCGGGAAATATCCGCTGCTCATTCGTCTTTCCCTTCGCTACCCTGCATCGCAGTGTCCTCCTTCGGTTGCCAAACCTTCCCCGTCTTCTGCCAAAGGTGATCGACACACACGTTAATCACCAGCCCAGGCTGGCTCTTCTGATAGATACCGCACACGGCGTCGATCTCACAGAACGCGCACTTGAACGGTGGGAGACCAGGATTGAGCGAATTCATCCTTCGCCTCCGCTATCGCTTGCCGGTGTCTCCGGCGTCATTCTCATATCTCCTCAAAGTGCAGGTGTCCAGCCCTGATCGACGCTCGATATTGTCGTCTTGGGCCACTGGTTCTAACGTAGCCTGGACGATCAGGGATGATGCTCGCGTTGTGTTCCTCGACACGGCGTTCCAGGATTTCTCTATCCCTTCGCTCGTAGTCCCCTCTCGTCCAGCCCCAAGAATCGCATTCCTCTTTCTCGTTCATCCTTCACCTCCGCTATCGCTTGCCGGTGTCTCTATCATGGTGCCCTCCCCAGGCGCTCGATCTCGGCTACCAATTCGTTGAGGGCCACATCGCAGTTGCAGTCCCAGCCAGCCCGGGCAGCCGCCAGCATCCCGTTCTTGAAGACCTCTAGGTCGCCGTGGCAGGTGTGGACAGCCTCAACCTCTGTACGGTGCTTACCCCCGTCTATAGCCGTCCAGTAGCCCCACTTGTCAATTTCATCTTGCTGACAACAGCCGGTACACCGCGCTTGTGCCCGTGCCTTCGCCGCCGTTATCGCCTTATCCAACGTCATCCTTTGCTCCTTCGCTGCCCTCCGGCAGCAGGCGGTCTTTGAGTTTGGCGATGACACGTCGACTAGCTGCATTATTCACAAACTCGCCGAGATTGTTTTTGTCGCCGCCGATGAATCCCCGCTCATCGGGCATCATGTGTACGGCTGCCGCCGCCACCTCGTAGACGGCGGCGTCGAGGGCATGCCGGCGGGGTTCGCAGATATGGCAATCAGATATGCCACAGAAGGCAGTTTCCCTCAGCAACTTTTGGTACTTCGTTATCGCCTCATCCAGCTTCGCTATCGCCTCATCCAGCATCCTTCGCTCCCTTCTCCCATTCAGCAAGGCAGTTGGCGCATCGGGCAAATGTCTCTGACTCGAAACAAATCATGCCGACATGGTTACAGTCTGAGGAAAGGAACGTATCGCCCTCAGAGACTTGTTCCCAGCCATCTCCTGCTAATAGTTCTTGCTCAGCTATACTCATCACTTCGCTCCCTTCTCCAGCAGCGCCAGGGCCTCGGCACGGGTGATTGTACGTTGCGGCCCACGGGCTACATAGTGAAACTCACCCTGATATTCGTAGCCGCGTAGTAGATAGCCGATGTCTATAGTTCGGTCGTACTCTCGCGCCATCCGCTCCAAGTCCGCCAGGTCGCGCTCAGGGGCGGTGGCGGTGGCGAGTGTCGCCGATTCTCCCAGTGCAACATGTACGGCGTACAAACAATATCCCCCTTTATTGCACAGTCTCATCAGCGTCTCCCCCTTTCAGGGCATGGTGAGTAAGCAGTCTGGTTTGTGATCCTCGACCTCACCACATATCAGACATTGACCGTTACCTTCTTCGTTCTCAATGATGGCGTAGTCTTCCAGCGCCGCCTCCAGCTCCGCGACACGGGCATATACCCGCTCTAATCGGTGGCCTTCCCCCTCAAGGCTGTTGACGAGTTCCAGGTTGTCCTTACGCAGTCCTTTGTTCTCGGCCTCCAACCGCTCGACCTTCGCCCGTGCAGCGGCTTCTCCGTCCGCATAGCCCATCATGTGCGCGAGGGCAACCGCTTCGGCGTGCTCTGCATCAGTTGGCATCATCGCCTCCCTTCGGCCACTCGCCGCGCTCGATCTCCTGTTCTATCTCTCGCATCCAGTAGGCCGAATCGCACTGCCTCATGTAGAGAACTCCGCCTGGATTAGCCTTCCAGAAACGGCGCTTAACCTCTTCAATAAAGTCCAGCGCACCCTGCCGGTAGGCCACATCCCAGGTCTTCCGTAGGTTCTCCAACTTCGCTTGTGCCTCGCGCTCCGCGTCTTCGCTCATCCCCTCGCCTTCCTAACGCTCTCCCTGAGCGCCTGATTCTCCTTCGCCGCCAGCACTCGCTTGGCATCGGCCACAGTCTTAGCACCCAGGCTCTCCGCCAGCGCCTTGTCCTCGGCGCTCAGGCCGGATGAGCGGGTGTAGTGCTTGCCGTCGCCTAGGTACACGTTTTTCCTTGTCTTGCCGTTCCAATCCCAGCGCAGGCAGACGACATCCTTGCCGCCCCAGCAATGGACTTCGGCATGGACGTTAGTGATCATGGCTCGCCTTTCAGGGCAGCGGCAGCGAGGCCCGTTTCAAAGCCAGCCCGCCAGATTCGTTTCGCCGCAGTGTGTCCAGTCTTTGCCTTGATCTCCTTATGCTGGGCTGCCGTAATGAGGCCAGCGGCGAGTAGTTTGTTAACCTGCTTACCATCCAGACGATAACTTGTGTGTCGCCTGGGAGCCTCTAATAACTTTTCCAGAACCCCAACCCGCCTACTCGCCCGTGCCCACTCTGCTCTCAGCCGCTTACATTCCGCCACATCTACGTAGAGGTGATCCAATTCCACTCTATTGTCGAAAATGGTCAGGCCAAACTGATCATTTAGTTCGGTCAGCCGCTCGTTCTCGGCCCGCAGGCGGGCAAGCTCTACGTTCGCTAGACAGTCGGAGGCCCGCTTCCCTTCCAGGTAGCCTCGACAGCGGGCAGGCCAGCGGGGGTCGTTGTCGTCTTCGTAGCCTACGGGTTTACCCTGTCGCTCATTGAAGGGCTCGCAGACGATGAACCCACGCCGGTGAACCTGCCCGCACTTCGGGCAGTGGATCGGTGGGTCTCCAGTAATAGCCATCTTGCGCCTAGCCATCATCGCCCTCCTCTACTAGCTCGACGAGGATATGCAGTCGGCCACGACCTCGGTAGTGCTTCGGTGTCCACTCTAGCCAGTCTTCCAATATCTCCCCCAGGCAGGGTTCGTACTCGTTATCATGGAAGGTCAACGTGCCGTAGCCGTGGTATCGTGTCCAGCCCATACTCACTTCCCCCTCGTAGTCCAGCACCGTCTTGCGCTTAGACATGGGGCGGCTCCTTCAGGGCAGCGGCAGCACGTCGCACGTCGCTCTCGCGGCACTCAACACTGATATAGTGGTCATAGCCAACCTCATTCGACCGACTACCGTAGGACGCCATGCCTTCGGCAAACGGCCTCAGCGCCGCCCGCAGACGGGCAATCTCTTCCCGCAGGCGGGCCTCCCGTGCCTCTGAGCAGCCGCAGGACTCATGATGTGTCGTGTGCTCCGGTGTCCCTTCTCTGTCAACGTATGGCATCAGGTTTGCCCTCCTCTACTAGCTCGACCAGGATGTGCAGGCGGCCCTGCCAGTCTCCGATAACATCAAACTCTAGGGCTTGCGCCAACAACTCGACTAAGCGCATCTCGCGATCAGTGAGCCAAATGTGGCTGTTGATACCCCGCACAAACACACGCCCCTTGTAGTCCAGGATTGGCTTAGGCTGGGGCGGCTCCTCATCTACGATCTCCTTACCAAGTTCTCTGATTTCCTGGATATACTCCCTAATGAGTTCTAGATTGTCAGCCGGAACTTCCTTGGCCTTCTCAACGAGAGCCAACCTAAGCCGTTGAATAAGTTGATTGTTTTGCTCTGTCATTCGCCTACTCCCTTCCTGAGCTCCCTGTAACCCCATCGTTGCGGATCACGGGAATCGGTGGCTTCGCTACCAGGCCAGCCAGCACTCTTGATTCGAGCTCGCAGCTCTCTGTTGATAATTCTCACGGCCATTGCTTGCGGGCCGCTAACAGCAGGCCATATCTTGCTGAACTCATCCAGCCAGTCTAACGCTGCCCTAGCCCCGTCTTTGAAGGCTGTTTGATATTCCTCACTCGTATGACTAATATCCGCTGTCTTCTTCATCTAGCACCGTCCTTGGAATCGGAACCTATCGCCTTGCTTCATCCAACGTCTGTACTTCGGCTTTGATCACGTGGGGGCCAGCAAGCTTGTGAAAGTTATCACAACTTGTTCCCCTGTCCACATGGGCCTTGGTCGCAAGCTCCGGCTAGAACCGTCTCCGGTTACTTACCTGGGAGCCCCACTGCTGGGAGGCGTCTTGCATATCGGCAGCAGCATCACTCTCCAGGCGGCGGTAGACATCAGCCCCCGCGCCTACCGCGCCCTCTCGGCCTTGTGGCTCCCGCCACTGTAGCGGCTGGCCCCTGCGCCGCGCCTTCTGGGTTTTAGGAGCATCCGGCTAACGTGTAGCTCCACTCTCACTCCCACCTGCTATTCTCTTGTATCGCCGCCGCCACGTACATGGGGCATGGGCTGTCGGTTCTCTCGCGAGATCACAATCTCCTTCCACCTCCGATGTCCGTCTGCGCCGAAGTGCTTAGTAACGCAGCGGCCCACCACGATATAGCCTGGGGCTGTCGATGCGGTGAACAGTGTCTCTCGGCTATCGCCACCGCCATTGTTAAGGGGGACGAGTGCTGGGCCAGCATTCTCGATAATAACGAACGGCTTAACGGCCCCACAGTGTTTGCAGTAGCTTTCGACTACGGGGCGGCTCGGCTCGGCGTAGGCGGGATATACGCCCTTCATAGCGCCAGCACCTCCTGCGCCTGCTCGTCAGCCCCCAGCCGGTGCAAGTCGTGGCAGAGCTGGTCGATGCGGTGCTGGATCAAGTGCTGCCCTATCTGGTTGCAGGCATCCCACTTGGTATCCCGCAGGGCCTTCGCATGGGCGAGTTGTGAGAGCTTCTGGGCTATGAGTTCAGGCAGGACTATGGGGATCGTCATCCTATCTCCTCGATGATAACCCGCACGCCCTCTTCGGCTTTTGTCTTCACGCGCTCGATGCGCGGCGGGCCGTGTTCTAGCACCGAGTCATCGTCGCCAATGAGAAGACCAGTCCCCAGAATCGGCGTGCCGCGCCAATACCGAACGGGGCCGAGGGCATCTTCGCCAGCCTTAAACGCCGCAAAGAGGTTACGGATATCATGCTGGCGTTTGCCTGCGATGCGGTAGGTTTCAGTGAGGCGAAGCCGCTTTCCGATGATGCTACATCGCCAGTATTCCGCCCGTGGGCCGAGTTGCCGTAGGGCGTCGTAGTAGACGGTATCGCGGTACTCACGGGTCGCTTCTATCCGATCCCACAGCCCCCGTGCATTGGGCGAGAGTTCCTTCGGCGGTAGCGGTAGCAGCAGCGTGATCCTCTTGTCCATGATGGCGCGGTTAGTCATTCCCTTCTCCCCAGATGTTCTCGTTGAACCAGATGATGAATATCGTACAGACGGTTGTGTTGTACCCCGTTGCCTCGTCGATTAGGGCATTGAGTGGAGAAGTCGCCAATCGCATCCCAGTATCAGCCTCGAATCGCTCACGGAAATGTTCTTGTCCTGATACCCATATCAGGCAGTCGCGCCAAGCGACTCGTTTCAGTGGATCATCCGGCATGAGCGCAACGACTTCGGGTTTCATCGTCTACTCCTCCATCAGCGCCGCTTGCTCCGGCTCCGGCTCCGGCTCGGCGGCTCCCTTGTCTGCCTGTACCTGCTGCATCAGCAGCGTTACCGTCCGCCCGTCTTTCGCCTTCACCCACTCCGTTACCTTGCCGACAACTTGCGTGGGCTGGCATCGCAGCCATTCGCAGAGGTCGAAGACCGTGAGGCTGAATTGTGGCAGCATGGCCGATATGCGCCCCATGAAGGCGTCGGCGTCGGCCTTGCTGCGCGGCTTAGGCGGCGAGGGGTAGGAAGTTGCCCTCTGAACCGAAGCCTCAGGCGGTCTTTGATCCCCTACCCCCGCCGGTTCACCCTCCGGTGGCATCCCGCTGACCGCATCTACCATTACGGGCGGCGGTGGTGCGTCCTTCGCCTTGCTCTTCACCAGCGGCAGCAGCTCGTCAATAAGCTGGCTGGCGGTGCCGTGCGTCCCGCCGGTTAGTCTCGCCGCCTCGACGCCCTTGCCGTAGTGCCGCCCGTCCGTGCGGGTCTCGATGGTGATGTCATACTCCTGGCAGAGTTCTTCGGCGTCGGCTTCGGGGAGTTGGTGGAGCATCCGAGCGATGCTATTCTTCTGTGGGTTAGACGCGGGGTTCGCGGGTTCTAGCGGGCGAGGGGCGCTTCCTTGCGCCCCCTGCGTCCCTGCCCGCCCAGGCTTCGCCATTTCCTCGGCGCTGACTTCGCCAGCACCTATCAGGTCGGAGATAGCGCGGTTCTCGGCCCGCGTCTGTGCCGTCGCCGCGATGTCCTGGTCGTGGCTGAAGGCCCGCTCGGTGCGGCTGCAACTTGCCCATGCCTCGGCGTAGCGGCCACTAGGGGCCGTGGCCCGCACCACGAAGTCGGCGTACTGAATCTTGCCGTCCTCGCCACGCTCGACAATCTTGTCGATAATCTCGCAGGAGAGGTTGAAGGCTTTGGCGTACTTGCGCCACGCGGACTTCTTCTTGAAGCGTTTGGGGCCGATGTTCTGATAGTCCGTCTTATCAATTAGGCGCTCGGTCAGGTCTTGGTACGCCTTCCACTCGACCATCGCTTGCTCGACATCGACGGGCAACATGGCGGTATCTACGGGTACTACCGCGTAGCCTGGGCTATCCTCTGTCATTCAAAGTCCCCTATCTCTGATGTGGCGATTTGCGCCAGCAATCGGTGTTCTCGCAGCGGTTGCCCGTCGCCGTGCTTTGCAGCGGAAGGTGCTGTGGCGTCCCGCCGCCGACTCGTGATACCAAGAGCCACAACAAAGACACCACCGCATACCCCCCGCTATCACCCGCCCGTATGCCTTGCGGCGTCAGAATCGGCCCTGAGCGCCGAGACGGGGCAGTTCTACGCATCGGCCACCTTCCCGCCGCACGTCGGGCAGACTTCGGGGACGGCTTCGGGGAGGGGCATAAGCTCCCATTCCTTGTAGGTGGTATAGGTAAGTCCACCCTTGAACACTATTTCGCCATCTAACCCTTCGTTGTGCGGGATACATCGGAGCCGATAACTGAATCCCCCTAGTGGGATAATCTCTGCGATCTCTAGGTGATCCTTCTGGCCGTTCTTGATCGCAATCGGCTGCCCCACGCGGAACTTCGGCTTCGGCACGTCGGGCGCGATGCGGTAGAGGTTGAACAAGGCCGCGAGAACGCCCTTTGATGCATCCTTTGTCCTGAGCCAAGCGTAGCCGTTGTTAATAGCAACTACCTCGTAGTCGCTCTGCCAACACCTGTGGTGTACCCTGTCACCAATCTCTATTTCTCTCGTTCTCATAGCCTCACTCCTTTCGCACCTGCCCCAGCACCTCGTCATCTGGCATGGGTTTATCTTCCGCAGTGGCCTCTAGCGTTTTCACCCTCTGATGCAAAGCGACAAGGGTATGAACCATCCCCTGGAGAAGGTCAGTCTGCAACTGAATTAGGTGTACCGTATCCGTTACAGTTGCCCGCCTGGGCCTACTGAGCCATTTTAGGAGTCTCATCGTTGCACCTCATCATCCGGCGTCTCAATGCCCCATGCTCGGTTCCAGTCTTCCAGCCAGCGGTCAAGGAACCGCTGCCAGTAGGCTCGCAGTCGGCATATCATGGCGTCTCCTTCAGGGCGGCGGCAAGTGGACAGTGAGTTGCGTGTCCGTGATCCCACGCAGCATTATGTGTTACTGCAACATCGCCACGATGAGCATAGATAGTGCTAACGGTAAAACAGGAAGGGCAAAATCTACGACCATCTTTCCACACGCCCCACTCGACGGCTCGTAGTATCTCCACCAGCGGCGCTCGCGCCTCAGCGACAGCGGCGGCGGCGATGCTGTGGACGATCTCGCGGGCTTCCGTCCGGCGACTAGGCCGTGAACCCCAGCGTTTGAGTAGGTCTTCAAGTCTGGCCCATTCATCCTTCGCGCTCATGACGTCTCTCCTGTCAACTTCATCATCAGCGTGTCGAACCGCTTAAAGCAGTGGTCACAGAAGCCGCCACTCAGCATCGGGTCACCACAACCATCGCATTCAGCGCAGTCATCTGGTAGATACGGGCTACGCCCACCGGAGCCCTGAGACATCTGTAACTGCATCACTTCTGCCCGCTCGCGCTTCGTTAGATGACGGAAGTTCTTGCGGGTGAACGGGTTAGGCATCAGGCGTCTCCTTCGTGGCTAGGGCGGCGGCGCGGCGCAAATCGCCCAACCGAAGCCACCGTGCCTCAGCAATATCGGGACGGCGTTCCATGCCGCTCACGCATAGAATCAGTACGGTGTCATCAGGCAACTTCTCATATTGCCGGAGGTCGCCATGCGCGAACGGCAATAGCGCCTCCACCAGCGCGTCGTGGGCGTTGACACAGCGGACGATGAAGGCGGCGTTGGCTTCGCGTTCCGCTTCGTCAGCGCTCTCGCCATCCATAGAGCAGATCATGGTCTCAGTCAGGTAGATTGTGTCGGGGACTCTGCGATCCCGCGTCAAGGTGACGGATGTCGGAGTGCCCTCTACGCGAATTCCTGGCATTGTTCGTTCGTACTTGGTGGCCGTCATTACCCTTGTCAGACCAGAACCATCGGGGAATCCAGCCTGCCACGGTATCGGTGTATGCTCACTCATGGCGTCTCCTTCGCTAGGGCGTCGGTGGCACGGCAATCTGACTTGTGGTCAATAGAACCTGGTGTGTGTGAACACTGTCGGCATGTAGGGCAGCGCCAGAGTCCAGGTCGCCGCCCTTCGGTAACGGCGGTATCCTCGAACGGACTCAGCGCCTCCACCAGCGGCGCTCGCGCCTCGCCGACAGCGCCGGCGGCGTAGGCATCCAGGGCGGGGTCTATTTCACTCGGCTTGCCGTATTCGTGGTACGTTTCGATGAAAGCGTGCATATGCTCTTGCGTCTCATCCTTCGCGCTCATCTCAGCCACGGGTACTCCTCTCGGTCGAACTCATCCTCACCCGTGTCATGCGACCAGTCGCAGTACAGGTCGTTAGGCAGTTCAGCGACCGGCAGCGAGTCCTCAGCGTCCGGCTTCTGCGGCGGCAATTCGCAATGCGAGCAATACTCGACGGCGGCGGTGAAGCTACGCCCACAGTAGGGGCAGTCTTTGAAGCCGTCGGACATGACGCGCAGGCCGGATTCGGGACGGGGCCTTAGCGCACGGAAGAGGGCCTTGTGTGCTACCGCCTTCATCATTCCCCCTGTTCCTGATACCGCTCGCGCTCTCTCATCTCACCTTCTGCCAGTCGCTTCGTGCCGTACTCCTCGATCCACTGCGCGAAAGCGGCCAGGTTCACCATGTCGATGTGGTGGCAGGCCGCTTCCTCTAGCATCTGGAAGTTCAGACACGCCTCCGCCACTGTGCGGGGTACGTCCCAGGCAACGGTGAAGTTGTCGATCTCTTGCTCCGTCCAGATATGCCAGTCGCTTTCGTAGGCGCGCTTGGAATCGCGGCCCGCCTGCGCCAGGGCATCGTAGGGGTTCGCGCGGGATGCTGTGTGCGGGATCATACGGGCACCTCCACTGGTGCTGGCCTGATCAAGCGCCTGTCGTTTCGTATCCAGCGGCGCCCGAAGAAGGTATCGCCGAGGTTTCCGGAACTGGTTGATTGCACCAAGACTTCGTAGCCGCCCGCGAAGTAGGCTTCATTTACCACCGTCGCTTGTTGCCACGGGCCTGCCCTGTATCTCACTTCTACCTTCTGGTCTTCTTGAAATGTCTGCCGTGTCATCCTGCTCTCCCTTCAAGACTTTGCCCCAGGGCAGCGTCCTTGCCACCCTGGGGCCAACTACTAGGGCCGCTTCCCTGCGTACTGATAGACGATTGCGCCCCGACTGCTGCTGGTTGAAAAGACGGCTCCATATCTCGGGCGGAGATAGAGGAAACTCTGGGGTACAGCAGCCGGGGCTCCGTCCAATGGAGGATGATTGCGTCCCCAGCCCGCCGTGTCCGTGCCTGGTGACGAGGAAGAGTTCGGCGGGCTGGGGTGAAAGGAGGCGCAACGAGCCCCGACCGCCACGGCTGTCATGGAGGTGAGGAAGCCGTACGTGTCGGGGCCAATCGCTAAGTTTGGCCGACAGCCTTGTCGGTAGGCGGCTCGCGGGCCTGCTGTCGTGGCGGGGTTCATGTTGTCCTCCATGACGTAGATACCGTAAACCATTCCTGCTAGAATGTCAAGTACTTTTCGACTTTAGGAACTTAAATCGGCCTCTACTTCGGAAACTAGACGGGCCTTAGCCTTCAATAGTTTAGCCCTCCTTCGGACCCGGCAAGGATGCCGATCTTGACAAGGGGGCCAGCCTGTGTTATTGTCAACTAAGGCACGGACGCTAAGGCGGTCTATTGGCCTGCTGCGTACCCAGGAGTACGTAGTGGGCAAGAACCTGGCTTTCAGTGAAGCCATCGGGAAGTACCTGTTGGTCATGCGCGCTAACGGGCGGGCGCGCAACACCATCGATACCGTCGGTGGCACCCTGCGTCTCTGGCAGCGCTACCTCGGAGATGTCAACCTACGCCGAGCCGCCGCAAGCGCCATCCCCTATCTCAGCGACCGCCTCGACTCCCTCTCCCACAACACGGGCTGCGTCGAGTTTCAACGCCTGCGGTGCTTCCTCCGGTTCTGCGTCCGTCAACACTGGCTACCCGACAACCCCCTAGAAGGGCTGAGGCCGCCGCGACCGACGGAGACGCCCGTGACCGTACTCTCCGACGCGCAGATTCGGGCGCTGCTCCGCGCTGGCGATGCCTACGACAGAGCCGCCGTGCTGCTGATGCTCGGCTCCGGTATGAGGGTGGGCGAGGTCGTGCTGCTGCGCTGGGCCGACTGCCTAGACGGGCGACTTACGGTACACGGCAAGGGGTCGAAAGTCCGGCGGGTAGACCCAGGCATGGTCGCTATGGAGGCGCTGGAGGCCCTGCCGCGCAGGGGTCAGTGGATATTCCCCATGACGGTAGGCGTCCTGAAGTGGCGTATGGCCCGCCTCGCTGAACGAACATCGATCCCCTTCCATGCCCACCTCCTACGTCACTCCTTCGCCATGAGGTTTATCCGAGCTGGGGGGACGATAGACGAACTCTCGCGGCTACTGGGTCATGCGAAACTGGACACGACTTTGGTGTATCTGCGGGCTGACCTGGAAGACAGGGCGCTTGAGGCCCAACGTCGCCTCAACCCCTGTGATGCGCTACTGAGGGGCGACCCCTTCCCCGGGAAGGTTCTCCCCTTCCGACGATAGCAAGCCGCCGGTAGACCGCGCGTTTAGTGCATCCCGTCTGCTCTGCGATCTGGGCGATACTGTATCCCTCAACATCGCGCAGGCGGGCAGCCTCTTCTCCCTTCAGTCGGAAGCGGGTAGCTTTGACACCGTCCCCATCATACCGGCATCGAGGGAACGGACACTCCAGACAGCGCGGCGCGAGGGAGCAGCCTCGGTCGGGCGGGATGGTGTCCAAGGGGCCGCTCAACGCCCCGCCTTCACGTTCGCTTCCGCGAATTGCAGCATCTTCGGTATCCAGACGCTCCGTAATGGCCCTGGGCAAGCGGTCGAGTCGCTGAGGAGCGCCCAATCAGCGTGTCCCATCACCTTACGCGAGCCACCGATGGCCCGCCAATAGAGGATGCAGCCCAAGGACGCGGCGCACAAAGCCTCAACTGGCGGTTCCCTGTCCGTGTAATCCCCCATGATGGCGATCCCGCCCAGAACATCGTTGCGCTTGGCGACGTGCGCTCCCCATGTCTCCAGGTCACGGCAGAGGAGGAGTCGCCCGTTGGGACTTGCTACCAGGGGATAAGGGAACCCGCCAAGCCGGTCGTAATTGTACTCATAGATTGCATCTAGGCGTTTCACGTCTTCATCGAGTGTCGTGCCGTTGTAGTCTTGATCACCAGACTGGAAACTTACCGCATCATGGTGGATGGCAATGCCGATCAATGACGGCAGGGCGTGAAGGTAACTAAGCGACTGCCCTGGCTTGTCAGGATAGGCGCTCCGCACGTCGGCGACGGTGACACCGTGAATGACCAGTTTCCCGCTCATCTCAGCCTCCAATAGGTGCGCTACCCGTAACGCTAGTCTCTTGCCAAGGTCTATCCCCAGACATCAGATGTCCTCCTAGCGCCAGTTCTGAGGGCGTCCGCTGGCACTAAGACCTAGCGGGCCAGCCTTCAGTAGATTGCCGGTATACGATAGGCTGACCTTCTTTATCCTCGTAGTACTCTTGGACTCGCTGTCCATAGCTAACTCCCGTTGATCTTCTTGATCCCGTTCGAGACACTCTTACCCAGCACCGGAGCGCCGAGAAGGGTGCCGCCTAGCGTGGCTAGAATAGCGATAACCTCCGGCGGGACAGGATGCTCTAGCACCATGCAAATCGTAACCCCCGTAGAGAGCATCGTGGCTATGAAGGCTACCCCTACAATTGCTATCATCTTCTCGGTCATACGTCGGCTCCTTCTATCGTATTAGCGCTCCCAGCGCCTACATTATCTGTCCAAAGCTCACATGCGGCGTGTACTCGAAGTGCAGCAGCGGCCACTTCCCCGTACCGTTCTCCATGCTCCATGCTCGCCGCCGGTTGCCCGCACTATGCGCCGAAAGGTCATCGTAGTCATCCCAGAAGAGGGTGATAAATGTGCTCCCAGTCTGTCCCCAGCCCACGCCAGGTTCACCCAATAGGCCATCGCCCCCTGGTTCATTGTTGACAATCTCTTGGATGATTGCCTTGAGTTCGGGGCTGTCTCTGTACACACTATCCACCGCCCAATCACCTAGGGCAATCGGTGAGCTATCATGGCTCCAATCGACAACGGCAGCGCAGTGGTATTCAGTGGCCCAGCGGTAGGTAATAAAGAGCGCCTTGGTGTCAACCGAACAGCCGGTGGCGAGTTTGTAAGCTCGTATTGTGGTGTGCGTGTCCGTGCCAGCATCCGCCTGGGCGGGCATCAGTCTAAGGTATCCGGTGCTAACGGTAATGCCCGCTGGGACGCCCGCGACGGCAAACCGCATACCGGCACCCTGTCTGTAGGAGGTGGCGGAGCTTGCCCCCGCATATACATAGGTGCCGTCATTGGCGTAGGCATCCTCGGCGGCTCTATAGGTAGCGTCCTCCGATGCATGCGATTCCGATACGGTCGGGTCAATCTCGATGGGGAAGACGAGGCCGCTGGTGTCCAGGGCAATCGTTACCTTACCGGAAGTAAGGGTGAAGGTGCAGGCGCGCTCTGCCCCCACCGCATCCACGGCGGTAGGCAGGCGCATTACGGCCACGGGCACGCCATCTGCTAATAGGGAGCGTCCCTGCCGCGTGAGGCCGACAAGGGTGACATTGAAACTGATACTGGTGGGGGCCAACGCATCCTTGAGTGTGAAGGTAAACTTGACGCCTATGCCTATGGACTGCATCCTGGCGGCGATGTGCGGCCTATCCCATGCCAAGTAATCCTCGCCCCGTATGGGTGTGTCCATGCTCGGCAAGGCGGAGAACTCGACGTAACGGCTGGGGTCGTAGCGGTTCGGGTAGAAGCGCCGCTTGCCGGTATTCGCCATCCGCAGAAGACAGGGTGTGCGATTCGTCCGCACGGTGAACCCATCCGCGCCGTCATTCTCAAGGGCGGTGTCTATCTCCTGCAAGACGCCCTGGTCGTCCTTGTAGTGCAGCGGCCCTATCGCGCCATCGAAGGAGAATTGCTGTCTGCCGTCGGGCAGGTCGGGGAGCCGGTGCTTGAGCGACGTAAGCGAGCGTCCAGTCAGCACAGCGCCAGGGTACTTGGCTAGAATCTCAGCGCGGAGGCGGGCGGCTGCGTTCATGCCCAGACCAGCTCCTTCCAGAAGAACTGCACCCTAACATTTTCGGGAGGAATCGCTTGAATCCCCGTACAGCGAGCACGAATATGAATGTCGCCTGCTGCCCAGGCGTTATCCAATGTCGCGTCATCGGCTTCTTGCGCTTGGTCGAGGGCAATGGTGTACAAGGTTACCGTACCAGCGCCGAAGGCTTCGTCATCGTGTGCCTCAATAACGATGTCGCAATCGCCCGCGCCACCAGCGTTTGAGCAAATCGCCTTGCCCCGTGCCGCCGTGAAGGTGCCGTGCTCGCCGGACTCGCCCACGCAGAGGCCGTAGGGCGGGAGAACACTCGCCGTCAGGGTGCCCGATAGGGAGAACTGCATACAGTGGGTGATGTAGGCCGCGTGTGCGTCCCCATCGGCAGCGTGTGTGGCGATGAGCCCATCAGCCACGGTATCTGCCAGGGCGTTGATGTCCGCGTCCTCTAGGTTGAAGTCGCCCTTGAACTCGGCCTCAGTTCTGCCCTCTAACCCCGCAGCCGTGAACTTGGCGTACTCGTTGTCCGCCACGTCAGCGGAGTCTATCTGGACGATCTTGTCATCTGCTATGCCGACGGGGAGGTCGGTGGCTACTATCGTGTCCCATGCAGGAGCCGCACTTACTGCGCCGTCGCCCGTCTGCCGGAGGAACTTCTTGGTAGTAGTGATGTTGCCAGCCAACTTCGCGCCCGCATCCGCGCCTGTACCATAGGCGAGGTCTCCCAGGGCGTCCCACAGCGGGTCGGTTGCCATCGCGCCGCCGCCAGTTGCAGCGGCCCAGGCCACGGCTCCCGCGACCATCGTGAGTACCTTGCCGTCGGTGCCCTTTGCGAGTCGGGCCGCCGTGTCCGCGCCGCTGCCTACGGCCAAGTCGCCAGCCGCGTCCCAGATGGCGTCGGTAGCCACGCTTCCCGCCGCGCCCGCCGCGCTGACGATGGTAGCCCCGACGCGCTTGAGGAACTCGCCGTCGGTGATGGTGCCGACGGTCAGCGCCGTCGGGCCGCTGGTCTCGCGCAGGCCGCGAATGGCGTCGGTCTCTACGGCATCGTCCTTGAGTTCAACGCCGTCGATGACGACGCCGTGGGCAGCGGTGTACTCGTTGAGGTGGTCAGTCTGTAGTCCCGTAGCAGTAAGGACAACAGAAGCACCCGTACCCGCCACCATCTGTGCATCGGTAACACCAACCCCAAAGAATAGTTTATTATCAATACGGTCATACCAAAAAGTATCGTACAACCAATCTGCCCCAGGCTTCGCCGCGTCAAAATCAAACTCAATGTAACGGTCAGCAGTCCCCCAAGCGTAGATACCAGCGTTCCAATCATCCGTAAACCAAAGACTAGAGGCTGCAACCGTAAAGTCGAAGTTCCCTATCGTGTGCGCCCCTGGATACCAGTCCGCCGTCAGGGGGTGTGTGCCGTCTACGCGCACGTAGTCTGGTTCGGTCAATGCGCCCGAATCTAGGTCAAGTGCATTAGACTGTGCTGTGATACTTGTAATGTCGCCGCCTGCACATACAACCACGCCGAGGGGGACACGGCCCAAGGTATAGGCTGTGGTGTTTGCACTGACTACCCCCGCACTGTTGACCTCAACGTAGTTGGTGGCAGTATTGGTCATGCCAAGGGTAGTAGCAGCAACCGCTACGATGGTGTTGTCGTACCTAAAGGAGAAGGCGTTGACCCCCAGCGACAAGGCACCGTTGTCGTACAAGATACCCTGGATGATGTACGGGTCGGGAACACCGATTACCGGAGCCGTCCAGCCGACGCAGAGGTTATCAATCTTTGTGGTAGGTGATATAAAAGTCCCTTCAACCGTAATGGCCGTTCCCGACCCTGGCCCAACTAGAACGTTGTCTACAATCTCGGTGGCCGTAGGGTCGCCGCTTGTGCCGTGGAGGTAAACAAACTGTCCACCCGCGTGTTCTAGCGTATAGACGTTATCGTTGATGAGTATTGCCTCAAAATCTCCCACGGAGGCACCGTTGAAGTCAAATAGAATATCGGCAGCATCATGGATGATTCTGTTATCCTTTATGGTTACTATGCCGTTGGTGAGGTTCGCCTTGAATGCCTGCGCATTAAAGTGCAACCTATTGTCTTCTATCGTGATACCACCATCACACAGTCCCACGACCCCATTAGTGTAACTAACAGTATCAAACAGGGCTGCATTGAACGTGAGGTTGCAGTGCCTTAGTATTACTTCACTATTGCAGCCGTAGGAACTCTTTGAACGGATAAGGGTACCCAGTCCTCCGCCACAATCCACCAGATATAGTTTCTGGGAATCCCAAGAGGCTCCGTAATCGGCAGTGCTGGCATTGATAATGAACCCCCAACCCCCAGAGAAGTTGCATCCCTCAAACAACATATCCGGCAAACTGCCAGTACCACCCGTTTTATTCCAAAAAGCACTTGTTGCCCCCCCAGCGAACTCCAAATTGCGGAATGTGAACCCATAACTTGTTGTTACTTGGTCACTAAGAGTAAGGAGTGCGGTATTGTCTGCTGGGGCGTTAAATCGAGGCCTAACTGCCTGGGTGGTCGTACCCGCTTGTTGGATTGGGCCACGAGCGGCGGTTACGGTGACGCTTATAGTTTTCGCTACAGTGAAGGGAACCGTAGTAGTGGTGGTAGGGGTTTCGTCGCAGTTGGATACCACCCAAATTGACGCTAGACCCCCGCCACTTCCAATATCTCGTGTAATAGCAAGGTTGACCGCTGCTACTAGCGCCGCAGAGTTGCCAAAGAGCGTGCTGTATATCTTCGTGCCCGTGTAGGTGTTGATGACGGTGCCTTCGGCAAGGCCCGTATCGGCCCAGGCGGGATCGACGATGTAGTCATACATCGGCCAGCCGCCCCAGCCGCCATGTGCCGAGCGGATATGCTTGTTGATCCACTCGGCGATAGGGCCAAACTGTTCGGGGATGAGGACAGAGTTAGCCGAGCCGTCGCCGATGCCCTCGGTGTGGCTGGGGATAGGGGTCGCTGGCGGCTTTCTCATGTGGCCGTCGTAACGCCGTATTCAACGGCGGTGAACTGTATCTCGCTCTCGGTGTCGCTCGCCGCCTCGTCACGGCTCGGTACTTCGGCCAGCGGCGGCATGATCACCACGTCAAACGAGTTGCCCATGAAGTCCTCTAGGAGCAGCCGTGCCGCCGTGGTACGGGCAGTTTGCAAGCGGGAGCGGATGGTATCCCCCTTCAGCGGGTGTGCCGCCCCGTGCCGCGTCCTGATGCCGTCGGCTATGCGGGCGTTTATCTGTACCTGACGCCGGAAGGACGGCTGCATCGTCGCCCGAACGCGCACGGACTTGAGGCCGATGTACTTGACGTTCGAGGCGGGCGTGTTGGTGATCTTGACCTGGAGCTTGTAGCCCTCTGTGCCCGACGCGAACTCCACCAGGGTCTTGCCCGTGGCGGTGA
>Ga0315294_10003135_pt1 | contig 17986 bp, 5 predicted proteins | sample YL17G13_40_MG_FD_203626 | JGI IMG/M metagenome (GOLD analysis project Ga0315294, IMG submission 203626) | Sediment microbial communities from Yellowstone Lake, YNP, Wyoming, USA - YL17G13_40 | ecosystem: Environmental > Aquatic > Freshwater > Lake > Sediment | place: USA: Wyoming | collected... | reverse complement strand
ATATTGTATCTAACGTAGAGGTTATTAACTCTGATCTAAAGACAGGTATTAATAAGTGCGTTGGAACATTTGAAGATATTAAAGGTGGAAGCGTCATTTTTGCTGTCTATAACTCACTAGGTTATCATGGATGGTTTAGGTACTATCAAAATAAAGCAGGGTATCCCAATGGCGCGGTGGAAACAATTTATCAGGTGCGTTCACCTAGTTCGTATACTGAGTATGAGCCTAATCCTCTTGACTTTAATCCTGATTACCTTATTACTGGAATCAATCTTGTTGATGATCTTCTGTTTTGGACGGACAAGCACTCGTCTCCTAAGATGATGAATATTGCTCGCGCTAACCTAACAGGCAAGAAGCGGGTGTTTAATATTTATTTTAACGATCAAGTGTTTGGTATTGTTCCGACAGGTATTGGCAATGGGCTGTCTTTATACAAGGCGGGGGTTGCTGCACCAGTGGCTATCTTGTCTTGGACACAGCCTGCAACAGTAACTACGTATGCTCAAGCAGTAGCGAACATGCTTGCATCAGCAGGAGGTAGCGTGTTTGCTTTAAGTGCTCAGTTAGAAGATAAAGGAAATTATGTGCAGGCTACAATAATATCTGTTGGCGACTACTACCTAGACTGGACTAATAATCATACTACTTACTCAGGTGTTGTGGTAGCAGAGAATTTCTATCCTGATATTACCTCCACTACTGTATCGTATGCTCCAATGAAGGATGATCTCATTGAGAGGATTAAGTATCCACCCAGATGTCAGCCGAGTGGGGTGTTTAATAGTTCTTTGGGAGTCGGGTTTTCTTACGTTGTTCCTGATTATTATCAATCTAATCAAGCAGTTGGAGGATCATATATAACACAGTATGTTCAGTTTGGAACACAGTCTATTATTTCTGATCCTAGCGGTGTAGTAACGCCAGGCGCAAATAAGATCACATATGTTGGACTTCCAACAAATTCATATTCATATATTACAAATTCGTCATTAAACATTAAGGTAGTAAAAATAACTTTTATTTTTACTGTTGTTACAACTGGATGGATGTTTAATAATTTATTTAGACTTTATGTAGGACCTCAGACTGGACCAACGGCAGCAAATAGCACACTGTTGTTTAATTCATTAAATGTTATTAATTCAAATGGCACTTTTGGGTTAATAGTATCAGGAACATACTCTATTCCACCAGGACAATCGGCTTGCGTGTGGGGACTATCTTCACTCTTTCCAAATAACTCCTCTGTATATATTACAGGCTCAATCACGGGAGAATTATATATAGCAGGATTAGGTGATGGGTTGTCTAGTCAGTATCCATCTTTCAGATCAAAATACATCTATGATGACAATCAAAATAGTGTGTATGGAGCAATAAGTAATACACTAGTATCAAATAAAACATCTAACAATTATGTCGATCTTGATTTTACCGACCCTCGCCTAGAATCAACGGAACTAGTAAGTGATATTAAGAACGTAGTGTTAGCAGTTAGTTTAGATAGCGGAGTGACATGGAATGATTTTGCTACGCTTGATCCGTATGAATATGTAGGAGTCGGAAGACAGAAATACAGATATATAGGCATAGAGGTGTTGCTTGCTGTACCTGAGTCAGAGGCGATACTCCCTTTTCATGATGTACCACTACTAAGTAAGTCTCAAGAGTTTATTGATGACAGAATATGGGATGGAGAGATTGTAAGAGGGTATGACAAAGTATATTTAAAATTAAATATTCAGATAGATTTTGAAGCATTAACCCAAGGGGAGTTCTACTCTTTATCTATTGAGAATGTAGCTGGGAGTATTTCACGTTGGAGAAGAGGATGGACAGGGTTTATTGGAGTAGTTTATTATGACGATGCAGACAGAAGAACAGCCGTATGCGTTGACATTGAAAACTCTCGTGTTTCTATTCCTTCTTATACAGGATATGTTAACGAGTCAACACTGGCAAAAGGACTTAATCCTGCGTATTTAACTGCTTCGATTAAGTCTGCACCGCCTGCATGGGCAAAGAAATATCAGTTTGTTCGTTCGCAAGATTTATCACAGCAGGCATATTTAGTGTGGTGCGCTGATGAGATAGCTTATGTGAATAACGACGACTCTCAAGTGAGTGCTACTCCAACTCCGCAAACTAAATACATTCGTATTAGTATAGACAACATCGCCTACTACAATGATGATGTCAACAAAGGCGCTAAAATAGGATTCACATTTGTTAATGGAGATAGAGTTAGATTTATCCAATCTTCGCTTGGTGTATTTTTCCAAGATAACAATTATGCGATTGCTATAGTAGTAAATACGTTTGTGTACATTGTTTACGATGGTTCAATTCAACCTTTAGATGGATGTATGATTGAATTTTATACTCCACGATTAGAGTCAGAGAATCTATTATATTTTGAATTTGGAGAGTGTTATGACATTGAGCCGGTAGTACAGAATGGAATTGATATTGTTCGACATAAAGGCGAAACTCAAGATCAGGTGTTTCCACCATCTCCACTAACGACAGTAACTCCTGCTATTACTGTTCTAAAGACAGGGGATGTTTGGTACAGAGCAAGGAACTTGTATTATAATACAATAACCACTCCTATTCCAATACTTAGGTTAATCTCTTCCTCCACGCCATCGGATTTCACCGATGTGGATTACGATAATAATAGTAGACCAAACTTAGCAGACTTGCCAGGTAGAACCTATCAAGACACAGGACTAAACTTCTCCGATCAGTACATATCAGGAACACTTCTTAATGGTCTTGCGGTAGTGCAGCCTGCTAACTACAAACAGTTCTCTACCGTTTATGGTGGTATGGATAAAATGATTGTTGTAAACAATGATATACTCAAGTTGTTTTTCCGTAACGGCTACCAATTATCTATCTACGTGAATCAGGGTGTAATCCGTCAGACTCAAGGAGGACAGAACATTATCTCTGTTATAAATGAGGTGGCTAATAACTCCCATCTAATAGAACGTTCACTTGGTACAATTAACGCTGAGAGCGTGGTACTAAATGATGAAGGTGATGTGTTTGGATATGATGGAACAGAGGGCGTATGTTGGATGTCACCAAGCAACGGTCTTGTAGATGTTTCAGATACAGGTATGAGTATCACTTGGAGAAATTATGGTCTTTCTAGGCTTGCTCTTGGCGGCACTTCTCAGACTCCTTCGGTGTTTGATTTAAGCAATCAACAGTACATTATTACGCTCAACGCGATGCTACCGCACGCAGAGGTGATGCCAAAGGCAATTATTAAGCTACCAAACATTGCAGACAATGATGCACTGCTTGGAACTAACGTAACGATAACCGTTATGCCTAATAATCAAGTTATTTATAATGCGTTTACTAATGTAACTTCATGGCAAACTTTACTTCCTCCTGCCTTTACAGGATTTGCAACAAATCTACTTTCAGATGGAAGCGTAGAGATTATAGCACCTAATGTTGTAGGGTACGCGCAGAGCAGTATCCTTATTACAGTAACTTATAATTCTTCTTCGGCTACATACACCTTCCCATTTGAAGGAGGACAACCTGCAAGCGAAGGCGATGCCTTCCCTGCCGTTACGCTATCTTACAACAAAGAAAGACGAGGGTGGATCAACTACTACTCTTTCACGCCTGAGATGTATGGTAGACTGCGTAACCAAGTGGTTTCGTTTGTGGATGGTAAGCTATTCACACATGCTAACGGAGTAGGGTATAACAACTTCTATGGAGTGCAATATTCATCCCTAATCAGATATATTCTAAATAACGATTACCCTAAAGTAAAAGTTCCACTATCTTTGTGGTACAGAGGGGTTGGGCTGTGGGGTGCAATACTTCGCAACCTATCCTCGGCAAGTTATCCGTGGGGACAAGAAACACAGATGACACCTGCCCACTTTCTGCTTGAAGAAGATGGATATTATGCTCCTGTGATGAAAAATAAACTCGATCCGCGCTATCCAAGTACAGATCAAGCGTGGGTAAACGGAGAGGATATTCGAGGCGATGCAACCGAAATTGAACTTTACAACGATCAAAATACTCAAGCGAGGCTTGATTCATCAAAAACAATTTACCTTTATAGCGAAAATTCATAATTATGCCAATACCCGCACTAGCAGCATCAGCAATATTAGGAGCTATTCCTGCCCTCTATCAGATGGGCACAGGGATTAGTCAGGGCATCAAAGCTAGGAAACTAGGAAAGAAAAAGCGTCCTGTTTATAATATTCCAGGAGAAATCACTGACAACGCTGCTCTTGCCAAGAGATCATATAATGCGGCTTCGATGTACGGTATGCCGGGTCAAGGACGTATCGAGAACAAGCTCATGGGATCACAAGCGCAGGCACAAGAGGGTATTCTTCAGTCTCAGCAAAACCCATCGGCAGCACTACTTGGACTTACTGCTTTAAATCAGAATACAAATAATGCTGTGGCTGACTTAGGAGTGGATGCCGCTCAGTTCCGTCAAGGAAACATGAATCAACAACAGCAGGTATTTATGAGTGCTAATCAAGCACTGGCGCAGTACCGAGATAAGGCATTTGAACAAAACTATATGGAGCCGTATAAGAATGCGATGAACGCTGCTTCGGCACTTAGAGCGGGGTCTATTAGTAATATTTATGGAGGGCTTAGTTCGGGAGCGAATGTGGCAGGACAGTATATTAATAAGGGGAGTAAAACTCCATCAACAGCAACTCCACCGATTTCGGGTAATAGAATTGCGACAGAAGATGAAATCGCTCAAATGCTTGCTCAATACGGTGTAAAATAAATGCAAAATCCAGAATCATACGTCGCACAAGGCAAGGATAACACGGGTGCGGCTATTCAGTTAAAGCCGTTTGACACATCTACGATATTTAAGGCATACGACTATCAACCTAAGAAGCCTTTGCTTGATAGTTTGGGGAAGGATATTGCAACTCCATCGGGAGCAGTGCATCCCAATGATAGGAAGTATGTTACTGAACTGAAGAATAAGTGGATTGATAAAACATCTCGCTTGCAAGCAGAAAGTGCACGAAACAAGGCAGATGTAACTCCTGAGCAGAGACAAGAGGCTGATATTTTAAAGATGGAGACCATTGATATGACTTCACTTTTGCAAAAGCAGTATGCAGCAGCGCTAGAAATAGAGAAGAAAGCGAAGGCAGATCCATATTCATATCCAGGTTGGCAAGAAAAGATTAATAAATATTTTGCATTGCCACCACTTGAGCGCGGTCTTGCACCTAACATAGAGAAAGCTCCTGCTGTAAACTTAAATAAATTCTTTGGAGATTTAGGAACAGCAGAAAAGTCGGGAGGAGGCACTAAAAAGAAAGCAGACGGCAGTTCTACTACTAGTTCTTACACAGAATTTGATCCTGTTATTGCCAAGCGGAATTTTGATGAACTTGTAGTTCCTGTTTTAAATAGTGGCACTCCTGATGCAAATAGAGTTGTAGCCTCATTAGAAAAAGACGTTAGAAAATTAGCAGAGCTTCAGAAGCTAGATTACACCAATTTAAGCGATGTAGATAAAATGTCTTTGGTTTTAGATGTAGCAGAGAATTATTACATGGCAGCTCAGCAAGGCAAAATCAAGCAGAAAAATAGTAAATCCACAACTAAGGCTAGTCTTGATAAAGTTGCTAAGGTGAAAGCTGCGGGTGGTGCGGGTGACGCCTCAGCCAACCAACCGTTTCAACCTGTAGCGGGATATGCCTACAAGCCAATGGGTAGCAACGGTAAGATAATACCAACAGCACCAGACGCAGAGAGTGGAAAACCAGAGCTCGTTAATGTAGTTCAAATTCCGATCAAAGGAAGACTTGGAGGTAAGAATGATAATTTTGCTAATGTCAACAAGCCAATTAAATTAAAAATACCTGGTAGTAACGATTACGCTATTGGTACAGTAGAAAATATTACAAAATACAGCGACACCAAAGGCAAATGGAATGATGAGTTTTGGGCTACTATTGTAGACAATAAAGGCGTAGCTACTGAGGTTTTGTTGGACGCAGAGAACATGCGTACATTTAAAACAGAATACCGTAGTGATCCTGAAGATATTTTAACCAAGCAGTATCCTAAATGGCAAGAGAAAGCTAAAGCGGTAGTTATAGAAGAGCCTGAGAAAAGCCCTTCTTGGAATAATTGGACTGAAGATCAGCGTAATGCATACAAAGGGGCTTATACTAGGAAGATGGGAGCTACACCTAAGAAGGCCACTTCCCCCACCACCGATCCTGACGAAGAATTTAAACGTAAATAATGGGAAAGAAGCGAACTTTTAAGATAGGGGAAGAAGTTTACGATGTCCCTGAAGATAAAGCAGAAGGATTTCTTTCTCGCAAGCCTGATGCTATCGAGGTATCTTCTTTTATTGTAGATAAGGACACGTTCGATGTTCCTTTAGATAAGGTTGAAGGATTCTTGTCACGTAAGCCTAATGCCAAGCCTTTAGGCGAACCAGTAGTTGCACTCGCTCAGTCGCAGGAGATACCTTCTGTTACGTTGGACTCAACTGAGGTAGCTGAAGGGACTGCCAATGCTCCTAAGCCACCAACAGGACCACTTAAGCCAAACACTGGTGGCTTTCAGATTGGCGAACAATGGCAAGGCGACGCAGGTAAGATACCTTCGCTCACCAAACAAACGAAGGATGTATTTGTAAAGAACTTTTTAGAACTTCCAGACAACTTAAAGCTCGATGCTCGAAATAGCGGTGTGTTTGTAAACACGTTTGCTAAGAAAATGAATCTCTCTCCTAGAGAGCTAAGACAAGTGGCAAACGAGACTGTAAAGACCGAAGTGCAGTTAAAGCAATTAAAGACTATCTACGATCAGAATCCTGACGACACAGACACTCTTTACAAGCTCGCTGAACTACACAACAACTTAGGTCAACACGATCTCGCATACGAAGCCTATGCAGCACTAGAAGGCAAGTTAAAGAAGCAGGGTGAGCTCGAAGCATCTGATCCGAACAATCCTAATAAGCGCCCCGACTACGTTGAGCAAAGACAACTACCTGCCGTTGCAGGAATGGCTTATACACAAGAACTGCTAGGAAACAAAGCAGAGGCTCAGAGGTTGAAGGGGATCTCAGAGAGTAGAGGGTACAAAGGTCAAGAGTTTTCAAGCGTAGGTGCAGGTGAGGCGCTACAGCCGGGTGGTGGAATGACGTATGATGACCAAGGACAAATGGTGCCCGTAGGCTCTCCTACTCCCGAATCAGAATACTTAAATGGTATTGCTCAGGCGATAGAGAACTTTACTTTGTTCGGTCCCGCTAATGAGATGACTGAGCATGGAGTGGGTAAGGTGGCGAAGAACCTTCCAGGAGCGTTCTCTAATTACGGAACTCCAGGCAAGTTCTCTGATGCTGTTGGAGTATTTACAGGCGTGGTTGAATCGTTGATGGGCGTAGCGGGAATGACTACACCTGCGGGAGCATTATTTGCTATGCCACTAGTACAGGCGCAGAACATCGCTCCTGAAGCAGCTAAGTGGATGATGCCTTTAGGTGTAGTTCTAAATGAATATTATCGTCAGCAGGGTGAAAAGATGCCTGAGTTGATGGAGAATGTAACTGTACTTGCAGACTTAGGGCTACTTGGATTTTTAACTCATGCCGGAGTAGAAGGCGCTAAAGGGTTAAAGGCAGAGCGAGACTTAAAAAAAATATTTGAAAATCTACCTCCTAAAGCAGTTGAACAGTTAGCCAAAGTAGGAGAGAAGCGCATTGAGATGGCGCAAGGTGATCCAAAAGTTTACGGAGAGCAAATGGCACTTCGTCTTGATGAATTAAAACCACAAGTTGAACAAATCAAGGTTGAAGCCGAGGCAGCCAAGCCTGTCGAACCCTACAATCCACCACCACACCCTAACAGTCTACGTACAGTAGAGGAAGGATCGTCTATTGTAATAGATGGAGAGGAAGGAATTTATGAAATAGGAGACGATGGAACACATTATATAAACATTGATGGCAAGTCCAAACAGATTAAGGTAGCCGACAAGTTCAATCCAACTGAAACATTAAAAGAACTTGGCATTGAAGTACTTGCCGAGATCACGCCCGAACAGGTAGCGAGAGCTACTGCTGATGCTGAACAAGTAGGTAGAGTTACTGTTAACGGCAAGGAGTACTTTGTATCGCTTGACAGAGTAGGTAATGAAAACCCAACAGGAGACTTCGTACTTGAAGTGAAGCCTGACGGGACGATGATAAATAGATTTGATTCGCATCCTGATCCTACGTTTGCAAAGGAGAGGAAACTCAAGGTTATAAATGAGTTCCTGGATAGCAAGGGACTGCCTAAGCGCAGTAAGATTACAGAGGTCAAGGGCTCCGATCCACTCCCTAAGACAGAGGTTGAGCCTGTGATGGAGCAGGACATCCCCTCCGACCTACAAGAGAACGGTATCGAGGTAGTATCTATGCTTGAAGCAGAGAGACTACACAGCGACGGATATAGAATGTTTGGAATGCACGAACAAGGTGAAGTCCCACATGAAATATTTGATGTGAATGAACTTAGAAACTATTCTGAGGATCAACTTATTGCTTATGAACCCTCCGAAACGGAGATAAAACCAATAGAAAATGAAAAAGCCAACCAAGAAGGGCGGAAAGAAGGGTTATTAGACACCCCTGCGCTAGAACAACCTCTCGCCCCTGTGGCTGAGAAGCCTACCCCCAAAGAGCCCGTAAGCCCTGCGGTGGAGGTGGTGGAGACACCGCCTGTAGTTGAAGCACCATTGAAGAATGTAGAGAGTACTGCGAAGGCACTAGAAGTAATAGAAAATCAAGACATAGAGGTTCCAATTTTAGATTGGGTTGATGCGCCATTAAAAGAGAATCATCAAGCAATTTCCGAAGCCTACCACAAAGCTAAAGCAGATGGCAGCAATCCTAAGTTAGTAAAGGCTGTTGAAGACTTATTACAGCAAAAGAAAGAAATTCTTCCCCCCAATGAGCCCGTAAGCCCTGCGGTGGAGGTGCAAATTGAAGACTTTGGAGTTCCTAAGAGCGATGTAGGTGCAGTAAAAAGTTTACTTGACAATGTATTTGCAGGACTGAAGAAAGCAGGTCTTACTGCTTTTAAAACACTCGACGAATGGATTGGAATTGGTAAGGGGCAGGCGAAGGAATACTCTCTAAAAATCAATGGCAAGGAAGTTAAAGTAAAGAATACAGGAGTCGATGTTGTTAATGGATTTTACTCTCCGCTTGAAAAGACAATTTTAGAAACTAAGTTTGATAAGCTACCTGCAAAACAATGGATTGAAAAGTTTGCAAAAGGCGAGGAGGCTAAGTGGACAGGACTTACTGAATGGTTAAGTCAGCAACAAGGTTCAGTATCTAAAGCAGATATACAACAATACCTAAAAGATAATAGGATTAGTGTTGTGGAAGTGGTGAAGGGGGATAGAAAAAGCTTAAATAAAAATAATTATACAGCAAACAAAAACGAAGAAGGCGATTATGATGTTTATTTTGAAGGAAGCTATATAGGTTCATTTGAAGATGTTAAAAGTGAAAACGAAGCCATAGAGTCGGCTATTGATTCAATAGATTCAGATTATTTAGAAAATACAGATGAAATTACCAAATTCTCCCAATACCAAGTTGAAGGCGATAAAGAAAACTACAAAGAGGTGTTGGTTACGATGCCGAGTAAGGCGCGTTCGATGAATATGCGTGATTGGTATGATAATGTATGGAGAAAAGAAGAAAATCCTAATGCCCCAAAGTTTGAAGATTTAACAGATAAAGAATATGATAGCGTAGGTGATGAATGGCGGTACTGGCAATCAAGGGCAGAAAAAGACGTAAAATTCAAATCCTCCCACTTTGACGAACCCAACATACTTGTTCACCTAAGAATGAACACTAGAACAGATGCACAAGGTAATAAGGTATTGTTCTTGGAGGAAGTGCAAAGCGATTGGGGGCAGAAAGGGAAGAAGGAAGGGTTTACAGAAGCAACTCCACAAGCAGATATTGATGCAGTAGGAAGATATAATTTAATTATCAACGAGAAAAAAGCACTTTTAGAAAAAGCACCAAATTATGTTGTTAACAATAAAATACCCGAACTGCAAGAGAAGGTTGATAAAATAAATGATAGGGCTGAAATAGCAAAAAAAGATTTGCCCAAAAGTGCTACTATTGATTTTGACACAGAATTTGCCAATATAGAAGTTAAAAAGTCAATACCACAAGCACCCTTCGTAACCGACACAAACGCATGGACTAAATTAGGTTTAAAAGTAGCCCTTAAAGAAGCAGTAAAACAAGGTGCTGATAAGATAGCATGGACAACAGGTGAGCAACAGAATAATAGGTATTCCCTTGAAAAAGATGTTGATTTCGTTAAAAAAAGAGTAGTAAATGGGGAAACTTTCATTGATATTAAACCAAAGGGAAAAGGTGGTATAGTATTTAAAGTTGATTCAAAGGGTAAGATATTAGAAAATACAGGGGAAACTATCACGGGCGCAGTAGGTAAAAATATTTCAGATGTAATAGGCAAAGATGTATCTGAAAGGATATTGGCTTCTGATAAAGACACAGTTATTGAAGGAGAAGGGTTAAAGGTTGGTGGTAAAGGGATGATTGATTCCTATGGGTCGCCAGCAGAAAGAGCAAAAAGGGATAACTTATCAGTAAAAAAAGAAGGTGAACTGTTTGCAGTTAAAGATGAAAAAGGAAAAACTATTAGAACATTTAAACAAGAAAACGAGGCAAATAAATTCAAAGAAAATTATGGTTTAGGCATAGTAGGAAATGTAGCTAAGAGTTTGTTTAAGCAAGAGCCGAAAACGGTGGAAGTTAAATTATCTGATAATTTAAACGCACCATTTGATATAACAGTAAAAGACGAAAAAGGCAATATAACTACACATAATTTTGATTCAAAATCTAAGGCAAGTGCTTGGTTAAGTAAAGAAGTTTCTAATGGGGCGAAATACGAGGTAATATCTGAAAAATCACAAAAAGAAATTACTTCCACCCAACACTCCATAGACATAACACCCGAACTAAGAGCAGAAGTAGAAAAGGGGCAACCGTTGTTTAAAGATGCAGAAGCCCAATACCACATTCAGTCCGGCAAGAACATCATTGAAGCTATCAAGAATTTTAATGGTAGCAAAAAAGCAACTGTAGCCATTACGCATGAGGTGATGCACCCTACGGTAGTGGCTATTATAGATGGTGCGAAGTCAGGCGTAGAGAAAGGAATTAAGCACACAGACACTATTGTTAGTGAGTATAACAAAGCGAAAGGTAAAAAGATTACTGCCCAAGAATTAATTGAAGGTAACGATGCTTTTAAAGAAGGGACGACAAGCGATACATACAGAGCAGTTCAAGAATTTATTGCAGACTCTTGGGAGAAGTATCACAGAGAGGGTGGTAAAGGATTTAGCGAAGCGTTCCAAAAAGTATTGGAGCAAATAACGCAAGCCTTCACTGAAGTTTACAAGACACTAAAAGGTAAAGAACTTACTCCTGAGCTTCGCAAGATGTTCGATGAGATTCTAGGTAAGGAGCCTGAGCCTGTTAAGGTCAAAGAACCAAGAGTAGAATCACCGGAGGAAGTCTTGGTACGGGACTTGCAACAAGACATTAAGAATATTGGCTATGATATAGCACACGAAATGGAGATGAACTCTCTGTCAGAGTTTAGTCCTGACATGTATGCTGTTCAGAATATGCCATGGATAGATCCTTTATCAGCAGCCAAAGAGACTGGTGGTAAAGTAGGCACCAAAGGAGATATTAACCCTTCGTTTGTGCATAAAACCAAAGGAGTAGGTGTTGAGAAGGCGGGTGAAATACTAGCGCAAAGGGCAGCCGATGACGGACTGCATCCTCAATTAGATTCTCAGGATTGGCGAGAGATTCTCATTGAAATTCTACATGCAGGAAGCAAGGAGTCTTACATAAAGAACAATACCAAGTTTGGCAAGGAGCGCACTCGAATCTTAAAGCAAGAGATGGGTGAGAAGAAGGCTGAACTTGCAGAGGCTATTAAGGATTTAGAGAATGCTGATTGGGAGAAACTTGGATTTGATTCTAAGAAGGAGTTCAAACAGCATGTACGCGATATTAAACAAGGTAAGCAGCTAGAACAGTACGAAGCAGATACTATGGATGTTGTTGCTCAGATGGACGACGCAACAGTAGACAGATTAATTAAAGAACTTGACGAAAATTTTCCAACAACGGAAGAAGAAATAAATACATTCTATGAAAAACACGGTATTGAAGAGGGTAGTGTTAGCGCAGAAGCTAGCAGCCCTAAAATTACAGAAGGAAAACCTGAAGTTAGCCAAGCGCCAACAGAAGGAGAATTAGTTGTTAAGGCGAAGCCCATTAAGTCAAGTTGGGAAAGCAATATTGAAGCATTAGTTGATCCAGAGAAAGGATTAGGTGCTGTTATCTCTAAAGCAATTAAGGAGCAACAACCTTTCAAAGAATCTTTTTTAAAACGAATAGGAATATCTCTTGAAGAAATGCGTCAATTAGACGATGCCTCAAAGCAGAAAATACAAGATCAATGGGTTAAAAGCGATGAATTCAAGGAATTATCAAAGTTTGTAGAAGACAAAAAATCGACTCCTGATCCCAAGCCCGTCACCCCACCTGACACCCCCCTAAAGATCACCTCCAAAGAGAAAGCACTCAAGGCAGTTGACGATCTTGAGAACTTCTTACTTAACCTGCCCGGCATTAAAGACAATGTAGGTGGAGAGCGTATGGGCGCACCATTCAAAGCAGAAGATGCGGTGAAGTTTTTTGCAGAAGCTCTTAGAGAGGGTGTAGAACAAGGCTACAAGGTCAAAGAAGCCATTGAGCGTGCTATTGGTAAACTAAAAGAGCACAAGACTTATAAGGCATTCCTAGACTCCGTGGATGAATCCATGCTTAGAGATAACGCTAGGAAGAATTATGAGAAGCAAGGTATCTCGTTAGATAAGCCTATTGAACAGCAGTTTGGAGCTTCGCACGCATCAGTAGCAGAAGTAAGAAAATCAATGGGTCTAACTGACGAGATTAATATTACTGATCAGCACCGAAGAGATACTAAAACTGTAATGAAAGAAGGTAAGCAAATTGCAGAATCTTCTAACGTGCAGTTTTTAGCAGACGATATAATTAGTGGAGAGAAGATTCCCAATGCTCAGGAGCAAGCAGCACTTGTGTATGAACAGACAAAACTCTACAATGAGTCTTTAGACTATCAAGATAGAATTGATTCCTTTACAGCAAAAGGAGAGTTAAACGCAGCAGACCAAGCAACCATTGAACTAGCTAATATCAGAGCTAGACAGAAGAACGTGATGGACGCACTTGATGTTGCAGGAACCAAGATGGGTCTTGCTTTTCGAATGAGACAGTTGATAAATAAGCGCGACTACTCTTTAGTTGCATTAGAGAAAAGGTGGACTAGCGCTTCGGGAGGCAATGAGATAACTCCATCTGTTCGCAAGCAATTAGAAGCAAGAGTAAAGGAGTTAGAGGCAGAGGTTAAAAAGTCAGAAGAATTATTTAAGGCAAAGGATAAGGAGCTTGCAGACCAGGCAATGCTCGACATTCAAGAGGCGATGGCTAGGGAGAAAACTAGTCCACTACAAAGAATCAAAGCCGAAAAGAAAATTCGTAAGGAGGAATTAGCCAAGAAATACAGAGGCGTATTCAATGATGCAACCAATATTGCCAAGGCGATATTGGAAAAAGATTTTTATGAGTATTCAAAACTTGTATTAGAGGAAGTAGCCGGAGATATTAAGGAGTTTGCAAAAAGACTTATTGGTGATCTTGGAAAGAATGTAGAACCTTACGTTCAAGAAATATATGATAATGCTTCTAAAAAGGAGTATGAGAAAGCCTTTGTTGACGAAGTAAAAGGAATACAGATTGATAAGCAACTCATCCGTGATATTGTTGAGCAAGGCGTAAAAGACTCCCAAGAACTAGTAGACAAAGTTTTCGAGGCAGTCAAGGATGATCTACCAGAGGGTACAACTCGTAGAGAGGTGCAGGACGCTATTTCCGAGTACGGCAAGCAAATTAATCCTAAGATAGATCCTCTGCAAGCTGAAATAAATAGTTTAAAACGCGATCTGAAACTTGAATCTGGATTAGAGGACGCAACAGTTGGTAAGGGTGTAAAGAGAAGCGGATTCACGCAGCCAAAACCAACTCCGAAACAGCGTGGTCTTAAACGTAGAATTAATGATGCACTTAAAAATCACCCCCAAGATCAGGCTGAGATTAATAAAAAGTGGGCTACTGCGCTTGACAGAACCAAGACTGCACTTAATAATTCAATCACGGATTTAACTAAACGGCTAGAAGATTTAAAGCAAGGTGTTGCTACTCCAAAAACACCAAAGGAGAGGTTAAAACTAGATGCGGAGGCAGAGGCGCTAAAAGATATGCGTGATGATCTAGTCAAACAAATTGAAGAGATCGAAGGAAAGAAGAAACTCAGTTATGAGCAGAGGGTAACGCTTGCTATTGAAGCAGCAGAGAGAACAGCTCAGAAGTATAGAAATCGAACTCAAGAGATAAAAAAAACAGGAACTTATACAAAGGAAACTCCCGTTCAATTATCATCTCCTGAACTTGATATTGCAAGAGCGGAAAGAGATGCTGCACAAGCAGAGTTTAATCAGGCGAGCAAGGATGCTAATTTAGATGTTATTGCTGCAACAAGTAAAGCTCTACGTGATTCTCAAGACAGAGTTGCTAAGTTAGAGCAAAAGGTTCGCTCTAACGATATAAGTTACGCTCAACGTGCTGTACGATTAGCTCTTGATACGCCCGAACTCAAAGCATCCAAAGCAGCAGAGAAAGCGCTCAGAGATATTATCGACACTATGCGTGAAGAACAGGGACTAGCCGAACTTCATAGAATGGAACTTTGGAAGAATCGTGCAGCAAACAGGCTTAAAGAACTTGAGCGAAGAGTGCGAGAGAAAGACTATTCAAAGAAGGTGAAGAAAGAAACTCCAATTGATATGGAGATGGAGCGTACTGCCATGAAGATTGATCGCGCTAAATTTGATTTAGATGTGGCAATTGAAGTAGAGCGATATAAAAATCTTCAAGGATGGGAGAAGACAGGAGAAACACTTTCGGATATATTTAATATTCCAAAGTCTATTATGGCTTCGATGGATATTTCGGCTCCATTTAGACAAGGAGCAGTTTTATTTGCTCGGCATCCGATACTTGGAGTGAAAGCAACAAAGGAGATGTTTAAGCATCTTTGGAGTGAGAAGGAAGCTAATGATTGGAATGATAGACTTAGACTTAGTGATGGGTACATACGTGCCAAGAAGAGCAATCTATTTATTAGCGAACCGATGGCTAGGCTTGTTGCATCAGAGGAACGTTTCATGTCGCACATGGCAGAGAAAATACCTGTACTTGGAAGGGGTGTTAAAGCATCAAATAGGGCATACTCAGGTTTTCTTAATAAGATAAGAACTGATGTATTTAATCAGCATTACGAAGCTCTTGTAAACGAAGGCTTCTCAGGAAAAGAATTACAGAGTGAACTCAGTCAAATGGCTCACTTAATTAATAATTTTTCAGGTAGAGGAAAGTTAGGTAAGCGAGGAGAACTTGCCTCACCACTACTCAATGCAGCGTTCTTTGCACCACGATATGTGACATCAAGGATCAATACTCTTGCAAATGCAGTAACAGGATACTGGCTTGAGGGTAGAGCGTATGGATCACAGAGAATGTCTACTCGGACAAGACTTGAAGCATATAAGGCGCTTGGAGCCTATGTCACAGTTGGGGTTGGAGTCCTTCAGATGGCTAAAGCTGCCGGAGCAGAGGTTGAGATAGATCCTAGAAGTTCTGATTTTGGTAAGATCAAAATTGGTGATTTACGCTATGATATATGGGCAGGATTTCAACAAGAGATCGTATTACTAGCAAGGATATTTACTCAGGCAAAAGTAGATGTGTTTAACGGCAAGGTAAAAAAGTTCAATGAAGGATTTGGTTCTTCCAACACAGGAAGTACATTAGGCAATTTTCTTCGAAGTAAGGCTAGTCCACAGGTAGGATATGCACTGAGCGCAATGACAGGCACTACAATGGGCATGGAAGAGTTTGACGCAGGCAAAGAACTTTTAAGAATGTTTGTACCACTACTACTTCAAGATCCAATTGGTAATCTTATATACAACGATGCAGTAAGCATGTATAAGGAAGGAGATGCAGGGATTGGAACTTTTGCAGCAGGAGCTACTGGCATTGGAGTAGGGTATATTCCTAAGCCGAAGCCTGTTGAAGACGCTAATTTAAAAGAGAGATCGTTAAACTTAATGATCGAAAAGCAGTATAAACCCCAAGACTACAAAGACGACGAAGTGTACGTCAACAAAAAGCCTTACATCATCCCAGAAGATAAGATGGTTAAGATTAAAGAGATGAGAGCTAAGGAAGCGGGAAAGTTAATTGAACTGCATTACTGGAAACTAAAAAAGTTGACTCCTGAAGAATATGAGTCAAAGGTCAACTCCTACTACAACGAAGGTCTAAAAAAGGCTCGTAACAAGTATCTACCTTCAGGGTGGAAGAATACTAAGCCTAAATAATTTCACCCCACATCTCATACCAACAATAATTGATATTATCTTAGCCAAATAAATTACACACTATGGCAACTACAAACCTGATATTAAATAACACAAATTATAATAACTCTTTACTAACTAATGGTAAAGTGTATAGCACAGGAGTAGATTACGCTTGTAATTATCCATTAGACATGAATACTGCGTTTTCTATAGATACTACTAGAACATCGAAGATAATTACATGCACTGTTGGTGATTTTACTGATTTATTAGGATGTGATATTCAAAATAATAATGTTCCTGTTCGTAAGTGGGTAACTGCCATAACTGGAGAGGTTCTTGAAATTGACTATATAAACTCTCCAACCGAAGCAGTATTAAAAATGCCATGTTCGTTTACATTAGCAGCTGGCGAATTTTATACCGTTGACTATTGGGGAAGCCCACAAGTTGAAGATACAATTATTCAAAATACAGATGATTTTGCTGTAGCAGGATTATTGATTAATACTAATATAGGTCCTATAGTAACAAATGTTGCATCAGGTCAATCTATTGGAATGGGTCAAAACCCTATATCTGTTGATCTTGGAAGCACAGGTGCATTATGCAGTTTAATTGTTAAATATATAAACTAAAAAACCATGAGATCAGTATTTATTGCCCCAAGCCCATTAGAAGGCTACGTATTCATTAACACGGAAGGGGAGAAATTCCTTATCACTAATAGCGGGTTTGCTGTTACCAAAATTGAAACAGACGATTTAGAACAAGTATCATTTGATATTGCCGTTCAAGCGGTAATGGATAATGCTTTGACACTAATTGATCAGGCTAGTGAGGAAATTGAAGAAGCGATTCAGAACTTTGAATAAACCATGAGAAAAAAACTCTTACTATTGGCAGCCGTGATGATTATTACGGCTGTTTCTGTCTTAGGACAGATCAATCCACAGGTGTACTACACCTTTGACTTAACTAATCCTCTAGCACCCACTGTTGGAACTACCAATATTAGTGCTGCGGGAGCTTACACCACTCCATCATCAGGTAAAGTAGGTAAGTATATATCTATTAACCGTGCGGTTAATCAAACACTGACTGGACAACAAGTACTTGTAAGTAACGCGGTCACTGTTGAGTTCTTATGGAAACCTGGCGATGGATGGGATGAAAATAGAGATCCTATCTTGTTTACTATTGGAAACACAACAGCTAAGTTTATATGGCCCGAAATATGGTTCACTACTACATCATCATCAGTAAGCGATAACTTTAAAATTAATCTTCAAAACATAGGACCTGCTACGTGGTCTTATTTTGCTAAGAATTGGCATCATTT
>Ga0315294_10003134_pt1 | contig 17987 bp, 20 predicted proteins | sample YL17G13_40_MG_FD_203626 | JGI IMG/M metagenome (GOLD analysis project Ga0315294, IMG submission 203626) | Sediment microbial communities from Yellowstone Lake, YNP, Wyoming, USA - YL17G13_40 | ecosystem: Environmental > Aquatic > Freshwater > Lake > Sediment | place: USA: Wyoming | collected... | reverse complement strand
TTTGGCCCCGTGGCGCGGCGGGTACCCCTCGACTCCGCTCGGGACAGGCTCCGACCCGCCGCGCAAAGTGGCACTGTAGGGCTAGCGTGGCTGTCTATTCTACGGGCGGGCGCGGGTCCGGGCAACCGTTTTCATGCTTGCGGCCGGCCGGTGCGGCGCGCATGATGGATAAGGGAAAGCGAGGGCTGACGGTTCGCAGAAGGGAAGCGAACATGGGTACGAAGCCCGGCAAAGCGGTTCGGCGGGCGGCGCGGATGCTGGCGCTGGCCGTCGGCCTGGCGGTCGGCGGCTGCGATCTTCAGGCGCCTGAGACGCCGGGCGCGATGAAACTTACGAGCCCCGCCTTCCGCGACGGCGAGCGGATGCCCGCCAGGTACACAGGCGACGGCGAAGACCTTTCGCCGCCCCTCCAGTGGACCGACCCGCCCGAGGGGACCAGGACGCTCGCCCTCATCTGCGACGACCTCGACGCCCCGCGCGGAACGTGGAACCACTGGCTCCTCTGGAACCTGCCGCCCGATTGGCGCAAGGTCCCCGAGGGCATCGCCAAAGAGCCCGCGCCGAAGACCCTCGGCGGCGGCGTCCAGGGCAGGAACAGTTGGCCGCGACTCGGCTACGGCGGGCCCACGCCGCCCCCAGGCACAGGCACCCACCGCTACGTCTTCACCCTCTACGCGCTCGACCGGGCGCTCGACCTCGCCCCCGGCGCGACGAAGACCGAACTCGTCCGGAAGATGGAAGGACACGTCCTGGCGAAGGGGACCTTGACGGGAACCTACAGCCACTGAACGGAGGCGATCATGGCCCTCGCGCTGAAGAGTTACGCATTTGCCGACGGGGAGCGAATCCCGAAGAAGTACACCGGCGAAGGCGACGACCGCTCGCCGCCCCTCGAGTGGACCGACCCCCCGGAGGGGACGAAAGCGTTCGCCCTCATCTGCGACGACCCGGACGCGCCGCGCGGCACGTGGGACCACTGGCTCCTCTGGAACCTGCCGGGTGATTTAAGGAAACTGCCCGAGGGGGTGCCGACGACCAAGACTTTGCCGGACCTCGGCGGCGCGGTCCAGGGCGCGAACTCGTGGCCGAAGATCGGCTACGGCGGGCCGATGCCGCCGCCCGGCCACGGCACGCACCACTACCACTTCGTTCTCTACGCGCTCGACGCGCCGCTGGACCTCGCGCCCGGCGCCGCGAAGGCGGCCCTCCAAAAGGCCATGAAGGGCCATGTCCTCGCCGAAGCGCGCCTCATGGGGACCTACAGCCGATAGTTCTTCAACGCTATCTCAACGCAGAGATCGCAGAGGCCGCAGAGGGAGGATTGAGTAACAACGGCAAGGCAATTTCCGTCAGCGGCTCACAAAGCATGTTGTTTGCCGTTTCCCTATCTTTGCAGTTCTCCGCGCTCTCTGCGTTCTCTGCGTTGAAGAACACGGCTTAGAGCGCCTAACAAAATGATCGTGGCCGGGTGGCACTGGCGGCTTGTCCGCCAGTGCACGGTCGCCGCGGCGACCGTGCCACCCATTTTGTTAGAGGCTCTTAGTAGTAATAGGCCGGGTCCGAAAAGCAGCGCGGCGGTCCTTGCGGGCCGCCGCGATTGGCTTATCCGTTTGGCTTCCGCCGGCGACTACTTTTCCGTGCCGCCTTCGGTCTTCTTTTCCTCTTTCGGCCGCTCGGTACGGACTTGCCCGAAGATCGTCCGCATCACGTACGCGCGAGCATCCTTCTCGCCGAGGACCGCCGTGACAGCCGCTTTGAACTTCGCGATGGCGGCCTTCAGTTCCGCCACGGCCGGCGCCAGCGCCGCTTCCTGCTCCGCCGTCAACTTGACTTCCGGCGGGCGACCCCGCTCGCCGCGCGCTCCACCCGCGCCCTCTGGGGCCTTGTGCTCGTGCTTCACGCCCTCACCTTCGCCGCGGGGGGCGCCCTCTTCGGCCCGAAGGCCCGCCGCCAGCAACAGACCCGCCACCGCCACCAACCCTACCAACCAGAGATACCTCATGGATGCTCCTTTCCCGTCCGTCATTCGGGGGAGGGACCGTCCCTCCCCGCTCTGACTCTCTCCCTCTCCAACGTACCGGCCGCGGCTTTATTGCAGAAGGTCGAAGGGCCCCCGGTCATTGGCCGGAGGCCCCATCGGAACGGTTTCTCTCAAACCCCTGCGCCGGCCGTCAGGCTCCTTGCGCCGCCCGCCCTTTCCGGCCCTTTTCGACGATCCGCTCCAGTTCGCCGGAGAACGCCTCCGTCCGCTTTCCCTGCTCGGCCCGCCGGCGTGCCGCCTCCGTCAGATAGCGCTGACCCTTGACGCCGGAGTTCTGCAGGTTGTCGGCCCAGGCGCGGAGTTGGCGCGAAATGCTTTCCGCCTGTGATTTCAAATCGGAGATTTCAGATTTGAGATGCGCGAAGGCCGGCAACCGTTCCGCCAGGAGCAGCATCGACCGCACCTCGCCCGCCGACCCGCGCGCAATGTAAAGGAACGTCAACAGTTCCTGCGTCGTGCCGCGCTCGAATCCCTCGGCCACGTTGTTCGCAATCGAGAGCGCCGCACGCTCCAGTTGGCTCCTCAGGTCGCCCTTCCGGCCGAAGGCGCGGTCGTCGGTCATGGCAAAGGCGCGCTCCGAGAGCGCCATGGCGTCCTGCCAGACAGGCAACTCTTCGAAACGCGTGTATTTCATCCGAAGGCCCCCTTTTCCATTCGCTGCGCTTACATCCTCTTAAATCTCAAAATTCAAATCTGAAATCTCGAATCTCAAATCTGAGATCTCAGATGCCGCGCCCTCCGCCGCAACCAAAAAACCCTTCCTTTGTCTGCCGCTTCCATATAAAGTATAGGACGCGCAGTCGGCGAAAGGAATCGCCCCGTGCTTGAGAACTTGAAAGCCGAGGTCTGCTGGGCCAACCGCGAGTTGCCCCGGCGCGGCCTGGTGGCCTGGACGAGCGGCAACGTGATCGCGCGGGACCCGCAGTCGGGCCTCGTTGTCGCCAAGCCCTCCGGCGTCCTCTTCGAGGACCTCGCCCCCGAGAAGATGCTCGTCGTGGACCTCGACGGCAAAATCATCGAGGGCGACTTGAGGCCCAGTGTCGACGCCGCCACCGCCCTCACCATCCTGAAGCACCTGCGCGACGTCCATGCCGTCGTCCACACGCACTCGCCTTATGCGACGAGTTTTGCCGCCCTCGGCCAATCGATCCCCGTGGTGCTGACGGAACACGGCGACGCGTTCGGCATCCCGATACCCTGCGGCCGGTACGCGAAGATCGGCGGCACGGAGATCGGCGAGGAGGTCGTGCGGATCCTGCGAGAGATTAAGATGCAATGCCCCGTGGTTCTCATGCAGAACCACGGCGTCTTTGGCGTCGGCCCCAGCGCCCGCGCCGCCCTCAAGGCCGCCGTCGTCGTCGAGGACATCGCCAAGACCGTCCACCTGGCGATGGCGAAGGGCTCGCCCGTTCCGATTCCGCCCAAGGAGGCCCAGCGCCTTTACGACGTCTACCACACCCGCTACGGCCAGAAGGCCGGCGGCGGGTTTGAATGAGATTCGAGCACGGGGCTGGAACCGCGGAGAATGTGGAGCACGCGGAGGAAAGCCGGAGCACTTATTACCAGGTAAAGTTTTGCTCTGCGCTCTCTGCGGCCTCTGCGTTGAAATCAGCGTTTGGAGATACGCTATGGACAAGAAGGCGTTTCGCACCGAGAAGGACACGCTCGGCGAGGTCCGGGTCCCCGCCGGGGCCTACTGGGGCGCCCAGACCCAGCGGGCCGTCGAGAACTTCCCCGTCTCGGGGCTGCGCGCGCACCCCGCGCTCGTCCGCGCCCACGTGATGGTCAAACTCGCCGCCGCCCGCGCCAACGCCCGCCTCGGGAAACTCGACGAACGCCGCGCCGCCGCCATCGAGCAGGCCTGCCGCGAAGTCCTCGAGGAAGGCCGCTTCGCGGACCAGTGGGTCGTCGACGTCTTCCAGGCCGGGGCCGGCACCAGTTTCAACATGAACTCCAACGAAGTCCTGGCGAACCGCGCGAACGAAATCCTCGGGGCCTCGCTCGGCTCCTACAAGGAGGTCCACCCCAACGACCACGTCAACATGAGCCAGTCCACCAACGACACCTTCCCGACGGCGATGCAGGTGGCCTGCCTCCTGGTGGGGACGGACCTCCTCGCGGCCCTCGACCTTCTCGCCGGCGCGCTCGAGGAAAAGGGACGCGCGTTTGGCCACGTCCTGAAGAGCGGCCGGACGCACCTCCAGGATGCCGTCCCGGTCCGCCTGGGCCAGGAGTTCGCCGCCTACGCCCTCGCCGTTCGCCGGGCCGTCGAGAACCTCGACCGGGCGCTCGAGGCGTGCGAGGAACTGCCGCTGGGCGGCTCCGCCACGGGCACCGGCCTGAACACGCACCCGGCCTATGCCGCCGCGGCCGCGAAGCATCTCGCCGAAATCACCGGCTTTGACCTCGGCCCGGCGGACGACCTGGTGCACGCGATGCAGTCGATGGCCCCGGTCGCGGGCGTGAGCGCGGCCCTGCGGAACACGGCGCTCGAACTCGCGCGCATCGCCAACGATCTCCGATTGCTCTCGAGCGGACCGCGCACCGGCCTCGCGGAGATCCGCCTCCCCGCCGTCCAGCCCGGCTCCTCGATCATGCCCGGCAAAGTGAACCCCGTCCTGGCCGAGTGCCTGGGCATGATCGCCATGCAGGTCGTGGGCAACGACACGGCCGTCGCGCTCGCGGTCCAGGCGGGACAACTCGAACTGAACGTCTTCATGCCCGTCATGGCCCACAACGTCCTCGGGAGCATGGAGATCCTGAAGAACTTTCTGCCGGTCTTCACAGAGAAGTGCGTCCGCGGCATCGAGGCCGACGAGGCCCGCTGCCGGGCCTACTTCGAATCCAGCGTCGGCCTCGCGGCGATCCTCAACTCTTCACTCGGTTACGCGAAGGCCGCTGAGACGGCCAAGGAAGCCGCCGCCACCGGCAAAACGCTGCGCGAACTCATCCTCGAAAAGAAGTTGATGACCGAGGAGGAACTTGCCCAGGCCCTCGACCCGAAACGCGTCACCGAGCCGCACGATCCGTCGCGGCAGTAATCCCGGGAACTCGGCCGCCTTGAGGGCATCCAAAGAAATGAGCGTCTCTGGCAGAGGAAGCGGCCGATGAAGACATGTGCCTGGTGCTTTGGGGTTATGCTGTTGGGATGCGGTCTTTGTCCGGCGCAGACGCCGCCCGCCGAAAAGCCATCCGTCACCCCCGCCGAGACGACCGCTGCGGCGCCCGCCGAGAAGCCGGCCGAAAAGCACGACGATACGCCCGCCAAGCCCCGCGAGGCCGACCCCGCCGTTCAGCAATTCTTCCAGACGTTCGGACCCTACACTTACGAGATCATCAGCGTCGGGCCGACGGACATGCACCTTGCCTTTCGTGGATGGCGCGGCAAGCGGCCGGAAGGCGCGGACAAGGAGGAGAAGGATGCACCCCCATCGGGACCTGGCATCGGCTGGTTCCTGTGGCGGTGTCTCGCAACCAGGCCGGGCGATGGCAGCCTGGAAATCCGAATCCGGGCCGAGGACCTGAAGGAACCCTTGTATCTCTACTCCGTAGACCGGGCCGCCGCCGTGTTCACGGTCAAGCACATCGTGCCGCAAGAGAAGCAGACCCCTTTGCTTGACCTCCTCGCCAAGGACACCGGCGACATTGAGGCAATGCCGCTGCCTGATTGCGACCTTGACTTCTGGAGGGATTTTAGGGCAGGCCTGACAAAGGTGGACTCAAAGGCGCCCGAATACGCCGACGCAATGACGGCGGCGAAAAAGGCTTACGACGCACGCCGGCCGGGACTGATCCGCAAGTTTAGCGGGTCCTGGCTCTACTACCCCGCGGTCGGTGACGCCCGGTGGAGCCTCCACAAGAAGGGCGACTCGCTTGTCGCGGCCACAGGCTGCTCCGACCTCATGTACTATGCAGCGTTCTACATCGAGATGAAAAAAGACGAGCGAGGCCGTTGGATACCCGTGAAGATAAGCGGCTTCGAGGGGTTCAAGGGCGAGTAGCGCCCCGCGCCGGACGGAAATCCAATCCTTCCTTCCCGCTCTTGCCGTATAATGGCGAGCGGAGGCGATCCTGTCGGCGCATAACGTCGACGGACACCCGAATCTCACATGCCAGGAGGCTGCCCATGCTCGTCCGCGAACCGGTGGCCGACGGCTCCTTCTACCCCGCCGGCCGAGACGCCTGCATCGAACTGATGAACTCGCTCCGCTACGTGGAGGTGCCGGAGGTCCTTCCGCCGCGCCCCGTCGCGGGCATCGTGCCCCACGCCGGATGGGTCTTTTCGGGCGCGACGGCCCTTGCGGTCCTCGAGGCGCTCAAGGATCGCCGAACGCCCAAAACGTTCGTTCTCTTCGGAGCGGTCCACCGCGCCATTCGCCAAAGCGCCATTTTCTCAAACGGCGTCTGGCGGACGCCGCTCGGCGACGCCGCGGTGGACGAACGCCTGGCGCGCGAGATCCTCGCCCGCGCGGACGACCTTCTGGCGGACGATCCCAGAGCCCACGAGCAGGAGCACAGCATCGAGGTCCAGGTGCCGTTCATCCAGCAACTTTTCCCGCACGCGAAGATCGTGCCCATTGCCGTCGTGCCGGACGAGGACGCCCCCGAGATCGGGCGGCGCGTCGCCCGGGCGATCCGGAACCTCGACGCCGACGCCGTTTGCCTCGGCTCGACGGACCTGACGCACTACGGCCCGGCCTACGGTTTCGCGCCGAAGGGCGTGGGCGAGGCGGCCCTTCGCTGGGTCCGCGACGAAAACGACCGCCGCATCATGGACCTCATGCTCCGCCTCGACGCCGAAGGCGCCGTCCCCGAAGCCGAATCGCGGTTGAACGCCTGCGGTTCCGGGGCCGTGGCCGCCACCCTCGCCGCCGCACGCGAACTCGGCGCCGTCCAGGGATACCTCGTCCACTACACGACGTCCTTCGACGTGATGAAGGAGCGGATGGGCCGGCGCGGCTTCGACGCCGCCGTCGGCTACGCCGGTCTGATCTTCTAGATTTCACCGCAGAGGCGCAGAGAACGCAGAGGAAGAATAGGGGAACGACGGGAAGACAAGGAACGGATAAGGACTTTAGAGGACGGCGGAGCGGCGCCGTGTGACTTTTTGCCGTTCCCCCATCTTTGTAGTTCTCTGCGTCCTCTGCGCCTCTGCGGTGAACAAAAGCGTTGACACTTTTCCCTCCGGGCCGTACGTTTGTGTTCTAACCTGATACCAGGAGGTTATCGCCATGTCTGACGAAACACACACCGGCCAAGCACCGCAGAGTGAAGGGGGCTCGCCGCCGACCTCGCGTCGCCACATCTGGCGCCTTGTGGTTGCCGTGGCACTGGCGATTGGGCTGGGCTTCGCGGCGGGATACGCCGTCGCCACCCATGTTCTTTGGTCCAAGGCGGCCGCCGCACGCAGACCGCTGAACGGCATTACAGTGAGGTTGAAAGAGCCGCTTCCGGCCGCGCCGGGGACCGAGGTGCTCGAACAGCACGTTGCCATCAGCGGCGTCGGCCGGGAAAATCCCGGGCGAATCAACGAAGTATGCTATCTGTTGTATGAGAAACAGATCCTGCTCACCTACACCTCGGATCTCGACAAAGGGCCGGAGGACCGGTTGGATCGCGAGAGGCGGTTGTCACAAGTTCGGAAGTTTTACGAGGACTACTTCTTGTCCCTTGGCTTGGTCCGAGGCGGCGGGCAAGCACCCGACGCCAACAACTCCATGAGGTGGGGGCCAAGGTGCGTCTTCTACGTCTGTGCCGATTACTCGTTAGTCGGCCCCAATGACAGGAAATGCATCCTCATCCACATCCTTCTTTTCGACTCGGGCTACGCCGTGCCAAAACGCTAGGGCATCTTCCCTCGCCATTACTCTTGACACTCCGCGAGAGCCCTCGTAAGTTTTGGTCCTGCAAACTTTTGGTTCGTGGGGGATGTGCGTGTCCTGGCCCAACCGCATCACGGTGCTGCGCCTGCTTCTGGTGCCGGTGTTCATTCTCCTGGTGCTGAGCGCAGCCGACAGTGCCGCCTATCGCTATGCGGCGCTCGGCCTGGCGGTCGCTCTCGGCGTGTGCGATGCGGCGGACGGCATCCTCGCCCGCCGCACGGGGGCCGTCACGCGGATCGGCTCCATCCTCGATCCCCTGGCCGACAAGGCCCTGATGATCAGCGCCGTCGTCCTGTTGAGCCGGGAAGGTATTCTGTCGGCCGACCACCCGGCTCTTCACCTTCCGTACTGGGTGTCGGTGACGATCGTTTCGAGGGACCTCTTTATCCTCGTCGGGACGGGGATCATTTTTCTCCTGGTCGGCGTGTTCCAGGCCCTGCCGAGCGCGAGCGGGAAAGCGGCCACCGTCGTCCAATTCATCCTGATCGCCGCCATGCTCGCCTCGCCCGACCTGGTGCGGTGGTTCCCGTCGGCCACGTGGTACGGCCTCTACGGGATCTGGGGCGTGACGGTCCTGTTGGGCGTCATTTCCTGGCTGGGGTACCTGCGGACGGGGTCGAAACTTCTCTCGGCCGGCGGCCACTAACACTATATTTACGCTGTGTTTTTAAACGCAGAGAACGCAGAGAACGCAGAGAACGGCCATCAAGGGGGCGAGAGGAAAAAAGCAAACGACAAACGGCAATGACCAATTGCGGCGGCTCTACTTCGCCCGCCGAAGCAGCCGGCGGGCTGCGAAGAGCGGGAGCCGCATAGTGGGCATTGGCGTTTGAGGTTTGTCGTTTTTGCCTGGGGCAGGCGCCCAGGCGGTAGCGCGGTTCGGATCTCCCTCCGGAGGGTGGAGAGGGATGTTTTCAACAGAGTAATCTTGTCTCTGCGTTCTCTGCGATCTCTGCGTTGAGATAGCGTTGTAGAATTGGGCGCTCACAGTTTTTTCGCCGGGTTTTCGGCCCTGTGCGCGCAGGCGTGCGCAAATCAGCCGGCGGTACGGCCTCTCCCAAATCATTTATTAACAAGCACTTACGGTTGCCATGCGCCCGCCTTTGGCGGGGCGATTTGCCTCGTCCCTCCCCATACCTATAGTTCAAGAGTGGAACGGGAAACGTCGGGCGGGCCGACGCTCGCCTGGCAGGATGAACAGGAGGTCACATGCCTTTCCGAGCGAACGTACTCGTCGTCGGCGCCGAGGCGGACGCCGTCGCGCGCCTCGCCGCCATGCTCGAGCGCGTCGGGTCCACCGTCCAGCGAGCGCCCGATTGCCTGACGGCCATGGCCATCATCAAGAGCGACAGCGTGGAACTGGCGGTCCTGGCCGATTGCCGGGGCCAGTTCAACCCCGTCGAGACGGCGCGGGTTCTGAAGAGCCTTCGCCGCGACCGCTATCTGCCCGTCATGCTCGTGGCCGAAAAGGGACTCGCCGGCGGAGCGGAGCCGGAGGGGCTTGAAGACCTCGACGACGTCCTCGGGCCCGGGTTCGATGAAGAAGCCCTGCGTTGGCGTCTCCAGGCGCTCCTGCGCGCCAAGAGCGTCCACGACCAGTTGCGCGAGGTTCGCGGCGAACTCGAGAAGACCCTGGCGCGAGAGAACGCCTTGCTCGAACAACTCCGCGAGGACAACAAGACGCTCAAGGTCCGCAGCATCACGGACGGCCTGACGGCCCTTTACAACTACCGGTACCTGATGGAGTGGCTGAAGACGGAGTTCAAGATCAGCCGGCGCTACGGCCACTCGCTCTCGATGATCATCGTGGACGTCGACTTCTTCAAGCGGATCAACGACGAGTACGGGCACCCGTTCGGCGACCTGGCGCTGAAGGAAATCGCCGTCGTCCTCAAGCAGTGCGCCCGCGAGTCGGACCTGGTGGCCCGTTACGCCGGCGACGAGTTCGCGCTGGTCTGCCCGCGCACGGGGCACAAGGAGATTTCCGCACTCGCCAAACGCATCCTCGCCGCCTCGCGCAAGCACCGCTTCGAATCGAAAGGCGGGCGCGTGCCGCTCACGCTGAGCCTCGGCACGGCGACGTATCCGGACGATCCCGAGGTCGTCTCGCCCGAACTGCTGGTCTTCCTCGCCGACCAGGCGCTGTATCAGACGAAGCGCGGGGGGCGCAACGGCATCACCGCCTGGCACGAAATCGAGCCGGAGACCCGCTTCGCCATCCGCGGAGAATTGAAAGGCCCGAACCACCCGCTGCTGGCCAACGATCCGAAAAGTCGGCTCGAATTGGCGGCAGCGGCCAGACTCGTCGGGAGCGCGGCAGACCCGGCCTCCTTCTGTCCGCGACCTCCCGATGAGCCGTCCCGATAGGCTGTTCGCACGAGGAGGGCCGGCCGATTACCACTCGTCTCCCACCGGCTGGCCTTCCTCCAGGGACTCCTGGAGCGGGCAACTCCGGCACGCGGGCGCCGCCTTCTTGCACTGGCGTTTCCCCACCGCCACCAGGAGCGCGTGGTACTCCTGATAGAGCCCCACGTCCTCCTCGAGCGCCTCCTGCATCAATTCCTGCAGGTCCTCGTATGTCGCCTCCGCCTCCGCCAGCCCGTGCCGATAGAGCACCCGCGCCGTGTACGCATCCACGACGAACACCGGCCGGTGCGCCGCGTACAGGACGATCGAGTCCGCCGTCTCCGGCCCGATCCCCGTCACGCCCAGGATCGTTTCCCTGAGGGCGGCCGTGCCGAGCGCGAAAAGCGCGTCCAGGCTTCCGCCGAATTGCTTCTCGAGGAGGCGGACGAAGTTCTTGAGGCGCTTGGCCTTCACGCGGTAATACCCCGCCGGGCGGATGACCTCGGCCAGGCGTTCCGCGTCCGTCCGCGCCAGCGCCGCCGCTTCCAGCAGGCCCTCGCGCTTCAGGTTCGCGATGGCCCGCTCGACGTTCTTCCAGTTGGTGTTCTGCGTCAGGATCGCGCCGACGGCCACCTCGAACGGCGTGTCGGCGGGCCACCAGCCTTGCGGCCCGTAGGCGGCCAGCAGCAGGTCGTAGAACGCCCGAATCTTTTCGCCCGTGTTCATCCTGGTCTTTCTGCGCGGCGGGTCTCCGCACCCGCCGCGCAAAGGCATAAGTTGCGTTGTAAAACCAAGTCCGCACGATACGCCCCGCCGCCGGCCGATTCAAGTCCCTTGGGTGTGCGGCCGGTTTTCGTGGCGGTTGTGGTGGCTGTCATGCCGAGCGAAGTCGGTGACAAAATTGGGGTCAGACCCCATTTTTTTAAGTATCGCGGCTACAAGGGTTTACGGCTGGCATTTTTTGAGATTCGAGTTTGGGGGGGTATTTTTCTGGGCGCGGCAGGAGTCTGACGGAGGGAATTTCGAGGGGGGAGGGAAGGTGGGACCAGACCCCGGTCTTGTACGCGATTCGGGACAGGCCCTGAACCACGCCGAGGAGGTCGGCCGAGGAGGACCCCCCAAATCTCAAAAATCGCTTTTGTAACCTCTTTGTTTGCAGGCACTTAGAAAAATGGGGTCTGACCCCATTTTTCGCGCCCCTACCGGGGCTGACAAGGATGACGGGCCCTGCCAAAATCCGTAGTCGCACCCAGGACATTTGCGGGGGCACTTTTGCGTGGAGCGCTGCCGGGAACCGTGCTACATTCGTGCCATGGCCTCCAGCCGGCGTCGCCGAAACGGTTCGCCTTCCGCGCGCGCTTCGCGGGCGGCTTCGAGTCTCCTTTTCGCTCCGGAGGCGGCGCGCCCCTGGCCGAGCCTGCTTTTTCTTTCGCCGTTCCTGGTCTTTTACACGGCCGGTCTCATCTGGGTCCGGCCGGACCTTGCCGCGGGCGTGGACCTTCTGCTGCGTCGCGTGCTTTTTCTCGCCGGTACGGCGGGCGTGCTCGCCCCCGCGGGCCTCGTGGTGGCCGTCCTCCTGGCCTGGCATCTGGCGCGCCGGGATCCGTGGCGGTTCCCCGGCGCGCTCGTGCCCGCGATGGTGGTGGAGACGGCCTTGCTGGCCGTCCCGTTGCTAGCGCTGCACGGTCTTTTTCAGGCCTTCGCCGCCGGTCCCGGACCGATCGAGTTGGCGGGCGCCGGTCCCGCCCGGACCGACCTGGTTGCCGCCGCCATGACCAGCATCGGGGCGGGCATCTACGAGGAACTTCTCTTCCGCCTGGTTCTGGTGGGGGGTCTGGTTCTCGTCGCGGAACGTGTGTTTCGTCTGGCGCGTTCCGGTGCCGTCCTCGCGGCCGTCCTCGTTGCCGCCGCACTCTTTGCCGGCGCCCACACGTTCCAGGCGCCCGGGTCGTTCACGTGGCCGACGTTTCTGTTTCGGACGGCGGCGGGGGTCTATCTGGCGTCCGTTTTCGCGACCCGCGGGTTCGGCATCGCCGCCGGCGTCCACATCGGCTTCAATCTCGCCGTCAAACTGACCCTCTCCGTGCCGTGAGCGCGCCGGCCCGCCTAACGCGGCTTTGTCAACGCCGCTCCTTGACAGGTAAGCGGGGCGCGGCGGGCAAGAATGCCCGCCGCGCAAACCCCGCTTCACACCTGAAAATGCATCACTCTTGCGCGGCGGGTTCGGAGAACCGCCGCGCAAAATAGGTTATGAAACCAGTTCTAGATTTTTTGGCGAACATTAGGTCTTTGTAGAACGTGGCCGCTATTGGGAACAGGTTACGGGCCGCATAGCCCAGCAGCAGGAGGTTGGAGAGTGGGGGGCGGTCAGGACTTCAATCGTTCCTCGACGGCTTTGAGGAGCGCGGGCAGATGGGTTTCGATCACGTCCCAGATGCGCTTCGGGTTCACGCCCATGTAGTGGTGGATCAAGAAGTCTCTGAACCGTGCGACGTCGCTCCACGGGATCTCGGGGTGTTTTCCCTTCACGTCGTCGCTCAGTTGCTTGGAGGCCTCGCCGATGATCTCGAAGTTGCGAATGACGCCGTCCTGGATCAGCGAGTTTCGCAGAAAAGCGTCGCGCCCCCCGACGTGTAGGCACGAATCTTCGCTATGGCATCACGGATGTGCTCCAGGTAGAGCCGGTCGTCCTTCACAGCGGCACCCCCTCCGCCAGCACGCGGGCGCGGATGACGCGGTGCAAGGCGTCCTCGGCCACCACATCCACGCGGCGCCCGATGAGGTCTTCCAACTCGCGGATGAGGGCGATGTGGTCCATCAGCGACCGGTCGTCGTCCAGGCGGACCAGAAAATCCACGTCGCTGTCCGCGGCGGCATCGCCCCTCACCACCGACCCGAAGAGGCGCACGTTGTGTGCTCCGTGCCGGGCGGCGATCCGGAGGATCTCCTTCCGCCTGCCCAGAATGTCGTTCAGTGCCGCCATCGCCGCACCTCTCCCTCGGGTTGCTTTTGATTCTATCGGCAAACGCACCGCCTGTCCACTACTCCGCCAGCCTTTCAGCGGCGGAGGTATCCGCATGAACCCGATCCGGTCAGTCCCGGTCACCGATCCAGACGACGTGCTTTGCCAGCGGTCCGTCGGCAAGCGCGCTCACCAGGCGCTTGTCGCCGGTAATCATAACGGACTTCGTTTTGACAGCCAGCGCAAGATACAGGCAGTCGTAAACGGTGCGATCCAATTGCATAGCCAATTCGAGGGCGTCCGGAACAAGGTCGGCCGCCGGATGGATGATGACCGGCAGAGCCAGGATACTCCGTGCGATGTCGCTGGCGGCGTCAGCCGTAAGGTCGCCGCGGCGCTGCCGCTTCCAGATGACATTGGCGGTTTCGACCCAGACAAGATCGGGTGCCAACAGTTCCTCAGCCTGCGCCACCCACTGCTCGGCCGCTTTGGAATCCTTTTCCTCAAAGAAGAGTTTCACAACCACGCTGGCATCGAGGACAACGGTCTTCATCGCTCGCGATCCTCGCGGATCAACCGGACGCTGTCCTCGAATCGCCGGCCGAGTTTCTTCCGCCATTGTCTGGCGCGGGTCAAGACCTCGACAACGGATTGACCGGCGGCGTTTTCAAGCACGGTTCGGGCCTCCCTCTGGAGCGACCGGCCGTGCCGCTTGGCGCGGGCCTTGAGGCGCTTGAGGGCCCGGGCGTCCAGGCCGCGAATCAGAAAGTCAGGCATCCAATCACCTCCTGCGGGCCTCCGCCCGCATGATATCAGAATGATATCATCCTGCAGGCGACGAGGCAAGCGCAATCTTGACGCCGAGGCGCCGCTCCAGGCGGTTTCTAGCCAAAAAGGCCAAAAAGGGGACGGGAGTCTTTTGCCGGAACGGCCCTTCGGGTGCTTTGCACAAAAGACTCCCGTCCCCTTTTTGGACCTGCGGATTCATCGCTTGAAGTCCGGCCAAGGGGGGCGCTATAATGCGGCGTCCAGGATAAGGTGCGATGCCGGGCGGCTGGCGCGTGTCGGACGCCGGCGCTCGGCGGTCTCGAAGGAAAGACGAATGAATCCGCTCCTCGGCGAAGAACTCCGCCAAACCGCCGAAGCGAAACGCACCTACGCCGGCCGGCCCATCCCGGCGCTCGCGCGCGGACTGCCGAAAGAGGTCGAGTCCGTCTGCCCGGAATGCCTGCGGCTCCTCACCGCGCGGCTGTTCGAAAAGGACGGCAAGGTCCGGATGGAGAAGACCTGCCCCGAGCACGGACTATTCGAGGACATCGTCTGGAGCGATGCCCGGCTCTACCTGAAGGCCGAGCGATTTCATTACGCCGACGGCGACGGCGTCGAGAATCCCAACACCCGCGCCGCCTCCGAGTGTCCCAATCAGTGCGGACTCTGCGAGGACCATGCCTCCAACACCGCCCTGGGGAACATCGACCTGACGAACCGCTGCGACCTGGAGTGCCCCATCTGTTTCGCCAACTCCAACGCCGCCGGCTACATCTACGAGCCGACCTTCGACCAGGTCCTAAAGATGCTCCGGACGTATCGCGCCATGCGTCCGTCGCCCGCGCGGGCGATCCAGTTTTCCGGCGGCGAGCCCACCCTTCATCCCCGGTTCCTCGATTGCCTCCGTGCCGCGCGCGACGCCGGCTTCTCCCACATCCAGATCGCCACGAACGGCCTGCGGTTCGCGCGCGAGCCCGACTTCGCCAAAGCCTGCCAGGACGCCGGCCTCCACGACGTCTACCTCCAGTTCGACGGCACGACGGACGACGTCTGGGAGAAGACTCGCGGCCGGCCGCTCAGGAAGGAAAAGGAACAGGCCGTCGAGCACATCGCCCGGACCGACATGAAACTCGTCCTCGTGCCGACCATCGTCCGCGGCCTGAACGACCACCAGGTGGGCGACATCGTCCGCTACGCCCTCGAGCGCATCGGGACCATCGCCGGCATCTCGTTCCAGCCCGTCGCCTTCACCGGACGCATCGACGCGGCCGAACGCCTCCGCCGGCGCTATACCCTGACGGACCTGGCGCACGACGTCGCCCGCCAGACCGGCATCGGCGACCCGTACGAGGACTGGTTCCCCCTCTCGTGCGTCCAGCCGTTCACGCGCCTCTTCGCCGCCGTCAAGGGCGAGCCCAACCTCGTCATGTCCTGCCATCCCCACTGTGCGCTCGGGACGTACCTCTTTGTCGGGACGGACGGCCGGGCCGTCCCCATCCCCCAGTTCTTCAACTTGAAGGGGATGCTCGACGACATGTGGCGGCTCGCGCAGAAGACCGAGCGGAGCCGATTCAAACTCTTCCGCAAGGTCCAGGCCTTCCTCGCCCTGCGGCGGCACTTCCGGCCCGACCGCGCCCCGGCCGGCATGGCGTTCGAGGACTGGCTCCATACGCTGAACGGCATGACCGACAAACGCGTCGGCCGCGGAAAGGCCGGAAAGAAAACCTTCCGAAGCCTCCTCGTGGCCGGCATGCACTTCCAGGACCGCTACAACTACCAGACCGACCGCTCGCGCCGGTGCGTCATCCACTACGCCGACCCCGACGGCCGGCTCTATCCCTTCTGCACCTACAACGCCGGGCCCGAATATCGCTACCAGGTAGAACGCAAGTTCGCGATGACGCCGGAGGAGTACCGTGCCCGCCAGGCCGACCATGATGCCTGACCCGATGTTCAATCCGCCCTGCGTCCCTTGCCGTTCGTCATTCGGATTTCGTCATTCATTCGGTATTCGGATTTCGGGCTTCGTCATTCTCCTTGCCCTCCTTGCCGCCGGCTGCTTCAGCCCAAGACCGGATTTCTACGTCTTGCGCGGCCGCGTTCTGGACGCCGAGACCGGCCGAGGTCTCGGCGACGCACGCCTCCGCCTCCGCGCCGCCATCGCCACGGGCCTCGGCCCGAGGGTCTTCTCCGCCTACGGCATAACCGCGCCCGACGGGTCGTACGAACTCGAACTCAGCGAGGGTTACGACGCCCTGCGCCTCGCCGGACGCATCCGCCTCGACGCCGGCAAATCCGGCTACGCGACCTGCGGCGCCGAGATTCCCCCGCCCGCCAGGAAGCAGAAGGTGTACGTCGCTCCCGACGTCGTCCTGCAAAGGGCCGAGTTGAAGCCTTTCGCGCCGCCCCGCGCCGGCGAACCCTAGGCGGGGTTACATAAGTTTTGCGAGGTTGGTTCGCCGCGGGGCTTGCCCCGCGCTGCAAACAGCCAGCGCCCCGCAAGCGGGGCGGCGAACCCTAGAAGTGGTTTCAAAACCCGTCACGCCCCGTAAAGGCGCCCCTCGTCCACCATCGCCAGGTAGTTGTCGAGGGGAATGTAGTTGGCGACGGTGTTGCCGGTGCCCAGGCAGTACCCGCCGCCCGGCAGACAGACGTCGAGGGTCTCGCGGACGCGCCGGCGAATGGCGTCCTCGTCGGCGCGGCAGAGGAAGTCCACGTCGATGCCGCCCAGAAGCGCGACCTTCCGCCCGTACGTCCGCTTGGCGTCGCGCACGTCCTCAATCGTGTCCTCGAAACTGTGCTTGCCGTCAATCCGCACGTCGTCGACGAGGTCGGGGAGGATGGCGCTCAGGTTGCCGCACGAGTGCAGAATGTACAGCCGCCCGGCGGCATGAGCCATCGCGGCTGCTTTCTTGTGCCCCGGCAGGACGAACTCACGCATGTCGCGCGGGCCGACCAGCAGGCCCGTCTTGTAGCCCATGTCGTCCGAGCCCCAGAGGATCCGCACCCGCGGGAACTCGAGGACTCGCTCCATCCACACGCCGTACAACTCCTCCAGACGCCGCGCAATGGCCGAGACCAGGTCGCGATGCTCGTACAGCGCAAAACAGAACGTCTCGTAGCCCATGAGCCAGGAGAGCAACTCGGCGAAGTGGCTCGCCAGACCCCCGATGATGCACATGTCCTCGGGCAGGTTCTCCTCGAACCATTCCAGGTCCCGCGTCGCCCCGGCGGCCGTCGGATCGGGCCATGGATACTTCTCGAAGTCTTCCCACGTGCTGATCGGGCCGGTGTGCTCGTCCTGGAACGATCGGCCGCCCGCACGCTTCAGTGCCGCGCCGTCCTCCACGGCCGTCTGCCGCGTCGGAAAATCAAAACCCGCCAGCCCCGCGACGACGTAGTCGAACCCGCAGAATCGGTTCACCGCAACCAACTTTCTCTTCTCGAAGTGCGGTTCATCCGGGCGAAGGCCGTCCACAAGCCCGAAACGCTCCGCAATGGCGTCGCGCACCTCCGCGTCGTGGAACAATTCGATGTGGTACACCCGGTCGGGCGTGCCCTCGTGGCGGAGGTTGGCGACCAGCCCTCCCCAGTGGCACGCAAGCGGCGCCTCCAAGCCTCGGAATCGCGGCATAACGGTGACCTTTCAGAGGAGATCTTCGGCACGGCAAGAGCAGGGGGGGATTCTACGAAGGCCCTCAGGCCACAGCAACGGAAAAGATCCGCCGTTCACATTTAGCCGCCCAGTTTACTGGGCGCGTTTCGTGCCGTTCACCGCCTGCCCCGACCCCTCGGGGTTTAGCCGCGATCCCGGCGCGCCGGGGGAGCGCGTTTTCGCCGTATCCCCACCCGCCGCCCACATTTAGGTTCAATGTAGGCCGTTCCTCCTGGAGCGTATACGATACGCTCGAAGGTGGGTGAAGGTTTCACGAACCCTCGGAGGAGGAACGGCCATGCGTAAGGGTAACAAGAAGTCGGCGAAGGGCAA
>Ga0315294_10003133_pt1 | contig 17993 bp, 21 predicted proteins | sample YL17G13_40_MG_FD_203626 | JGI IMG/M metagenome (GOLD analysis project Ga0315294, IMG submission 203626) | Sediment microbial communities from Yellowstone Lake, YNP, Wyoming, USA - YL17G13_40 | ecosystem: Environmental > Aquatic > Freshwater > Lake > Sediment | place: USA: Wyoming | collected... | reverse complement strand
CTCTCCAAAAATGTTAATATGCCCAATATTATAACCGCTGCTAATGTTTGAAAATCGAACCGACCGAGAACTTATAATAATCTATGTTATTATCGCAATTATTGTAGCAATTGGTATGGCTTTTTTTAATTATATGATGGGTTACGATATTTACTATAACATCGTTGCAGCAAATGTTATTTTCTTTTGTATGTTTTACATACTTTACTTGCCATTAAAGATAAAAAGAGACAGAGAAAAAAAGAAAAATAAATAAAATAAACTTTCTACAAATATTTGATATAGAAAAACATCATTACCTTTTTTGTGACAAATTATAACCCAAATATAATTGATGTCAAGACACTTCAAGATGCCAAAAAGGAAATACAAAAAATAGGCAGCGATCCGAAAAGTATAGACATCATGGCACCTAAGGCTATTTCCAAAGTCATCAAACTCGAGAACGTATTGCTTCAAGATGCAATAATAATCAAGCAAGACATGCTTTCGATAGGCGGAGAAGTCGCCGTTCCAAAGAATACTTTTGAATTGCATGAAAAAACAGGCAACATACTTGTAATTGGAACCTTAAAACAACTAAACGAACTCGTTGAAAAGCTTAACAGACACTACCCTAGAATAAGAAATATTGCAAACGAACTCGCAGTTTTGTTGAAGGATGCCAAATGAAATTGTTAAAAATCGGAAATAAAATCTTTGAACTCGGCGAACGAACTATCATCATGGGCATTCTAAACGTTACACCGGATTCGTTTTCAGATGGTGGAAAGTTTTATTCTTTAGACAAAGCAGTAGACCACGCAATTTTTATGGAAAAAAACGGTGCTGATATAATTGATATAGGCGGTGAATCCACCAGGCCTGGATCTGAAAACATAACATTGGAACAAGAAATAGATCGAGTGGTTCCCGTCATAGAGCAACTAGCTGGAAAAATACACATTCCCATCTCCATCGACACTTACAAGTCAAAGGTTGCAAAGAAAGCCTTGGAGCTAGGTGCAGCAATGGTGAACGACATAACTGCTCTTCGTGGTGATAAAATTCTTGCAAATCTTGTTGTGGAATACGATGTACCAATTTGTCTAATGCACATGAAAGGTAATCCGCGTAACATGCAAGTTAATCCAGAGTATGATGACGTAGTGAAAGAAATTCATGATTTTTTAAAAGAACGAGCGGAATACGCACGACTCTGTGAAATAGAAAAAGACAAGATCATTATTGATCCAGGTATTGGTTTTGGAAAAAGAACAGGCAGAGGGATAGAGGATAATTGCGAAATCTTACGTCGTCTTTCTGAATTTAAGGATCTAGGTTATCCAATTCTAGTTGGGGCCTCTAGAAAAACATTTATTGGCAACGTATGCGGCAAGGATAAACAATTACCAGCTACAGAAAGATTAGAAGGCAGCCTTGCAGCTGCTTGCATAGCTGTCGCCAACGGTGCAGATATAATTCGGGTTCATGATGTAAAAGAAACACGTCGTTGCATTGATATTGTGGATCGAGTTATTAGATATTAAGTTTGGAGGAAGCGGGATGGATAAAAAGATAGCTACACCAATTGAATTAGACAAAGGTCAGGCGACAGGTTTTCTGATCGATCTAGGAACTGCACCACTAATTCTGATAAAAGCAAAGAAAGGCTACGTTATGTGCGGGTATCTGAATATGAACGCAGCTAACAAAATGGGAGATATCGCAGGAAGAGTCACCGGTGTTAAAAGTTTTGACGATGTTCTTAACGCAGACGTTCTAGAAGTATCTGAGAATGCAAAGAAGGCAGGTCTAAAAGAAGGGATGAAAGCTCGAGATTTCTTAAATGCCATAATGTGAGGGGGACAATGCCTACTTTTAAAGACGTTAAAGAGGCTTATGAAGTTCTAAAGCCAGTCGTTAAACGCACGTCTCTTGAAAAATCAAAAACTTTTTCGAAACTGACGAAAACAAATGTGTATCTTAAATTGGAAAATCTTCAAACAACTGGATCATTCAAGATACGTGGGGCCTACAACAAGATATATCATCTTAGTAAAAAAGAGCGAGAGCGAGGTGTGGTCTGTGCCTCTGCGGGCAATCACGCGCAGGGTGTCGCACATGCATCCAAACTCATGGGTGTAAAGAGTACAGTGTTCATGCCGGTCTACACCCCCCCTACAAAAATTATAGCTACAAAGGCATATGGTGCAGAGGTAGTCCTTGAAGGAATTACCTATGACGATGCTGCTGAGGCTGCAAAGAAATATGCTGAAGAAAAAAAGATGACATTTGTTCACGCATTTAACGATCATCAAGTAATTGCAGGGCAGGGAACGATAGGAATCGAGATTTTTGAATCATTACCAGACGTTGATGCTGTCATTGTTCCAGTCGGTGGCGGTGGTCTCATCAGTGGAATCGCACTTGCATTGAAAACTCTAAAACCAAAAGTAAAAGTTATTGGAGCAGAAGCAGAGGGAGCACAGTCGATGAAAAAATCACTTGAAGAAAACAAGATAGTACCTCTGAAAAGCATAAACACGATTGCTGACGGCATAGCTGTAAAAACTCCCAAAGAAATAACATTTGAACTTGCAAAAAAGTATGTCGATGAAGTCGTTACAGTAAATGACGAAGAAATTGCAAACGCTCTTTACATGCTTCTCCAAAGAACAAAGCTGGTCGTTGAACCAGCAGGAGCCGTAGCTCTAGCTGCAATTTTGAGTAAAAAAGTGATTTTACCTGGAAAAAATGTCGTAGCGATACTAAGCGGGGGGAACGTGAACCTCTCTCTTCTTACACAGATTATAGAAAGAGGAATGATGAGAAATAAACTCCTAGTAAAAATCTCTATAACGGCGCTTGACAAACCAAAGGCGCTGCGCGACATTCTTAATATACTCGCAAACCTTGGATCAAACGTCCAAGCAATCTCACACGACAGATGTACGACCGCTGTTCCAGTTGGGTATGTAAAGATTGTAATAACCTTCCAGACACTTGGCAAAGAACAAATAGAGATAATTAAAAAAGAGTTAGATAGAAAAAACCTGAAATATCAGATACTGAGCTAAAAAATCAGCATTTTACAATTGGTAAATTACCTTCGTAGCTATCTCTCATGTTTCGACCAATTCAACTTATAAAAACTGACATGCTGATTCCGTACAACTCGAAAAAAGGATTCCAATTCCAATCAGCAACATTCCCGGCAATGCCCATATAACATAATGCAAGGCCAGTATGCTTATAGTTTATTTGTTTACCCTTGATTGACACATCGACAGGACTATGACCGTATAGATTTTCTGCATACCAAAGTACAACTCCACTAGATATAAATCTAGTAAATAATCCAAATACTCGAAGCATTGGCCAGTTTATCCCGCCACCCGAATGTGCTTTTATTATAGCAGGTCCATAGTACTCATCGACATTTATGTGGTTAGTTTTTATCATCTCTCTGATGTCTTTGTTATTTATTTTTCCCTTCTCGCGTAATAAATCTATTATTCCTTGGATTAGCTTGCTAATTTCGCTATCTTGAGAATAGGTTAATGCTTTTTCCAAGTCTGAAATTTTTTTATCGGTCAATACAATTTTGTTGTCATAATAGTTTCTTGAATTCGGGCTTTCATTTGACTTTGGCATGATTACGGCGGTTGCGCTCGAAACCATAAGCAATGATACGATAACAGCTCCAATACTTCCCAAGATCATTTTTTTCTTCATGTATAGTTCTCCATTAAATTTTTTTATAATTTTATGCTGATCCTATAAAAATCAGAAAACCAAGTCCCCTAAACGTAAAGTGCGTGTAAATTACATTACCCCTAATATTATAAGTACAGAATGCCCTCCCAATAAAACTTATAGCAAGACCGTTATGGTCACAGTTATACGTGTCAGGTCCAACACGTACAGTAATCCGGTTCATTGGCTCATCGCTTTGCCTGGCCTGCCAATAGAAAAAACTACCCCAATAATTACGGAAAAGATGCGGCCCGCAATCTCCTGGACAATACGTCCAATCACCGGGACCAGTATCAATACATCTCAGGAAATAAACTCCAGGAATTCTGTTGAGATTATTTTGACCTATAATAGTTTTTATATCCTCGCTGTTAACAACTTTTTTTGTTTGTAAAAGATCAATAATCTTCCCAAGTAATATTTTAATATCCCCCTCATCAATATTGTTGTATGCATCATTCAACTGTTGTAACTGTTTTTTAGTGATTTTAATATTAGAATCAATATGTGTAGTCGTTGCGGTAGCAGTCGACATCATCATTAACACGATTGCAACAGCACCTAACGCGATCCCATATTTCTTCCGATTCATTTTTCTATCACCCTTTTTACAAATAATCAATATTATTCATGTTTGTATATAAATTTTATAGTACAAATATCCCATACATAAGCGGTTTTATAGCAAAATATAGGTTTTTTAAACCGATTTTCATCTCAACAAAAACTAAAAAATAAAAAAGAGAGAGGGCTTTTAAGAGTATTGTATAGCAGTTACAGGATACCTGTAGCCACAAGGAAGTAGTTCCCTAAAAGATTAGGACCACTGATCTTTGCGCCTTCAAAGGGTATTGCAAACTCATGACCTAATCGGATTGTTTGTCTTATTGTCAGAGTCGGAAAGTTGGGGAAAACACCCTGAAAGAAGGCTCTAACCCGTATAGCCTTACACTCCAGATACTGAGTTCCATTATGGCCATCTATAACTTGATAGCTACTTATTCTTCCCACAACGGCGTATCTTATACCTAAATTATTTTGTGCCTCTAGGCTTGTAGCACTTACACAAACTGAAACGGTGGCTAACACAAAAAAGATTGCCGTTATTCCTATACACATTATTTTTCGTTTCATATTATCACTCTTTTTTCTCTTTATGATACAATTATCTTCATTTGTATATAAATTTTATAGTACAAACATCCCATACATAAAAATATCAACCTCTAAACGAATTATATTTAGAATTTTTACAAAATCATATATCAAAATTAATCTCAAAAAAACACAAATGTCATAAAATATGCCTCTGTGAAGATTTGGATAGCAAGCTTATTATATATGAATTTACAAATATAAGTCATTGAAATGAGAAAGAAACAATACATTGATCATGAAAGGAGAAAATTAATCTATCAACATATTCTAAAACATCCATATTTACATTTAAGTGAACTTGCCAGAAAATTACAAATACCTAAGGGTACACTCACTTATCATCTTAGATATCTTGAAAAAAATGGTCTTATTATTTCTAACAAAGAAGATAGATATACTCGCTATTGCGCAGCAAATAATTTTGGTAATATAGAAAAAAAACTACTTAACGTTTTTAGACAAGACACGGCCCGCAGTGTACTTCTTTATATTATGCTATGCCTAAGCGCTTCACAAATTGAAATAGCCAAAGAATTAGGAAAAGACCCCAAAACCATTGAGTTCCATTTGAAAAGACTTGCAGCTCTTGATATTATTGAAAGGGTTCACGCAAATAACGGTGTCATCGTTGTCTACGCTGCAACTGGAAATTCTGGAATAATTAAACGTAAGCCTTCTAAAAACGAAATATTCTACAGGATAAAAGAACCAGAGAAAATTAAAGCATATGCAACACTTCTAAAATACTATAACAAAAACACCATCAATGACCCACTTGTCGACGCATATATTAAGTACATAGAAAATGTAGCCGTAGGAGATCTACCTAAAACAGCTAGGACGGGAAAACAAGCTGCAGAAGCATTCGAAAAAATATTATGGGATATTTTCCCGCATCCCTACTATGCTTAATACATAAATTACAGTTTTTTAAATAAAAACACAAATTTTATAATTTACACATGCAATTTTCTACAAGCTTATTTTCATATGTTGTCATTATTTTTCATCGTCTTCTTTGTAGCATTCTTTTTCGAAGTCTTTTCCGTGTTTCATTCCCCAAGGAGCCCATATGACACCCATTACACCTCCGACCGCTAGTACCGATACTAAGAAAATTGCTAGGTTTTGGTAAATGTTAAAATCCGAAGCATATTGGTAGAACCATAAGATCAAGAAAATCAGCAAAGCGAATGGGACAACTATAGAAACTGTAATTCTGGATGTAAATCCTGCAGCTTTCATCATTTTCCTGCCTTCTTTTGGAATGTATCTTATCGCCCATACAGCCCACGGCACACCCAGCACAACAATCAATACAAGTATCGATATGAGAACGATAGCAATGTTTCTATAAACGTTGTAATCACCAGCATAAAATGCTAGCCAAACTATAACAAATATTAGCCAAGCTACACCCGCAATTATCGATAATGATACTCTCCAGCCAGATGGATGCGAAATGTCTTCTAATTTCTCCATGAAGAACCTCCCAAACTTTATAGCTATAACTTTATAACTATTTAAACCAATTCTTTATAAATAAAGTTTCCTGTAGAAAAACACATTAAGCATAACAGGATTCTCGGATTGTGAAATATATGACTGACCCTGTTTGCCCACTTGATTATCGATACGGCAGAAAAGAGTTGAAAGAGATTTTTGGTGAGGCTAAACGTCTCCAATATTTACTAGACGTAGAAGCTGCTCTTGCTCGTGCTCATGCAAAGGTTGGCAATATACCAAAAAGTGCCGCTGATGAAATTACAAAAAAAGCAACAACAAAGTACGTCAATGTTGAGAGGGTAAAAAAGATTGAAGCTGAAACGAGACATGACATAATTGCTGTTACTAGAGCCCTTGCTGAGATTTGCAGTGGTGGCGCAGGTAAATACATTCACCTTGGAGCAACTAGTTACGATATTGTTGATACAGCTAATGCTCTACAGTTCGCGGAGTCGACCGAGTACATTAGAAAAGGCTTAAAAGAACTTAGAAACACCTTTGTCGCTCTTGCTAAGAAACACAAAAAAACAATAATGGTCGGTAGAACCCATGGTCAACACACAATCCCGATTACTTTTGGTCTCAAGATGGCAGCATATGCAATGGAAGTAGACAGGCACATGGAGAGAATATTTGAGTGTAAATGCCGTCTTCTTGTTGGAAAACTATCTGGTGCAGTTGGTACCGGTGCTGCTCTTGGAGAAAACGCATTAAAACTACAAGAGGAAATGCTGAAAGAGCTTAAACTCGGCACAGAAGATGTTGCTACTCAAATTGTTTGCCGTGATCGCTATAACGAACTTTTGGGTGTTCTTTGCAACATTGCAACAAGCATGGAGAAGTTTGCAACTGAGGTTCGTAACTTACAACGTGATGAAATAGGTGAGGTGGCAGAGGCTTTTGAGGCTAAAAAACAGGTCGGTTCTTCAACCATGCCTCACAAGAGAAACCCGATTACATGCGAGCAGATTTGTGGCCTTGCCCGCGTTGTCCGTGGATTTATTATTCCAACTTACGAAAATTCTATACAGTGGCATGAACGCGATCTATGCAACTCTGCATCTGAAAGATTCACCATTCCACATTCAATAATTCTGACTGACTGGATTGTTTACCAGACGAATAACGTGTTCAAGAACATGGTGGTATTCCCAGACCGAATGAAAAAGAACTTAGAAATCTCAAAAGGACTTCCAATGGCAGAATCACTTATGACAAAGCTGATTTCCAAAGGCATGGGCCGCGGAGAAGCGCACGAGCTTATGAGAAAAACATCTATGAAAGCCGTCTCACAAAATAAATCCTTGAGAGAAGTATTTTTAGAGGAAAACAAGAAATTAAAATTACTCACAGAAAAAGAAATTAACGAATCATTAAAACCTGAAAACTACCTTGGCTCAACTGAAAAAACTATAGAAAAAGTCATCAAAAAACTTGAGAGATAAGATAACATGGATAAATTAGAAAGATTAACTGCAAATACTGCGGAAGTCGTCACAATCGAAGAACTAAAAGCAGTTCTAAAAAAGGATAACCCACGTGCGTACATTGGTTTTGAGCCGTCTGGCACCGTTCACATTGGCTGGAAGATTTGCACAAACAAAATTAAAGACTTCTTAGACTGCGGTTTTGATTTCACTATTCTTCTGGCTGATTGGCACGCTTATATTAACGACAAGCTCGGTGGTGATATCGAGAAAATCAAACTCTGTGGCAAATACATGGAGGATTGTTTCGCTGCAATGGGGATTGATGCAGGTAAGATTACTTTTGCATATGCAAGTGAATATGCAGGTGACTCAAAATACTGGGAGCTTGTTCTGAAAACTTCAAAGGCAACCTCGGTCGCCCGTGTTAAACGCGCCATGGATATAATGGGAAGAGATGCTGATGAAGCTGACAAGGATCTTTCAAAACTATTTTACCCTGCGATGCAGGTCTCAGATATTTTCTATCTCAACCTGGATGTTGCATATGGCGGTATGGACCAGAGACACGCACATATGCTGGCCAGGGACGTCGCTAAAAAACTAAATAAAAAACCACCGGTGGCAATTCATACACCTCTTCTAACTGGCTTACAAGCTGGTGGAAGGATGGACCCAATCGACGCGAAGATGAGCAAAAGCAAACCTGACTCCATGATTTCAATCCATGATGACCCTGAAAGCGTAAAAAGGAAAATTGCCAAAGCGTATTGCCCTGAAAAACAAGTAGAAGGAAACCCAATTCTTGAAATCTGTAGATTTGTAGTTTTCCCAGAATTAAAAGCTGAAAAATTTTTAATCCAAAGACCTGAGAAGTTTGGTGGAAACCTAGAATTTGGTTCTTACGAAGAGCTTGAAAATGCGTACGCACAAGGCCTCCATCCACTTGATCTGAAGAACGCAACAACAAATTACATAAACAAGATTTTAGAACCAATTTGCAAGTATTTTGAAAAACACCCTGAAAACTACAATAAAATGAAAACTTTAGGGATTATACAGTAAACTTTATTTTCTAACGAGCAGATTTAACTGAAATATTAAAACTTTTTATCTCATTTTCTTCCAGCGTAATATATTCCTCTGCGTAGTAATCAAGGTGCCCTGTCGTAGTATTGAATTTTGTAGCATTAATAAGGTATACTCCAGGGACTAAATCTGAAAAAGCATATTCTCCATTGCTATCAGTAGTTGTCGTACCTGCCAATATTTCCGCTTCAACAGTCTGTCCACTAATATCCATCCTATTGTAAGTGAGTTCTACATCCGCACCGCCTATTGAATTGTCTTCGTCATTGTAATATACTTTACCAGCTATTGATGAATGTTTCATTTCAGAGAAATTCAAGTAGTTTTCATTTTCATATAAAGGAACCAACGTTTCGTTTATAACGAAACCATTCTTTTCAGATCTAACGAAGTAGTAAGATGGCAATAAATCTGAGGCAATAAAATGGCCGTTTACATCGCTAGCAACTACATCAGCCAATGTGGTCTGAGTCTCAGATAGTAATTCGTACAAAGAAATATTTACATTTTTTACTGTTGTATCAACTGACTGATTAAAAGAGCCGTTGTCGTTATTATCTAAATAAATGTAGCCTTGAAAGAGGGCGGGAAGTATAGTTATGTTCAATGTACGCTCGTAATTAGTTCCTTTTCTCATTGCATCATCATCTGAGATCGGCACAGTTCCAGAGCCCAACGTCCCATCAAAAGTTACGTTTTTAATAGCAAATGGTGCTATATATTGACCAAAATTTCTTCTTATTTGAAGCCATGCATCAGCACCCGCAATAAGATTGAATTTACCGTCTGTTGCCAGACTCATCCCATCATGTTCAATTGGAAAAGTAACATTTCGATAAGACGAGTAAGTAATATTCTTCAGAACGTTGATTTCTGCATCAATGGGATTCCCCATAAAGGTAACCGTTCCATTAACATATGCGCCTTCGTAATATTTAGCTATCACAACAGCAGACTTACCCGTGTCGTAATACGGATACACTGCCAAATCTGACATGTACTCTGCGTAAAAGTGTTTCATAGTATAACATGGCACCTGCCAATCGTATTCCTGTTTACTACCAGTTGTTTGATCTATTTGGTATGGACCAATATAAGTCTTATAAAAAATTGTGTCAAAGTAGGCGTCTTTGTAATATAGTTTTGTATTAGCTATCGGGCTTTGCTCTGATTCACCGTTATATATCTCCCCCAAAAGCTCCGATAATTCGTCATGAGTCAGTTCTATATCAGAGGTGTTGACAAATTTTATTTGCATAAAATCGTCCTCAAGATTATATTTGTATGGTTCATTAAGAGCGACAAAAAGCAAACTTTTATCTGCCAAAAAGCTAAGTATGGTAAAAATCTGCCTATCGACGCCATCGACACCATAATAACGAAAACTATGTCCTGTTGCTTGTTGAATATCGTGATAGAGCCAAGTAACCTTCTCTTCGTCTAACATGTTATTCAAAAGTTCTGTTACATCATGATAAACTGCATTAGTTCCTCCAACCAAATATTGTTTGCTTAACTCCTCATCATATTCAGATCCTACCGGTGTATTGTAAGATGGAGATTTTGTAGGAGTTTCAATCCAATTTTTTATCTTATCGGCATCACTGGTACTCACATATTTTTCTAAAACTAGAATAACATCTTCTGAAAGTACACCATTGTTATCTTTACAGTTTTGCTCTAATAGTCCAATTGTCCAAACTGCAACCGCTTCTTTTTCATCGGCAGCAGTATGGAAATTAGCTATGACTTGTATGCTATTTTTAGAATCATCTAAAACAGTTGTATGGCCATCAACATCTGACAAATAAAAATCATAATCCCACCACAAAAGAAACTTAGACCCATCTGAGGTATCTACATTAGTTGTATCCTGTTTGTTTAACCAATTATATGCATCTGCCCAATATTCTGCACAATATCCTGCGTCTCCAGATTTGAAATGTGTTTTAGTAGGCGATATCGGTTGCAAGAAAATATACCAGCAAGAAGCAACCAAAACCACTAAAATAATGACGGCAGCCGTAATAATTTTTATTGGCTTTTTATTCATATTTTATCCAATCCTACAACTTGGATGAATCATACAATGTAACTTATAGTTTTTCTTTAAAAATTATAACAAGATGAAAACTCTAGGGATAATTCAGTGCTAAAATCTTGGACGATATTTTTAGAGAAAGATAAAGCACAAAGATTTCAGCCAGTATAGTAAGTATGTAAATAGCAATTGGATAAGCAAAGTAATCTCTAATCATGCTCCCTAACGTTGCAGCAGTCCCAAGTACAGCAAATAGCAACATAGCAACGCTATAAAGTAACATGATATCTGATTTTTTACCTACATACTTAACACCAAGTGGAACCGATATTATCACTCCTGCAATATAAGAAAATACTAGCAACCATAAAAGAAAGGCGATTTGATCAAAACCCATGAATATAGAAATATAAGGTACAAATGGAATTGCTGTCAAAAAACATAGAGCAAGCGCTGACGTTTTACCATAGATAAATACATCATTTTTTACAGGAATGTGCCTAATTATCCACATTGTTTTCTCTTCATTTAAAAATAAGTTTAGAGCTGGAAAGACTGCCGTATAAACTACAACAACATAAACACCTAGAAACACGAACATAGCTGGTAAAAAACTGCTCATGGTTTTTCTTAGTACTTCAGGTAGTAATATTTCTTCGCCGTAGATGAAAAAATACCCTGCAAAAAGACCTGTCGATACAGAAGAAAAAACAAAGCTGAAGAGAAGTTTATCTCTCCACAGAACGGTAGTTTCTCGATAAAATAATGCTTTAATTACGCTACGCACCTTTACCTGCGCCCTTTCTTTTAATCGTTCTTTTCTTTTAACAAATAGATAAGAAGGTATGCTGTTTTTGATGCTCCATCCGACATGTAGAATAGCTAGTGGCAACATCAAAGAAGCGTAGAGCATGCTTTTAGAATTTAAAATGAAACCCAACAGAATTAGCGTTGGTAAAAGTCTGTATCTTCTTGGCGAAAAAAAGTTTATAGCAACAGCGCATCCAACGCATGCGGCTGTTATTACACCTAGGGTGAACAGCAGATATTCCAGTGGATAATATACATTAACGCCAAAAGCAGCAAGTGCTACTAGAAAAAAAGATGAAAATGCAAACCATATCACCAAATCCATAAACAAGACCGCTAGAAATATTTCAAATACCGTCTTTTTTTGATCAACCTGAGTTGAAAGCGAATAGGACAATGGGGACGACATTATAAAATGGTTATAAACGTCGGCTGCAGATTTTAGAAAAAATACAAAGAAAATTGTAAAGAATACATCCTCCAAACTAACGTTGAGATTTGTTTCTACGTTCAAAAGAAAATACGTTGCGTAAGCAAATACCAAGATTGAAAAAATCATCATCACGGTAAAAATCACGTAAAGAACTGGTGCCTCTTCCATCTTTTTGATTAGATCTCTGGTATTGTCTTTTAAAATTATTTTTGATGTTTCAAGCATCCTTTTCATCCTTTATATGGAAATATGCTTCCTCCATACTTCCGTATTTAGACATCAATTTTGATACCTCGTCAAAATGAACCACGCGTCCCCTCATTATTATATAAACAAGGTCAGCAACTTTTTCTGCGAGTTGCGTGGAATGCGTTGCAATGACTGTTGTTCCTTTTTTGTTTTTAATAAACTCTTGTATCGCCTTTGAAGTGAATGGGTCTAGACCATATATCGGTTCGTCAAGAAGCAAATTTTTTGGATCATGCATTATCGCCGATGTAATGGAAATTTTTTGTTTCATTCCTTTTGAGTAACTGCCGATTTCAAAGTCAAGAGAATCGTATATCCCCATCATTTTTGTGATTTCGTTTATTTTGTTTTCAGCACCTTTTACTTTTCTAAGCGATGCAATGTAGAATAGAAATTCACGCCCTGTCAATCGCTCGTACATGTCAGGCATCTCTGGTAGATATCCAATTTGTTCTCTAGCTTTTATTGAATCTTTTACTATAGAAAAACCATCGACCGTTACTTCGCCTTGATCAAATGGCAGTATACCAGTGCATATCTTCAATAGTGTACTTTTACCCGCTCCATTTTCGCCCATTATTGCAATAACGTGCGAATCATCGAATTTGAAACTGACATTTTTTAGTGCAATAATTTTACCATAACTTTTAGTTACATTGTTGACGATGATCATTTCGTAAGGGCATTGGCTTCCAAATTAAAAAGATATGCAAACGATCTGCTAATAAAATAATAAAAAAAAAAGCGCAGGTAGTAGATTTGAACTCATACCTATCTGTAGAAAATTATGTTTTGTTTGGTTTTTTCCAAACATTTTCTGACAGTATATAAATAAAAGATATAATGCGGGGCGCCAAGGTGAAAAACAATGAAAACGAAAAAAGCTATGTTGATATTAATATGCGCAGTTGTGGTAGGCATATCAGCAATGACAGTCTCGGCTGAAGAAAGACAAAACGAAGCAGACCAAAATTTACAAGACGACGCACAAGCAACACAAGAACCAATATTAATTGCACCGGGTCCAGATTCAACAGAGACTGGATCAGAGACACCTTTGGTTATAGCGCCATCACCAAGTGGTAACGAACCAGTTGTTTCAAGTAGTGTTGCCGAGAAAAACGATCTCGTAGAAACTGCAGGCATACCAATTTTAGGTATGACTTGCATAATTGGAGTTGTAACAATATTAATTGTTGTAATTTATAGGAAAAAATAAGATTGATCTCCTCCCTCCACCACTCTCTTTTTCTTTTATTTTTTTATAAATTCAAGAGGACCATTTGAATTAGTAAGAGTAAGTGCATTATCTTCATTTGAAAAGGAATAGATATAAGTTAAAGTAGAAAAACCTTCATTATAATCTATGACTAGTTTTCCGTTTTCTATATTCCAAGTACAAATTAAACCGCCGATAGCGCCTGTTCCATCTGTTTTAAAATTATAAATTCCGTTGAACCCAACGAAACGATCATCGCCCTCAATATAGGTTGTCTCCCATGTTCCAACAAACCTGTTTTTATCATCCATTACAATTTTTGATTCTTCGCCAAGATTACTTGCAAATTTGAAAACGTTTCCCAAAAAAAACCAGCACATTATTACTAAAACAATAAAAAGAACGGCCCCTGCTAAGATGAATATCCTCTTCATTTTTATCTTCTGGATGGGAAGAACCATTTATTATTTAAACTCAAATTTTTTTGGCTCTTTCTTTAGAAGGTTATCGACTTCATCGTTGACATCGGAAACTGGCTTAATTTCTCTATGAGTAAATGCCCTAGACGTTTCACCACTTGTAGAAATACGATGTAACTGTCCCCTCATTCTAGATACCTCATTCCGAATTTGATCTTGAAGCCTAAAATTTTCTTCGCGCAATTTATCAATTTCACCTTTAAGATGTTCTATATAATCAGCTATTATCGGATTGATTATCTCTGGAGCAAGACTTACTACCTCTTCTTCCTTTTCTTCTATTTGATCAACTGAACTTTCCTTTGGTGAAAAATAGTTCCACAAAGCGTCCCGTAGAAGGTCGCTGTGAGTTATTCCCTGCCTAGTTAACTGGCTAACAATACGCTCCTCTTTCTCAGTTAACTTTAATCCGATAGTCTTTCCCATTGCATCCACTCCTAGTGCCATTTGTGAATAGTTTAGTACTATATATAAACTTTAATGTTTGCTTTAGCAAAAAGTTCAAAGTATCTATTATTTTTACATCCTATACATCTGAAAAACCCATCCTTTCTTGGGTTTCTCAACACGTTTTTTCTTACTGACTTTTAAGATATTATCAACATTTATATCTGATTCTTTTTTTGGATGGGGCAACATATCCGGTGGTAAATTAGGTCTGCGGGACTCTTCAAGATAAAACATTATGCGATCAAATTTGTCATCTAATCGCTTAATCGAATCTTTAGTTTGATTGAAGTATTCAGCTTGAAGAGAAGTGTATGAATCTTTCAAATATTGGGCTTCTGTCGCGTCTTTGTTCCTCCATTCTTGTATCTCATTGTCCAATTCTTGTATCCGAGAGTTTAGTTGTTCAATGTAGAGTGATAAAAACTTGTCCTCTGGCTGGTTTACCTCGCTCCTTAGCAGGTTTACCTCATCTCTGGTAAGGTTTATCTCTCTCCTTTCAAGGTTTACCTTCTTTTTGTCTTGGTTTACCTCTCTCCTTAGCAGGTTTACCTCCGAGTCTACCGGGTTTACCTCTTTATATGGTTTTCCATCATCCAAATCAACCGCTTCCTGTTGAATTTGGTCTACCTGGTTTACCTGTTTATAAACATTTTGCTCAAAATCATTCTCCCCAAATTTTACGTAGTGTTGCAGGGCGTTTCTGAGAAGCATGCTAGGCGATATACCCATTTCTCGCATTTTATTTAGTATCTCCTCCTCTTTAGGAGTCAACTTCAAAGAGACCGTCTTACCCATAACATACATCCCACTTGGTATAGAGTATACCCATAGAGCATATCATCTAAAAAGTACTTATATTTTTTTAGAAAAAAAGAATTTGTTTTATTTTAACAGTTTTTCATAATAAGATGAGCTGCCTTTCTCAAGTATTTCCCGTATAATTCCCTCTGTTGTTTTACCAACTCCTTTTATCTTTAGCAGTTCCCATTTTATAGATGACAAAGGCTCTTTTATCTGTGAAATAGAATAAGCGGCATAACCATATGGGGACGGTTTTCCTTGTAGTTTCAACAAATAATCAATATGCTCCAAGATAACAATAACTAGATCGTTTTCACTTAAAATATCCTTAAATAAGTTAAGTGGAACGCGCTTTGGCATCTTATATTTTCTAGCCATTATGTCAAAGGTTGTATTTATCGAGGCATAATATTCATCGATTGCATTTCCCCATTTGTTTCCTCTGTAAATATGATGATATTCTGTAATTAGTTCAGGATAGTTTTCATTGAGCGTTTTTAAAAAGTGCTCTCTTTGTTTTCCATCCTTTAGCGTCATTCCTCCAAATATTATGAAATCTACACCCGTCTCACTTGCTTTTTGAATTGTGTCTTCCATCACTTCGTATTTATCTGTGATAAATGGAATAATTGGCAGCAAAAACATTCCACAGGCGATTCCTTCTTTTTTGAAAAAGGCGAGTGTTTCCAGTCTTTCGCTTGGCGGAGGGACACCGGGCTCGAAAATCTTACTAATTTTGTCATCTGCTGACGAAAAGCTGAAACTCACAATTGCTCGGTTTTTTTCATTTATTTTTTTTATTAAATCAATGTCTCTTTTAACAAGCGTAGACTTTGTAAGAATGTGAACAGGAAAATTGTATCCGGACAAAAGCTGTAGTGTTTTTCGAGTTAGTTGATATTTTTTTTCAACTGGTTGATAACTATCTCCAACACCACCACCAACCAGCATATAGCTTCGCTTGAATGGATTAAGTTTCCTTCTTGGACTTAACTCCCGACGCAAAACATCAACTGCATTTACTTTGACGGTAACATCTTCACCAAATTCTCCGTCAACATAATACCCCTCAGAGCGGCCATCACAATAAACACAGTTGTGAGTGCATCCGCGATAAAAATTCATGCCATAATGAGAAATAAACCAAGAGTCGATTTTCTTATGCGTTCGCAGTATAGATTTTGCTTCTATTTCCTTAACAGGCACTCTCTTGCATATTCAATTTTTATATTTATATCCATCCACGTTATCTTAATACTACGCCGCCTTTTTCAATTTCTTTTTTATTGTTTTTTACATACATAAACAATAGTAAGGAACACGCTGCTAGTACGAACGCAAGGAGAAACGTTACTTGAGGAGAAATGCGATCCCAGAGCAGCCCCATCATAAAACCACCTGGAAGAGCAACAAGACCCGTCGCCGTATGAAATGCCCCAAGGGCAGTTCCTTTTAAATCTGATGGTGCAAGATCAACAACGAAAGCGCGTTGTACGCCATCAATCAACGCAAAAAATATGCCGTAAATTATGAAGATGATAATAAGTACGTAGAACTGAGAAGTAAAAAGAAGACCTAACGACAAAACAGCGAATAATATATATCCAAGTGCAAGAATCGGTTTCCTGCCAATTTTATCAGATGCCATTCCAGCAGGGATAGTAAATATGGTGTACACGACATAAAAGAGGACATATAGTAAAATTGAATTCTCATCAGTAATACCGATATTTTTTGCTTTTAGCAAAAGGAAAGCATACCCAAAGTTTCCCAGCGCAAAGATAGTTGAAACTATTATGAAGAGTTTTAAATTCCACGGCAATTGTTTCAGACTAACTCGAAATGATTTAGTTGGTTGTTTTATCGGTTCGTCCGTTCTCCTTTTTTCTCTAATAAAAAGTACGCATAAAACTGCGATGACACCAGGTATGAACGCAACTAAAAACGTATTCTTATACCATAGTATCGGCAGCAAAAGAAATGCAAGAACTGCACCCAAAACGGAGCCAAGACCATCCATCGCCCGCTGGAAACCGTAAGCTTTCCCTCTTATCGAAACATCAGCTGACTCTGCGACAATTGCATCTCGTGGCGCATCTCTAACGCCTTTTCCAATCCGTTCAACTACTCGCACTAGAAGAATAAACGGCCATGATGCAGTCAATGCGAACAAAGGTTTAGTAATTGATGATAGTCCATAACCTGCAAAAACAAATGGTTTCCGTCTTTTTATTTTGTCAGACCAATAGCCAGAAACTACTTTCAGTAAAGACGCTGTTGTCTCGGCAGCTCCTTCAACAAGTCCCACAACCCATGCACCAGCACCAAGAGAAATTAGATACAGAGGAATTAGTGGGAAAACCATCTGACTGCTAAGATCAGTAAAAAGACTGACGAAACCAACAATGATAATATTTCGAGTAAGCCCTCGTAAAAATGATATCTTATCAAACTTGTATGATCTCATCATACATCTCTCTAATTTTTTCATATAATATCGAATTTAGATACATAAGACCTATGGAAAAGACACAAAAAAAGAATTTCTGAGAAAGCTGTAAAATAGATATAAGAGATTTAGATATAGTTTTAA